>Ga0182012_10002046_pt1 | contig 21976 bp, 14 predicted proteins | sample 612S2SmetaG_FD_120486 | JGI IMG/M metagenome (GOLD analysis project Ga0182012, IMG submission 120486) | Permafrost microbial communities from Stordalen Mire, Sweden - 612S2S metaG | ecosystem: Environmental > Terrestrial > Soil > Wetlands > Permafrost | place: Sweden: Stordalen | collected... | reverse complement strand
GCCCGGAGCCTGCTGGCGAAGCCGCGGCTGATGGTGCTGGATGAGGCCACCGCGAATCTGGATAAAGCGAATGAAGACCGGATCCTCAAGGTGCTCCAGGGACTTCGAGGCCGCTGTACCATTCTGGCCTTGACCCATCACCCGGCTTTGGCGAAGGGCGCGGACCGGGTGATTGTGATTGAAAAGGGAAGAGTGCGGGCTTTTGGACCGCCGGCGGCCCTCGCCAGGCGCAACGTTTATTACCGGCGCATGATGAAAATTTAAGAACGAGAAACAAAAAAACTGGGGTCAGGACTTCATTTTACTTTAGGTGTCCATTTTTTCGGCGGAAGTCCAGCCACGCCCCTCTGTCTTGATTCAAATGGTTCAAATCCTATTTGAAGGACCAAGTGTCTTTACCCGACTGCGCGAAAGCCGTTAAACTTTTCAATTCGTCCGGAGTGAGTTTGGAAAGGTAAGAACCATCCCCCCAAGGATGATCGCGGCGCCACTGGGCGGTGGTTTCGTGATCGTAATGCCATCTTTCGTCGTGAATCGATGTCATTGCCCCCGTTTCCACACCGCGAGGTTCCTTATGACAGCCGCCGCCAAAAATCGCGGATGCCGCTAAAAGAATAGTAAAAGCGCCCAACTTCAAATTTTTCACGGCAACGATCCCTCGGTATTTCATGCAGAGGTTTGATGGATTGCGCTAATTCCACAAGAGAATTAACGCGCCTGTTGGGAACCCGCTAGACGAACCACAAGGTTTGGTTGTGTTAATTCCATAAAGGAATTAGCGCATCTGTCGATCTTGCGGGAAATAGAGCCTTCCGGTTTGACTTCTTTTGGGTCTGTCTGCGGCAACTCAAACTTTTTCAATCGCTTGCCCGGATGCCGGTCATCCATGAGCCGTGATCAATATTCAAATCACATGTTTATATAGAGCAAGAAACAAGCCGCGTTCCCTTGGGATTTTTAGTCTTTTTCGATTCATTCCGGACAAAGAAATCAAAATGAGAATTAAACGCATCGTTTTGATCGTCCCATCCGGATGAAGGTCCGAAAAAAATTCCCTTCCTAAAAATTTATCAAGACCGAACAACAAAGAAGGCCAGACTCCCCGTACCGCATACCGACCATCTATTAAAATTATATATAGAGGTCGGCATAGTACCGATTTTCATGACAGTCTTATGGTGAATCGGCACAGCGGGGAGCAATGAACGCCAATAACTATGGTGATTGGCACCCCGCAATTCGTAAGCGAATGTCGCGGGGTACCTACCGCAATAATAGCGGTAGGTACAACCAAGACTTGCATCTCGGCTTGCGGCCTCGATGCAGGTGTAGTACCGCCCTCTTTAATTTTTAAAATGAGGGGCGGCATACGACCAAGTCGTGTTGTAAAAGCCGATCCCTATCGGAATCCGCACAATATAACCATGGGCCTCAGCAAGTTGCTTCGGCCAAGGTCATGCCTCACAACAGGTGAAATCTCGCACCTCGCTTTGTACCCAATGTTGTCCATTGGGTATCAGCAACCCGTGCCCATCACCTTGAGGGTGATGGGCAGCCATGGGCTCGGCGCAGGGGCGCTTAAAGGGCCGGTTTTGTTCGCTTTTGAGGAAGACTTTTTAATTAAAGAGCTATTGAGACGGTAAACCGCTAGGGTAATCGCTGTGAAGGATTCAACCAGAAGCTTTCGGTCGGTGCCGATTCGAAAGTGATTTCGGGCATCTAGTTTCACCAAGGCATCACAACCCCCCTTGTTTTTCCACCATTTGTTGACGTTTTTTCAAATTTACCTCTAAAAAAAACACTTTAGAAATCCCTGAGCCATCCCTCTGGAAACGGCTGATGGATCATTTGCGTTTGCCGCCATTTCTATCAATTTGATAGGGAAAGATTTAAACATGGATTTGAGTTCATTGGCTTTTATCACCGTCTTGTCCCTCATCAACGCGGATGGAAATATTACCAGTCTCTCCCTGCAGCAGGGGATCGGCTGTGAAGGAAATCCCCTGGCCGCGCCGCTGGCGGAAGGGGACGGTCACTATATCAACAGCGCGGCGGCCATCGGCACCTGCATCTTCGTCCATGACGAGCTGAAGGATTTGGACAGGCAGCTGGGGCTGAAAGATTCCTTCGGCACTAGAGACATTTTTACGATCGGCGTTATGGCGCTGGAAACGGCCACGATTACCTCCTGGGTGCCCTGTCGAAAGGCGGATATCGGCTGGGAGCTTGGATTAAGTGAAGCGGAATTTTTAATCACGTCATCAATTTTTAATATCAAGTTTTGACCGTGATTGTTCCCGTGCTTCGATAACGCTTCCTATCCATAAGCCAAAATATTCACCCGATGTCGAGAGGAATGAGTACGCGGGCGTCTTTCATTTATTTACACGGTATTAACGTTTTTGAGGTTTTCTTTTTCCAAACCTTTTCCATAATCCGCCCCGCTTAATTTTTTGATTAGGCGATTATTTTGTGATTAAGGGGCCAGGATGAAATTTCAAAAGCTATTCGGTGTTTTTCTTGTCGCTGTCATGATGACAATTTCGGGCTACTCGCGGGCGCAGGATCAAACCCCGGTTCAAACACCAGACTCAACACAGGTTCCCACCGCGGATCAGACTCCGGCTCCGGGACAGCCAACACACAAGCATAAGCATCCAAAGCGGGCAGCTGTAGTGGTTGATTCTTCCGATATCTCTAGCCGCCTTGACTCTTTAGAACAGCAAAACGAGGCCCTGCAAGACCGTATTCAGGCTTTGGAGAACAGCGGTATGTCTGCGGGCGGGTCCGCGGAGGTGGTGCATAACGGAAAAATCCAAACCTCGAATGGGATCGTGATTGGCGAAGAATTTGATCAATTGAAAGACGCTACCGAATATTTCGCGGACGAAGAACCCCGCAAATTAGTGTTTGGGGATAGTGCCCATACTTTCGCGTTCCTCGTGTCAGGCTTTGTGGAAGCGGATTACAATTATATCTACGGTCCGCCAGGACAGTACCTGATGGATGATTACTCTAAAGAAGGTACGCAAAAAGAATTCAACGGATTTTTAGCCCGCCGTGCCCACATCGATTTCGGGGCCGAATTCACCGAAGCGATCCGGATGAATATCGGTTTGGAAAGCGACAAATCTACCGCTGTCAGCATGGGTTTCACCCACGCTTATGTTTCCTTCAAGATCGACAAGGCTTTGGAAATCACCGCAGGTAAATTCAGCAACATCCTGACGTTGGAAGGTCTCCAGCCCTCGGCCGATATTCCGATGGGTGAAGCTTCCATGGCGGTTCAGGATCTATCAGTTAACAAAGACATCGGCGTCCTGGTCAGCGGCACATTCAATAAAATGATCGACTACGGCGTTGAACTGGCCAACGGTCAGGAAGATGACGAATCTTCCGCCACCGGCCCGGGCCATCCCGATACCGACGCGAAAACCGGCACAGCCCGTATTTTTATCACTCCCTTTAGAAAAGACGATGATGAGCTTCTCAAGGGCTTGGGCTTTGGTATCGCCGGTTCCTGGGGAAGCGAAAACGGCGCGGTTTCGATTTCCAGCACCACCCCGGCTGAAAACGGCCTTTGGAACGGAACTTCTTCCGGGCTTCAAACCGCTTTCGCGGGCAACCTATTTTTCGCCTACAACGCCAGTGTCACCGCCGACGGCGACAACTATCATTGGGACCCGCAATTTTATTATTACCTCGGCTCTTTCGGCTTGCAGGGAGAAATTATCCACTCCATGGTCAACGCCGCCAACGGCGGTTCCAACGTTCTACTGGACAACAGCGGATGGATGCTGGAAGGCACCTACGTGTTAGGTGGAAAAGAACGTTTTGAAGGGGCCCAGGTAGACCAGCCCTTCGATATGGATAAAGGCACATGGGGCGCTTTTGAGTTCGTGGCGGAAATGTCCCAAATCCAGATCGACGTGAAATCCTTCGAGTCCGGTTACGGTTTCAGCCCGAACGGCGCTTTGGGAACAGGCGCGCAGGACGCGACCGCTTTCGGCGCTGGTGTCAATTGGTGGTTGAACAATCACAGCAAACTCAGCGCGTTAATTGAAAGAACCTGGTTTGACGGCGGCAATGTGGGAGCGATAGCTCCCGAACAAGAGGCTATTTTCCGCGCTACGGTGATTATGTAATTTTAAAACAGCTTTCCGCGGCGGTTTTTGCGGCGGGAAACTTACTCACGAAGGTTTGAAAATCAAATTGGATCGGCTAAGGAGACAGTCAATGACTAAGGAAAAAAACAATCTATTCACGGCGGTAAAAGTATTGGTACTGCTGTCGGTGCTTTTGTCGGGGCTGGCCGTCTCGATGACCGCCTGCAGACCGCAGCAAATTGTGACGGGGCCTGGAGCCCAACCGACGGCAACCAGCACGCCGAACGCGAATTTCCCGCAGATCACCACTACACCCAATCCGATCGCGGGAAGCATCGCCATCACGGGAATTTTGCAGAACGGCAATTCTTCTTTCTCGTTCGTGAATACCACGGCATCCAATATTCCGTCTGGCACGGTGATCTATTTCACGAACTTTGGATGGGACGGGACCCTCAATAACAACACGGGTGGTTTCGTGGATGAGAGCTTTGACAGCGCCTCGTCGCCTTCCACTATGGCCTCCGAGGAGGGCACCATTTCCTTTACCTTAACCGCAGCGTTGCCTCCTTATACCGAAGTTGTCATTGGCTCGGTGGGCGGCAACCAGTCCACTTACGGTACGGTCGCGAATGCTGGTAATGGAACGGTTTCCGGCATATCGAATAATTCGAATAATTATATCTATATGAACCACAATGGTGACGGGGACAAGCTTTTTGTTTATGAGGCTTCCTCTGCCGTGGCTCCCGGCGCGTCCACAGTGGGGGTTACCTTCATCAACGCTGTCATTTTTGGGCCCAATACCTGGATGACCTCGGGTAATCCGATTCCGGCGAATGACTGCTGGGATTCTTACCTGCCCTGGGCTATCGCTTATTCCTATACGCAAACCAATACCACGGCTCCCACCGGCACTTTCGCCAATTTTTGTGCTTTAGACCTGTCGCCCTTGTTTAACGCCATGGGCGGACAAAACACCAACGCGCAAAATCAAAATGGTGTTTTAGCCAATTGTGAAACTACCTTGAGCGGTATTGAAACAGGTGCAAATTGGTCTGGAAATGACCAGGGCAAAACGGGATTTGAATTCGGAAGCGCGTTTGTCGGTATGTCGGCTTGCGGTGCCGGAAACGCGGGTTATACCAGCATCACTGCCAGCGGTGAAACTGGTTATTAACCTGAAATAAAGACATAAACACCGAAAGCCTGGATCGAACAAGGTTCCTTCCAGGCTTTTTTATTAGGGAGATGAAAATGAAAAAAAGCGCGAAACAGAAATTTTTAAGCTGGGTTCTTTTATTCGCCCTGGTGCTGCCGGGGCTGGGGTTAGCCCAGGAGTCGCCTTTTGGAGCGGTTGAAAAAGGCAAGGGCACTTTTCTACTTCTGGCCGATATTCATTTCGATCCCTACGCGGATAAAGATATTCTTCCCCAATTGGTCAAGGCGCCGTTCGCTCAATGGGAAGATATTTTAAGTTCTTCCAAACAAATGGACCCGGCGGACTACGGTGTCGATACCAATCACGCGCTTTGGGCTTCCTGCCTGTCCGAGGTCAGAAAATTCAGCGATGTGGATTATGTCATCGTCAACGGCGATTATCTTTCCCATCATTTTTTAACCGACTTTAATCAGTATGTGAAGGGCGACAACAAAGCCTATCTGGATTTTGTGGAAAAAACCATGCTGTACATTTCCAAATCGCTTCAAGACGCTTTGCCCCAGGTGCCCATGTATTTTTGCCTGGGTAACAACGATTCGGATTGCGAGGATTATTCCATGACCCCTGAAAGCCCCATGCTGCCCCCCCTGACCCAATTTTGGGCGACGGTCGCCGCCGACACCAAAGCCAAAGCGGAATTCACCGAGGGCGGTTATTACGTGGTGAAACACCCCACCCTGAAACATCAGGAATTCGTTGTCTTGAACGATGTTTTTTGGGCTTTGAAATATGACAACGCCTGCGGTCAGGCGGAAGATGAACCGGGTAAAAAAGAGATGATCTGGCTCCAGCAAAAGCTGGATGACGCCCGGAAAAAGCATTTAAAAGTCACGATTGTGGACCATATGCCGCTGGGGATCCATGCCCGCAACGCCTCGGAGCATTTTGACAGCCCCAAGGCTCCCAAAACTTTCTGGCGGGATGTGTTCGCCGCCCACTTCACCCAGTTAATGAAAAATTACAGGGATGTGGTGGTCGGGATGTTTTCGGGCCATACGCATTACGACGACTTCAGGGTGGTTTCTAGCATTCAGGGCAAACCCCTGATGTTTGACCACATCACACCCGCGGTTAGCCCGGTGAGAAACAATAATCCCGGTTTCCAGGTGATGGAATATGACCGTGAAACCGGTGAAATCGCCGATATGGCAACTTATTTCCTGAATCTGGCTCAAAAAGGCAGCGACTGGGCTTTGGAATATACCTTTGACCAAACCTACGGGCTTCAAGGTTATAACGCGGAGAACCTGGCGGCATTGTCGGACAAGATTTCCAACGATGAGGCCACCCGAAAAAATTACATCAACTTTGTGGCGGTAAGTTCCCAACATACCCCGCCCATCAATGACACCAATTGGAAGTATTTCAATTGCGCCCATACCCACATGGATGACGAGTCTTACGTGACCTGTCATCAGTAGATCGGGTAATCAAATTTTCGCCAAGCCTGTTCGGTTTTTTTCAAAAAAACTCGCCGCGATGTAAATTCAGTTTTCCAAGAATTAACAAATGATTAACTGAAAAAAGCTTCCGTGAAAAATGATCTTGACCATAATGCGCCAATTCGGTTTTTGTTGAAAATTATTTTTGAAAGTTTTTGAGTGAAAAATATTTTTAAGATTAAAAATTTATTCCGCTCTCTTTTTCTTTTCGCTTTTGCGGCGTGCGGAATCCTTGCGCCATCGATGGGGCAAGCCCAAACTGTCCTTCGACCCGGCGACATTGAGTTTACGGGTATATCAACGGCCAGTTATCCACAACTTGCTTTTGTCACATTGGTGAATCTTCAACCCGGAACTTCAATTAGCTTTACGGATCTTCCTTGGAATAATTCAGCCAATGCTTTTATCGCGGAGTCTAAAAAATATGGGTTTGTTTGCACTTTTCAAGTCGCCGCTGGGGTAACAATTACAGCCGGTACTCAAGTTGTACTCGGGGCCTATGATTTTTCAGGTGCGCCTCTCACGGCAACTCCAACGATGGTCGATTCTGTCCAAGTGTTATCTGGAGGAACTTGGTATTCAACCCAAAATACTACGGGTACAACTAACGTTGTTGTTAATGCCGCAACTGTCGGGACTGTTACTTTTGACACGACTTTAGGGGGAACACAGGCGTCTGGTTATGCGGCGGTTACAATCGTTGCGGAAAAAACTTCCGGTGAAAGTCCATTTTTTGCTTACACAGGTTCATTTACTAGCCCGACTTTTATAGCTGCTATAAGTGCTGAAGTTGCAACTAATCCGGGAGCAGGAACTTGGAACACCAGTACCACCCCTGTTACAACACCTGCGGCTAGTGGCCCATGGTCAAATTTGCCGTCGTCTCTATTGACAGTGACACCAACACAACAACCGCAAACTATTGCTTTGGCTTCGACCAGCACCTATAGGGAATTTCGGTATGGCGGTGTTCAAGCTGGCGCTGTGACTTTCGGATCGGAACAAGATATTCAGGCTGCGATGAATAATTTTGGTCCCAATCAAACGCCTACTGTTATAGCGACTCCTGCAATTGTCCAAGGTAATTGGATGGGTGTAACTATGGCATCGAATAAGTGGCTAATGCCAAATTTAGATATTGCTGGCGTTACACCGGTTTTTACGGTCAGTCCGCTTTATCAAAATAATTATGGTGTGGTAAGTCAATTTTGGCTTACGAATCTTTCTACAACTGCCGCTACTGGAATTGCGACCGGTCCGATCAACATTATAGCTGTAGACGCAAACGGAAATACTATATCGGCCTTTACTGGACCTATAACTATCAGTATTACTGGTACGGGGATAACGCCAACTCCCATAACACTTTCGAGTGGTACAGGCAGTTTTAACGTCACCTTTAATTCAACTGGAAACCAAACTTTATCTGCAAACTACGAATCAATTACAATAACTAGCTCAAATATTTCCGTGGCCAATCCCACAAATACTAGTACCAGCACCCCTACAAATACGCCTACGAATTCACCAACTAACACGGCGTCAAATACAACGACTGATACCCCGACTTTCACAATTACTAATACAGTTACGGACACCCCAACGAATACCAATACTAACACCGTAACGAATACACCGACTGATACCCCTACTAGCACATCCACTAACACGGTTACGGATACGTCCACTAATACACTGACCGATACCCCTACGAACACCCCGACGAATACGGCCGCCAATACAGTTACTGATACCCCAACAAATACTTTGACTAGTACGGTAACGAATACAGCAACCGATACACCCACTAATACAAATACTAACGTGTTAACCAACACCTCAACCAATACGCCGACTAATACCCCGACAAACACCACGACGAATACAACTACGGATACACCAACTAATACGTCTACAAATACGGTTACCAACACGTCAACCAATACGAGTACGAACACCATTACCGACACACTTACCAACACCCCGACGAATACACCGACCAACACCCCAACCAATACGTCTACCAATACGTCCACAAACACAGTGACTGATACACCTACCAATACGGCCACGGGAACATCGACGAATTCGCCGACCAATACTTCCACCAATACGGCTACCAATACGGTTACGAATACTCCGACTTTTACCACGACAGCCACGCCCACGAATACGGCGACGTCAGCACCAACTCTTGGACCCGGGGCGGTAGCCTTTACGGCTTTCGTTCAAAATGGAAGCAGTGAATTTAGTTTTGTAGCTCCCAATGGCTTGGCTGCCAATCAGGTTGTTTACTTCACGAATGAAGGTTACAGCAATACCGGCGGCGGTTTGGTGAATGATAGTGTTACTCTCTCCGGCACCGTGACTGTCACCGAATCGATCATTTCTTACACGGCTCCCGCGACGGGGTTGGGAAGCTATGTGCCGGTGGTTATTTCCAAAACCTCTAACGATGCCAATCTGTTGCAAGACGGTACCGCTTCCGGCAACCTGACTCTTAATGGCAATGGCTATGGTCATAAAATTCTGGCCTTTACGGTTAATGGGCCTGTGACCCAATATTTGGCGGGAGTGATCTTCGGGCCTGATACCTGGCTGTCCGGCGCGACGGCGCCAGTTAGTTTCTATGATTCCAACCTGCCTCCGGGATTGGACGCCACGACGACAACCGATCTTTCAGCGGCTTGGAATAGCAATAACTTCGTAAGCCTGGTTTCCGTCGGAAATGATAACGCGGTCTTGAATACCTGCGAAAATACCCTGCCGAATATCGTGAATCCTTCCAATTGGGCGGTGGACGCGAACATACCGAAATACAGCGCGTCGAAGCCCACGGCGAGCCTTTCTCTGGATACGGCTGGTGACGCTTTGACCATTTGCTCGAATGGAAGCGCGGGCTGGACCGGTGTTATACCGCCGACCATTTACCTTGCGACTGCCACGCCGACGAATACGGTTACCAACACCGCCACGAACACGGCTACGAATACGCCCACTAATACTTCCACCAGCACCCCCACTAATTCATCGACGAACACTATTACTGATACAGCCACCAATAGCCCCACCAACACCGCTACGGCAACGGTGACGAATACGCCGACCAATACGGCCACGATTACCATCACCAACACACCCACCAATACATCGACGAATACCATTACCAATACGCCGACGAATACCGCGACCAGTACCTCAACCAACACGGGAACGCTTACGCCTGTAAACACATCCACCAATACGCCCACGAATACGTCAACGTCGACGCCGACTAATACAGCCACCAATACGCCCACGAATACGGCGACAGTTCAGCCGACGAATACCGCAACGAAGACCTTCACCAATACTGCCACGGTGACCGCTACGAATACACTTACCAATACTTTCACGGCAAGTCCGACAAATACTGTGACGAACACGGCTACGGCGACGAACACGAATGTTCCGGGCCTGTCGCCGGGCGCGATCGCTTTCAGCGGCTTGCTGTATAACGGCAACAGCCAGTTCAGCTTTGTGAGCACGCAGGCCCTTTCCGCGGGTCAGGTGATTTATTTTACGAACTATACTTACGATCCGACGAATGCTTCGGCTCCCATGGCTCCGTTTGTGGATGAGAGCACGACGGCCTCGTCGGCTTCCACATGGACGGGCCAATCCGCTCCTACCACTTGGGCCAGCATCGCGACGACGATTACGGAAGGTATTATTTCCTATACCGTGGGCACGGGCGGATTGCCCGCCTATAACCAGGTGGTCATCGGCGCTACCAGCGGAACTACCGAAGTCAATTCGTTACAGGGTGGAACAGTGGCGAATGTGACAGGCGCGGGCGGCGGCACGTTCCTGGTGTTTAACCATAATGGAGCGGGACAAAAGATTATTGCCTGGTCTGGTGCGCCAGTGACGGCGGGTCAGCCTGTGGCGGGAGCTACTTATTTGGCGGCGGTGATGTTTGGGCCGGATACCTGGACGACCAGCGGAAGCGTTCCGCAATATAATTTCTGGGATTCTTACTTGCCAACGGGTCTGGACGCGACAACTTCTACCGACTTGTCGGGTGTGTGGACCAGCAACGGATTAAGCCAATTTAATACTTCCACCGCGCAAAACGACAACGCTCTCTTGAACAGCTGTCAATCGACTCTGTCGGGTATTGTGAACGCTTCAAACTGGGCCATGGACGCGAATGAAGGAAAAGGAAATCTTCGTCTCAGCCAGGCTATTGCGGTGACTCCTTGTTCGGCGGGCAGCGCGGGTTATACGGGCGCAATACCTCAGGCCGCCACTTTCACCCCGACAAACACGGTAACCAGTACCCCGACGAGTACCTCTTCCAATACGCCGACGAATTCCGCTACCAACAGCCCGACTAACACCATTACGAATACCTTTACCAATACTCCAACTAATACCATTACTAATACTGTAACCAATTCTCCGACCAGTACCGCCACTACGACTGGGACTCAGACAGCCGTTAATACATCTACGAATACGCCGACCTATACAGTTACGGGTACTCCAACCAATAGCGCGACATATACACCGACTAATACGGCCACCAATACTTTGACGAACACGGCGACTAATACAGCTACCCCCACTAATACAAACGTTCCGGCTTTGTCGTCTGGCGCTATTGCCTTCAGTGGTTTGCTTTATAACGGCAACAGTCAATTCAGTTTTGTTAGCACACAGAATCTGTCCGCTGGTCAAGTCATCTATTTCACAAACTACACCTACGACCCCACAAATAGCTCGGCTCCGATGGCTCCATTTGTGGATGAAAGCACGACGGGTACATCGGCTTCCACATGGACGGGCCAATCTTCGCCCACTACCTGGGAGAGCATGGCAACTACTATTACCGAGGGAATTATTTCCTACACCGTGGGCGCTGGTGGATTGCCTGCCTACAACCAGGTCGTCATTGGTGCTACTAGCGGAACCACCGAAGTCAATTCGTTACAGGGCGGAACGGTGGCTAATGTGACAGGCGCTGGTGGCGGCACGTTCCTGGTGTTTAACCACAACGGAGCGGGACAAAAGATCATCGCCTGGACAGGCGCGCCGGTAACAGCGGGTCAGCCGGTGTCAGGAGCCACTTATCTGGCGGCGGTGATGTTTGGACCGGATACTTGGACGACTAGCGGAACTGTTCCGCAATTTAACTTCTGGGATTCTTACCTGCCGACGGGTCTTGACGCCACGACTTCTACAGACTTGTCCGGTCAGTGGACAAGCAATGGCTTGAGCCAGTTCAATACGTCCACCGCGCAAAACGACAACGCGCTCCTCAACAGCTGTCAATCGACCCTGTCGGGTATCGTAAACGTTTCAAACTGGACTATGGACGCAAATGAAGGAAAAAGTAATCTTCGTCTCAATTTAGGGATTGCGGTAACAGCTTGCTCGGCTGGCAGCGCCGGTTATACGGGCACCATACCTCAGGCACCCACCTTTACCCCGACCAATTCGGCGACTAGTACTCTGACAAATACACCTACCAATAGTCCTACGAATACACCCACTGAAACGCCTGGTGGACCCAGTGATACGCCTACTAACACGCCCACCAACTCGCCCACCAACACCTTAACCAATACGCCCACGAATAGCGCGACGCCGACAGCCACTAATACAGCCACTAACTCACCGACCATTACGCCGACATTTACCATCACCAATTCGCCCACGAATACGGCTACGTTTACTATCACGAACACCTTTACGGCCACCGCCACCGGAACCCTGCCCACGAGCACCTCTACCAATACGCCGACCAATTCGCCGACGAACACCGCGACTTTCACGGTAACCTTTACGCCCTCTAAAACTCCGACGAACACGCCCACCGGAACCTTAATACCGGCGGCTACCAGTACCTTTACCTTTACTCCCAGCCCGACGGCGACAAACACTTTCACGCCCACGGCTACCCAGACGCCTTTAGCCACCGTCGCGGCGGTGGTCAGTAACCCCACCGCTGTAGTGACCGTAACATTATCCAACGGCGTCGGCTGTCAAATACCGGCCTCCGCTTTCAACGGTATTTCCGGTCCGACGACTCTGACCGTTTCGGAAAGCAATCCGTCTTCCGTTCCCATCGTGCCGAGCGCGTCGATTTCGTTCCTGGGCAATGTTTACACCTTCAGCGCCACCACGGCCAATGGCGCGGTGTCGACTTTCAGCACGCCGGTGACCTTGATCTTTACCTACCCGGCGAGCGTTCCATCCAACGAAGTAACGGTACAGTTCACCGAGGGCGGTTCCAGCTGGGGTTCTTCCGGAATCAGCATTGTGGGCGTGGGCAATGGGGCGGTGACGGTGATCACCAACCACTTCTCAACCTGGGCTGTCTTCGCGCAAACCTTCACTTCCGCCAGCGAGGCCAGCAATATCCTGGCCCCGGTGCCGGTGAACGCGGGCGGCAATGTCTGCCTCTACTCTCAAGCGGTCAGCTCAAACTGGACGGTTTACAGCGTGGCGGGTTATCGCGTGGCTTCGTTAAGCAATGAAACCTGCTGGAACACCCAGGGCATCGGGCACGGCCTTTATTACGTCAAACTGGTCCTGACTTTCGCCGACGGGACGACTTCGACCGTGTGGCAGAAAGTGGTGGTGAACTAATGGAGGCCGTTATGTTTCGCAGACTTACCCTTTTAGCGGCGTTCTTGTTGATGACGGCGGCATTGCATGCCCAAACGGCCACCAATCTGGCCGTTGGCTCCGTGGCGGCCCAATGGCTGGATATCGCGGGAAGCGCGCGCATTGAGGGAATGGGCGAGGCTTATGTAGCCGTGGCGGATGACGAGAACGCGCTGGGGGTCAACCCGGCGGGGCTGGGGAAAATAGCGGGAACCGAGATATCCTTGACGCATGACGCTTATATTCAGAACGCCGATATAGAACAGGGCAAAGGCAGTTTTACGTTGGGGCCCGGCAATGTGGGTGTGGGGTTGACTTACGGCAATTTTGGCAATGTGGAACAATATACGGTGAATAACGGCACGCCGGTGGATGGCGGATCCTACCAACCGATGGTCTGGAAGATGGACCTGGGTTATGGTTTGTCCCTGATGCCGGATATTTACGCGGGGCTGTCCGTAAAATATTTAATGGACGATATTACTTCCACCCAACTAACGGGCTGGGCATTTGACGCGGGCGGCCTTTGGACCCCCAAGGACACCAACTTTACGGTCGGGCTTTCGGTTTTGAACATGGGTACTCTGTCCGGTTCAGCCATCCCGACGGAAGTCCGCGGCGGGGCTTCTTACAAACTGGACATTACTAACGACCCTCAAAACAGTCACACTCTTTTGGTTTCATTAGACGCTTTGGCCCGCACGGTTTCCTTGAGTTCGAACCGGGAAGCGGTCGGATTCGAGTACAGCTACCATGACAAGCTGTTTTTGCGGGTAGGACAGGCCCTGACCGACACCACCGGTTTGAGCGGCTGGAGCGGTTTTTCGGCGGGCGTGGGCATCGAGTTTGACAAAATCAAAATTGATTACGCTTACGCCCAATTGGCCGATCTGGGTACCATCAACATGATTTCCCTCGCCACCGGTTTGTAAACACCCTCTGCATTTCCCAACAATTCATTTTGCTTTTCCCATATAAACAGCTCTGCCTAGTTTCATCAGATGGCCTATAATTACCCTGCTTTTCAACTTTCGCAGGGGGTCGTTATGCGTTTGAAATCGCTTGTGTCTTTCGTACTTCTGCCGGTTCTCATTTTGGCGGGATGCGCCAAATCCAGCGACGTTCACAAAATCAAAATCGGTCTTTCCCTCGACACCCTTAAAGAAGAACGCTGGCAGCATGACAGGGATTTGTTTGTGGCCCACGCCACCGAATTGGGGGCGGAGGTGCTGGTTCAGGCGGCTAATAACGACGAGACACTTCAAAATTCCCAGGCCGAAAATCTTTTAACCGAAGGTGTGGATGTTTTAGTGGTGGTTCCCCATAACGGCAAGACCGCGGCCACCATTGTGGACGCGGCTCACAAAGCGGGCGTGCCGGTGATCGCTTATGACCGGCTGATCAACGACAGTGATCTGGACCTGTATATTTCTTTCGACAACGTGAAAGTCGGGGAGATGCAGGCGGATTATTTAGTGAAGCATCAGCCCAAGGGCAGCTATGTGCTGATCGGCGGCGCGCCGACAGACCATAACGCGGTGATGTTCCGCCAGGGACAAATGAATGTTCTGAAGCCCCTGGTAGATAAAGGCGATATCAAAATTGTGGCGGACCAATGGGCGAATGACTGGCTGCCGGTCGAGGCTTTGAAGATTACTGAAAACGCGCTGACTAAAAACAACAATCAGATCGACGCGGTGGTGGTATCCAACGACGGGATGGCCGGGGGAGTAGTGCAGGCTTTGAACGAACAAAATCTGGCGGGGAAAGTTTGGGTGTCGGGTCAGGACGCGGACCTGGCGGCCTGCCAGCGGATTGTGGCGGGAACGCAAAGCATGACCGTTTATAAACCGATTAAAAAACTAGCCGAAAAGGCCGTTGAGCTGGCCATCGCTTTGGCCCAAAAACAACCGGTGACGGATAAAACCACCATGGTGAATAACGGCAAGAAAGATGTGCCCTCGGTTCTTTTGGAACCGATCGAGGTAGATAAGGATAATCTGGACACGACCGTGATCGCCGACGGATTTCAGAAAAAAGAAGACGTGTATAAAAAGTAGCTTTAAACCCTCCCCCCTTGTGGGAGAGGGTAGGGTGAGGGGTGTCAACACTAGCGTGAATCACCCTCATCCCGACCTTCTCCCCTCAAGGGAGAAGGAGAAGTGCCGGCCAAATAAGTTTTTTCATGATATTCATCGTAAAGGTTACTGATGTCTTTGCTTGAACTCAAAAACATTACGAAAGATTTCCCCGGGGTTCGGGCGCTGGACGGTGTTTCCTTTGATCTTCAAAAGGGCGAAGTGCACGCCCTTTGCGGAGAAAACGGCGCGGGCAAAAGCACCCTCATCAAGATCCTCTGCGGCTATTACCCCTGGGGCAGTTTCGGCGGGGAAATCCTTCTCGAAAATCAGTCCGTTCAATTTAAAAGTCTTAAAGACTCGGAGAGAAAGGGAATCGCTCTGATCGCTCAGGAACTGGCCCTGGTGCCCGAAATGAGCGTGGCGGAAAATATGCTTTTGGGCCGCTGGCCATTAAAAAGCGGCCTCATCCAATGGGGCCAGGTTCAGGAAGAAGCCCGGGAGGCTCTGCGAAAAGTGGGGCTGGAAGTACCTTTGGAAACCCCTGTTCGGGAACTGGGGGTTGGTCAACAGCAGATGGTCGAAATCGCCAAGGCTCTTTCGAAGAAAGCCAAAATTCTGGTTTTAGATGAACCGACCGCCGCTTTAACCGAAGGGGATGTTCAACGGCTCTTTGGCTTGCTACGCCAGTTGAAAGCTCAGGGAGTCTCGTTTATTTACATCAGTCATCGGCTGGAAGAGGTGGAACAACTGGCCGACCGGGTGACAGTTTTGCGAGACGGCAAATCCATTTTTACCGCGCCGATGGCCCAATTGACCCGGGACAAAATTATTTCCCAAATGGTGGGACGGGAAGTGAAGAATCTTTATCCCCGGCCCCAGACGACGATGGGTGAAACCCTGCTGGCGGTTAAAAATTTCAGCGTGGAAGACCCGGCGAATCCTGGCCGTACCGTAGTCCATGATGTGTCTTTTAAGGTGAGGCAGGGAGAGATTTTAGGTGTCGCGGGGCTCATGGGTTCAGGCCGAACCGCTCTTTTAAGTTCGCTTTTTGGCGCGGCACGGGCAAACGTAACCGGTTCCCTGGTCGTTAATGGAAAAACTCAGTCTCTTTTTTCATCGCCAGAAAAGGCTATTGAGGCTGGCGTGGCGTTGGTGAGCGAAGACCGCAAACGATACGGCCTCGTTTTGGAAAGCAGTGTGGAAGAAAATCTGGTGATGGCTTCTTTGAAGCGGTTGGTGAAAAATGGATTTTTGGACCATCAGGCGATTCGAAACGAATGTGAAACCCAGATTCAAGCCATGCGAATAAAAACTTCGAGCCTTTCTATTTGGATCAACAAGCTTTCCGGCGGCAACCAGCAAAAGGTGGTTTTGGGTAAATGGCTCATGACGAATCCGAAGGTTTTATTTTTGGATGAACCTACCCGGGGCATTGACGTCGGCGCTAAAGCGGAAATTTATGAACTGATGGGACAGCTGGCGGCTCAGGGGTTGGGTATTGTGCTGGTCTCTTCCGACCTGCCGGAAATTTTAGGGCTCAGCCACCGGGTTTTGGTTTTAAACCAAGGGCACATGACAGCTCAACTGGAAGCGTCCGAAGCGACACCGGAAAAAGTACTGGCGGCCGCGGCGTTGAAAGGCAGTTTTTGAAGTTTTATTTTTTTCCTCTCCCCTTGTGGGAGAGGGAAGGGTGAGGGGTGATGGTGCGTATTTAAGCCACCCTCATCCCGGCCTTCTCCCCTCAAGGGAGAAGGGGGCGAGAAATCGGCTCAAGCGCGGAAAGGGCATCGACAGGGTGAGGGATAATGGCCAATAAAACATTAACCAAACTGGCGCGAGGCTTACGACGCCAACAAACCGATGCTGAGAAAAAGATTTGGTATTGTTTGCGTTCCCGGCAATTCCAAGGCGTCAAATTCAGGCGCCAGCAGCCATTGGGTCCCTATATTGTTGATTTTTGTTCGCTTAAGGAAAAAATGGTCATCGAGTTGGATGGAGGCCAGCATGCCTCTACTCTGGAAAAGGACTCTAAGAGAACCGAATATCTCAAACAACTGGGGTTTCGGGTTGTCCGGGTTTGGAATAATGATGTTTTGAAGAACGTGGAGGGTGTTTTAGAGCAGATTCAACAACAGCTGAAGACACCCCTCACCCCAACCCTCTCCCACAAGGGGAGAGGGAGAAAAGAGAAGAAATGAAAGAATCAACGAAACAGGTTCCCTGGCGCGCGCTGACCATGGTGGGAGCGCTTCTTTTAATTTGGGTTATTTTTTCTTTCACGACAGAAGGTACTTTTCTGAGTCCCCGGAATCTTTCTCTTCTCCTGCGTCAAATGTCGGTGACGTCCATTCTGGCGGTGGGAATGGTGCTGGTGATTGTGGCGGGTCAAATTGATCTTTCGGTGGGCGCGATGAGCGGATTTCTGGGAGCTATTTCGGCCCTTCTTTTCGTGAATCACGGCTGGCCGCTCTGGTCGGCTTTTGCCGTTACGATTCTTTGCGGGGCCCTTTTAGGCCATGTTCAGGGCCATTTAGTGACCTGGTTTAATATTCCGTCTTTTATTGTCACGCTGGGGGGAATGCTGGTTTATCAGGGTTGTCTGCTGGGTTTTACGGGAGGCGTGTCGATCAGCCCCACACCCGATTATCTTTTCGTGGGCCAGGCTTTCATTTCCCCCCTGTTGGGATGGGGGCTGGCCGCTCTGCTTTCGCTCAGCTTTCTTTACCAGATGAAAAAAACCACCGGAAACCGCTGGAAATGGATCGTCCTGATTGTTTTAGTTTGTGGAATCACCGCTGTGTTGAACGCCTACGAGGGAATACCTTTTCCGGTTTTGATTATGCTGGTACTGGCGCTGGTTTTTTCCGTCATCGCCAATCAAACGCCCTTTGGACGGCACCTTTACGCGATTGGGGGTAACAAGGAAGCGGCTTTTTATTCCGGCATTAATATTCAACGCCACCTGGTTTTGGTTTTTTCCCTGATGGGCGCTCTTTGCGGTGTGGTGGGAATTGTACTGACGGCGAGGGTCGGGGCGGCCACTTCGGACGCGGGCCACATGATGGAACTGGACGCCATCGCGGCGGCGGTGATTGGCGGCACGTCCTTGATGGGCGGGCGGGGAACGGTGTGGGGCGCGCTACTGGGAGCGCTCATCATGGCTTCGCTGGATAACGGCATGAGCCTGATGAATACCGAGGCTTTCTGGCAGCCTATTATTAAGGGCGGCATTCTGATTATCGCGGTGGCGCTGGATATGATGGGACGAAAAGGAAAAAGTTAAGCTTTTAGAACTTTTTCGATGTCGGCTTCCAAACTTTCGGGTTTGTCCGCTGAGCCGTAGCGTTTTACGGGTTCGCCATTTTTATCAATCAAGAATTTTGTAAAATTCCACTTAATCGCCTCAGTTCCCAAAATGCCCGGTTTTTCCGATGTGAGATATTTGTAGAGAGGATCGGCGTTCGCGCCGTTGACATCCACTTTGGAAAACATGGGAAAGTTGACGCCATAGGTAAGGCTGCAGAAGCTTTGGATATCCGCTTCGGTTCCGGGTTCCTGAGCGCCAAATTGATTACACGGAAAACCTAAAATCTCAAAACCCTGATCTTTGTATTTCTTGTAGAGTTTTTCCAAACCCTCGTATTGAGGGGTAAAGCCGCATTTGCTGGCGACGTTTACAATCAAAAGCGCTTTGCCTTGATAGTCTTGAAGGGAAATTTCTTTTCCGTCGATGGTTTTTTCTTTGAAGGGATAAACGCTCATAAAAGCTCCTTAAATAGAGGGGTGGTTTGACGGGGTTTAGTTTACTCCAGGGTTTGTGCCGGAAACGATAGGGAAGGTTAATTTTTTGAAGCTATTCGAGAAACTTGACCAAAAACATAAGACCAACACCCAGAGCCATGGCAAAGAGTTGAATGAGAATCGCCGAACGTTTTAATTCTTTATGCAGTTCGGGAATCAGGTCTGAACCGGCTATGTAAATAAAACCTCCCGCTGTGATAGGCAGGACGATTTGGGTAACCATCTGGGGATTGGAGGAAACGGCCAGGGCGAAAACAGCCCCGGCGATGGCTAAGAGGGCTGACAGGAAGTTGTAGAGAAGGGCTTTGATGGGTTTAAAGCCGGAGTTGACCAGTACGCTAAAGTCGCCCAGTTCATGGGGAATTTCATGCAAAACGACCGCCAGGGTGGTGGCCAACCCGATGGAAGAGCCTGCCAGATAGGAGGCGCCAATTAAAAGACCATCGATAAAGTTATGAAGCCCACTGGCGATGAGACTTAAGTAACCATAGGGATGAACCTCTTCCGAAGCGTGTTCATGGTGATGGTAGTAATGCATGCTTTTTTCCAAAATGAGAAAAAGAAAGAGTCCGGCCAAAACGAGCAAAGAAACAGAGGTTGTGTTTTTTGATTTCTCAAAGGATTCGGGAATGAGGTGGAGAAAAGCGTCGCCCAAAAGACCGCCGACTGCCAGACTGATAAGAGGTTGCAGGACTTTTTTGAGGGTTTTAGGTTTGAGCCAAAGCACAATGATGGCCAGCAGGGAAAGCAGACTGACGAAGATCACGCTGGCGAGAGTTTGGAACCAAGGCATTTTTTAAACCTTTTTGACCGATTCGGTCGTCTGAATTAAGACGGAAACGAAGTTTCCCATAAAGCAGAGCCGATTTAAACAACAATGTTTTGATCGGCATTATATAGTCAGAGATCAGATTAACGTTGGAGGACGAAGATGAACCAGTTTACAAAATGGTGTTGGTTACTGTTTTGGGTTGTTGGGATATCCGTGGTTCACGCTGACGATGTCACTAAACCTTATCACATTCTCCAAAAGGTCAAACTTCCCGGCGATAGCGGTTGGGATTATTTAAAAGTCGATTCGGAAACCCGCCGGCTTTATGTTACCCACGAAACCGAGGTTTTGGTTCTGGATGCTGACACTTATAAATTGATCGGAACGATTGAGGGGATTCAGGGAGCCCATGGAATTGCCCTGGCGCGAAAACTGGGTAAGGGATTTATTTCATGCGGGAAATCCGGCACGGTGGTTGTTTTTGATTTAAAAACTCTAAAGAAGATTTCTGAAATCACCGCGCAAAAAGACGCGGATTGTATTGTGTATGATTCGGCGACGACCCAGGTTTTTACCTTCAACGGAGATAGCGCGAACTCGACCGTTATTGATGCCGCCACCGGCAATGTAGTTAAAACCTTTGATTTGGGCGGCAAGCCGGAATTCGCGGCGGTGGATGGCAAAGGACATCTATTTAATAACCTTGAAGATAAAAGTCTGGTTCTTGACATAGACACTCGAACGCTGGAAATCAAGCACCGCTGGCCCATCGCGCCGGGCGAAACGCCTTCGGGTATGGCGATGGATACGGGCAACAACCGGCTTTTCATCGGTTGCCGCAACAAACTGGTGGTTGTGATGGATGCGAAAAGCGGCAAAGTGATTCAAACCCTGCCGATCGGAGACCATGTTGACGCGACTTATTTTGATCCGGCCAGCGGAACGGTTTTTAATTCTTGCGGTGATGGAACTTTAAACGTGGTTCAACAAAACTCAGCCGATAACTATCAAGTGGTGGAAAACGCCCAAACCGAGCCTGGAGCGAGAACCATGGCCTTTGATTCCAAAACAGGCCATGTGTTTCTGGTGACGGCTGATACGCGGCCGGCGCCAACGCCGACGCAAGATAACCCCAAACCCCGCCGAAAGATGATTCCCGGCACTTTTAGACTTTTGGTTTTAGGACAATAAATTTCTGGATGGATCGGTACATGTTCCAAAAAGTTTGGATGGGATTCATTTTTGTTCTCTTCCTGGCGGCGAATCCCGCCAGACTTTGGGCTGGACCGCCTTTTGAAACCGACGATCCTGAACCGACGGATTATCAGCATTGGGAAATTTATTTCGGTACGACCGGCCAACAGATTTTGGGGCAAAGTTGGACCGGAGCCGCGCCCTTTTTAGAGCTCAATTATGGCGGTCTGCCCGATACCCAATTCAGTTTGACCGAACAGGCGGCGTTTAGTTCGGCGGGAGGTTCCGCTTATTACGGTTACGGGGATACTTTGGCCGGGGTTAAATATCGATTCATTCATGAAGGGGCCGAGATACCCCAGGCGGCTTTTTTTCCACAGATCAACATACCGACGGGCGACGCGACCAAAGGACTGGGGGCCGGTGTGGCCCAATATCTTCTTCCGATTTGGATTCAAAAAAGCTGGGACCCTTGGACCACCTATGGCGGCGCGGGTTATTGGATCAATCCTGGAACAGGCAATAAGAACTGGTTATTCCTGGGCTGGGAACTGCAAAGGGATTTCGGTAAAAACCTGACTCTGGGCGGCGAGGTTTTTTACCATGAGGCCAGCACGACAATCCAAAATAACGGGGGCGGGTTTAACTTGGGCGGTGAGATTCATTTTGACGAAGTGAATCACGTTGTTTTTTCTATTGGGCGG
>Ga0182012_10002045_pt1 | contig 21998 bp, 19 predicted proteins | sample 612S2SmetaG_FD_120486 | JGI IMG/M metagenome (GOLD analysis project Ga0182012, IMG submission 120486) | Permafrost microbial communities from Stordalen Mire, Sweden - 612S2S metaG | ecosystem: Environmental > Terrestrial > Soil > Wetlands > Permafrost | place: Sweden: Stordalen | collected... | reverse complement strand
CGCGAAGGGCATGGCCGGGGCCACCCAGGGGCAGATTGAAACGATGACGGAATACGCCAAGAGCTTTGGCGCGAAGGGGCTGGCGTATATCAAGGTGGAGAATGGCGAGTGGAAGTCGCCGATCGTGAAATTCTTCAGCGCGGCGGAGAAGGCGGCGCTGATCGCCAGGCTGGGCATCGAGGAAGGGGACTTGATCCTGTTCGCGGCGGATCAATGGCTGACGGCTTGCGAGATTTTGGGCAAGATCCGGTTGTATTGCGCGGACATCCTCAAGACCCAGGGCAAGCTGGTGATTCCGGCCGACCAGTTCAATTTTCTATGGGTGATTGAGTTCCCGCTGCTGGGATTTGATCGCGAGCAAAACCGCTGGTATTCGAGCCATCATCCGTTCACCGCGCCGGTGACGGAGGACATTCCGCTGCTGAAGACGGACCCGAAGAAGGTGCGCGGGCAGCACTATGACGTGGTCGTGAATGGCGTGGAGCTGGGCGGCGGCTCCATCCGGATTCACCAGCCGGACGTGCAGAAGACGGTGTTTGAGGAAGTCCTGCAAATTCCGCCGGAGGAGACGAAGCTGCGGTTTGGCTACATGCTGGACGCTTTCCGCTACGGCGCGCCGCCGCACGGGGGCATTGCGCTGGGGTTTGACCGGTTGATCGCGATTCTGTGCGGCACGCCCAGCATCCGCGATGTCATTGCCTTCCCGAAAACGGCGAAGGGCACGGATTTGATGACGGATTCGCCGGCGACGGTATCGGCCAAGCAACTGAGGGATTTGCACATTGAGTTGAAGGCGCCCAAGCCGACGATGGCCGGCGCGTGAGAATTCAAACGTCACAATCCAGAGCATAATTAACCTTCAAATTTAAAATGAAGGTTGCGACCTCCAGACAATTTTCCCTTTGGCCGCGCGGGTGGCTAAAGGGATTTTTGTGGTTGGGGGCCGGGAGTTATTTGCTGATGGTTTTGCTGGTGGCCGTTTTTCAACGGCATTTACTGTATCTCCCCACGATCATCACCCTCGATGAGGCTCGGCAGTATGCCGTAAAAAGCGGGCTGGAGCCGTGGCTGAATGCGCATGGGGACATTATTGGCTGGCATTTGCCGGCCCGATCCCCGGCCAATGGGAGCGTGGTGATTGTCCATGGCAACGGGGGAACGGCGTTGCGACTGGCGGATGTCGCGGCGGCCATGCGTGATTCGTTAAATCTGGATGCGTATCTTTTGGAATATCCTGGTTATGGGCAGCGGGGAGGGACGCCATCGGAGAGCAGCCTGCTGGCGGCGGCTGATGAGGGCTGGGAAACGCTGCCCACGAACGAGCCGGCGTATGTGGTGAGCGAGTCTCTGGGGACCGGGGTGGCCGCGCACTTGGCGCAAAAGTACACGAATCACGTGGCGGGGTTGCTTCTGTTTGTGCCGTATGACCGCCTAGCCTCGGTGGCGCAGAACCATTATCCCTTTTTGCCGGCCTATTGGTTGTTGGTGGACCGGTTTGCGCCGGTGGACTGGCTGGCGGAATATCACGGGCCGGTCAAAATTGTGCTGGCCGGGCGGGATGAGGTCATCCCCGTCGTTCGGGGACAGGCGCTGTATGACGGTTATCGCGGACCGAAGTCGTTGCAAATCATTCCCGGGGCGGGTCATGGGGATACCATGGAACAATCACCGCAATGGTGGCGCGAGGTGATGGAATTCTGGCAACGGAAAAGCATTTAAATCAGTATCAATGTCGGGCGGGCGAGGGAGTATCCAAGCGGGGGAAGAGGCTTCCCAATCATTCTTGGGAGCGGCAACTAATAACGGCCAGGGGCCACCGTCAAAGGATGAGCCGTGGTTTCAACTCTTTAACTGGCTATGCAGTGTCAATGCCATAAACACCACCGTGATGGCCAAGGGAATTGCATATAAAAACGTGTTCATGGACACAAAATAGTACTTAAACACCAAATGTCACGGAAATGTTACGAATATGTTACGAAATGGTGACGGTTGGGAAACATTCGGGCGGAAAATCGCCCGGGAAATTCAGCCGAGGCAGGGTTGCGCGCGGGAAATGTTGTTTTGTATATTAACTTGTAAATTACTTATATTGATATATTTGTGATGAAAAAAGACCCGGTGGATGGAGGGCGACCGGGCAATGGTCGGCGGTTGGTCTGGCACCTCAAGGAGCCGGCTTAAAAAAGTCGCTCAAGTCGTAAATTGGTGCGCTGCGGCCATCCACATAGTTGTAGCCAGTGCCGAAGGCATTCGGTCGTCGGGTGGGAATGGCGTTGGTTTGGAAGGCGAGCCCGAACAGTTCGTCCATGGTTTTGAGAACGGAGGAATGGCTGTAGGGCAGGCGACTGACGTAGGCGTTGCCCTTGGCCAGCGGGGAAATGACCATGAACGGCAGGGTGGTGTTGGTGTCATCAGTACTGACGGTTTCATCCATCCAAATGAGTATCGCCCCGTGGTCCTGATAGGCGGCGCAGGCCATGATTTTGGGGACGATGAGAGAGAGGGCGTTGTCGCCCTCGGCGATGGCGGCTTGATTACCCGTGTAATGGACCCCGTGATACGTATATCCAACCGGCAGAGAGCTGTGCATTTCGTTGTACTGGTCGGGGGTGATCCAGTTATAGCGGCCAATATTGTTGCTGGCGAGGTCGGTCCAGAAGTTGGTCAGGGGATAAACGTTCCGGTTTTGGGTGTCGTCGAAGAAGGCCATGGGGTTGTGTTTCACGGCGTAATTGTACTCGGTGGTGCCATTGTAGGGGTTGGTGGCAACGCCGGCTCCGGAGGCGCTCATGGTCGAGGAACTGCTGTATTCCACGTCCTCCTCATACACGCGCCAGGGAATTCCGGCCGCCGTCAACTGGCCGGAGAGGTGCTGGACATTGTGAAACAGATTGCGGGAGGCGTCGCTCGGGTCGTTATCGGTGTCCACGTTAAAATCGGTGCCGGCTTCGGACCAGATGTAATTGGGTTCCGAGGGATGCACGCCCTGGGCGACGTTGTAATACTTGACGGCGTAGGCGACTTGCGCGGCATTGGGATTGCCGGGAGTGGCCAGGCTGTTGACATAGGGTGCGGCGGGGTTGCCGAAAATCTGGTGCGGGCGGCCCACCGGGTCGGGCGTGCGCTGGGTCCAGTCGTGGTTTTCCAGCGCGATGACAAAGATGGTTTTGAGCTGGCGAATGGTCGCCAGGTCGGTGGCATTGGTGGCGGGGTCGGCGTGGAGGTTCGCCGCCAGGCTGATGGCCGGCAGTAACAGGAGGAAGATGTTGGGAAAACCTTTCATGGGTGGGAATTATGAGGGTGCCGGGCTGGGCTGGCAAAAGCATTTTTTATCCGCGAATTGTCGCGAATCGTCGCGAATTTATCGGGGAGGGTGGAAACGTCAAAGGTTCCCATAGGAGGACGGGTGGACTTGTGGTTGCAGGGGAGCGGCGTTAAGCGGCGGTTAAAAATTCCGCCAGTTGCCGCAGCAGGCGGCGATGTCTGGTCTCCGAAATTTTCCCTATGCTGCCAATGATCTGGCGGGGGGCGTATATGGCCACAAATCCGACTCGAATCAACGAATCAACTTTGAGTCCACTGCCAGTAAAGTCCGGGTCCGTATGTAAAATCGTTTCATCCAAACCCCGCACCTGCTGGCGCAACTGGCTGCTGATGCCGCAAACCAGATAATCGTTGAAGGGGGGCACCAATCGCAACAAAACGGCCGGGCGGGGTTTGTGCTGGCCATCCGCCTGCGGCAGCGGCACGAGGAGGACGTCGCCTTCTTTCATGAGGCCTGGGGAGTTTCGCGGAGCACCGCGTTGGAATAATCCGGCTCATCTTCCCCAAACGCGCGCGCAAAACCGGCCTGAGATGCGGCCAGCCAGGCCAGCCGTTCATCGGCAGGGGCATCGCCGGAAACCACCATCACGAGCAGTTTTGAGTCCTGCTGCAAGGCGTAAGGCTCATCCAAGCATATGTGTTTGCCGTCGTAATGGGCTCTCAAAGTGATGGCACTCATGGCGGCACTTTAATCCGGAAATACATCGCTCGCAAGCCGTTTGGCTGCCGTTTGGTGACGCGGGACGAAGGGCAGTATTTTTATCCGCGAATTTCGCGAATTGTCGCGAATTTATGGGAGGGCGCGAATGGGAAATTATTTCAAATTTCAAATTTTAGATGGCAACGCGGCGGGGAAAGCGGCCATAAAGGGAACCACAGGGGCAGAGCTTATGGCTGGCGGGCGGCTTCGAGAAGGGCGTTGGCGAGTTGTTGCGGGGTCCAGGTGTTGCCGTCGAAGAGGTGGTGGATGCGGCCTTGGGGGTCGAGGACGATGGTGCGCAGGTTGTGGGAAATGGTGCCGTGCTGGCGCATGATCATCAGGTCCAGGCGCGGGGCGATGTCCGTCAGGGCGCTGGTTGTCACGGACGCAAACAACCACTTGTTCGGGTTGTCCCCGCGATAGGCGCTGGCGTAGGTGGCGAGGGTGGCCGGGGTGTCAATATCCGGATCGAAGGAGAGCGAGAGGAGCTGCCAGTTGGCGGGGGCGTTGGTCGCGGCCAGGAGGAGGTCGCGGGTGGCGGCGAAGTTGCGGTTCATGCGCGGGCAATAGTCCGGCAGGGGACAACGGGTGAAGAAAAAGGTGAAGGCCACCGCCGAACCACGGAACTCCGCGAAGTGGCGGCGCGCGCCGGATTCCGTGGTGAACTCGACGTCGGGCATGAGGTCCCCGGGCTTGAGTTCGGGCACCGGGGCGGGTGCGGGCGGAGTAGACAGAGTGGTTTGGCCGACGTGCTGGAGGTTTTGCACCCAGTCATCATTGGTGCTCACGACGAGTTGAAAATTGATGACGTCGCCGGGGGCCAACCCCGCCAGCGTGTTGGTGTCTTGAACGGGAAAGTCCATGGTCATGGCCATCATGTAACCGGGAATGGCGTCGTGGGCGATGGTCACCGAGCGGTGGTCGGCGGGGATTTTTTGGATGGTGCCGTGAGCGGCGTAGGTTTGGCGGCCAGCATCTGCGGAAGGCGCGGCGGCGGGTTTGCAGCCGGCGGCGAGGAGGAGGAGCACGAACAAAAAGCCCGCCAGTTTCATAAGGGTTTTTTCCGCAGGCGCGCGATGGCGTTGACCACGTTGGTGGCCACGTCATCGCTCAGGCCGTCGAAGTACATCCGCACGCGGCCGCGGGCATCCACGAGGGCCATGCGGTCGGTGTGCGAAAAATTGCCGGGCATGTAGCTAAACGGATCGTTCAGGTCCTGGTTGAGAAAGCTGGTGGAGATCAAGTGGTACAGGATGGTTTTGTCGCCGGTCAGCAAGAGCCAGCGGTCCGGGTTGGTGCCAAAGTTGGTGCCATAGTCCGCGAGCACGGGCACGGTGTCCTCGCGCGGGTCCACGGTGAGGGAGACGAGCCGCACATCCGGCTGGTTGGCGGTGAGCTGCTGAATCTCGCCCATGTGGCGGTTGACCTCCCGGCAGGTCAGCGAGCAACTGGTCAGCAGAAAATCCACGACCAGGTACTTGCCGTCCAGCTCGGCCTGGGAGACGGCGCGGCCGGTCTGGTTGGTCAACACGAAGCTGACGAGCGCGCGATCCCGGTCGGGGGCAAATTCGTTTTTGGAGGCGAGGGCGGTGGCGGGGCGGAAGGCATACCAAAAACAGAATCCGGCCAGCAAGCCCAGGCCCGCCACCATGGCGAGGAAGAAACGCTCGCCACTGGGGGCAATGGAATTTTTGGGGTCATCAGACATCTCTGTGGAATTATAACCCCCAAATCTCAAGGTGGCGAGTTTCTTGCATGGATCCGAGTGGGAAGACGGTTGGCTTAGCTGGCAGGCGCCCGCCAATTCTAGTTTGTGCTGACCGACTGGTGCATTATGCTGGAACCGTCATGCACACACCTGCTGCCGCCCGTTACGATGCGCCCGGTTTTTACCGCCGCTGCGGTCGCTCGGGCCTGCGTCTGCCGATGATTTCCCTCGGGCTCTGGCACAATTTCGGGGCCAACGATCCTTTCGACAACGCCCGAGCCATCGCCTGCCGAGCGTTTGACCTGGGCATCACGCATTTTGACCTGGCCAATAATTACGGTCCGCCCGAAGGCGCGGCGGAATTGACCTTTGGCCGCATTTTGCGTGAAGACCTTGGGTCCTGGCGGGATGAACTGATCATCTCCACCAAGGCCGGCTATTACATGTGGCCCGGACCATATGGCGATGGAGGTTCCCGTAAATACCTATTGGCCTCGCTGGATCAGTCGCTCAAACGGCTGGGGCTGGATTACGTGGATATTTTTTATCATCACCGGCCCGATCCGGACACGCCGCTGGAGGAGTCCATGGGCGCGCTGGCGCACGCGGTGCGCTCGGGCAGGGCACGGTACGCCGGGATTTCCAATTATCCGGCCGCCCTGACCGCGCGGGCGGCGACGATCCTGCGGGAACTCGGCACCCCCTGCCTGATTCATCAACCGCGCTACAGCCTGTTGGATCGCTGGGTGGAACCGGAACTGCTGGCGACTTTGGCGCAGGAGGGCATTGGTGGCATTGTGTTCTCCCCGCTGGCGAAGGGCCTGCTGACGGACCGTTATTTTAAGGGTGTGCCGGCGGATTCCCGCGCGGGGCATGATCCACGGTTTCTGCGGCCCGAACACATCACGGACGCGGTGCTGGCGAAAACCCGGCAATTGAACGATCTCGCTCAGGCGCGCGGCCAGACCCTGGCGCAGATGGCGCTGGCTTGGGTGCTGCGGCAGCCGTCGGTGACGAGCGCACTGATCGGCGCCAGCCGGGTGAGCCAGGTGGAGGATTGCGTGGGGGCGACGCGGAACTTGAAATTTTCGAGTGAGGAACTGGCGCGGATCGAGCAGATTTTGGCGGGGTAGGGGAGGGCTGGCCGACAGTCAAACACGGTTTTTCGTATGGCGAATTGAATTTCAATGCCACAATTGATCCACAGCATTAGCGCATTAAACGCGCGTAATTTGCACTTTACTACGCTACGAGATGACCTAAAATGCCTTCTTGGTTTTTACGCATTTTAACGCGGAAAATTACAAAATTTATGGCTAAATTAACGGTTCGAGACCTGGATGTGCGCGGAAAGCGGGTTTTCCTGCGCGTGGACTACAACGTTCCCATGGAGGAAAAAGACGGCAAGATGGTCATCAACGATGCCACGCGCATCGTGGAGACGCTGCCGACGCTCAAGCTCCTGATCGAAAAGGGCGGCAAGCTGATTTTGACAGCGCACCTCGGGCGTCCGAAGGGCAAGCGCGAACCGTCCATGTCCCTCGCGCCGGTGGCGGTGAAATTGAGCGAATTGCTGGGCAAGCCGGTGGCGTTTGCGGCGGATTGCATTGGCCCGGTGGCCGAAGCGGCTGTGGCGGCCTTGAAAGACGGGGACGTGCTGCTGCTCGAAAACGTGCGTTATTACAATGAGGAAGAGGCCAATGATCCGGCGTTTGCTGAAAAGCTGGCCAAAGTGGCGGACGTGTATGTCAACGATGCCTTTGGCGCGGCGCATCGCGCGCATGCCTCCACGGAAGGCGTGGCCCGGATTGTCACGGCGCGCGGCGGCAACGCGGCGGCGGGTCTGTTGATGGAACGCGAACTCAAGTTTTTGGGTGACGAGCTGGAAAACCCGGCGCGTCCCTTTGTGGTGATCCTGGGTGGGGCGAAGGTCTCGGACAAGATCAAGGTGATTGACCGTTTATTGGAAAAGGCGGACACGATTTTGATCGGTGGGGCGATGGCCTACACCTTCAAGCTGGCCAATGGCGTGAAGACGGGCAAATCCCTGGTGGAACCGGATCAGAAGGACACGGCGCTGGCCGCCGAAGCGAAGGCGAAAAAGCTGGGGGTGAATTTTCAACTGCCGACCGACACGGTCATCGCGACCCCGGTGGACACGGGCAAGCTCAACAAAAAAGGCAAGCCGGTGTTTGACCTGGTGAATGTGCGCACGATCAGCGGCGACATCCCGGATGATGCCGAGGGCTTTAGCATTGGCGCGGAGACCGAGAAAACCTACGCCAAGATCATTAGCAGCGCGAAAACGGTGTTGTGGAACGGGCCGATGGGGATGTTTGAGGATCCGCGCTTCGCGGGGGGCACGAACGCCGTGGCGCTGGCCGTGGTGGAAGCCACGCAGAAGAACGGGGCGATCAGCATCATTGGCGGCGGTGACAGTGTGAAGGCCATCAACAAGGCGAAGCTGGGTGACAAGGTCACCTTCATGAGCACCGGCGGCGGGGCAAGCCTCGAATTTCTTGAAGGCACCGAACTGCCCGGGGTGGCGGCGCTCTCAAACAAATAATTTTTACCACGTTTTACATGAACAAAGAACGCAAGCTGATCATTGCCGGCAACTGGAAGATGAATAAAACCGTGGCCGAGGGCGTGTCCCTGGTCCGCGACCTGAAACGCGAACTGGCGGGGGTGAAGGAAGTGGACATCGTGGTGTGTCCGCCGTTCACCGCGCTGGAGTCGGTTTCCCGGGAAATTCTGGATTCCAACCTCCGGTTGGGCGCGCAGAACATGAGCGAGAACAACTTTGGCGCGCACACGGGCGAGGTTTGCGCGGGGATGCTCAAGGAATTCTCCGTGCGGTACGTCATTCTGGGCCATAGCGAACGCCGCCAGTACCAGAAGGAAACCGACGCGTTGATTGCGAAGAAGGCGCTGGCGGTGCATGGCGCATCGCTCAAGCCGATCGTATGCGTGGGGGAAACCCTGGCGGAACGCGAGTCCGGCCAGATGGAAAAAGTGTTGGAAACGCAGGTCACGGGCAGTCTGGCCGGCCTGTCCAAGGAGCTGATGGTAGAAACTGTCATTGCCTATGAACCCGTATGGGCGATTGGCACGGGGAAGACCGCGACGACCGAGCAGGCGCAGGCCGCGCACGCGTTCATTCGCGGGCTGCTGGTGAAGCTGTACGACGAGGCGGTGGCGCGCAAAGTGCGCATCCAATACGGCGGCAGCGTGAAGGCCAACAACGCCAAGGAACTCATGAGCCAGTCGGATGTGGACGGCGCGCTGGTGGGCGGGGCTTCACTGGAGCCAAGAAGTTTTGCTGACATTATCAAAAATTCCATTTAAATTAGCGTCATGATATTTTTGTTTGCCTTGATAACGGTGGCGCTTGTGCTGGTGTCCGCGGTTTTGATTCTGCTGGTACTGGTGCAACTGCCCAAGAAGGACGCGGGCACGGGGGTGGCCTTTGGCGGCGCGGCGGCGGACGCGCTGTTTGGCGCGGGTTCGGGCAATGTGCTCACGAAGATCACCAAGTGGTCGGCGGGGGCGTTTTTTGTCCTGGTCCTGTTGCTGGGCATGGTGCATGACCGTTTGGACCAGGGGACGGATGCCTCCGCCTTTGCGAAGAAGGTACAGGCCCAACAGCACCAGACGCCGGCGCTGGCCCCGACCCCGGCCACGCCTCCGGCGCATCCCGCCGCCGCGGCGGGGACGAACGCTCCGATGCAATTACTTTCCACGCCGAACGCCCCGGTGACCCCGGCAACGCCGGCCAAGCCGAACTAAGCCAATGTTTCTGCTCAAACGCGCCTGGCGATTTATTCTCCGGGCGCGTTTTTTCTTTTTCAACGCGCAGCATAAGGACAATTCAGCGGGCGCGCACCGCCAGCGACTGTGGAATTCGAGTTTGGTCCTGGCATTGTGCGCGGGGCTGACCGGCTGCGCGCGGCATGATTCGCCGGCGGATATCACGATTGTCAACGGATCGGAGCCGGAATCGCTGGATCCGGCGATCATCACGGGGCAGCCGGAGATGCGGATTGTGGAGGGATTGTTTGAGGGGTTGATGCGGCTGGACCCGAAGACCGCGCGGCCCATTCCCGGACTGGCGGAACGATATGAGTTATCGCCGGACGGACGGGTGTACACGTTTCATTTGCGCACCAATCTGGTGTGGTCCACGGGCGAGCCGATCCGGGCGGACGACGTGGTTTATTCGTGGCACCGGGCGCTGAATCCGTTGACGGCCTCGGAGTATGCCGGGCAGCTTTATTATGTGAAAAACGGGGAGGCGTACAACACCGGCAAGCTCACGGACCCGGACCTGGTGGGGGTCCATGCGCTGGATGATTTCACGGTGCGGGTGGAGTTGGAGCATCCCACGGCGTTTTTCATTGATTTGTGCGCGTTTCCAACGTTGTACGTGGTGCCGCGCCGGGCGATTGAACAGTTTGGGGACGGCTGGATCAAGGCGCGGCCGCTGCCGAGTTGCGGTCCGTTTGAGCTGGTGGCATGGCGGTTGAATGACAAGGTGCGGGTGCGGCGAAATCCGGCCTACTGGGATGCCGCCAACACGCAGTCGCGGATCGTTGATTTTCTGCCGATCACCTCGCCGACCACGGCCTTGAATTTGTACGAGCAGGGCCGGGCGGATGTGGTATGGGACAAGTCGCTGGTGCCGGCGGAATTGCTGGATGTGTTGTTGCAGCGGCCGGATTTTCACCATTTTAATTACCTGGGCACCTCCTTCATCCGCTTCAACGTCACCCGCAAGCCGTTTGACGATCCGCGGGTGCGCCAGGCGCTGGGAATGGCGGTGGACCGGGACCGGATCGTGCGAAAAATTTTGAAGGGCGGCGAGCATGTCACCACCAGCCTGGTGCCGCCGGGCACGGCGAATTACGCCTCGGTGGACGGGCTGGCTTACAATCCGACGGAGGCGGCGCGGCGGCTGGCGGCGGCGGGTTACCCGGGCGGCCGGGGCTTTCCGCGCTTCACCTTTCTGGTGAGTTCGGTCAAACTGGGCGGGGATGTGGCGGTGGAATTGCAGCAAATGTGGCATGACACGCTGGGCATTGACATGGAGATACGACCATTGGAATGGAAGGTGTACCTGAATGCCGAGGCGCATTTGGACTATGACTTGAGCGCGGCCTCGTGGATCGGGGATTATAATGATCCGCAAACGTTTTTGGGCATGTTCACGAGCGAGGATGGCAACAATCAAACCGGCTGGAAATGGCCGGCATACGATGTCCTGGTGCGGGCGGCCGGGGAGCAGACGGACCTGCCGGCCCGGCAGAAAACCTTTCAACAGGCGGAAACCATCCTGGTGCGGGAGCAGACACCGATTGTGCCCCTGTATAATTATGTGGGCGTGAATTACTACAACAGCAACCGCATCCAGGGCATTTACCCGAATGTGCTCGACGACCATCCCCTGCGGTCCATCCGCCGGGTGCCACCCGCGCCATAAATGTACTTTTTACGCCGCATACTGTTTGCGATACCGCTGCTGCTGGTGATCAGCGCGCTGGCGTTCGGGCTGGTGCGGATGGCACCGGGCGGTCCGTTCGACCGCGAGCGCGCCCCGGCCTCGCCGGAAATTGAGCGGCATTTGCAGGCGGAATACCACCTGGACGAGCCGGTGTGGAAACAGTACCTGCGGTTTTTGGGCGGTCTGGTTCATGGCGATTTTGGCACGTCGCTGAAATACCGGAATCATTCGGTGAATGAAATCATTGTGCAGGGGCTGCCGGTATCCCTGACGCTCGGGGCGCTGGCCTTCACCTTCGCGCTGGGGGTGGGGCTGCCGGTGGGTTTCTTTACAGCGGCGTGGCGCGGGCGCTGGCCGGACCGGCTGGGCAGCCTGCTGGCCATGGTGGCGGTGTGCGTGCCGGGTTTCGTGATTGCCCCGTTACTGATCATGGTGTTTGCAGTGAAACTGAAATGGCTGCCGGTGGCGCTATGGGAATCGCCGTTGCACATGATTTTGCCGGCCATTGCGCTGGGCCTGTATTTTGCGGGGCAGGTGGCGCGGCTGATGCGGGAGGGGATGTTGAGCGCGATGCAGTCCGAATTTATCACGGCGGCGCGCTCGAAGGGGCTGGGGGAAAACGAGCTGCTGTTCAAGCACGCGTTTCGCATTGCGGTGCTGCCGGTGGTGTCGTATGCGGGGCCGATGCTGGCGGATTTGCTGACGGGCTCATTCATCATCGAGAATATTTTTCAAATCCCGGGCATCGGGGTGTTTTTGGTGAACAGTTCGTTGAGCCGGGATTATCCGATGGTGGTGGGGCTGTCGCTGCTCTATGCAATCCTGCTGATCGGCTTGAACCTGGTGGTGGATTTTGCCTACACCCTGCTGGACCCCCGTGTGAAGTATGAGTGACGCCACCTTGCATCTATCGCCCGGCCAGCACGCCTGGCGGCGGTTTCGGAACCACCGTCCGGCGGTGTGGAGCGCGTGGTACTTGCTGCTGCTGGTGCTGGCCCTGGCGCTCTGGCCGCTGGCTTTGCATGTGGCGGGCGGGGCCTTTGCCCGTGACCATGCGCCGGACACGCTCTCGGACGCGCAATTTGAGCCGCCCAGTCTGCATCACTGGTTTGGCACGGATGTGCACGGGCGCGACGTGTTTTCGCGGGTGTTGTACGGGGCGCAGGTGTCCCTGCTGGTGGGGGTGGTGGGCACGCTGGTGAGCCTGGTGATTGGCGTGATCTGGGGGGCGGTGGCGGGTTACGCGGGCGGGCGGGTGGACAGTTTTCTGATGCGGGTGGTGGACATCCTGTATTCGCTGCCCTCGATTATTTTTGTGATTGTGCTGATCACGACGCTGGGGGAACTGCTCAAGCGGCTGCCGTGGGTGACGCATTCGCCCGCCGCGGAGGCGGGGTTGCGGGTGACGCTGTTGTTCGTGGGGCTGGGGGCGGTGTCGTGGCTGACGATGGCGCGGATTGTGCGCGGACAGGTGTTGTCCCTGCGGACACGGGCGTTTGTGGAGGCGAGCCGGACGCTGGGGGCGGGGCCAGTATGGATATTATCAAAACACATTATTCCCAATATTTTCGGCGTTGTCATCACGTATCTGGCGCTGACGATGCCGGCGATTGTGTTGTATGAGTCGTTCCTGAGTTTTCTGGGGCTGGGGGTGCAGCCGCCGATGGCGAGCTGGGGCACGCTGATCGCCGAGGGCGTGGGACAGATCAATGCCATCCGGATTTACTGGTGGCTGATTGTGTTTCCGGGCGCGGTGATGGTGCTGACGCTGCTGGCGCTGAATTTCATCGGGGACGGGCTGCGGGACGCGTGGGATGTGAAAACGAAGGCAGAATGACGAGTGAAGAATGAAGCCGGGACCCCCGGCGTGGACTGGTGGGGAATTAAACTCCAAATTAGCTTCCTAACCAATTGCAATCGGGACATATCCAACAGGACTTTCTTAAGAGAATGAAGAAGCGGAAGGGGCGTCAACGCGAAGGTGGGGCTTGCTTCGAAAAAACGGACCACGAAAAGGGCGGAGGATTTTGAACAAAGGTGACGGAGGTCCGATGCGTGAAGCGGGCTGCAAACCGGCGCTCTTTCACACCGGTTGCTCCACCCAACCCCAGACGCAACATCCGTCATAAAATAACCCAATCAGAGTGAAATTTGGCTAGGTTTCCGGCACGAATTAGTTGGAATAATTCCGGCGGTTTGTGGCATCTTAAATCATGCCTGAAATGGAGAATGTCAACGGGGCGGTCCCCACACTGGAAGAAATCCAGCGGGACTGGCCGGGCGTGCGGTCGCGGTTGCAGGACGCGGAGGCGCAAGGCCGCGTGCTGGAGCAGGAGAACAAGGCGCTGCGCGGCTTGCTGGAAAAGGTGGTCGAGCACCGCAAAAAATCCCACAGTGAACTCGTCACCCTCATCACCACCCTGGCCACGAAGATGCCCATCAACGATGTGGGGATCATCATCACGCGCCTGATTGAACATGGCGCGGGCGTCAACGAAGTTTGCTCGGCCATCATCTCGGGCCGGAATGAGGAAAACTTCCTGCAACCGGCGATTCTCCGGTCACTGGACAAGGCCAAAACTGAACTGACCGGGGCGATTAAACCACTGGTGGAGGAGTTGATTCGCCTGGAAGCGCCGCTGGATCCGGGGCATTTGCGGGAGTTAATTGACAAGCCGGAAGCCTTTTTCACCCCGGCGGGCCGGCGGGCTAACCGCGGTTATGTGAAGGGCCAGGTGCCGCAAGAACTGATTCTCCGCGACTTTGGCGAGGAAGCACTCGGGTTTTTCAAGAACATGACCACGGATGCCGTGAATAATCCACGGCCGCGACCGGAGGAAATCATGCTGGCCTTCCGTAGCGACTTTGAGGAGTTGATGCGGCAACCCTCCGCACTGGCGGAGGCCAAACGGGAGGGCTTGCTGGTGCTGCACCGCCGCATCCGCCAAAGCCGGGAATTGCGCGCCCAAAAGGAGGCCTTTCTCAAGCTTTCGTTCGTGCTGGAACTGCTGCATTACTATGCGAACCAGAACACGGAGTTGCCGGACGTTATTTTTGCCCAGCGCCTGCCGCCCTTGGTGGAGCAGTTGGTGGTGACCAGTGAAAAGGATCCGCTCGACGAACACCGCCTCCGGCAGGTGGAAGTCTTGCTGGCGCATATTGTCAACGCCGATTACCGCCAGGCCGTCATCAACAATTTCGGGAAGTCGGGCGGGACGGCCCGCACCGCGCGCCTGGTACTCACCTTCCGGGCGGCCGTGCCCACCGAGCACAACCCCATCACCCTGGATTTTGTCCGGCACTTGATTGGGACGCAGAAGCAACCCGCGACCGCGCCCATCGCGGCCGTGCTCCGGTTTCTTACTCCCGAGGGGCAGCAGGTGATGGTGCGCGCCCTGCTCAACACCGACCGGTTGCGCCGGGAGGACGGCGAAATCCTGGCCCGGGAACTGTTGCGGCAGTTGGGCCTGCCGGAGCTTCCCACGCGGGCCGAAGCCGGCGGGCCGGAAAAGCCGGCGGTCAATCCGTGGGAGGCCATCAAAGAAATGATCGCCCAGCGCGCCACCCCCAACGACATCACCAACGCCGTGCGCAAGCAGCTCCACGCCAAGTACGACACTGATGAGGTCAAGCAAAGCTGGCTGGCGCTCACGGAGTCGGACCCCATGACCTTTGTGCGCGTGTTTAGCCTGCTGCCCTATCTGCCGGATGGGCAGACGGATCCCGTGGCGCGGGCGGTCCTGGAGACCTATGCGAGCCGGCTCACGCATGAAAAATACCTGACGACGTATGCCGGCGTGGTCGGGGCGCTCCGGAAGCTGCACAGAGTCAAGGCCGACAGTCCGGCGCTGATTAATTTCATCGCGCTGGTTCGCTGGGTGGACCCCGGCAGCGCCGACCGGATCGCCCAGGATGTGGGCATGGCCGCAGTGTAGAAAGGCATACTTCGACTGGCACATTAAGCAACCTTTTGCTGGCGGCCAGGCGGGGTCGTGAAGACAGGATTTAACCGCTGAAGGATGGGATTCTGCCACTAAAATAGACACGAAAAACCCCGGAGTGACGAATCACGCCGGGGTGGAAATTAGCGGGTTAGAGGCTTAATGATGGCAGCCGCAGCCGTGGCCGCAGGAGCCTTCTTCGAGGTCTTCGGCGGCGGGGAGACGGCCGAGTTCCAGCGTCTTGTTGATTTGCTTGGTGATGGACTGCTGGGCTTCGTGCAGGTGTTCCTGGGCTTCGAGGAAGTTTTTGGCCACGGGATTGGCGAGCAGGGCGTCGCGTTCGGATTCGAAATCGGCGATTTCCTGGCCGCTGAGCTGCTGGGAATTCCGTTGTTTGTCCTGCAAAGCCTGGCCTTTGGCCATCAATTGCTCGTATTGGGACTGGGCCTTGTTGTCGGCCAGGAAGGCGTCAATGCTCTTGCGGGCGGCGCGCAGAGCGGGCTCTTCGAGAAGGGCCTGGCAGAGTTCCCGGGTTTTTTGGGTAACGATGGTTTCGGCGATTTCAGTGGACATAAATTTTCCGCCGGCGCCGGAACTTCATGCCCCGGCGTGGCACGGCCATAATAAGCCACAAGTTGGATTCAAAAGCAAACAGTTTGACATCGCAATTTGGAACGGATAATTATCGCTCAACACTATGCACGTTCTGCTCGCCCCGATTGATTACACCATCATGATTGCCTATGTCGCCTTCGTGGTGGGCATTGGCCTGATGCTGGGCCGGTACATGAAAAGTTCCTCGGACTTTCTGACCTCCGCCCGCTCCATTCCCACCTGGGTGACCGGCCTGGCCTTTATTTCGGCCAACCTGGGGGCCCTGGAGCTGGTCGGCATGGCCGCGAGCGGCGCCAAATACGGCATCAGCACCGCGCACTTCTACTGGGTGGGGGCGATACCGGCGATGATCTTCCTGGCGGTGTTCATGATGCCGTTCTACTACGGTTCCAAGGCGCGCTCCGTGCCGGAATACCTGAACATGCGGTTTGACCAGCGCGTGCGCGGGCTGAACTCGGTGGCCTTCGCGGTGATGACCATTTTCGCCTCCGGCATCTCGATGAACGCCCTGGCCAAGCTGCTCAACCAGTTGCTCGGCTGGGATTACAACGCCGCGCTCTGGATCTGCTCCGGGGTGGTGCTGATTTATGTGCTCAAGGGCGGACTGACCTCGGCGATTTACACCGAGGTGCTCCAATTTTTCATGATTGTGCTGGGGTTCGCCCCGGTGGTGTATCTTGGGTTGAAAGACGTGGGCGGCTGGGGCGCCATGAACCATTCCTTGCAGCAGGTGGCTGTCAACCCGGCGGCCCTGGCGCTGAATGACAAAACCTTCGCGCCCAATGCCTGGACCAGCGCCTGGGACCCATTGATCGGCGGACCCAGCCACAACCCCATGGGCGTGGACCTGTTCGCGATGGTGTTCGGCCTGGGCTTCGTGCTCTCCTTCGGTTACTGGTGCACCAACTTCCTGGTGGTGCAGCGCGCCATGGCGGCCAAAAACATGGCAGCCGCGCGCAACACCCCGCTGGTGGCCTCGGTGCCCAAAATGTTCTTTCCCTTCCTGGTGATTGTGCCTGGCATGATTGCCGTGGCGCTCACCTCGATTCCCAGCAAAAATTACCGCATCCCGCCGCCCATCCTCTCCGACGCCGTCTATGCGAAAGCCGTGGATGTGGTGAAACATGCCAGTCCCGCCGACGCGCCGGCCGCGGTCAAAGCCGTGGGCGATGCGCTGGGCAAGAAAGTTTACGCGGACAAGGTCGCCGCACTGGTGGCGGAGAACGCCACGACCAAACTCACGGATGACCAGATTCAAAGCCGCCTGTATTACAGCATTGCGGAGAACGATTACGACGGCGTGATTCTGTCACTCGTGAAGAAATATTGCCCGCCGGGGTTGCTGGGGCTGGCGCTGACAGCGTTGCTGGCGTCCTTCATGTCCGGCATGGCGGGCAACGTGACGGCGTTCAACACCGTGTGGACGTATGATATTTACCAGGCGTATTTTGCCCCGAACCGGAGCGATGCGCATTACATGTGGATGGGCAAGGTCATCACCGTGGTGGGTATTCTGCTCAGCATTGTGGCGGCCTATTTTGCCTCCATGTACAACAACGCCATGGACATCATTCAACTGGTGTTCGGCTTTGTAAACGCGCCGCTCTTCGCCACCTTCCTGCTGGGCATGTTCTGGAAGCGCACGACCTCGACCGGCGCCTTTTTTGGACTGTTCGGCGGCATTGGATCCTCGGCCCTGTTCCATGCGTTGACGACGACGCAGACCAATGTGGATGCACTGGGCAAAGTGATCAATCCCATGAAGGGCGGTTACCTGAATGTAGTGGCCCAGTTCCCGAGCGAGATGGCCCAGAATTTCTGGCTGGCGGCGTTTGCCTTCACGGCCTGTTTCGTGCTCACGCTGGTCATTTCGCTCGCCACCACGCGGACCAAGTCCGATGCCGATCTCAAGGGTCTCGTATATTCCCTGACGCCGAAGATCAAGAGCGACAATCTGGTCTGGTACCAGCAACCCGGCGTGGTGGGCACCATCCTGCTGATTTGCTGCATTATTTTGAATGTCATTTTCTGGTAAACCGACGAAAGAAATTATTATGGGACTCGATATTCGCTGGCCGATCGGCCTCATGTTCACGCTCATCGGCGCCTTGCTGGCGATCTATGGTCTGGGAACCGGTTCCAACACCGCCTTGTACCAAAGCTCGCTGGGCATCAATATCAATCTGATTTGGGGCGCGGTGCTGCTGGTCTTCGGCGCGGGGATGCTGCTGGGGGCCATGGCGGGCGGAAAAAAACCGCCAGGGAACTAGCTCTCAACCGCTGCCCAACCCGGCGCTGCCTGGACAGGTTGCGCCGGCGCTTTGGCGAACTATCAGAGAAAACATAATGATGACGCTTGCTGACCTGGCGGCCCACGTGGCCGCGCAATTTCAAGAACACTACGGTCGTCCCGCGCGCTGGATCGTGGCCGCGCCCGGCCGGGTGAATTTTATTGGCGAACACACCGATTACAACGACGGTTTTGTGCTGCCGATGGCCATCGAACGGTACGCGATCATGGCGGCGGACACGGCCGCCACGCCCGGGGCCATTAACATTTACGACACGCAGTTCAAGGAATCGGCGACGATTGACGTTTCCCAGCCGGTGACCAAGGGGCAGCCGAAATGGTCCAATTACCCGCGCGGCGTGATCGCCGGTTTTCAGCAGCGGGGCCGGGCCATTCCCGCGCTCGATGTGGCCATGCTCTCCACCGTGCCGCTGGGGGGTGGATTAAGCAGCAGCGCCGCGCTCGAAGTTTGCACCGCCACCCTCCTCGAAGCCGCCACCGGTCAGCCACTGGACCCGGTGGAGAAAGCCTTGCTGGCGCAACAGGCCGAGCACGAATTTGCCGGGGTGCCCTGCGGCATCATGGATCAATTCATCTCCGCACTGGGCCGCGAGGGGCATCTGCTCCTGCTGGACTGCCGCACGCGGAAGACCGAGCTGGTGCCCATGAGCGATCCCACGGTGGCGTTGCTGATCATTAACACGAACGTCAAACACGAGCTGGGCAGCGGTGAATACGCCAAACGCCGCGCCGAATGTGAATGCGCCGCGCGCGCGCTGGGAGTGGCGTCGCTCCGGGATGCCACGGCGGAGCAACTGGAGTCACGGCAGTCAGATTTGGACCCGGTGGCCTTCCGCCGGGCGCGCCATGTGATTGGGGAAATCGAACGCACCCTGCACGCGGCCCAGGGGCTGCGCGCCTCGAACTGGATTGGCGCGGGACAGTTGATGTACGCCAGCCACGCCTCGTTGCGCGATGATTACGAGGTCAGTTGCGCGGAACTGGACGCCGTGGTGGACATTGCTGACGGCATTGGTCTGGCGGGCGGGGTTTATGGCTGCCGGATGACCGGCGGCGGCTTTGGCGGCTGCGCCGTGGCCCTGGTGAAGGCAGAGCAGGTGGCCGCCATCACTGAAACCATCGGCGCGCTGTACCACGTGAAAACCGGGCTGGAAGCCACGATCTTCAGTTCCCGGCCGGCGGCGGGGGCGACGGTTTTGCGGGGTTAATCTCTAATCCCCCATGCAGGTGCCCACCCGGCGGGCGGTCTGCACCCAGGAATGATCCACGGGCACCACTTTGCGTTTGCCCGCCACTTTTTCCAACGGCACCAGTTCCGTGCCATCGCCCTTGGCGGCGACCATCACCCCAAAAATCCCTTTCTCAATGGCATCCGTCGCCGCACAGCCCAGGCGGGTTGCCAGCAACCGGTCCGCAGCGGACGGCGTGCCGCCGCGCTGCACATAGCCGAGAATGGTCAGGCGGGATTCCAAATGGGTCAGCTCTTCCAACTGTTTGGCCAGACGGGTGGTGTTGCCCACGTGCCGGCTTTCCAAGGTGGCGATTTCCACCTTGGCGGCGAATTTTTCCTTCTGGTTTTTGGCCCGCTCTTTCCGCGCCTCGGCCAGCGCGTAGGCGCGCGCCTCTTCCTTCGCCATGGCGCCCTCGGCCACCGCCACAATGCTGAAATTCGTCCCGTTTTTGCTCCGGCGGCGAATCGCCTCGGCGATCTTCGTAACGTCGTAGGGGATTTCTGGAATTAAAATCACGTCCGCCCCGCCGGCGATGCCCGCGCCGAGGGTCAGCCACCCCGCGCGATGCCCCATGACCTCGGCCACGATGATGCGGTGATGGCTGTGGGCAGTGCTGTGCAGGCGATCAATCATCTCGGTGGCAATGTCCATGGCGGTGGCAAAGCCAAAGGTGGCGTCGGTCATGGAGACATCATTATCAATCGTCTTGGGCAGGGTGACGACATTCAATCCGGCCTGGTGCAGGCGCAGGGCATTTTTTTGCGTGCCTCCGCCGCCCAGACAGACCAGGGCGTCCAGGCCGAAGCGCTTGTAATTCTTCACAATCGTCTCGGTCATGTTGTGCATGCGCCCGTCAATCATCATCCGATGGGGTTTGTCGCGGCTGGTGCCCAAAATTGTGCCGCCGACGGTCAAAATGCCGGCCAGCGTGGATTTATCGAGCTTGAGCCGCCGGTCCTCCACGAGTCCGCGAAAGCCATCGCGGAACCCAATGATCTCCATGTCGTAAAAGCCGATGGCGGCTTTGCCGACGCCACGGATGGCGGCGTTCAAGCCCGGGCTGTCGCCGCCGGCGGTCAGAATTCCAATGCGTTTGATTTTGGGTGGCATGGTGATAAATCAGGGTTTTTTCGGGCCAAACAAAGAACACGAATGTGCCGGCGGCGGGCCGGAAATCCCGGTTCTCGCCGCGACTCCGAAACTAGGGCCGGGAATTTTTTTTGTCCAGCAGAAGTTGCCGGGAAAATCCGTCCGCGGCCCCTTCACTCGCCCGGCGGGCCTTCATCCAGGGTTGGGCGGGAGTTATTTGGGAGCGAGAAAGCCGATTGGCGTCGCAATTGCTACAATCTTCTGGTGCGGACATTGGAACCGCGCCAGTGGCCCGGAGCGACAGTCCGGCGGGAAAATTCCCCGTGTGCGCGTTTCCTGGGTTGTGGTATCATTGAACAGAAATGGAAACCGTTTGGAATGAAATTCAACCATGAATGGAACCCTTGACAGCCGGCAGTTAAAAGCCTTCACGGTGCTCGCCAAAACCGAGAGTCTCACGGAGACGGGCAGGCAGCTTTATCTAACGCCCTCGGCCATTTCTCATGCCATGCGCCAGTTGGAAGAAGATGTGGGGTGCCGACTTTTTACCAAAGCCGGCAAAAAGATTGCCCTGAGCGAGGCGGGCGAAGCGCTTTTATATCACGCCCACCGCGCCCTCGATGAACTGGATCGAGCCCGCCAGACGCTCACCTATTTAAACAAATGGGGGACCCGGCGATTGCGATTTGCGGCCGAGGCGGTTTTTCTTTCGATGTTTCTCGCCCCGGTAATGTTGAAATTTCACAAGGAATATCCCAACACCTTGCTGCAAGTCGAATCGTTTGATCCCGATGAATCATTCAGCCGGCTGGAACATAATCAGGTCGATGTCATCCTGACCGAAAAGCCAGCGATCAATGAAGCGGTCGATTTTTTTCCATTAATGACCGATCGATTTTGCCTGATCGTTAAATCCGGACATCCCCTCGCCGTCAATAGTGGCGCTCCTCGGGATGACTATGGCAAATATCCCTGCTTCTTGATCAAGGGCTCCAGCCGGCAACGGAAACAAGTCGAGGAATTTATGTCAAAGCAAAACATCAATTTAAACATCCTCGGGGAAATCGAAAATCCGGGGATCATTCAGGAATTGGTGAATCGCACGCTGGCCATGAGTTTCCTGCCCCGCTGGAGCATCGCCCGGGAATTGGAAGATCATTCGGTGGTGGCGTTGCCCTATGGGCGCCGCAGTTTCGAGCGGACCTGGGGTTTCGTTTATTCCCGGAGCCGGCCACTAAACATGACCGAATCAACCCTGCTGAAACTCTGCCGAAAACGTGCCACGGAAGCGGAATTGAAGGCGCAGGACACTGTCAAGGTGGGCGTGCTCCACTCCTTAAGCGGAACGATGGCCATCAGCGAAACTTCCTTGCGCGATGTGTTGTTGTTTGCCTTTGATGAAATCAACCAGGCCGGCGGCATCAAAGTGGGCGGCAAATCATACAACATTGACCCGGTGGTGGTCGACGGCGCGTCCAATTGGCCATTGTTTGCCGAAAAAGCCAGGGAGCTGCTGGTGGAGGACAAGGTGGCGGTGACCTTTGGCTGCTGGACCTCGGTGAGCCGGAAATCCGT
>Ga0182012_10002044_pt1 | contig 22000 bp, 20 predicted proteins | sample 612S2SmetaG_FD_120486 | JGI IMG/M metagenome (GOLD analysis project Ga0182012, IMG submission 120486) | Permafrost microbial communities from Stordalen Mire, Sweden - 612S2S metaG | ecosystem: Environmental > Terrestrial > Soil > Wetlands > Permafrost | place: Sweden: Stordalen | collected... | reverse complement strand
GCCACTCAAGATGCCAGAAGTGGACAATTTCATCGAACCCCCCGGGAAATAATGCAAGAGTGGGCCCACCAAAGTCGGGAATAAGTTTTAGTCTTGTTTGCTGGGTTGTGCGCTTCATTCTGGTTTTATATTGCGTTAGTCTGAAAATTTTTAAATTGAAAAGATTAGAAATTGCACCATTTTGGGTTTTGCCGTATTCTAAAATTCATATCGTCTTATTTTAATCAAAGGTGCTATTTACCATGAAAATTTCGCTTTCTTGGCTTTTTGATCATATTGATGCTGATTGGCGCACAATCGATGTTGCTCAGTTGGTACGTTTGTTTAATAAAACCACTGCCGAGATTGAAGGGTTTAGCACGCTCAAACTGGATCTTAAAAAATTAGCTGCAGCACAGATAAAAACAATGAATGATCGTGCCATTGTGGTTGAGGTTCCCGAATGGAAGCAGACCATTGATATGCCATTGCGAGAAGGAATTGTAAAAGACCATATTTATTTGGTCGCCAAAGAAGGTGACACCTATTCATGGGCCACGCTTTCTCATTTTGGTTCAGAAAAAGAGGGGTTGGTGCCCGCATTGCATATTGCCCACAAAGAGCTTGCCGGCGATTGGAAAAAATCGATTGATGAGCATGATGTGATTCTTCATCTTGATAATAAATCAGTTAATCATCGCCCGGATATGTGGGGCCATCGGGGTGTAGCGCGCGAGGTTGCTGCGATGCTCAATCTACCATTCAAAGCAATTGATCATCTTTTGGTGCCCCGTGAAGTAAAAGAATATGAAAAAAAATCAACACCGGGCAAAGAGCAGACATTTACGGTTGCTGTTGAAAATCCTGCATCATGCAGACGCTTTACGGGGTTGTATATTGAAAAAATTGATGCAGTTGCCAGTGTGCCTTGGATGGCGGCGCGCCTTGCAAAGGTTGATAGTAGACCAATCAATGCGATTGTTGATAGCACTAATTATGTGATGCTTGATATTAGCCAACCACTGCATGCATTTGATGCGGGCCACTTAACGGATAAATCGATCGTGGTGCGCAACGCAAAAAATAAAGAAACTATTACCGTGCTTGATGGGCAAACATTAGAATTGAGTGCTGATGATTGTGTGATAACTGATGGTAAAAAACCGATCGCTTTGGCCGGCATTATGGGTGGCAAAGAAAGCGGTGTTAGTTTTTCCACGCAATCAATTTTTCTTGAATCGGCCAATTTTGATCCGGCAGTGATTCGTAAAGCGGCGCTGCGATTAAAAAAAAGAACTGATTCTTCCGCCCGCTTTGAAAAAGATCTTGATCCTCATCAAACTGTTATAGGCATCGAGCGATTCTTACAATTAATTACCGATGCAAAAATTCCCATGACTGTTCAAGATCAGATTATTGCTATCGGCAAAACTGTTATGAAAAAAAAAGTGACCGTTTCTCATGCGTACATCGAACAACAACTTGGCGTGAGCATGGACCCACAATTTGTGACTCAAACATTACAAAAATTAGAATTTGCCGTTGAAAATAAAAATGGTGCATATCAGATTGTAATTCCCTCATTGCGTGCCACAAAAGATATTGGCATCAAACAGGATATTGTGGAAGAGGTTGGCCGCTTTTATGGGTATGACAATATTCCCGAACAATTGCCCGCGCGCATTACGGCGCCCTTTGATTTGACCGCTTTTAATAGAACCCGCCGCATCAAAAGGCTTTTGGCTTCCGCATGGAACATGCAAGAAGTGTATACGTATGCTTTTTTTGATGAATCATTTTTGCATTCTTTGGGGTGGCAGCCCGCTGCCACCCTCAAAGTGCAAGAAGCTGTTTCAGAAAATTGGCAGCGCTTGGTTACTACGCTCGTTCCCAATCTTTTGAAAGTGGTCCACTCTCATGCGAGTGAATTTGATACAATGAACTTTTTTGAGTGGGCAAAAATCTGGCCATTGGGTACACCTGCCAGCGAGCAATCGAGTTTAGCAGGCATTTTTGTTAACCAAAAAAAATCGGTCGATTTTTACGAGGTTAAACAAAAAATGTGCGCTATTGCAAAGATGTTGGGCGTTCATTTTGATTGGGTTCAAGCGCCGCCTGCCGAATTGCAGTCGTGGTATTTGCCACATCAGACAGCATATTTGATGTGCCAAGGAAATAAGATTGGCATAGCAGGAAAAGCAAACCCTGCCATGCTTTCTAAAATAGTAACCGGTGACGCATTTATTTTTGAATTGGATGGTAATTTTTTGCTCACCCATCATAAAGAAATTAAAAAATATGTACCGGCTTCAAAATATCCGGCTATCACGCGTGACGTGAGTATGCTGATTCCCTTAAGCGTGACGGCCAAAGAGTTGCGCGAGGGATTACGCGCAATTGATACAAAAATTACCGCCATCGATTTAGTTGATTTTTTCCACAAAACTGAATGGCAGGATCAAAAATCAGTAACCTTTAGAATTACGATGATGGATCATGCTGCAACAATGACCACGGCACAAGCTGATGCCATTATGCACAAAGTTGATGCGTTTTTAAAAGAGCATAAAGCGGTGATTCGATAATGGATAGAAAAAAACTGTTCTATTTCTCTTTGATTGCTTTTACAATTATTATTCTCGATCGCATCACCAAATCCTGGGCATTAGGATTATCACACCAACAATTCCTGAATTCATATATTTCATTTGGGCTCACCTTTAATCGCGGCATTAATTGGGGATTTTTTAGTGCGGAAAATAGTCTGCAATATACTATCATTAATGGCATAATCGTACTGGTGATTCTTGGGATGCTTTATTATACCTATCTTTGCTGGCGCCAGCGCCAGTCAATTTTGCCCAACATGTTGGTGCTTGCCGGTGCACTTTCAAATTATTACGATCGTATTATGCATGGTGGTGTGATCGATTTTATTATACTTTCTTATCAGCAGTGGAGTTGGCCCGCGTTTAATGTTGCCGATGCGGCTATTGTGACCGGTATTGGATTATTATTGTTGGCAGCTATTAGGAATAGGTAAATGCATCAAGAGCTTGTGCAGCGGGTTACCAAAAAAATATCGCAATTATATATCGGCGTTATTGATCACATTATTGCGCCGCCATTTTGCGCGTCATGCAAAAAATTTTTAACGGAGCGGATGATCTTTTGCTTGGATTGCTACGATTCAATTCAGCCGATTGTCTCGGTGCAACTGCAAGTTACCAAACTGCATGCCATAAGCGTGATGGCGATTGCAGATTATCAAGAACCGCTTAAATCATTAATTTTAGCAAAAGCATGGGGCGATATTATTGCCGCTGATCAGCTCGGGCACTTGATGTGGGATATGACCTATTTTAAACATATGCCCTGCGATTATCTGGTGCCGATTCCTCTACATTGGATGCGGAGCATAAAACGGGGATACAACCAAGCAGAAGAGATTGCCCGCGTGTTGGCGCATAAGAAAAATGTTGAAGTTGCTCCTTTACTTGCCCGTGTAAAAAATACACCATTTCAATCATCGCTTGCCTTTGATAAACGCTTGGGCAACGTGAAGGATGCTTTTGTTTTAAAAAATATAGATAGTGAAAAATACCGCGATAAACATATTGTGCTCGTTGACGATCTTATGACCACCGGCTCAACACTCGCATCCGCTACAAAAATACTTCTGCCATTAAAACCGGCATCTATTACTGCTGTGGTTGCGTGTCGGGTTTGCTGATTGCATTATTTATTTGCTTCTCATAATTTTCTTGTGGCGAATTTTTTTCATAGGCGGGATCTTTGTTAATTGTTGGATTTTGACTGGGCTTTGGCGGGATCGCTGGCAATGGTTTTACATTTTGATTTTGTGAAGGTTGTGTGGCAATATTTTCCAAGTTATTTTCTTTTTTAGCACCATGACAAGAAATAAACAATTTTTTAGTCCCACATGGACACAATGTGAGAGCTAAATTGGCATTTGTGGGACTATCATCATTCATTTTTTCTTGGACAATAGTAAGAAGAAGTTCTTCTATGATATTTTTACATGGTGCATGTTTTTCTACATCGAGATTGTTTAGGTAGTTTGTTATTTTAGTATCCAGGGGCTCATCATTTTTTTCTGACGGTGTAGTATTCTCAAGAAATTTAGCAAGCAATGTTTTTTCTTCATGATTTCTGGCTTGAACAAGTTGGTTTAAAAGGGTTCTTTTGTTTTCTTGGGCTATTTGTACGGGTGTTTTGGGGGCAGAGGATTTTTTGGTAATTATTGTGTTGATCTCTTCCGCATTTTCTGAAAGCTCCTGCTTGCGTTGAATGAGGCTTTTCAACATAAATAATTGTATGATGATGTTGAGCTGTTGGTGCGGGGTGTTTTCATAAAGTTCTTTTATTGATTTATGATCTCCTTTTTTTAGTAAGGCTACCACTAGTTCTGATTCCAGATAACAACGTTCATTAAATCTACTCAGATCTTCTGCTGTTTTATTGTCTAGAGCACGTTCTGCAGTTCCTTCGATGGCGATTCTTTGAAGATCATTTGCTATCTTATAGCTGTCTTGACTGGTAATATGTTTTTGTCGATATTCCAGATTGTACCATTTATTAAGATAGTGATTAGCCTTGCCCGCCATTTCAGCTAGCATCGAAAACATTGCATTGGTTGATGAAAAATGTAATGAAAAGAAAACTAAAAGTGTTATTGATTTAGACATGGGGGGGAGATCCTTTTTTTAGTTATTTAATCTGAATCTGCAACAGTCTAAGCAGTTACGTATTTGAAATCAACCCCGGCTATTTCTGTTAAGTAACTTTTTGTTTGGCGGCTTGATAGGCTGCGCATTTTCGGGTATATCTATGGTAACGGTTCTTAATTGTTCAACTTTATTTCTGCATAGAAGGATTAATGCTATGAAGACATTTTCATCCAAAATGGGTGCGCTCGCCTTGGTTGGTTCACTGGCTTTTTTGCCAAGCTGCCAATGGTTAAAAGATAAACTCGGACTTACCGGTAATCAAACAAGCAATATGGCTGATCAAGGGGCTGTGTCCGGTGAAAAATCACTCGTAACCGTCAACGGTAAAACATTAATTACTGTGCCGGAGTTTCAAAAGCAATTTAAAAATCTTATTGAAACACATCCGTATGGCAATATGCTTGCGCAGATGGAAGGGTTGGATAGAAAATTTCTTGAGGGGTTGGTGAGCCAAAAATTAATAAATCGCTATGTTCAAGAAAAAGGCATTAGAGATACTGAAGAATACAAAAAAGACCTTGAGCAAATGACGCAAATGATTGATATGCGTGCGTTTCAACGGCTGCATCAACCAAAAGTGACCGACTCAGAAATGAGAGCCTTCTTTGATCAAAATAAAGAAAATATGCCCGAAGCGGTAGTTTCTCGCGGCGGCATTCCCGTTACGGCGGTTTCATTTGGCACAGAAGCGGAAGCAAAGGCATTCTTAGAAAAAGCAAAAGGTAAGGGCGCACAACTTGAACAACTGGCAAAAGATGAAAAACTCGGCGATAAGTTCCGCGACTTCAAGGTGGTTAATGCAAATAGCATTGGAATAGATCCGGTATTGCGCGATAAAGTTATGGGCCTTAAAAAGCTTCCTACCCTTGAACTGGTAAAAGTAAATGATAACAGCTACTTTGTTGTTTACGCCGGCGCCAAAGAAGAAGCAAAATATCGCAGCTTTGACGAACTCAAAGCATCACTCGAGCAACGCTTGATGGCCAAAAAGCAAGAAGAAGAGTTTGAAAAAGCAGTCGCCCAGCTCAAGAAAGATTATGCGGTGGCGATTGATGAAGAATATTTCAGCAAAAAAGATGGCCAAGGGAGCGAACCTATCGTTGAGGGTGAAGAACAATTAGAGATGGTAATGCCGGAAGCGCCCTCCCAAGAGGCCCACGCTAAACCAACAGCACGAGCCGCCTAGTATTTACGCTCACAATTTTGTTATACTTAAGGGGAACCACACGGTTCCCCTTTTTTATTATGTTAGGAATTATCATGAACATCATTCAATCTGCCGCTTTTTTGTTGTCTGCACCGATGCTGCTCTGTGCTGCCGCACCTCAAAATAGTACCCCCAAAAAGCTTGTTTTATTGGATGGGATCGAAGTGGTGTTTCGTGGATCGGAAGGCAACGTTGATTTGATTACCCACACAGAATTGATGCGCATGGAACTCGATGGTTCGCAGCCGAATCTGGAAAAAAAGATTGCCAATATCGCGTTTGCCCAAGAAGCCAAAAAATGGCGTTTATGGCCCAGCCCGGAAGAAATTGATAAACAATTGCAAGCGCTGGCAGAATCTAACAAAAAAACTCCCGCGGAATTTGATGATCTTTTGATCACAATCGGGTATACCCCGCAAGAGGGCAGAGCGGCGTTTGCGCAGATGAATGCAGTTAGTTCACTCATAAATTTCAAAGTTACGGCCAACCTTATCGTTCCTGAATCGCAAGTTCTTGCTTATTACAATGATCATCCTGAAGTGGAGCCGGCCTCCTATTATGTGCAGTATGCTTTTGTGCCGTTTGCCCAAACCAAAACTCAAGATGAACAGTTAAGGGCCCTTGAGCTTCTTGCCCAATCAGGCGATCGCAACGATTCGCTTTCATGGGAGGATCCTTTTTGGATCAAAGAGGATCAATTGGCCCAAGACAAACAATTTATTGCCCAGCTTATGGTGGGGCGCACCAGCGAACCCGTTAAAGTGCCACGGGGTTTTGAACTGTTTCGGCTGGTTAATAAAAAACAAGAACGTCTTAAATCTCTTGATGAGCGGTATGCCGAAATTGCAACAATTTTGCGTAAGCCAAAATATGCCGAACTTATGTCCAGCTTTCAAAAAGAATTGTTGGATAATGCCTCCATAATTTATTTTGACCTTTCAAAATATAAATAATGCAAAAATGGCTTACCCAGCCTACATTTATTCCGTCTTCGCTAAACTAGCCATCGTCTAAAAGCTATGGCTGTCAAAAGCTACGCCGGACCATTGGCAAACGGAGGTATTCCCCTTGCCATTAAGCCCAGTTTGCTCGGCATTTTGTAGTCTGGCTTGGGAGAATAAAATGCCGTAAAAAGCCGTTAAATGCACGGATTTTGCCCGTGCCGTGCTATTTCTTTTTCAAAATATTGATTTTCAGTTAGTAATTTTGTTATGGTGGAATTAGTAGGTATATGTTTAACCTTTCGTTCCGTCCTTAACTAAGGAGATTAGTATGAAGAAAAGAACGACACGTAAAAAGGTAGCCGCTAGAAAGGGCCGCCGCAAATTTAGCCAAAAGCGTAATAAGCTTGGCCAATTTGCATCCACAAAAAAACGTGGTAAATCAGCAAAACGCAGACGTTAATTTAACGCTCTCTGTTTTGATAGATAATTGATATCTGGGGTCAAAGTTTGGCCCTAGATATCAATAATTGGTGATTGAAAAAGTTTTAAAGAGTAATTGCTGAAAGTTGAATGGTATGAGAATTACACTCAATAAAAAGGCATTCGAGTTTGCCAAACAAATGATCCACGAACATAAATTTTCTGATAAGCATGGCAGAGCGGATCAAAAGCATGCGCTGCCAACCACTGCGCAGGAAGATGACTTTTTAAAAAATCATTCATGGGAAGAATTTGGCCGTTGGTATTTAGGCGCCCATGTTGATCGGCCCGAAAATAAACGGGAACGGTATGATTTTGCCATGGGTGATTTTTCGGTGCTTCATCGCTCCGATTTGCTACATATCAAAAAAAAGGCTCACGAATACAATTATGATGATATAGCCGATGCGGCACAGCAATTAGTTGATTTGATTGATAAAATGACCGCGCATTAAAAAAAGGAGAAGAGTATGCCTCGCCGCGCAAGTATCAATAAACGAAAAGGACGTATGTCCAAAAAACATAATCGGCATGCACGCAAAGCAACAAAAAAAGGCCTTGAAAAAGAAAATATGCCGATATTTATCATAACATTAGAATCACCACGAGCCGCCAGAAAGAAAAAATAACCGCAAAGCTTTAGATTTCCCGCCGCTTTATGTAATGCTGTTTCTGGGTAATTTTTATTTATTTTCAAAAAGGATGCACAGGATGATAGTGAATTGTGTTGCATTGGCCGGAATCGGCTTTGGTATTTCTTTATACCTCTATTTGATTGAACAAAAACTTAAAAAAGAACCGGGCTATAAAGCTGCCTGCGATATTAATGATCGCATTTCTTGTACAAAGGCCATGAAAAGCAAATATGCCGGTATCTTTAATGTCTCTAATGCCTTGCTGGGGATGGGATATTATCTAATTGTTGGAATTTTGGCATTTTTGGGCGCTTCTCATTTGTTGCTCCTTGCTACCATTGCCGGATGTATATGCTCGGCTGTCCTTGCCTATCTGCTCTTTTTTAAAATTAAAACGGTTTGTCTTATGTGTTGCGCCACCTACGTAATAAATATTCTCCTTTTGGTTTTTGCCGTAATGGTGCGATAAAAGAATCGTTTTTACAACGCCGATGGTGCTGATTGTCATTATAACTAGGGGGACGTCTATGACAGAAAGAGCCGTGCGCACTCATTCACACGAATTTTTATGGGGAACAGCGATCAGTGAATATCAAGTTTCAGGAGCGGTGGGATGCCCCCACAGTAACTGGGCCGATTGGGAAATACAACGGGCCAATGGGAGCCGGCGTATCGCCCGTGGCCGATTTTCCGGTAATGCTTGTGATTTTAAAAATAAATATCATGAATATATTGCCATAATGAAAGAGTTGGGCACCAATGCGTTTAGATTTTCTGTGGAATGGAGCAACGTTGAACCGCGCGAGGGAATCTTTTGCGCGCACGCGCTCACCTATTATAGCGATTTTTGTGATGCGCTCATTAATGCCGGGATTACGCCTATGATCACCTTGCATCATTTTACCGATCCGGGATGGTTTGCCAAAAAGGGTGGTTTTGAAAACGAAGAAAATATTTCTTATTTTGTGCGCTTTTGCCAAAAAGTATTTGAAAGCCTGGGCCACAAAGTACATTTTTGGGCAACGATCAATGAACCCAATATTTATATGTTCCAGGGATACCTGCGCGGTGTTTTTCCGCCCGGCAAAAATAATCCCTTTTTAGCTCTTCGAGTAATTAAAAATCTTTTAGAGGCGCATACGCGAACCTATACCGCGCTCAAAAATATGGCGCATGGCATCCAAGCGCGCATCGGTTTTGTGCATCAATATCTTATGTTTTATCCGTATACTTCCTGGAATCTTTTTGAGCGTATACCCGGATTTATGTTTAACCATATTTTAAATACGGCGATACTCAATTTTTTTAAAACCGGCATCTTCAAAGTGATGAATTATGAATATCGTGCCCTCTCTGGTGAGCCGATGATCGATTTTGTCGGGTTAAATTATTATTCTCGCGTACTGGTAAAAGCACAAATGAGTATTAGCAATCCGTTTGTTCCGGCCTGTTATCCCGATGAAATTATGACCGACATGCCCTACGCGCTTTATCCGCAGGGATTATACGATGCTATTGTTACCGTATCCCAGCTTAATGTGCCCATCTATATCACCGAAAATGGAATTCCTGATGGTAAAGATGATCGTCGAGAGAAATTTATTACAGAATATATTAGCCAGGTGCACCGCGCGTGCGCTGACGGGTATGATGTGCGCGGCTATTATTATTGGTCGTTGATGGATAATTTCGAATGGGATCTGGGATATCTCAAAAAATTTGGTTTGTGTCATGTTGATTTTGAGACAAAAAAAATGACTGTTCGCGCCGGTGGGCGCTCGTATGCGCAAGCAATAAAAAAATATAGCGAGTGATTTTTTTAGTGAGAATCTTTTTTATTATCCTCTATGAATGGTATATTTTTTTACCCAACAAAAAGAGGGCATTATAAAATAAGGCAGAGTATGTTAAAAACAAATCGAAAAACCGAATATCCGGTTGAGCCGCTTATTCTCAGCCGCTGGTCAGCCCGCGCGTTATCACAGGAACCGATGAGCGATACGCAGTTGATGACCATCTTTGATGCCGCTCGCTGGGCGCAAAATTCTTTTAATAACCAACCCTGGCGCTTTATTTATTCACGCAATGGCAGCGCAACATGGCAAACATTTCTTGATCTTTTGGTTTCTGCCAATAAAGAATGGGCTCAAAATGCGCGCGTTTTGATTCTGGTTATTTCAAAAAAAACATTCGATTATGATGGGCGCCCCAGCATCACCCATACGTTTGATACCGGCGCTGCCGCGCAAAACATGGCGCTGCAAGCTGCTGCCATGGATATCGTGTGTCATGGCATTGAAGGGTTTGATTATGCCAAAGCAAAGACGGTGCTTAAAATTCCTGAGGAGTATCACGTTGAAGCTATGTTTGCCCTTGGTAAGTTAGGCAATAAGCAGGATTTGCCCGAAAAATATCGCGAGCGCGAACAACCCACTGATCGCAAGCCGTTGAAGGATGTTGTTTTTGAAGGAGAATTCAAATGATGGATGCCACGCAATGAAAAACATTGTATTATTTTTTGCATTGGCATTGTTACTTTCTCCTTGCGCAAATAATGGTTACAATCTGCCGTTTGTTGGGCTTGGCTCCTCAAGCTTTTTAGATGGCGGCCCATTGCGGCAAATTCCCGGTTGGTATTTTGAATTTTATAATTTTGTGTACACCACCCATAGATTTTTGAACAATGAAGGCAAACCGCTGGGCGGTATTCCTTCACCACGTTATACTGCCTGGGCAACTGCCTATGAACTGATCTATTTTTCGCAAAAAGATTTTTTTGGCCTTGGCGATCTTGGTTTTGATGTAACGCAACCGGTGCTCTTTTACTCGCATATTCAACCCAATGCGCTTGGAATAACAGATACCGGTGGCGGATTGGGCGATTTGTTTGTTGGCGTGTTTGTGCAATCGCATCCTCTTTTTCGTAGTGATGGCCAACCATGGTATGTTCATCGGCTTGAATTGTCTGTTTCTTTTCCCACGGGCAGATATCGCCCACCCATTGATAGTATCGATCCGGGCAACGGTGAATTCTTTATAACTCCTTATTGGGATGCAACGCTGTATTTGGGAAAATTTTCCGCCTCATGGGAATTGCATTATTTGTGGGTTGGGTATAACCGCTTTACCACGGTGAAGGCCGGCGATGCCTTTTATGGCAATTATGCCTTTGCCTATGAAGTAACCGAAAAATTATTTGTGGGCATCAACGGCTACTTTTTGAAACAGGTTCACAATGATAGATTAAATGGCATTGTTATGCCCGGCAGCCGCGAGCGGGTGTTTGCCAGCGGCATTGGTGGTCTGTATACGTTTAACCCGGATTTTACTGAAGTAATCTTGTGCAACTTCTTTTGGGAATTTGCGGCGAAAAACCGTACGCAAGGCTTTCAATTCTTGTTTCGGTATCTTAAGCATTTTTAATTCAAAAAAAAATAAATAAGATAGAAATGCTCTCGGTAAGGGCCGCTTTTTGACCATTTTTCTTTTTTAGTTTATGGTAAAAGATATCAGCATCGCTTAGCTGATGCGGCATTGATCAATGCACTTAAGCCAAATCAAGTGGTGGTTGTTCATAAGAAATAAAAATATTTTTACTATTTGGAGGAATTTATGAGTTTGCTAAAATATGCAATTATTTTTCATGGAGGCTTTATGAAAAAGCTATTATTAACATTACCATTACTTTTATCAGTTTTTGGCGCCTTAGCATTTGTACCCGGAAATACACCCGGTGCGCAGTATATTAACTATATCTATGAACAAAATAAGGCAGATTTTGATGCGCGAGCAGTTGGTTTAGCAAAAATGCTGCATGAATTAGGTTATGCAGATGTTCTATTTTGCTCGGGATTTAAATTAGGCGATTTTGAAAATTTTTGTAAAATTTGTAAAAGGTTTCTTGTTCTTGAAAAAATAGCATGCGAGGTCATTTCAAAAAATCCTCAGTTTGCTGCATTTGTAAATATACGTGATCCAAGATATGAGGAGCGTTGTCGTGGAATTTATAATCGCTTCTTTAGCAAGCTCGTTTCCTACGAATATTTTAAACTATGGTATGCTTTTGAACATCATGTAAAGGCAAATAAGGTAAATACGCAACTATTTATACAAATGTTGACGGCTGTTATACAAGAAGCCGAAAAAGAAATCAGAAATAGACATCAATAAATTATAACTACTGTGTGGATTTACCTTTATGAAATTTTCATATTCGACTACTTTCATTCTGATGTTCTTATTGGTAAATCCATTCGTTATGCATGCTAGATCTGCCAACGGAGTATATGTGCTCTCAATTAAATGAAATCTAGTTTTTAATTATCATTTAACTGCAAAAGAGGTTTACTATGAATAAATTATTATTACTTTCACTCTCATTAATTGCATTGCCAGCATTTGGCGATCCTTATAAAAAAATAGATGTAACATATACCGCACAAACCGAGTTGACTGTTGAAGAGAATGAAGTTTTTGAAATTTGCGGATCACAAGGAAATTCCCCATTTCATTGGGAGATTTATGAGATTCCAGAAAATTTTAAGATTTTAAACTTAAGAAAAGAAAATGATGCTCGTGTTTGGACGATTATTCCTCAAAAAGTTGGAACATTTAAAATAGTTATAAGTCGAAATGAAAATGTTCATGATGCTGAAGGTTTTCTTGATGAAAATTATATAGAGGATAAAAGCATCAAAGTTGTGGTAAAGCCAAAGACTCCCGTTTATGAACCGCTGAGAATTAATTATTATCGTAGTTGGTCACAATATCCATAAAGAGACCAATCTGAAAGAAAAAGGTACGGAGCATTATTTTGCATTAGCCTTAATGGGCTATATGTGCTCTCAATTAAATAAAATCTAGTTTTTAATCATAATTTAACTGCAAAAGAGGTTTACTATGAATAAATTATTATTACTTTCACTCTCATTAATTGCATTGCCGGCATTTGGTGATCCTTATAAAAAAATAGATGTAACGCATCTTGAAAAAGCGTGCATATGTGTAGAAATAGATGAGCCATTTGAAATTTGCGCTTCAAAAGGAACCTGGCAATTCCATTGGTGGGTAAATAAATTTTCTGAGGGTCTTGAGATTAATGGCTTAAGACTAGAAAATGATGCGCAGGTATGGACCATAGTTCCTCAAGAAATAGGAACTTTTAAAATAGTTTTAGCTAATAAAACTGGTGACGATCACGGAATCTTTGAAGTGTGTTATGAAACTATTTTTAAAGAAATAAAGATCACCGTAAAACCAAAAGCACCGCGCTATCACCCAGAATTCCCTGATAATAACCATATCAGACCTATGTGATTAACGCATATCAAGAAATAAGAAATAATGCCCGTGGAAAAACTGCGGGCTTTCTCTTTTATTCAATTTTCTGTTGAGCAGTTGTTTCGATATCATCTTAAGAAATTTTATAGAGTGCATTTGCGTGCACAATTTTTAAGCCAAATCAAATTGTGGTTGTTCGGTGGTATAAAAAGGAGAGAGGTATTCATTCGAGAACATTATACACTCTTGCAATAGCTGCAAACGCTTCTCCTTGGTTGCCTCATCAATTTCTCTTAAAAATGGTATAAGGATTATTAAATCGCTAAAGCTTATGAGGTTTTGCATAGGCTTCGGAAATCGATTATATTCAGTGAGAATTTCTTTTTCCGCTTCAATAGGCAATGAATGAGAAATCCATTCACGATTGTGCTTAACGAAAGAAAATAGGAAGTCAATGCAAAGAACAAGAAGTTTCAATCCCTCACACTGCTCTGCATCTTGAATAATTGATGTTCTTGAAGGCAACGGCGCCACTTTTGAATTGCATAGAATTTCGTTGAGCTGCTCCATTATAGTTTCGTTTGCTTCTTCGCTAAGCAGTTCGGCAAGTGCTTTAATTTTTGGCTTTAGCCGTTCCTCATTTTTTTTGTAACATTCTGCTGCAGCAAGTTTTCTGCGCGCTATTTCTTTATACAAAAATTGTTGATCCATCGATTCGATTAAAGAATTAAACATGATTGAGCCGGCAGCAAAAATCAGGCAATAGATGTATTTCATAGTTTGACCCCTAAAAAAATAAAACAAATTATAATGGAACATAAAAAACATCATATCATTATAATCGTTAATGCTTAATACGAAAAGCCTAATCATAGATATCTGCGCAATATTTTTAGCGAGCACTTTTAAAAAGGTGATTTCGCGACTGTCGGTGAAAAAATTTACATCGTGAGCGATCTTGTTCGTTGTGAGCTTTTATCAATCTTTTATCTATGAATCTTGCTTAAAATGAATTACAATAAACTGAACTTTTAATTCATTTTGAAGACAACTAATAAAAATGCATCTTTTTAAGGAATTTGCTATGGAAAAAAAATCATTGTTTTTAATGCTACTTCTTTTAGGTTTATCTACTCATATGACCATGCGGCCAATGTTTATATACGGCACCTTTTCTAATGCTGGTATGATGTTTGGTTACAATTTCTATGTCATCGCGTTCAGCTGTGAAAATAATGGGACGATTAAGGCCTTTAATACTGCAAATGTTAAAGTAACAACACTAACCGGTTACGGTTCAATAAATGCCTATAACGGAAGTATTTCCTGTAGTAACTATAACTTTAATGGGTCTGTATATTGCAAACAAGAATGCCTTATTAATGCAACAAAAATTGAAGCAAACGGAACTATTGAGGCAAAAAAAGTAATTATTATATGCGATACATTTAATTTTAGCGGTACTATTTGCTGCAGTGAGGAGTGTATTATATATGTAAAAAATCCCTTCGATTATACACAACTCAAGCGAAACGGAGAAGGGAAATTTACCGTTATCATTACGGAGAATAAAATTGATTTGTTTAGCCCTGAAAGTCTAGTTTCCGATACCGTAAAAAAATTGGAGAATTACAAAGAAAATCTTACTGAAGCAGAAATTGAAAACGAACTAAAAAAAGCAAGAACTCGAGCTGTTTTGAATAGAGTGGATGATATCAAAATTCTTGAAGATATTAAGGAAAATATTGAGCAGAAAGTTCAATATTTTAAGGAAAGAATACACCAAAAGCGCGGACCTTCTTCCTACTTGGGTGCAAGCGCGCTTTGTGGCACAGGAAGTATGCTTGGCGTATCTATGGCAACGGCGGTCCTGCTTTATCCTGATCTTCTGGCCCAACGATACAAATTAAGCAATTCAGTCTGTGTTAAGGCGGCTGCAGTAATTGCTGCTGCTATTTCAATAGGTTCTTCGCTTGCATCATATGTTTTTTTTGCAGAATGGCTTGATCCAAAGTATAAAGAAAAGTATGAAAAGTTGTCCCTGGTTATTCCTAAAATTGATGAAGCTTTATTGGTACAACGCGTTCCGGAGGAAGAAATAATTATTCTCCAATAAGGGAGATTATTGATTTCTTAATCCAAAATTTATGGTAATTTTTATCTTATTGTCCTCATCCACATCTATCAGATAACTACTATTCATAGCAATTATTTGAAAGGGCACTTTTATTTTAGTAAGCATGGCCCATAGAGGTATAACTTTTTCTAAATCGGTTTCGATAATAGGAAATTGCTTATCGGCCCAGATAATTAATATATCTGTTTCAATCGATTTTTTTAAAAGTGCTTGGACAGAAGGAATAATATCAAGAGCTGATTCTATGCAATACGGTTCATTAATATTCCAGTATTTTGGTTGAGCAAACGGATTAAGCAATTTATTAATCCATCGCGTCTCATATTTGTTGTGAAATTTTGCTGCCGGTAAGGCATCCAGAAAGTACTTCAAGTTGATGCAGAGCGCAATTCTTTGTTTGTCCGCTAGCCCTATGGTAATGCTATGAGCAGAAAGAACTTCAATTATATAACCTTGATTAAGGCTAAAAATAAATTTATAAGATGATAGAGGATATACATTATTAAAATTATTAAAAATAGTAATAAGATTAGTCTTAATTATAGGTATCATAGCATCGTCGGTTAAAATAAATGCTTCTTCATCGATTTTGCTGTCTAGCATTTTTTGCACAGCAGAAATTATTTCCTGCGTATCGTATATTTCTTTTTTTGTGTTAATTTTTTCCCATTCAACTTTGCCCCAACCAGTAAGGGGATACAAACATTCAAATAATGCAGTAATTATTTCTGATTCATCATATGTCAGTAAATCAGCACCTAATGCTTCCATGCATTTTGCAATTGTCGAATTATTTTTCATATTTATTCTTCTTTTTATTGAAGTTTTTTATCATGTCTGTAATTCTACATAAATCTTTTTCATTATTTGTTTGATTATAAATTGATTTTGCCTGTTCGAGGCTTGCTTTAGTGTTTAGATGTTTTAACAGTGATTTTACGGTTTTTTCATCCCCTTCAAATGGCACTACAAAGCTATTGCTACAAGCTTTTCTGTAATCATCGACATTTAAATGAGGCCCTTTTACAGGATCATAATCAAGACGGATTATCACCTTATCATTTTCCCATCTCATTCCGCATAGCTTATCTTTGCAAGCTTTAATTCTTCCTATATGAGGAATTCCTGATTGAGAATCAACTTTGCCAATAAGCTCCAAGGCCTTATTTCGGGCTTCATCATATGTTTTCATCTTTGGAAGAATCTTTTCTCCAGATATTTGTGCTGAAGCTTGCGTGGCCGCCTTTGAGCCTTGCTTGCTAACATTTTTTGATTCACGTAAAACACCTAATTCGGGTGCTTCTTTTGGCACTTTGACAACAATGCCTTCAGGAGTTACCGCGTATACTTCTTTTTCAGTTAGTTCAGCTGCCGATTCAATGGTGCTCGTTTGTTCCTGGCCATAATTTTTTGATTGAGCCGCTCCTTTAATACCGAGTTTTTGTAGTAGCTTAGCTTCTTGCTCCATCAGCTTTGCTTCAACTTTACTTACTGCTTGACCGATTGAGGTTTGATTAATTTTCTCAGCGGCAATCACCAACTGTTCAGCAACGTCGCCCAATAACATTTTAATGGCCGGCATCTCATCCAATGCAGCGATGGTTGCAGCTTTAATGCTTGGATAGACCATGCCGCCCACTCGACCTATTGCATGGCCGGCCGCATTATAGGCGATTTCAATACCCAATTGTTTGAGTCCGGCGATTGCGCCCTCATTTTCATAGCTTTTATAGATGTTATAGGCAGAATAGGCGGTACTTGCTGCCGTGATGCCATATGCCGCCAAAACAAGAAAATTATTATCGAGTGCGGTTGCTGCTGATTGTTGTGCAATTTCAACATCTTGACCGGCAGCCAACGTGGTGATAGTGGCAACAAACTGAGCCGTCTGCTTTGCGGACAATGTTTTTTCTACATAGTTTTGCAATGCATTAGCATAGTGGGCCATAAATTCTTGCTGGCTCAGGCTATGGCCGGTTTTGGTTTCAAATGTGGTAATAGTTTCCATTATTTGCTTGCTTGGCGCAAGGATCTCGGCGGCCACTTCCGCGGTTAATGCTCCTAGGCCTCCGGCAACGGCGCCATTTGTGCCACCAATAATACCGCCATAAAGAGCTCCTGCCCCGGTGTGCAATACTTTATGGATCGGGCCGGTAATCTGACCGGTGCCATAAAGATCAGCAATCTGGCCAACTAACGCGGTATGCAATGTTTTTGCCGCGACTTCAGTAATATTTTGGGTAAACGCCTCTCTTAAGGGTTGGTTAGCCAAAACAGCGATTCCTGTTCGGATGCCGGCATGGACCAATTCTCTGGGCGCGGCATAGGCCAGCCGCTGAGAAAAATTAACAGCATCTTGTACTTGCGGCACACCTACTAAGTTCAGGGCTTGATCGGCGCCGGCTATTGCACCTGCCGAAAGTGCGGCTAAAGCTGCCGATTTGAAAGTATCGGAAGATGCCATTCGTGCTGCCGCCTTGAGAATGTCACCTTCAGATTCTACAATATGGTTTGCTGCATTGTTCAATAAGGATGTGAGAGCTGCGGTTGTCATATTCGCTAGAATTACGGAAGTGGTGGCCCCTACTCCTATAGATGTTAAAGCTGCACCAATACCTGCTGCTGTTCCTATACCTGAAGTTAAAAGACTAAATGAAAGACCAAGAACAATGTGAGATGCTGTTGTTAATCGCGTCGAAGAAGTTTGATCATTGCTATGAAATTCTTCAACAAAGTTTTTGGATACTGTGCCATCACCCATTTTTTGAATTTTATGTAAGAAATTAGTCGTTTCGCCCACAACGGATTGTATGATTAATTCTTTCGTATGATTTTCTAGTCCGGGCACTTTTAATTTAGAGTAGGTGATATCCATTTTTGCGTGAGATTTTTCATTTTCCCATAGCCAATTAGAATAGTCGCTTGTACCAATTGATATGTTCTTGTTTTCCCCCAAAAGAATCTGAGCCCTCCCACCTTTTAAAACCAGCGGTGCATCACTTTGAGGATTCACGAGTTTTGTATTTTCTGACTCAATAATAAAGGGGGAAGTGCCATTGCTTATAAACTGAGGCCCAACAGATTGAGAAGTCATTGTATTTTCTGGGGATGTTGTTGCGGACCATCCACGTGTACGTTCTTCGTTTTCTGATTCATGCAGATGAGTATTCTTTACATCAACCATTTCTACCATAGGAGCTTGGATAATTTTTTTCTCTCCCTTGGCATCCATAATAGTGGCATTGCCGGTATATTTCTTGCCGGCTTGGATAATAACATTCCCCTCAGATTTATAATGGCATACTTGGGGCTTGATATGTGTGTCTTTTGTAGATTCGGCGACTTCTTCAAACCAACCGGAATCTTCATATTTTTTTTCTGTATGTGTTTCTTTAGCGAGCGCATCATCGATAATTTCATTGCCGGCGATCAAATGCGTGCCTTCTTTGCCCGATTTGATTTCTACTGCCGTTTGGATTATGTTCCGTCCTGCACAGGCAGTGTTTGCTGTGCCCGCTACCACCGAAGTTTGTTTTATTACATCTTCATAATTTTTGCCATTATGAATATGCTCTTTTTGTGATGTTGCGATAATATCTTCGCCGGCGTTTCTCGCTATAAACTTTTCAGCAGAAAGTGAAGCATGAGAAAGAGTTGTTCCGGCCGTATACGCCATTGATCCTTTTGAACCTATCGGCTGATCAGTTTGTATGGCGCCGTTAGTTTTAACTTCTAGAGAATGAGGTAAATCATGCTTATTTTTTATATGCGCATCGTGGTTGTTTAAATCGAGTGATATCATGCTTGCATTGGTAACAGTTCCCCATGAGCCGGCACCACGCACTAGCTCATCTGCGCTGGGAACATTGGTGTCATTCGTAGATGCAATTGGGCCATTATAGGAAAAAGATCCTCCGTGCGTATTAACACTCCCGATATCTTTAAGTTGATCCGGTTGTCCGGTAAATTTTAGGCTGGTGCTGCCATGCATGGTTCCTTTATTGTCGATTTCATTTACTTCTAATTCCACAGTGCCATGAATCGTTGATTCAGCGGTTCCTTTAAAAGAATCGGCTTTAATGTAAACTGTGCTCGCAATTCCTTTTTTCTCGTTTATTTTGGTGGAATTTTCTACCAGTTTAGTTTCCATAACGAGTTCAGTAGCATTCAGGTTGCCATTGAGACTAATTTTTTCAGTTGCATTTACGCTCAGCTTTTGTAAATCAAGATCAGAGTTTTTTTCAAGCGCGAGATTTCTTGTTTCTATTTGGGCTTCGCCTTTCAGATTCGCGTCAATTGTGGTTTGTTCAGAAACTATTGCCGTAATGCCCTTAGAAGGATCAAAATTACTTCCATTGTTGAGATCGATTATTTGCGCATCGATAATAATTCGAGGGGTCTTGCCTTGTTCCGTGGTTGGGAGATTACCGGTTTCTTTAATACTAACTTTTGAATTATTCTCCGCAATAAGTTTTTTGGCTTGTAAAATAACACGAGGATCATCCCCCTGAGCTTTAATATCGCTGCCATCATTAAGCTTGATTTCTTGGGCTTGTATGTTAACCAGCTGTCCGGTAATATTTGCAGCATTTGAGACCTGGTCAGCGTTAACTTTCATCGCACCGTTGCCGGCATTAAACTGACTGCCTTCCTTTAAGTTGGCATTTTTTGCAGCAAGAATAATATTATCTTGTTTATTCGCTTGATTGCCGGTCCTTTGGGCAACCATCTTACTGCCATTCTCTGCAGTAAAATTATTTGCTTGTATTGCCGCAAGAGCCGCGGGTCCGCGAACTTGAGTTGTACTGCCATTTTTGAGCGTTATATCTTTTGCTTGTAGCTGCACCCGTTGCCCGTTAATATGGGATGCCTGGTCTATTTTTTGAGCAGTGATTTTTAATGCGTTTGTAGTGATGCCACTTCGTTCTTGCAAATCAACATGCTTTGCGGAAATCGAAACATCTTGACCTGCAATATGTGCAGGCGCTGTAAAGTGGTATTTACCAATATTAAATTCGGATCCATTTTCATATTTACTTGCTTTGATAGATACATGAGATGCAGCAAGCAAGCCGATATTTTTTCCATAACACGTATCAAGATTATAATTAGCATAAACCTTGGCGGCATTAACATCCCATAGGTTCATTGAGCTGCCATTAAAACCAAGTGTAGGCCCAAGGTTAAAGTCTATTAATCCAGTTCGGCTACAATTCTGATTTATGAAGGGTGCTACTACCGGAATAGCCACTTTTGTCATATTTTTTAGATTTTCGAAAGTTAGGGTGTTACTATTTAATGTTAGCTTTGTTCCTTTATCGCCTCTGGTTAGTAGTTGGTCATTGCTGGAACTGTTTTTTTCTGTTTTTGTTTTTTCATCACTTGAACCGTTTTTATCAGAGTTGTCCTTCTCATTCTTCAGCGCAGTGCCTTGCGCAGACATTTCTTTGGCCGCTGAGGCGGCTTGTTTTGCACTGAGTGCCAAGCTGACTGCACGATTTATCAAAGGTACCCAATCGCTGGCTCCGGCATTCGGATTTGCATAAAGTGCTTTGATATCTCTAAATAAATCAAGGCCTTGATTTGCCATACCATAGGTGTTGTAAACTAACTTTGCTATTTTGTAGAGCATTTGAAGAGGAGGTGGCGCGAGATACAGTGCTGTTTCTCCTGCTGCTTGCAAATTATTAAGATTTATAAGATCTTTTGGTGCCATTGATAATGGCAAATGGAGGCTAAGATCAAGACTAAACAATGCATTATGCGATGATGTAATTGTTTTGTCCCAACTTAAAAGATTGATATCAACGAGTGCATTGGTTGTAAGATGTTTAGCTTCCGTATAGCTCCGCCAATTTATAGATACCGGCGTGTCAATGTTCAAAGTGTCTTGGCTGATTGCATCGCCGGTATTCCAATACCAGCGATCAGCATTAATTCTACCTTTTTTTGTGCTCAGTTTGCCGGAATTCTCAACATATTTACCGCGCATATAAAATTCTAAAGCATTCAGTTTGCCATTGAGACTAATTTTTTCTTCCGCGTTTACGGTCAACTTTTTTAAATCAAGATCAGAGTCTTTTGCAAGAGTGAGATTTTTTATTGTCATTTCAGCCGCACCTTTGAGAGTTCCTGCAATGATGGGTTCGTCAGAAACAATTGCGGTAACCCCGTGAGAAGGATCAATACAACTATTATTTTTTAAATCCATTATGGGTGCATGTAGAATAATTCGATGCTTCCTGTTTTGCTCTGAAATTGTCTGATTGTCGGTCTCTTGAATAGCAACTTTAGAATTATTCTCTGCAACAAGTTTTTGGGCTTGCAATACAACAAGTGGATCGATGCCTATAGCCTTAAGATTGCTACCATCTTTAAGCCCGATTTCCTCCGATTGGATTGCGATTTGCTGCCCAATGATGTTTGCACCATTATTAATCTCTTTAGTTACGGTTTTTAACGCGCCGTGACCGGCGTTCCATACGCTCTCTTTTTCTAAGTCAGCTTTTTTGGCTAAAAGCACTATGTTATCATCGAGCGGAGAGTTGGGCGCCTTAGGGGTATTATTAACGACAGCGACTTTTGAT
>Ga0182012_10002041_pt1 | contig 22017 bp, 18 predicted proteins | sample 612S2SmetaG_FD_120486 | JGI IMG/M metagenome (GOLD analysis project Ga0182012, IMG submission 120486) | Permafrost microbial communities from Stordalen Mire, Sweden - 612S2S metaG | ecosystem: Environmental > Terrestrial > Soil > Wetlands > Permafrost | place: Sweden: Stordalen | collected... | reverse complement strand
GCGCAAACGTAAGACGAAGCGCAACTGACCGGAGCCCGCAACCGGCAGATGATCAGGGATTGGGGATGGGAGGCGAGGGAGGCGGTGAGGACACCGTCACCAGATCGCTGAGCCGCACCCGGCCGCGTTGGGTCAAGATCGAGACACCCACAGCCTCCGCCGAATGCGCTTCGAGCATGCCCCGAAACTGATATTCGGCGGTGTCGTAAATCGTGAGAATACCCCGCGATTCAACGGCCAAGCGCCGGTTCTGGGGGAAGTAGGCGTAGCGCATGTCTGCCGAGGTCCCGCTGGTCGAGGCGATGCCCAATTCCGTAGGCCAACTGGAATTCGACGCCACTTGCAGAGGACGGAGGGTGCGTACGTTGTAGGGTCTGCTCATCACCCGCCATTCTACGCCGGTAATTCATGCGGGGATGATCCGAATGATGCCCGATCGCATCGCATCAGCTTATTTGCGCGGAATTTGAATGGACTGCAGGTACCCGACCAGTTGATCGATGAATTCCGCGACCCGCTGGCGGCGTGTGGCATCTTCGCCCTCGTATCCATAGAACTCCCATCCCCAAACGGGCATGTCCGAGGAGCCGTGCGCGCGGGGCATCGATCGCCCATCGATCATCCGATGCACTGCCTCGGGGGAGAACACTCCGCCCGTGCGTCGGGCAAGCAGCGTCAGATCGGCGGGGCGCCGCTTCAAGCTCGGTGCAACCGGGCCGTCACCATGGCCCTCGACACCGTGACAAGGCGCGCAAAACGACTTGTAGAGCTCCGCGCCGGACATGTCCGGCGCCTCGGCCGCCGGACACCTCGACGCGAATATCGATCCCAGGATCGCGAGGCCACAGATGCTTGCATATGAGCGCATAGGATAGTTCCGTTTTGCGAGGCGCTAATCCTGCGGGGCCGCCGTTGTCCCGCGCACCAGCAACACCGGGACCGGCGCAGTGCGTACGATGTACTCCGCGTCGCTTCCCATGACCAGACGGCGAATGCCCCGGCGCCCGTGGGTGCCGATGACGATCAAGTCCGCGGGCCATTCGGTTGCATACTGCGTGATGGCGGCCCCCACGGACCCCATCGGTGTCTCGACGCATTCGGTGACCGCCTCGATCCCCTGGCTGCGCGCGATGCCCGCCGCCTCATCGAGAATGCTGCGGCCCTGCTCACGGAGCTCGTTCAGCAATCCGCTCCATTTCGCGAGCCCATGGCGGCCATCGGCGACCAGATAATCATGCACCACGTAAATCAGGCGCAACGAGGCACTCAGATCGTTCGCGAGCAGGACGGCGTGCCGCAAACCGCGCAGACTCGTTTCGCCGCCATCAACGGGCACCAGGATCTTCTTGTACAACAACCCGCCTCTCCTCGTCGGTTGCAAAATCATGGTACGCCGGGCCGCAGGCAACGCCATAGGTGAAAGTGCGTAGCGGCAGCGCCATCCTTTTGAGGTCGAAAGCCCCAAAGGCGGGACCTTTGGCGGATAATCGCAGGCAAAATGGCGTAGGGGCACTCATCAATCATGGGCACATCAGCAAATCAGCGCGCGAGCCTGACCGACGCGCGCTCGCGCCGTCGCCGCCGTGCCCAGGTCGGGTTGCTGGTGGGCTTGGGCGTATTGCTGGTCGCCGCGGGCACCGTGGCCTCCTATACCGTCGATGCTCTTTGGTTCGAGTCTTTGGGCCTCGGGGCCGTGTTCTGGACACGCCTGGACCTGCAAGCGGCGATCTTCGTGGTTTTTGCGCTCGTCACCTTTCTGGCCGTTTACGGCGTATTCCGGGCGCTGGTGCCAGAAGCGCTCGGTCCCCTGATAAGAAATTCGATTTTGATCAATCGGCAGCGATTGACGCTGCCCATCGACGCCATTCAGAAGCTCATCGGCGTGGCCCTGTCGCTGGCGGCCGCGGCCGTGGCGGGAACCAGCATGATGGGGCGCTGGACCACATTGGCTTTGTTCTGGGAAGCGCCGCGCAGCGCCTCCTTGCCGGATCCGATTTTCGACAGGCCCCTCGATTTTTACCTGTTTACGCTGCCCGCTTTGCAGCTCATTTCCGGCTGGCTGTTGTCCCTTTGCGTGCTCGCGTGCCTGATCGCCGCCGGCTTCGTCCTCCTGAGCGGCGGCACCAGCATCTGGACGCAGCGGCAGATTGCCGGGGCACCCGTGAGGCTCTGGCGCGGCTTGTCGATCAGCCTGGGCGCGCTTTTTCTGATGCTCGCGGTGCGCGCCTACCTGGGCCGTTACGAATATCTCTTCCAAGACGGCACCGTCTTTTCGGGGGTCACCTACACGGACGCGCACGTCACGTTGGGCGGAACCCTGTTGATCTGCGTCGTGCTCGCCGCCGGCGCCATCATGGCCTGGATCGCAGCCACGTCGACGCCGCGCCCGCGAATGCTGGTGATGGCGGCCGTTCCGGTCGTTGTTTGTTATCTGCTTCTGGCCGCGGTGCGCTGGTACGTCGGCGGGTTCATCGTCGCCCCGAATCAGCTGGTGCGGGAGCGTCCCTTCATTGCGCACAATATCGAGATGACGCGGCGAGCCTACGCGCTCGACCGTATCGAAACGCACCCGTTTCCGGCGGAAACCGGAATCGAGGCGGTGGAGCCGGCGAAAAATCAGACGACGCTGGGTAATATCCGGCTCTGGGATGCGCGCGCGCTCCAGGATACGCTTCGGCAGATCCAGGAAATCCGGACCTACTACGATTTCCCGGATATCGACATGGATCGATATGAGATCGACGGCTCGGTCCGGCAGATGATGCTGGCCGCGCGCGAGCTCAACGTCGACAAGCTGCCGCAGAGCAGCCGCAATTGGATCAACGAAAAGCTGATCTATACCCACGGCTACGGCGTCACGATGAATCCTGTCAATGGTTTCACGTCCGAGGGACTGCCCACGCTCATCCTCAGCAACATGCCGGTACAGAGCACGAGCCCCGGCCTCACCGTCACCCGTCCGGAGATCTATTTCGGCGAGCTCACCGATACCGATGTGTACGTCAAGACCCGCCAGAAGGAATTCAATTACCCGCAGGGCGATGCCAACAATCTGACCTCCTATCAGGGGAGCGGCGGTATCCGGCTTGGCGGCTGGCTGCGCCGGACCCTGATTGCCTTCGATCGCGGCGACCTCGCCAAGCTGCCTTTCAGCGACGATGTGGATTCGGAGAGCCGTTTGCTGATGCGCCGCAAGCTGAGCGAACGCGTGCAGGAGATCGCGCCGTTTCTCAGGTTCGATCCAGACCCCTATGTGGTGATCAGCGATGACGGCCGGATCTATTGGCTGATGGACGCCTTCACGACCTCCGACGCCTACCCCTATGCGCGCCGCATCACCGTCGGCGGCGAGAGCATCAACTACATCCGCAACAGCGTGAAGGTGTTGATCGACGCCTACACCGGACAGACGACCTTCTACGTGTTCGATGCGCACGATCCCGTCATCGCCGCCTATCGGAAGATATTTCCGAGCCTGTTCGCGGACGCGACCGCGATGCCGGCCGACCTGCGAAAGCACGTCCGATATCCGGAATTGCTGCTGAACGTGCAGGCCGCCGTCTACGGCCTGTACCATATGACCAATCCCGATGTGTTCTATAACCGGGAGGATCTATGGACGGTCGCCTCGGGTGTCGGCTCGCCCGATCAACGCCAGGAGGCCAGCGAGCCGAATTTCGTGCTCATGACGCTCCCCGGCGAGCGCGCGAGCGAATTCATCGCCATTCTTCCCTTCACGCCGGCCAACCGCAACAACCTGATCGGCTGGATCGCGGGCCGCAGCGACGGCGAGCACTACGGCGAGGCTCTGGTCTACGATTTCCCGAAGACCAAGCTGATCGACGGGCCCCTCCAGATCGAGGCGCGCATCGATCAGAACGCCGAGTTGTCCGGCCAGCTGACGCTATGGAATCAGCAGGGCTCGCACGTGCGCCGCGGCAGCCTCATCGTCATCCCCATCGGGCGGGCTCTTCTGTATGCGGAACCCATCTACCTGCAGGCCGAGCGCAGCCCCATGCCGGAGCTGCGGCTGGTGGTGCTGGCCGTGCAAGATCGTCTCGCGTACGGGCCGACTTTCGAATCGGCCATGGCCGCGTTGTTCGGCACCGCCCCCTCCATGCTCAGCGCGCGCGCATCGACAGAAGCTGCGGCGGCACGGGCACAAAGCCCCGCGGTCGGCGCGACTCCGTCGGGCAAGGAGGCGTCGATCGCCGAGGCCGCCCGTGACTTTGCCGATTATCAACAGCTGACCGCCGCGGGAAAGCTCGCGGAAGCGGGCGAGAAGCTGGAGGCGCTGAAACGCATACTGGATGCCCTTCAGGCGGAGCACCATTGATACGACGGCGTGTCGCTTCGGATATATACTTCGGTCGCAAAAGGTAAACGGCGGGCGCATGGCCGATATCGAGTTAGTCAAACCCCATTCGCTGACGGTCGTGAAGGCGAAGGCGCTCGTGCAGAAGGCCGCCGACGCGCTGGCGGCCGAGTACGGTCTCAGCAGCGAATGGCGCGGCGATTCCCTGCACTTCCATCGCTCGGGCGTGGATGGCGAAATGCACGTGACCGATTCCGAAATCCGGCTCCATGTGACGCTGGGGTTTTTGCTCAAGGCGTTCAAGAACAAACTGCTCGATCAGATCGAGCGTAATTTCGATCGCTTGCTGGCTCAAACGGGCGAAGCGGCGCGGGAATAAGCCTGCGGGCACTTTTTGGCGCTTGCCCCATGGTGTAATATACTACTCCTATCTAATTAGTCGACATTGATCCTCATGAAACTGACCGCTCGTAGTGAATATGCGTTGCTTGCGTTGGTGTACCTCGGGCGGCAGAAGCCCGAGGATCTCGTCTCCGCGGATAGCATCGCGCGTGCCCAGGGTATCCCGCCCAAGTTTCTCGAGCAGATCCTTTTGACGCTGAAGCGGGCGAAGTACCTGCGGAGCACCAAGGGACAACGCGGGGGATATCAGCTCGCGAAGCCCGTGGACGCTGTGACCCTTGCCGAGATCGTCCGCTTGTTCGATGGGGCATTGGCGCCGACCGAGTCCACGAGCCGGTATTTTTACCAACCGTCGCCGATCGAAAGGGAGCGCAGACTCCTGCGGGTGTTTCGCGAAGTGCGCGATCTCGTGTCGAATCGCCTGGAGGCGGCGACGATTGGGGACATGATTTGATGAATTTCCGATGCGCAATAGTCGACTAAAACAATGGGAAAACTAGGCCACCGTTGAATCACATACTGGAGTTTCCATGATGCACGTCGCCTCCCGGTGCCCGTCGATCGACACATTTCTCGGCGAACTCGACTCGCTCGGAGCGAACATCACGGGGGACGCGGTGGTGGAGATGCTGGTGCGAAGCCGCCTGGGCATCGATGATGTGGCGCCGTACGTCACTCCGCAGGCAGACACCTATTCCCGCCGCCGCGTGGCCCGAACGGAGGCCTATGAAGTGCTGGTCCTGACATGGCTTCCGGGACAGGGCAGCGGGGCCCACGATCACGCGGGCTCCGTGTCCGCATTCAAGATTTTGAGCGGAACGGCGCACGAGACCCGATTTGCCCGGGCGTGCGACAGCCTGGTCGATCCGATCGGCAGCCGCGAATTGCATGACGGTGAAATCGGCCTGGATGCCGGTGATGTGATTCACGCGGTCCGAAACGACCGCGCGAGCAAGGAGCCGCTCGTGAGCATTCACGTGTATGCCCCGCCCATTCCCGAGCTCCGGGGGTTCACGTCACGGGCCGCAGAGGAGGTGCCGGCAGCCGCGTTCTTGCGCCGGCGGTTGCCGCACGCACCCGTGGTGGCGATCGTCGGGGGAGGCTATTCCGGGGCGATGGTTGCAGCTCACCTGATGCGCAAGGCTGCGCACGCCGATCAGCCCCTGCACGTCGTGATGTTCGATCGGCAGACTTCGATCGCCGAAGGAGCGGCGTACCGGACCCCCGATTCCAGTCATCGGCTGAACGTCCCCGCCTCGGGGATGAGCGCCTTTCCCGACCGGCCCGATGATTTCTTGCGCTGGGCGAGCGCCCGGGACCCGTCCATCGGACCGTATACATTCCCGCAGCGTCACGCTTACGGTGAGTATCTGCGCACGACGTTCTTCGAGGCCGTCGAGCGTGCGGGCGCGAAGTGCAGCATTGAGATTCGTCCCGAAGAGATCGATGTCGTCGATCGCATCGATGATGGCTGGCGAATTCGCTGCAGCGGGAGCCCGCGTCTCGAAGCGCGGGTGGTGGTGCTGGCGACCGGACATCGTCGGCCGCTGGACCCTCTCCATCAACGCTGGTCCGGTTCGAGGGCACGCTATATTGAGGATCCCTGGTCATCGCTAGCACTGAGCGCCATCGAACCGAACGAGTCCGTCTGCCTGCTCGGGACCGGTTTGACCGCCATCGACGTCCTGCAGAGCCTCCTGCGCCGTAGACGCACAGGCGCCGTCGTCGGATTCTCACGCCGCGGCGTATTGCCGGCTGCGCACCGGGAGACGGCGCTGCCGCTGATCGACCCGCTGAGGTGGCTCGAGCCCCTGTTGCGCCCTGATGGACGAATCACGACGCGTTCCCTCACCCGACAACTCCGTCGTGCGATTCACGCAGCCGAAGCCGGCGGCCAGGATTGGCGGCAGGTCGTCGACGGCCTGAGACCCCACACTTCGACTATCTGGCGGGCACTGCCGAGTGATGAAGGAGGGCGCTTTCTGCGTCACGCGAGAGCATTTTGGGAGGCGGCGCGCCACCGAATGGCGCCGACGGTTGCGCGGGAGGTCAGCGGGGCGCTCGATGCCGGCATCTTCAGGACGGCAGCGGCGCGGGTGATCGCGGCGCGCGGCGCGCTGGACGGCGTGGCACTCACGGTGCGTCGCCGCGGCGCGCCGGCGCCCGAGGTGCGCGAGTTCGACTGGATCGTCAATTGCACGGGCCCCGGTTCCGGACAGGGCACGGGCCTTCCTCCGGTAATCGCAGGGCTCATCGGGGCAGGGTGCTTGGAGGGCGACCCGTTGGGATTGGGAGTGCGCAGCACTCCCGAAGGCCTGGCCATGGTGAGGGATCGAATCATCGACAATCTCGTCGTGATCGGCTCAATGCGTAAAGCCGACGAGTGGGAGTCAACGGCCGTGCCGGAGTTGCGTGTGCACGCCGCGCTTGCCGCCGAAGCGGTTATTCAACGCATCCTGCAGCCCCACTAGCCGGGCGGAAAGCGCTCGCGGCATGCGGGACAAAGTGCGGGCCTGATATTCGGTGCGACCTGTCGCACCCACTCGGGGACCCAGTGCCAACTCGACGGTTCAGCCTGGGATTGGACGCGTCGGCAATTCACGCACTGGGTCATCAACTGCGTCTCGTCGGTGTATACCTGGGCGGCCGGCGGCATGGTCACGCGGTCCATTTTGGCGTGGGGTATCTCGAAGCGCAGCGAGTTGACGACGATGAATCCCCGGCCCTTGGCTCCTCTCACCGGGTAGACCTTCATGAGAAATCGCCGATGCAGCTCGGCGCTCGAGCATTCATATTCATGCTGTCTCGGAGCGGAGCCTTCGGTGAGAGAGGCCGCGGTAAAAAACGACAGGTACCAGGTCTTGAGACACTCGGGAATCGCGTCGAGAGTCGATCGTCCGATGGTCCAGGCGCCCGGAATCGCCTGCTCGGCGCCGTTCCGGCGCGCGAAGGAGAACCAGGCAGGGTTCATGTAGGCCAGCGTGAGATCGGACCAAACACCGTACACGGTATGGGGATGATCCTCGAGGAGATGGAGGTAACTCGAGGTGAGCAGGGCGCCAAAAGCGCTGTCGCAACGGGTCTCGAGGGGCCGCTCGGCGGCGATGTCGAGTGCGTTGCCCGGTGATTCTTCGCGGCCGGGACCCCGGCTCAGCAGCTCGGTCATGTCGCGCAGCAACAGGTTGACGTCCACCGGTTTTGGCAATATGCGCTCCGCGACCCGACGTGCGCGCTTGACGTGCTGATCGGCAATGTCTCCGGTGAGCATGATCGTCGGCGGCTTGTATCCAAGCGACAGGGTGATCTCCGAGACGATCTCGTCTCCCGTGAAACCCATCGGCAGGTTGAAATCGCAGAGGATGAGATCGGGGCGCACGCCGCACTCATTGATCTGCTGAAGCGCCTCATCGCGTGTGGTCGCGCCGACCATCTCGTAACCTTCGAGGCTCAGCAGCATGGCCATGGATCGCGCGATGCCGGGATCGTCCTCGATATGCAACACGGTGATGCTGCCGGCTGATGGGGCCGCGGGGCGAATTGCGAGCGGCGTCCTCTCGGCGGGCCTCTCGATGGCCACACCGCGAGGCACCTGCACCGAAAACGTGGAGCCTTCACCTATTTTCGATTGGATGGAAACGGTGTGATCGAGCAGCCGACATATGGTCTGCACGATGGACAAGCCAAGTCCGACACCCTGACGCTGATCCCGTTCGGGGTTGTCGACCTGATAGAAAGCCTCGAACAGGCGCTGCAGATGCTCCTCGGAGATGCCGGGGCCCGTATCGACGATGTCGACATAAAGCTCTGCATTCTCGACGCGCACGCACAGCTTGACGCAACCGCGTTGGGTGTACTTGATCGCGTTGCCAACCAGATTGCGCAGGATGACGGGCAGCAGCATGGGGTCGCTGCGCACGAACTCGGCCGATCCGTCGATCGTCAATTCGAGCGACTTGCTGCGCGCCGCGTAGCTGAATTCGGAGCGCAAGCGCGGAAGGATCTCATCCAGCGAGAAATCGCGAATGACCGGATGGATGGCGCCCTGTTCCAGGCGGTTGATGTCGATGAGCGCGGAGAGCATCTGGTCCATGTTGCGCACCGCTTCACCGAGCAGCTCGAGCTGCGGGGTGCACCCCGGGTCTTGCACGACGCGCTCCAACATTGCCTGTACGCTCCAGATCGTCTGCAGAGGCTGGCGCAGGTCATGGCTCGCGGCAGCCAGAAATCGGGATTTCATTTCGTTCGCCTGAAGAGCGGCGAGGGCTTCCGTGACCAACCGGTCCTGAAGTTGCCTGCGGTCGGTCACGTCGCGAACAGCGGCGACCACGAGCGGACGGTCGACATCGTCCACCGGGCTCAAGCTGATCTCGACCGGAAATTCGCTGCCATCGCGTCGTTGCCCGAGCAGATCCAGTCCCGCGCCCATGGCGCGAGCTTGCCTAAGGTCTGCGTAACGACCCCGGTGAGCTATGTGCCGGGTGCGCAAGCGCTCCGGCATGAGATCTTCGATGTTCCGACCGATCAAATCATCCGGGGCATACCCGAACAGGGCGAGCGCACGTGCGTTCGAGTGCCGGATCGTGCCGAGCATGTCGACAATAAGCATCGCATCGGGTGCGGCCTCGAATGCGCCGCGGGCGAGATGGAGCGGGAGCTCGACCGAAGAAGTGGTGCTATCGGGCATGCGATTCACTCCTGTAGCGGTCGCGGTACCCGCTGGAAATGCGCCTGTAAAAATCGCCTGCCGGAGCCTCAGCTGAAGAGAGGGGAGTTATCGATGTAGATGCGATAGACCGAAATGAGCCTGCCGCGCAGCTCGAATACGTCGGCGAATGGAACCGTGATCGCGGAGCCGTCGTGGCGAAGGTAGGTCACTTCCCCTTCGCAGGCCACCCAAGCGTCGCTGCTCCAGGTCCGGATCAGCCGATGGCTGCACGAAGCGATGGCGGCGAAAAAGCCGCCCACGGCGGCGCGGATTGCATCGCTGCCAACCAACGTGGGCGCATTCCCGAAGCGAAACTGCGCATCGGGCGTCAGGAGCGCAACAAAGGCTGCTGCATCGCGTGCATCGATGACCGCGAACACGCGCTGCCACCACGCATCGTCGGGCGCGAACTCGACAGCCGGGCATTGCGTCGCCGTAAATGCCAGGCCCGTGTTGCTAGCCATGTTTGGCCTCGCCGCTCAAACATACGGCCGACTGGGTGCAGTCCGCGCAGCGCCCCGAGGGCATCAGCTGTGGGTTGAGGCGCGGCTCGGCGCCGAGCCACAACAGGATATTGGCCAGAACGCAATAACCGGTGGCGGCAAACCACACCATTGCGCACCCGACGAAACCGGTGAACAGCGTCCACCACGGCGAGTAGGCGAGCACTAGAATCGATGCGATGCAGATATTGATGCCCACGGTGAGGTAGATGCGCCGCTCGAGATACCACTTGTCGGTTTGCAGAAAATAAAGGTTTCTGCGCGTCGGCGTTTTGGAGCCGAGCATAGGTTCAAAGCCCAACATCTGGAGGATGTTGCCGATCGGGCAGAAGCCGGTGAACGCGACGTTGATCGAGACCAGGCCGGTGGCGGTGACGCCCAAAATCCAGCGCGGATCGACCAGCGCCGCCAGGAGGGTGCTGCCCAGCAGAACGAACCCGGCGATCAGCCAGACGGTCCGTTCGATGTACCAGCGGTGTGTCGGGACGATGTAGATTCCGGTGGGGGTCGTCATGCGGTCGATTTCCTCGCGTCGGCGGAGCGCCTGGGGTGCCGTGAGCATGTATTTAACCTCATTTGCCCGGGATCGTAAGTGCGTTTCCGTACAGAGCATTACCGCCCTGATGTGTTTACCATCGAGCGATGGCGTCCCTGATCAAGAAAACCAGCGGCGCATTGCCCGTCAGCTGCGGCGAGGCGTTCGATCTCGCTGCCGACATCGAAAGCTACCCGAGTTTCCTGCCGGGGTGGATTTCGGCGCACATCGTGAGGCGCGAATCCGACGTCTGCTGGGTCGACCAGGTCATCGAGTTCGGGCCGCTTCGGCTGGAATTCTCATCCCAGGCCGTGCTGCATCGTCCGGAGCGCATCGAGGTCACCTCGACGCAGGCGCCTTTCCGGCAGTTCAGCCTGACTTGGCTGTTCGAGGCGCTGCCATCCGACGCGCTGACTTTTGGCAGTTGCCAGGTCAGCGTCATCGCTCAAATCGAGACGCAGTCCGGGCTCATCCAGCACCTCGTCGATAGCGTCCTTCCATCCGGCCTCGACGACGTGGTTGCCGCCTTCGAGGCGCGCCTGCACCGCACTTAACCTCTATCCCTGGAAAGGAGCCCGCCCGCTCAGCCGGCGAAATTCGACAGGATGGCTGCGACCATGGTCACGCAACCGAGGGCGTGGATGGCCAAGGTCAATTCGATGCTGCGCTTCAAGCGTGGACGCGCACCTGGCTCGCTCGACATGCCAAGCACCGCGCGCAGACCGAGACACGCGAAAATGACCGCCGGCAGCGCGTACCACAAGGGCAGTGCCCGCGTTAGGATGGCCGCAGCCGAGGCGCCCAGGGACACCGCGACGAGGCTGCCATATAACCAGCGCGCGCCGCTCACGCCCCAGCGCACCACCAACGTGCGCTTGCCGGCACGGCTGTCTGCGTCGATATCCGGGACCTCGTTCATGATCAAGATCGCTGCGGCCCACGCACTCACCGGCAAACAGAGAAGGACTGCGCCGGTGTCGATGACGCCGGCCTGCAGCCAAACGCTGCCGAGCACCGGCAGCGCGCCGAAGCCGACCGCCACCGTCGCCTCACCGAGACCGCGCCCGGACAACTGCACGCCGGGAAGCGAATAAAGGATGCCGAGCGCAAGCCCGGCGCAGCCCAGCCAGATCACGCCGGGGCCGCGCAATACCGCGAGCAACGCACCGAGCAGGAGCGCGGCAACGCCCAAACCGATCGCGAGGCGGGTCATCTGCGCTCGCGACAGAAGCCCCGCCTGGATGAAGCGCGAGCCGCCGGTATAGGGGTAAATGTGCTCGATGTTGCCGGCATCGGCGCCGGTAACGTCGTCGCCGACATCGTTGTAGACATTCGCGCCCGCCAGCGTGAGCACCATGATCCCGAGCGTCAGCCCGAATTCAAGGCCGTCGAAGCGGTGATAAGCGGCGCCCGCCCAGGCGGTGCCCACCGCCACGGGCGTCACGGCGGCGATCATGAAGGGAGGGCGCGTGGCGAGAAAAGCACGGCGTATGGCCGCCGCCTTTCCCGGTGCCGCGAGCGCCGGGGACGGCCCGTCGATCGGCCGGTGTTCTCGGACTACCCCGTCGTGCATGGTCATTTCGAGGCCTGCGGCTTGGTGCCGTCGCGGCCGAATTGATAGCGCACGGTGAGAGCAAACAGGTTCACGTTGTCGCCAAAAGGCTGAACGCCGAGCGCGAGGAGATTGGGTACCGACGAGGGCCCCACGCCATCGAGTGCCCAGTCGTTGGAGCTGTAGGTTTCGCGCACATAGCGAACATGGATCTGCATGGCGGAAGTCCACCGGTAGGCCAGGTCGAGCCGGGTGGAATCGAGCTTGGTCCAGTTTTGCGGAAAGGCCTGCTGCAATCCGCCCGCCGTGGTGTCGGTATTGTCGTACGAGGGCGCCAATAGATAGTCCAGGGAGAGTGTCCATCGCTCCTGCGGAACCCAACGTCCGCCGGCACTCAGATTCCAAAAGCGCTGAGCGTCCCCGGCGAGCCACGGGATCGTATCGGGTCCGCTGTAGCCGCTCTGGAGATTGAACAGGCGCTCGTATCCGCCCTCGATGTATGCGCTCAGCGTATCACGCGGCGTCCAGGTGAGATTGGTCGACCCACGCTGCTCATGGACGCTTTGCAGGCCCAACGGCGATGACCGATAGTCGTCCTTGGCGATGGAGCCCTCCACCGACCACGTCAGTGTGGGGGTCACGGTCCATGCGCCGGTGAGCGTGTAGAACACCCGGTCTCGCGGCGCGTAGTTGTATTCGCGGATCAACGGGCTTTCATCGGGGGGCAGCGCGGCCGCATCGAAGGAGGAGGCTTTGCGCAGACCATTGCCGATCTTCAGAGTGATGCTCAAAGGTGCGATCGGCGTGATCGTGCCGCGACCCCAGCTTTCGGCGTTTTGAGTCCAAGTAACCACCTGGCCCGGTCCATAGTGGATGTCATCGAGTTTGCCGCCGACACCGATCTTGATCCAGTGCGCGAGCACATAGTCCGCGCCGCCGTCGAGGCGTACGCGATCCTCGCTGTAGCGCGGCGTGAGCGCCGTGCCGCCCGGGAACGTGTCGGTGACGACGTAGGGAAGGGTGAGCGGCGAGGTCTTGTCGTCGTGCCCGTCATACGTGGCGTTGCCGCGCACACTCAGCTTCGACAGGGGCCGCGACGCCAATCCCAGCGCGTAATGGGAGAGATGCACATCGCCGTCGAGCGAATCGGGGGTTGGAACCTGCGCACCGGGCAGCGCGCTCACCGGCAGGAATGCGGCATTTTGCTTGAGCGTGCCGATCGAGGCGGTGAAGGTCAGAGTGGTGCGCCACGGCAGCTGCGCATTGCCGGCGGCGGAGAGCTGCTGCAGCGTGTTGCCCGGCGGCGTCGCGAGCTGTCCGAGCGTCGAGCCGGGGACGATCGGCAGGTAGGGGTTTGCGAAAGTAAGCGAACTGTAGTCGTCGTCGAACCATGATCCCAGATAGCTCACGCGGACACTCGCCTTGCGCCCGGCCCAGGCGACGCCGGTCTCCAGAGAGTTCGTGACGTAGTCGAATGGCTGCGCCAGTTGCACCGCCTCGGTCAGGAAGCTTGCGCCGGTGAGTCCGCTGCCATCGTGCTCCTGGCGGCGAAACTCGCCGAACACCGTCCAGCTGGGACTCGCGAAATACCGGCCGAGCAGCGCGACCGTGCGGCGTTCCGACTCGATGGTGACGGGCGCGAGGCTCGTGCCGAGCAAGCCCATGCCGGCGGTTCCGCCCGCCGACACCCAGCCGGCCGGCAGTCCCAGGGTCGAGCCATTCGCCCGGTACGGCGTTGCGCCGGTGTCGTAGAGAATATTGGGCTGGCCGTCGTAGCTCACTCGCAGGTCGTAGCGCCCTTCGCGTCCGCCCTCGACATAGCCATCGCGAGAGGCGAGCCCCAGCCGGTCGAGCTCGTAGTTCGCGTAAGAGCCGTCGTCGTTGCGATACTGCCCGGAGGCGGCGGCATCGGCGTATGCACCGCCGTGATCGATGCCCGTATAGCGCCCGAAGGTCGCGTTCGCGCCGCTGGCGCCGAGCACGCCGAGCTCCGCGTCGCCCGAATAACCCTGCGCGAAGGGACATTGCGTGCACTTCCAGCCGCCCGTGTCCGCGCTCGGAGGGTCGTCGGCCAACGCGCCCGACGAAGCTAATGCCGCGATGAGACCTGGAACGAGCCAGTTGGATCGGTTGAGTTTCATGGAGTCGCCTACCGCATGAACGCGCGGCCGGACGGATGGTTCGAGCCGTGAATCTGCGAATGACAATTGATGCAGCCGCCGGCGAGCAGGAACGCGCTCGGGGCGCCGCCGCCCGCCAAGCCTTGCGGCGTATTGACCATCGATGGGTGGCCCGCGCCCTCGTGGCAGGTCTGACAGAGAAACGGAGGCCGCAACTTGAGGAGGGCCGGCTGTACCGAACCGTGCGGGTTGTGGCAGTTGGTGCAATCCTCCGCGACCGGCTGGTGTTCCCACAGGAAAGGCCCGCGATACTCCGCGTGGCAGCTGGTGCAGGTCTCGTTGACCGTGTTCCTGACCAGCTGGGCGGGCGCCGTCGAGCCGTGTGGCGAGTGGCAGGATGTGCACGCCATCTTGCCCTCGCGCAGCGGATGCCTCGACAGCTTGTCGAGGTCCGCGTGCTCGGCTTGGTGACAGCCGGCACAAACTTCGATCTGGCCGGCTGCGGTCTGGACCGGATCCTTGGCGGTATGCAATTGATGGCAGCTCGTGCACGCGACATCCCCCGCCGCATGCGCACTCGAGGCCCAATCATGCGCTGCGTTCGACTGGTGGCACCCCAGACAATTCGCGTTCTGCTGCTTCACGGTCGAGTGGGACTTGGGTCCGAAAGCGATGATCTTGGTGGTATCGCCCATCGCATCGACATGCGCACCGCCGGGCCCGTGGCAGGCCTCGCACTGCAGCCCGCCGTGGCCGAACGGCCCGCGCGGATCGCCCGGGCGCGCGTGCTTGGTGTGAAAAATGGCCATCACGCCGGGATTGCTGGCATGGCATCCGAGACAGGTGTCGGCTCCCTGCGGGCTGTAGGCCGAGGCCGCGGCATGCGCGGCGTCCTTGTCCGGGACAGCAGCCGACCCGACGTGCCCCATCCCGCCGAGCAGCAGGACCAACACAGTGGCGGCGCTGCGCTTAACCCGGGTCATTCAGTTCACCGCGGTCACGATCACTGGTAGCTCGCGAGCTTGTGGACGACGGCCACGTCGGCCACGCCCCCAGCACCGTGACAAAGCGCACAAGTCTCCGTGGAGGCCGGGTTGAGCGCACCGATGGCGGTCTTCGTGGCGCTGAAATTACCGCCGTTCTGCGTCATATGGTTGATGGCCGTCGTATCGGTGTGACAGCTCGAGCACGCTGCGGAGTTCGGCGAGATGACCACGTCATCGGTCAAGATCTGGCGGTTGTTGGCATGGATCGTCGTGCCCTGCATCGCCGTCGTGTCCGGATAGTAAGTCCCGCTGTTGTGGCAGGCCTGGCAGTTGCCGAGGCTTGCATTCCCCGAACTCGGGTACAGCACCTGGAAGGTGGTCGCGTTGCCGCCGTACGAGCAGATGGTCACACCGGTGGTGCCATAGGCGTACGGGTCTCCGGAGGCATGGATCTTGTGGATCAGGACCTTGAAGTCGATGGGATTGTCCGGAGTGCCGACTGCACAGGCGCCGGAAGCGGCCGTGTGCTGGACCGCATCCGTGGCATTCGGGTTGTGGCAGGAGGCGCACAGATTGATGTCGTCGGTGCGGTTCTGGCCGTGCAAGGTCAGCACCTTGTGGCACGTATCGCACTTGGCGATGTCGACGATCGCCGTGCGCGGCACCGGAGTCGGGTCGGTGATCGCATAGGTGAGACTGGCGCCCTGAACCCCGAGTTCGGCGGCGGTGGTGCCGGTCGCGACCGCATTGGTCATGCCCGAAATATTGGGCAGCGTCACCACCGCGCGACCTTCCAGTGAGGCGACTCCGGAGCCGGTCATGTTCGCGGGGATGGGGATGGTCGCGGGCATGGTGAACGAGCCATCCGCGTTCTTGATCAGGGACGGACCGCCGCCCTTGAAGTTGATGGCCACGGGCTGATTGGGTGAGCCGGCGCCCGGGCCCGTCGCGCTGCCCGAGCCGACGTTGTTGAAGTCGATCGTATTCCACGCAATGTCGAGATTCAGGGCCGATCCCGCGGCCTGAAACGGCCCGGTTGTGCTGGTGATGTCGTAGGGCGCATTGCTGTTGGTGGGGTCCGTCACCTTGATGGTCGCCACCGGGGTCTGGCCGGGCGCCGTATTGGTGATGCTCACCACGGTGTACTGGAATTTCGCGATGGCCGCGTCCACCGGCGTGTGGTGCGCCGCCACGACCTGCAGCGCGCCGTTGTCGATGGTGCTCGCCGGGCCGTGACAGGTGGAGCACTGGGTGTCGTTCGCGACGATGTTCGCGCCGCTGTGCCCCTCGCCCGTCGTGAAGTTGACGTTATCGTGACAGGAGCCGCAAGCCGCGGCGGAGGGCGCGCTCGCAAAGTTGCCCGCCTGGGGCGTCAGCGGGTCGCTCGTATTGTGACACGTCGTGCAGAAACGCTGGCCCGTACCGGACACGGCCGTGTTGTTGTTGCTGGCATCGGCTTGCGGATATGCCACCGTCGAGTAATCGCTGATCGCATTGCCGTAGGCGAAGATGTAGTAGTTGCTCTTGGTGGTGCCGGTGCCGGTCACGCTGGGCAGATCCTGGCCCATGTGGATCTTGTGGAACATCACCTTGAAATCGAGCGTATTGCCGCTCGAGGGATCGAGCGAGCTCGGGTTGTGGCACATCACGCAGTACTTGATCTCGGTGCGCGCGCCGCCGTGCCACTCGAGCACCTGATGGCAGTTCCTGCAGGTCTGGTCTTCGACGATGTCGTACTGGGTGATGCCCGTCGTCGCGCCCGACGAGGGTTGAAAGGTGTAGACGGGGCTGTTCGCCGCGATCGTCGTGCCGGCCGCATTGGTGACGCCGCGAATCTCGAAGCCCACCCGGTGGGTGAGTGTCGGAACATAGGGGACGGCGGGGTCGGCCGACAGGTTCTTCGCGAAGGTGTACTGATACGTACCGTCGCCATTGTCGACGAAGGTCCCGGCCGCGCCGGCCTCGATCGTGCCCTGCGGTTGCGGCTTGGTGCCGACGACCGGATCGGAGGGCGTGCCGGCGCTCGTCGGCGCGGGAGTCGCTGTCGTATAGATGTAGTTCTGCCATTGGCTGGACACCAGAGGAGCCGGCGCGACGGTCTGCGGCGGTACGGCCGCGAGCTGGGTACCCGGCGGCACGAGCCTGGCAATCGCGAAGTACACCTCACCCGCCGTCAATCCCGAGAGCGGCTCGCCGCTCTCATTGACCAGCTGAAATTTCACCACCGGAGTGGCCGGCGAGGTGGCGGGGACAGTCACGCTGGTGATGGTCGCGGTGATCGACGCCGCCGTGGTCAACGCCGACGCGCTCCCTGAGCCCGTGGGGCCGGTCGGGCCGGTGGCGCCCGGCGCTCCGTTGGCACCCGCGGAGCCGGTGGTGCCGCTGCAGGCCGCCAATAGCGTGCACAGCAGAGTCATTCCGGCCGCGGCAGCGCCCCAAGGGGTCCGGCCTGACTCGCGAATCCCGTGCGCACTCTGCATATCGATCTCCCTCAAGGACGCCGACGGTCCCCTGGATCCGCGGGGAGGTGGCGACGAGTTCAAACAATGGCGGTTTCGAGACGAAGTTAATCCGCAAAACGTGCGCGGTCTGTACGTAAACGCACAGAGCATGAGTGAGGCCGGCCTGTAACATCTTTTACACAGAAGCATGCGCATGGTCGCAACGAGAGGTTCGCAGTGAATTCGCCGGAGCCGGTGGGTGGAGGTTTTTTTGCGTGGCTCTGGCGCCGTCCCCGGCGTTGGTTCCTGCTCGGCATCCCGGCGGGCGCGCTCGCGGCATTCATCGTCGGCGTGATTTTTGCCGGAGGTGTGGTCGGCGGTCTCAAGCTGACGGAGACCAATGCGTTCTGCACGTCGTGCCACGAGATGCAGCCGGCCTTCCAGGAACTCACGCAGAGCGTTCATTATTCCAACGAGTTCGGCATCCGGGCGGGCTGCGGCAACTGTCATGTGCCGCCGGGATTCTTGCCGGGTTTGTGGCGTCACGTTCGCGCCGTCACCGAGCTCTACGGTCACTTCAGCGGCGAGCTCGACACGCCGGCGAAGTACGAGGCTCATCGACTGGAGCTTGCACAGAAATTTTGGGCGGAGCTGAAAGCAAACGACTCCGCCCAGTGCCGCAGCTGCCACACGCCGAGCGCGATGGCGCTGGCCAAGCAGCCGCCGATGGCCGCCGACTCGCATTCCTCGATGGCGAAGAGCGGCATGACGTGCATCGACTGCCACAAGGGTGTGGCGCATACGGCGCCCCAAGGCAGCTGAGGCGGGGCATTGCCGCTGGACAGCTCTGCATGGCGCCGCCGGTGCGCGGCGCTATTGAATTCTTTGCGGCGCCGGTGATCGTGAGCGCCCGACGACATAGCCGCCGAGGATGCGCAGGATCTCGCTGATCCTGAAATTGATCACGCGTCGCGGCCAGAACAGCTCGCGCTTGTCGCACACGGTGGAGATGCTGAAGCGGGTGATCTCTCCCATCAGCGCGTCATCAGCTGCTCCGGGGCGGCCCGCAGCCATCCCCTGATCGAGCCGGGCGCGCAGCGCACGGGCCTCGGCGATGCCCTTGGCCACCCCGAGGCCGCGCCGCGCGGAGATCCGGCCGTGTTGCATTTTCATCTCGTTGAGCCGCTCGGCCGCATCATAGGTGGCGTCGACCAGCTCGCGGCGCGTCATCCATTTCGTCTCATAATTGAGGATGTGCTCCCAGCTCGGCTGGAGCAGGAGCTGGCGGTGCTCCTCCAGGGTGCGGGCGAACAGGCGGTAGCCGAAACGCTCGGGCTCCTCGAACCCCCGGCTGCCGGGATCGATGAAGGGCCCCATGGGCGAGATGAAGCAGGACAGACGCTTGTCTCCCAATTGAAACAGATGACCGCAGTATTCGACCGTCTCCCGCACCGAGGCCCGGGTCTGCGCCGGCAGGCCGATCATGAAAAAGACATCGATGCGCGAGCAGCGCAGGCGGAGCGCTTCCTTGAACAGCGCTTCCATCGCCTCTGTGGTATAGCCGGCCTCGCCTTCCTGGGCATCGCGCACCGACTGTTCGTGGCTTTCGGGGCTGAACTCCATGCTCCAGTGACGGACCGAGCGGTCGATGTCCTTCAGGAAGGAAGCCGGCGGCAGCGCAAAGAACTCGAACATGATTTCATTGGGGAAATCCGCCTCGCGCAGCCGCTCCAGCACCTCCGCTGCGTGCTCGGGGCCGGCCATGAGCAGATCGCCGATCAGTACGATGGGCGCATGCGAAAGGCGGCTGAAGGCGCGCATGTTGGCCACCAGACTCGCGGGGCTGCGAAAGACCGGCTTCTGCCGCTTCATCAAGTGGGTGCAACTGGTGTGCGAGGCGCCGCAGGTGACGCACTCGAAGGTGCAGCCCTTGACCGTGAACACGGTCGTGATGGGATTGCTCCACCAGCCGTTGAAGGGCAGCGTGCTCTCCAGGTCGCGGTAGCGCAGCACCATCTCGACCATGAGATCGGGCCGTAGATCGACATAGTCGAGGCTCTGCGGCACGAAGGTATGCGCATTGACGTGAACCCCGTGAGCGTCCTTCCACGTGAGGTTGGCAATCCGGTCGACGGCCGCGCCGGTTTGCAAGGCCAGCAGCAGCTCATGCAACGGCGGCTCGGTGCTGTCGCCGCGCAGCACGTAGTCCACCTGCGGATAGCCGATCAGCTCGCGATGGAAGTAGCTCGACGACAAGCCGCCGAAGATGACCGGCACGTCCGGATGCAACTCCTTCACGATGCGCGCAATCTCCAGGGCCCCGTGGGCGTGCGGCATCCAGTGCAGGTCGATGCCCACGGCTTTGGGCTTCTGGCGGGCGAGGAAGCGGGGCACGTCGAAGCGCCGGCTGTTCATCATGCGCAGCGCCAGGTTCACGATGCGCACGTTCAGGCCACGTTCGTGCAGGTAGCTGGATATGGTCGCAAAGCCGAGCGGATACATTTCGAATACGGTCGAGGAGGGGATGAGATCGCTCACCGGCCCGTAAAGAATCGCGCGCTTGCGAAAGTCGTAGACGCTCGGCGCGTGCAGCAGCAGCAGGTCCACCTCGGCGCGCGATGTTCTCATGGCGCTCGTCGAGGGCTACTGCACGCGAACCCGGATCAGCTCCTCTCCGTCCGGGTCGAGCAGATGTACCGCGCAGGCAAGGCAGGGATCGAAACTGTGGATCGTGCGGAGGATCTCGAGCGGCTGCTTCGGATCGTGCAGCGTCTGCCCCTTGAGCGCCGCCTCGTACGGTCCCTCGATGCCGGCGCCGTCCCGCGGGCCGGCATTCCACGTGGTCGGCACCACGGCCTGATAGTTCGAGATCCTGCCATTGTCGATCACGACCCAGTGCGCGAGCGCCCCTCGGGGCGCTTCGGTAAATCCCACTCCCTGCGCATGAGCGGGCCAGGTCGAGGGGTCCCAGAGACTCTGGTTGAAGGTGGTCACGTCGCCCGCCTTGATGTTCGCCATGAGGGCGTCGAACCACTGCGGCATCACGTCGGCGAATATCTTGCATTCCAAGGCCCGGGCCGCCGTGCGACCCATGGTCGAGAACATCGCTTCGAGGGGCAGATCCAGCTGGGCGAGCGCTTTGTCGGCCAGCTCCCGGGTCGGCTCATTGCCGCTGGCGTACAGCATGAGCACCCGCGCGAGCGGCCCCACTTCCATGGCATGACCCTTCCAGCGCGGCGACTTGAGCCACGAATAGCTGGCCGAGGTATCCAGGTGATCATATGGCGGCTTCGGTCCCGAATAGGCCAATTTCGTCTCGCCGTGGTAAGGGTGCAGCCCCGCCTCCTTGCCGCCGCTGTAGTCGTACCAGGAGTGCGCCACGAACTCCTGAATGTCGCCCTCCGCGTTCAGGTCGACCTCCTCGATGTGGGAAAGATCGCGGCCGAGAATCACCCCGCGCGGCACCAGGAAAGTCTTCGGGTCGGCGCTGCCCATGGCCGGGAAATCGCCGTAGGTCATGAAATTGCCGACGCCCTCGCCATGGCCGCTCTTGAACCAGTCCTTATAGAAGGACGCGATCGCCAGCGTGTCCGGCAGATACACCTCGTCGACGAAGCTTCGCATCCGCTCGATGATCGCCGCCACCCTCTGCAGGCCGACCACGTTGACGGCGGTGGTCGCAGTTCCCGGTCCGGTATGAACGCTGATCGCGGCGGGGGTGCCGCCGACCAGGAAGTTCGGGTGCGGGCTCTTGCCGCCGAAAATGGTATGCAGCTGCGCGACTTCGCGCTGCCAGGCGAGCGCGTCCAGGTAATGCGCCACGGCCATGAGATTCGCCTCGGGCGGCAGCTTGTATCCCGGATGGCCCCAGTACGCCTTCGCGAAAATCCCGAGCTGTCCCGACTCGACCAGTTTCTTGACCCGATCCTGCACGTCCGTGAAGTAGCCGGGAGAGGAGCGCGCGTAGCTCGAGATCGATTGCGCCAGGGCCGAGGTCGCCTTCGGATCGGCTTTGAGCGCCGACACCACGTCCACCCAGTCGAGCGCGTGCAGATGATAGAAGTGCATGACGTGGTCGTGCACGAATTGCGCGCCGATCATGAGATTGCGGATGAGCTGGGCATTGGCGGGAATGGTGTATTTCAACGCATCCTCGACCGCACGGACCGAGGCGATCCCATGGACGAGCGTGCACACACCGCAGATGCGCTGCGCGAAGGCCCAGGCATCGCGCGGATCGCGGCCCTGGAGGATGATTTCGATGCCGCGCACCATGGTGCCCGAGCTCGATGCCTGGGTGATCGCCGAGCCGTCGAATTGCGCCTCGATCCGCAAATGCCCCTCGATCCGCGTGACAGGGTCGACGACGACGGTCTCAGTGCTCATGTTCGGGTACCCACCCCACCAAGGTTCTTGGCCACAAGCTCGAGCAGGCTGTGCGGCGTCTTATCCCATTTG
>Ga0182012_10002040_pt1 | contig 22021 bp, 13 predicted proteins | sample 612S2SmetaG_FD_120486 | JGI IMG/M metagenome (GOLD analysis project Ga0182012, IMG submission 120486) | Permafrost microbial communities from Stordalen Mire, Sweden - 612S2S metaG | ecosystem: Environmental > Terrestrial > Soil > Wetlands > Permafrost | place: Sweden: Stordalen | collected... | reverse complement strand
CCTTCGGCACGTCCGGGCACCGCGGAAGCTCGCTCGAGTCGAGCTTCAACGAGGTGCATGTCCTCGCGATCACGCAGGCCATCTGCGATTACCGCAAGCAGAAGGGCATCGACGGACCGTTGTATCTCGGATTCGACACGCACGCCCTGTCGGCCCCCGCCTTCGCGACCGCAATCGAAGTCCTCGCCGCCAATCGCGTCGAGGTCATGACCGCCGCGGACGATGAATACACGCCGACACCCGCGGTATCCCACGCCATCCTGACCTACAACCGCGGGCGTACGGCCGGGTTTGCCGACGGCATCCTGATCACCCCCTCCCACAACCCCCCCGACAGCGGCGGGTTCAAGTACAACCCGACCGACGGTGGCCCCGCCGACACGGAGGTGACCTCGTGGATCGAAGCCAGGGCCAACGCGCTCATTGGATCGGGCCTGGCTGAGGTGGCGCGGATGGACTTTGCCCGGGCCCGGCGTGCGGCGACCACCCATTCGCACGACTACCTGAGCCACTATGTGGACGATCTGGCGAACGTGGTCGATCTCGACGTGATCCGCGGCTCGCGCATCCGCATGGGCGTCGATCCGCTGGGCGGGGCCGGCGTGCACTACTGGGCACGCATCGCGGAGCGCTACGGGATCGATTTGCGCGTGGTCAACGACGTGGTCGACCCCACGTTCGCCTTCATGTCGCTGGACTGGGACGGAAAGATCCGCATGGACCCTTCCTCGCCTTATGCGATGCACCGGCTCATCGGCTTGAAGGACAAGTACGACATCGCCTTCGCCTGCGATACGGATCATGACCGCCACGGCATCGTCACCTCGAGCGCCGGCCTGCTGCCTCCCAACCACTATCTATCGGTGGCCATCGACTATCTGTTCCGTCACAGACCGGGCTGGAAGACGAGTTCGAGGGTCGGCAAGACCATCGTCTCCAGCGCGTTGATCGATCGCGTAACGGCGCGCCTCGGCCGCTCGCTGTACGAAGTTCCCGTGGGCTTCAAATGGTTCGTGGCGGGACTCAACTCGGGCGATCTCGGCTTCGGCGGCGAGGAAAGCGCGGGAGCCTCGTTCTTGCGGATCGACGGCGGCGCGTGGAGCACGGACAAGGACGGCATCGCGCCCTGCTTGCTCTCGGCGGAAATCACCGCGCGGATCGGCCGCGATCCCGGAGAGGCGTACCGCGCGCTGGTGCGCGACCTCGGCGAGCCGTTCGCGGATCGCGTCGACGCCCCCGCGACGTTCGAACAGAAGAAAAAGCTCTCCAAGCTCGACCGGTCGCAGGTTCGGATCGAGAATCTTGCCGGCGAACGCATCGAGCAGGTGCTGACGCGCGCGCCCGGAAATGACGCGGCGATCGGCGGCGTCAAGGTGTGCGCGAAGAACGGCTGGTTCGCGGCCAGACCTTCGGGCACGGAGGACATCTACAAGATCTACGCCGAGAGCTTCTTGGACAGCGCGCATCTGGCCAGGATTCTGAGCGACGCGCAGGCCATCGTCGACGCCTCGCTCGCGCATTAACCGGGGCACCGCAGGCGTGGGCGTCGAGTTGACCGATGCCGCGAAGCGGCTCCTGCCCTGGCTGGTGGCCGTCGGCTTCTTCATGGAAGCGCTCGACACCACCATCCTCAACACGGCCGTGCCCGACATCGCACACGCGCTCAAGGTCCCCCCTTTGGACATGAAGGCCGTGCTCGCGAGCTACACGCTGAGCCTCGCGGTGTTCATCCCCATCTCCGGCTGGGTGGCCAACCGCTTCGGGACCCGGCGGGTATTCGCCTCGGCCATCGGCATCTTCACGCTCGGCTCGTTCCTGTGCGGCCTGTCGACCAACATCCACGTGCTGGTCGCGTGCCGGATCCTGCAGGGCTGCGGCGGGGCCATGATGCTGCCGGTGGGCCGCCTCACCATGGTGCGCACCTTCGCGAAATCCGAATTGATCCGCGCCATGAGCTTCGTGGCGATCCCCGGGCTCATCGGCCCGATGCTCGGGCCCCTGCTCGGCGGATTGATCATCGGCTACTTCCATTGGAGCGTGATTTTCTTCGTCAACATCCCGATCGGCCTGGTGGGTCTTCTGCTGGTGCGAAAGCATTTGCCCAACTACGTCGCGGAGAAGAATTATCCGCTGGACTTCGTGGGGCTGGTGCTGTTCGGAGCGGGCGTTTCACTCCTGTCCTACGTTCTCGAAGTGTTCGGCGAGCACACGCTCGGCGGGCGCGAGGTGGCCGGCCTGCTGACGATTTCGGCCGCGCTGCTCGCCGCCTACGGCCTGCATTCCGTGCGCACACCCCATCCGCTGCTCCGTTTGAGCCTGACCCGCATTCGGAGCTTTCGTGTCGCGGTTTCGGGCAACTTGCTGACCCGGCTGGGCATCGGTGGCCTGCCGTTCCTGCTGCCACTCCTGTACCAGGTGGGCCTCGATTACACGCCGATCCAATCCGGATTGATGATCATGCCGCAGGCATTGGCCGCCATCAGCTTCAAGTTCACGCTGCCGGTCATTCTCAGAAGGTTCGGTTACCGCCGAGTTTTGATCGCGAACACCGTCATGCTCGGCGTCATGCTCATTCTGTTCTCGCTGATCGACGTGGGCACCCCGGGCTGGCTGATCGCAGCCCTCGCATTCGCGTTCGGATTCTTCACCTCGACCCAGTACACCAGCATGAACACGCTGGCATTCGCGGATGTTAGCGGCGAGCAGGCGAGCGGCGCCAGCACGATCGCGAGCACGGTGCAGCAGATGGCGGTGAGCTTCGGGGTGGCCGCCGCCTCGTTGGCGGCCGCGGTGTTCATTCCGGATCACACCCGTGCGACGCCACCCGAGATGATCCGCGGGATTCACCTCGCGCTGCGCGTGCTCGGGGCCTGGACGATCGTATCGACCATCGTGTTCAGCGAGCTCAAGGCCGAGGACGGGGACGCCGTGAGCGCGCACAAGGCGGGGGTTGCTGCGGGGTGATCGCGTGACCGCACCGCACGCGCGGGCCGAAGGCGGGCGCCGCTACCACTCGGAATATTGCGGGCCCTCTTCGACTTTATATCCTTCGGGAACGTCCCACAACGATGCGCCCGGATTGTCCGGGTGTATCGAAGTGAGCGTTACTTCGCGAGTCAGGCTGTCATACTTGAATACACGGATCTTGAGCGGCACTCCCCCGAGGTGCACGATATCGGGCCACCAGTCGGAGAGGCCGAAGTCGACGCCGAGCGCCCATTTGCCGCCTTGTCGGAACGCACTCAAGACGCGCATTCCCTCGAGTATGTCGGGCCCGTCGGGCACCGAGCCCGCCGGCGCGACGCAAAGCTCCAAGCGCTTCTCGTCGCCTTCGCGCTCCTCCCAGATCCGGCACGAGTGGCCATCGACCGACTCGAAGCGGACAGTCATGGCGTATGCACGCGGCGCGGACTCGAGCAGCCTCGCGCTGGCCTGTTTCAAGTCGGAGGCCTTGCGCTCGGCCGCCGCGCGATCTTCCGGCGCCGCCGCGGCCGCCGCATCCTGGAGCTGCCTCACGGCATCGGCATAGTGCGCGATGACCTGGCTCAACGTCGCGTGTTTCAGCACACGCATGGATCGCGACGCATCGTCGACGATGTACACCGTCTGGTTTTCGAACAGGTACACGGTCTTGGCGCCGGCCGCGCCCACCCGGACCTTACCGCTTTCGACGAAATAGCGGGTGACCGCGGGCGCGGGAAGCCCGGAAGAAACCGGCGCCATGTTCGATTGATCGACCTCCTGGACGCCGAAGTCGTAGACGACCCCGGCGTAGGCGATCACTGGACAAAAAAGCAGCGCAAAGGCATACCTCAAGGCCGACTTTCCCCCGATCGTGGTGAGGGACAGAGAGTATCAAAGTTTCAATGATCCGCTTTCTTCAACCCCAATGGTTCTGGCTGCTCGCGTGTGTGCCGCTGGTGATGATCTGGCGCGGCCGGCCGGGTCCCGTGGCCGCGATCGAGTATTCCAATGTGGCTCTCGCGGGCGAGGTCGCCCGGGCGACCCGCAGTCGCGCGGGAGCCCTGATATGGCTGCTGGCGATCGTGGCCGGGGTGCTGATGATTGCGGGCCTGGCCCGCCCGCAAAGGCTCAACAGCCGTACCGTGGTGAAGCTCAACGGCATCGACATCGTGCTCGGGCTCGACATTTCCGGCTCCATGCAGGCGCTGGACTTCGCGATGGGACAAAAGCGCATCAACCGCATCGAAGTCGTCAAAGCGGTGGTCTCCAAATTCATCGAGGAACGGCCGGACGACCGCATCGGTCTGATCGCCTTTGCCGGTGTCCCCTACCTGATCAGTCCGCTCACGCTCGATCACGACTGGCTGCAGGCGAACCTTGGACGTTTGAGCGTCGCGTCGGCGGCGGATGACGGTACCGCCATCGGATCGGCCATCGCCGCCTGCGTCAACCGGCTGCGCCCGACCGCCGCGAAGTCGAAGGTGGTCATCCTGCTCACGGATGGGGTGAACAACACCGGAAAGATCAGCCCCCTGGCGGCGGCGGAAGCCGCCAAGTCGATGGGGGTGAAGATATACACCATCGGAGTCGGGGCGCGCGGCAAGGCGCCCATTCCGGTCAAGGACGACTCCGGACGCGTGCACGTGATCATGGCCGACGTGGATGTGGACGAAAAGACGCTGCAGGCGATCGCCAACGAGACAGGCGGCAAGTTCTACCGGGCCACCGACACCGATTCGCTGCAGAAGATCTACGATGAAATCAATCGATTCGAGAAGACCGCGCAGACGGTGCAAAGGTTCGAGCACGTCGAGGAGCTGTATCCCTGGTTGCTGATCCCGGCGCTGATCATTCTGGGCATGGGATCTCTCATTCAGCACACCCGGCTGCGGAGATTGCCGTGAAATTCAGCCATCCCTGGTGGCTGCCGGCCGGCGCCCTCGGCTGCCTCGTGCTGATCGGCATGTGGTACCGCTACGATGGCCGCCAGAAGACCGCCCTGGAACAATTCATCGCGGCACATCTGCGGCTGCAGCTGACCCGTTCGATCTCGGTAGCGGGTCGGCGAGCGCGGCGCGGCTTGTACCTCGCTGCCGTGGCCTGCCTGTTCCTCGCGCTGGCGGGACCGCTGGTCGGGTATCGATGGGAAGAGATCACGCGGCGGGGATACGACATCGTGTTCGCGATCGACACCTCGCGCAGCATGTCCACGGCCGACGTGAAGCCCGACCGCTTGACGAGGGCAAAGCTGGCGATCGACGACTTTGCGGGGCAACTCGACGGCGATGCCGTGGGCATCGTCGCGTTCGCGGGCCGCGCCTTCCTGGTTTGTCCGATCACGCTCGACTACGGTGCGTTTCGTGAATCCTTGAGCCTGATCGACACCAACACCATACCGCGAGGCGGCACCAACATCTCGTCGGCCATACGCGAGGCCGGGAGCGCTCTCGAGCGCCGCCCCGGCAGCGACAAGGTGCTGATCCTGGTGACGGATGGCGAGGACCTGGAAGGCGACTCGCTCGCCGCCGCTCGCGACGCGGCACGGCAGACCGGGATGAAGATCTATACCGTGGGCGTGGGCACGCCGGCCGGCGAACTCATCCCGGTGGCGCCCGACCAAGGCGGCGGATTCGTCAAGGACGACGCCGGGGCGTTGGTAAAATCCCGCCTGGACGAGGCGGCATTGAAGGCCATCGCCGCGGCGAGCGGCGGGATCTATGCGCCTCTAGGCACTCAGGGCGAAGGACTCGAAGCGATTTTCAAAGCGATATTCGGCAACGTGGCCAAGCACGATCTCGCATTTCGACGGCGCAAGGTTTACATCGAGCGCTATCAGTGGCCGTTGGCGGGCTCTGTCGGGCTGCTTTTCGCGAGTCTTCTGATCGGCACGCGGCGCAGGAGCCGCCTGCGGGGGATCGCCGGCATTGCCGTCGTATCCATGCCGAACCTGCTCCTGCTCGCCCTGCTGCCGATCGGCGCGGCCCGCTCCGCCGGCACGAACCCCACCAGCGACGAGGAGAAAGGCGCCGTCGATTACCGATCGGGTCGATTTCATGAGGCCGCGCGCGCCTTTGAGCAATCGATCGGCCGCGCGCCATCGAGCGACGCACGACGCCTGACCATCCAGGAGGATGCCTACTACAACTTGGGCAATGCCCTGTATCGCACCGGACAGATGACCGAGAAGAGCGACCCGAAGGCCACCATCGAAAAGTGGACCGAGGCCGTCAAGGCCTACGACACGGCACTGCAGCTGCGAGCCGATGACGCCGACAGCAAATTCAACCGCGATCTGGTCAATCGCAAGCTCGACGCGCTCCGCCAACCGCCCCCTCCGCCGCATCAGGGTTCCGGTCAAGGCAACCCGCCCCCGAAGGGAAGTCCGCCGCCGCCAGGAAGCAAGCCGCCCAGCGGCAACCCGCCGCCGCCGCAAGACAAGCCACCGAACGGCAACCCGCCGCCCCCGCAAGGCAGTCCTCCCGCTACAGCGCCTCATCCACCGCCGGGCGAACCGCCACCGCAGCGCCAGAACCCCCCGGCGGGCGGTCCGGGCCGGATGAGTCAAGAGGAGGCGCGCGAGCTGCTGGATTCCGAAAAAGGCGACGAACGGCATTCTCTCGCGGTCCCGCTGGAGCGCCCCGGCGCAGATGAGCCGCCGGAAAAGCCGTACAAGAATTGGTGACCATGAAGACGCGCCACGTCGATTGCGGGAGGCTGCTCGCCACATTCACCGCATGCCTGGTCGCGGCCTCTGCACTTGCCGCCGCGCCGGTGTTCAACGAGACGCTCTCACCGTCGCAGATATCGATCGGAGAATCGGCGGAACTCAGGATCAAGAGCTCGGGCGCCGACACGCAGCGGCCGAAACTGCCGGTGGTACCGGGCCTCGAATTTCGGGTCGTCGAACAATTGCAGGGAGTCGAGCTCATCCATGGCGCGACGCTCGCCACGATGACCACGGTGATACGCGTCACGCCGCAGATTGCCGGCACTTTCGTCATCCCCGAGATTTCGTCCACGGCCCAGCCGTTGATCCTTCGCGTGAATCCCGCAAGCTTCGGCGGCTCGTCGATCATGCGGCCCGGAATCGCCGGCGAAACGCCGACAGGCGACATTCGCATGATGGAGGACGATTCCGCGTTCGTGAGGGTTCTGGCCGATCGACGCGAGGTCTACGTCGGCGAGACGGTTCCGATCGCGATCGAGCTGGGCGTGCGGGCGGGAGCCGTGTCCTCGCTCAATGGGCTGCCGACGCTCGCCGGAAGCGATCTCACCCTCAACGACCTGTCGCGTCAGCCCGACCGCAAGGAAACCGTCGTCAATGGCGAGCCGTTCCTGCTGCTCACCTGGCACACGCTGATCGCGCCGGTCAAGCCCGGCGATTTCCCGCTGATCGTCGAGATCCCCATCACCATCCAGCTGAGCACCAAGCCCAGACGCGAGGCGCTTCTCGAGGAACAACTGGGCGATCCGTTCATGCAACGGAGATTCGGCAAGACGGTGCGCAAAAACATCAAGGCGGTGAGTCCGGCGCTCGATCTGACCGTCGGCGCACTGCCCCTGGAAGGCCGTCCCCCGGAATTCTCGGGTGCGGTCGGTTCCTTCCAGATCACGAGCGATATCTCCTCCGGCACCGCGGCCGCGGGCGACCCGCTCACGCTCAAGATGCACGTCACGGGCTCCGGCAATTTCGATCGAGTCGACAGCGCCATGCTGGTGCATGTCGAGCACTGGAAGTCCTACCCGCCCACCTCATCGTTCAAATCGAGCGACGCGCTTGGGTTCAAGGGGGAGAAAACCTTCGAGCAACCGGTGATCGCCTCGGCGGCCGGCCCGCAAGTGCTCCCCGCCTTGTCGTTCACCTATTTCGACCCCGACGCGCGCCGCTACGAAACGGTCCGCACATCGCCGCTGAGCGTCGTGATATCCGCATCCGCCGCGGACGCGGCGCCCACCGCATCGAGCGCAACATCGGGCACATCGACGGGATTGCGGCCCGACCGCAGCACACCCGGCGTGTTCGCGAACTCCTTGGTGCCGCTCTACCTGCGGCCGTCGTTTTTGGCGATCGAGTCGCTGCTGACGGCGGTGCTCGCCGGGGCCTGGTTCCGGCAGCGGGCGGCGGGCCCCGCGGGCCGCGGCGCATTGCTGCGCGAACGAGGGCTGCCCCGGTCCATGCGGCTCGCGCTCACCCGCATGGAAGAAGCGGCCCGTACCGGAGATGGCGTGCGATTTTTCGCGCTGGCGCGCCGCGCGCTGCAGGAAACCCTGGCCGTGCGCTGGCAGGTGAGCGCGGACCAGATCACCTCAGCCGAAGTGGACGTGCGGCTCGACCGCGATGGCGACGGGCTCGAGATACGCCGGCTGTTCGCGAGGGCGGACGAGGTCGCTTACGCCGGTGAAGCAATCCGAAGCGAGGAGTTGACGCGCTGGACGGAATTCGTGCGCCGACAGGCCGTGGCAGGGCTGTCGTGAAGGCGCGGTGCGTTCTTACGGCACTCGGTCTCGTCCTCTGGGGGTGCGCAGGCGGTGCGCAGCCGGACGCGCAGCCCCCGCCCGGCGGCTGGTCTTCGGCCGCCCTGTACAACCTGGGGAACGCCTACGTGCGCGCGGGCAAGCCCGGTCTTGCGGTTCTGAACTATGAGCGGGCGCGCTTGCTCGCACCCGACGATCCGGATGTGGAGGCCAACCTGATTCTGCTTCGCCGCTCGCTGGCGCTGCCGGCCGACTCCGGCAGCCGGATGAGCCGGGCGGTGGGAGTTCTCAGCCCGACCCTGGCGGCGTGGTTCGGCGTCGTCGGGTGGGCACTCATCGCGGCTGCCCTGCTGAGCGGCCGTTCGCCCACCCTGCCCCAGTGGGTGCGCCGGACAGCGGGCATCGCCGGCGCCGTGCTGATCGGTTTCACGGTGGCGAGCGGCGCGGCGTTGTGGCCGAAATTGCACGAAGCCATCGTCATCGCCGGCGCGGCGCCCGTCCGCGTGTCACCCGCCCCGTTGGGCGATGCACTGTTCACCCTCAAGGAGGCGGAGGCGGTCACGATCGCCGGAGAGCATGAGGGTTTCGTGCTCGTGCGCACCGCCGCGGGGCGGACCGGCTGGGTCTGGCACGCCGATCTCGTACCCGTGGTGCCGCGGCGCTAGGCCGCGAGGCGGATCATTCCGATTTGATGGCGTGGCCGCCGAACTGATTGCGCATCGCGGCCAGGAGCTTGTCCGAGAACGAGTCCGAGTCCTGTGAGCTGAAACGCGTAAACAACGAGGAGGTGATCACGAACGCGGGCACTCCGAGCTCGATGGCTTCGGCCGCGGTCCAGCGCCCCTCGCCCGAATCGGACACGTAAGGAGCGATGCCCTTCAGGGTCGGATTTTTTTCGAGCGCGTTCGCGGTCAGATCGAGCAGCCAGGAACGCACCACGCTGCCGTAGCGCCAGATTTCCGCGATCTGGTGCAGGTCGAGATTGAATTCCGTCTTGTGCTGCAGAATGGACAGACCCTCTGCGTAGGCCTGCATCATGCCGTACTCGATGCCGTTGTGGATCATCTTGGTGTAGTGACCGGAACCGACCGGCCCGGTGTGTCCCCAGCCCTTGTCGGCCGCAGGCGCCAAGGTCTCGAAAATCGGGCGCAGCTTCTCGACCACGGCCTTGTCGCCGCCGATCATCAAACTATAGCCCTCGGCGAGCCCCCATACGCCGCCGCTGGTGCCGGAATCGACGTAGTTGATCTGGCGGGCGGCAACGGCCTTGGCGCGCCGTTGCGTATCGCGATAGTTGGAGTTCCCGCCGTCGATGATCGTGTCGCCCGCGGACAGGAGCGGCGTCAAAGCATCGACGGTGGAATCGGTGATCTGCCCGGCGGGCACCATCAGCCATATCACGCGCGGTGTCTTCAACTTACCGATCAGCGCCTCGAGCGAGGCGGCGGATTGACCGCCTTTATCCTCGATGCCCTTGCGCGCCGCTTCCGCCGGATCGAAGCCGACCACCCGATGCCCGCCGCGCAGCAAGCGCTGCGCCATATTGGCGCCCATCCGACCGAGACCGATCATCGCAAGTTCCATGGTATTGCCTCGAAGCCGCGCGCACGCACCGGGCCTCAGTATATCCCGGCATGGGAGCAGATCCAGCCTTATGACCGTTCAGCGCGGCTTGAGCATCACCATGACGGCGGGGCTTCCCACCGGCTCGAACCGGCCGGTGAACGCGAGGGCGCCGCTCGCAGGATTGACGCGGAAGGAGGTGATCGAATCGCCCTTCTGGTTGCAGGAGAAGATGATTTCGCCGCTCGGATCGAGCGCGGCGCTGCGCGGATAATCCGCGTGCACCCAGGTCTCGGAGGTGAGCTTGAGCTGGCCGTCCCCGGCAATGGCGAACACCGCGAGCGTGCTGTGCAGCCGGTTGCTGACATAGAGAAATCGGCCGTCGGGAGCGACCAGGATCTCCGCGGCCAGGTTGCTGCCGGCGAATTTGGGAGGCAGGGTCGACACGCTCTGCTTGAGGCGCATGGCGCCCCGCGAACCGTCGTAGTCGTACACCGCCACCTTGGCGTCGTGTTCGTAGAGATTGTAGAAATATTTTCCGTTCGGATGAAAGGCGAAGTGGCGCGGCGCAGAGCCCGACGGCGCCTCCACGACCGGCATGTCGGAGGGCAGCAAACGCCCGGCCTGCATGTCGAGTCGCCAGATGAGGGTCAGGTCGAGGCCGGCGTCGTTCGCGATGACGAACTGGCCGGTCGGGTCGGAAGCGACCATGTGCACGTGCGGCCCCTCGTGATCGCTGACGGCAAATTGACCGGGTGGATCGTCGATGGCATGAGGGTGATGGCGCGGCCCCACGCTCGGCCGCACGTCGGTCGCCTCGCCGAGCGTTCCGTCCGCTCCGACCGGAAAAACTGCGACGCTGCCGCCGCCGTAGTTGCCGACGAAAACAAATTTTCCCGTCGGGTGCACGCTCACATACGCGGGTCCCGTGCCCCCGGAGCCGACCGCCCCCAGCCGTCGCAGCTCGAGGCTGTCGGGGCTTATCGCATAGGAAACGACCGCCCCGCTGCGCGCACCTTGATAATTGTCGATCTCGCTGACGGCATAGAGATGGGTCTCGGCCGGATTCACGGCGAGCCAGGAGGGGTTGCGCGTATCGTCCACCACCTGCATCTGCAGGAGCGCGCCCGAGGCGCGATCGACCCGGAACAGATAGATCCCGCCGCCGTTCGGCGTGTACGTTCCGACATAGGCGTACACGATTCCCGAAGCGGATCCCGTAGCGGCGGCAGACCAGACGGATGAGGCCGCGAAGGGGACGGCGAGCGATGCTGCCGTGCGGCTGAGAAAATCGCGACGGGAGATTCCTGGTTTCAGCAATGCGTCCTACGATCGATGGCCATTGCCGGCAGTTTAGCCGCGCATTTCAGCGGGCGGACGAACATGCCGCGTTCTTAATTGTTCAAGAAAAGCGTGAGGCTCGATGCGCTGAAGGTGTAGGTGTTGGCAGTGTACTGGCCCTGCGCAGTGACGCCGGTCGCCAGCACCTCGCCGTTCAATTCCAGCTGCAACTGGGTGATGAACGCGGAATAGGTGTCGAAGTTCTCGAACGTACCGCTGACCGCGTGACCGATCGTAAAAACCGTGTTCGAGGAGGAGGCGTTCGGCACGATCAGGGGATCGGAGGGCAGGCCGACGATGTTCACGACTTGCGCGCCAATCTGTATCTCGTGGCGCACGCCGACGGCGCTGTTGCGCGCGTCGAGGACGATTTCGGTGGTGCTGTAGGACACGAAAGGAGCCGGCGTGCCCGCTCCGTAATCCATCACCAGCTCGGAATTGATGGTCGTGTAGTCGAGAAGCGCGGTGCCGCTCAAGGCCGGTGGCGCACTCCCGAACGGCGTCACGCTGCCGGTCACCTGGACCGGCTCGCCGGTCGTTGCATTGGTCAGGGTCAGATCGGCGGTCGTCACCAGATAAGCCGTTGCGCTGGCATCCGCGCCGGCGGTCGCGCCCGTGCCTGTGAAGTCGAACGAGGCCGCCGATCGTCCGCCCAAAGTCGACAGATTCAGGGTGAGCTCATCGGTGGCCGGCTCACCGGTGACCGTGCCCGAGGCCGTCGTCTGGCCGAGCCGCGCGCGTCCTGCGCTCGCGTCGAGCGTGACGCTGCTCGAGCTGATCGCGCTCGCCGTGCCGAATGCGTACACCAGGGATCCCACCGAAATGTCCGCGATGCCGTTGGCCTCCGTGCTCGCACCGCCAAACTGCGTGACCTGGGTATTGGGGCCGATCTTGACCGTTGCCGTCCCCGCGATGAGCGAGTTGGTGCCCTCGTTGGTGAGCAGCGTGCCCTCATCGATGGTCAGGGTGTCGCCGCTGCGCCCGGTGACGATGCCGGACAACCGGTCGAGGCCGTCGCCCTGCACGCTCGAGCCGGCGAGCACCTGGCTCGCGGAGAAATTGATGGTGGTCGCCGTGAGGCTCCCGGTACCCGAGCTATTTTCGGCGGTGGTCGTCGGCGTCGAGCCATCGGCGCAGGTCTGCACCCCGTTGGTCCCCGTCACAGGGGTGGTGCCGTCCGAGCAGGTCGTCACCTCGGTCGTTGTTGGGGTGGTGGTACCGGTGGTGAGCGAGGAGGAGGTCGAAGTGGAAGTCGTGAGAGTTCCGAAGGCCTCGACCATCGCGCCCGACTTCAACGCGGCCATTTGCGTGATACCGGCCGTGCCGGTCGACGAGGTGCCGTTGATCTCGAAGCTCGTGACCGATTGCACCCCGACACCGAGCGAGCCTGCGCCCGAATTGCCGAAATCGAACGGCACGATGCCGCTCGTCGTAAAGCCGGTGCTGGAGCTGTTGATGCTGCCGAAGGAGCCGCGGATGCGCACCACCTTGCTGTCGAGGGTCTGGGTGCTGGCGGAGATCAAGGGCATGACCGTGACGGTCTTGTCGGCCACGTTGATCACGTTCGATGCCGCGAGATTGAAGGCGAGGCTCAGGCGCGCCGAGCTCTTTCGCACGACGCCGAGCTGATCGCTCGGATCGAGATACAGGAGCAGCGTCACCTGGCCCAATCGCTGTCCGCTCTCGCCGACGGGCTTGAGCGCGAGCCCGGAGACGGTGCCGTTGTCGTAAATGATTTGCGCCGAGCTGTAATCCAGCGTGATCAGGGCTTCGCTGTAATTGCCCGCGGCGAGCGGCGCGACGCCGACCACCTCGGACAGATTGGTGAGGCGCGCGAGGTCCACCGTAGTGCCCTTCGGCAGCACCGCGGCCGCCGTTCGCGCGTTGGAGGTCTGCAGCTGAATCGACACGAGGCCGACCCGGTAAGCGAGGTAATTGTCCGTCGATGGGGTTGCCGTGAGCGTGACCACGGCGCTTCCATTGCAGGCTGAGAGCGCCGCCAGCACGAGCAACCCTGCGGGGATGGATAGCCGGCGCAACCAGCCGGCGCGCGAGCGCCGAAACGGGCACGGCAGGACCGTGGTCGAATGAGCAGCGGCAGCGGAGACTGTCATGGCGGAAGCGGACCTCCCTCGAACCCGAGGTATTGTCGGGCCCATTCTACCCGCAGGAGCACGGCGGTTTGGGTAAAGATCTGTGAAGTAATCCCGCAACATTTCCGTAATTTTTACGCCCGTCGCGTGCGAGCGACAACGGCGCGCGGCGCGCCGGCGCCGCGGCCGCGCGGTCGGGACGCGGACGGATATAGAGCCGTTGAGCCACGCGCATTGCTAATATGGCGCCCGGCATGGCGCACCCCCTGCAATCGGCAGCAATCGAAACCCGCAAGGCCTGGATCAATTCCGCGGGCGTCGCGCTCGCCATTCTCGCCTTCATCAATCTTTTCAATTATCTCGACCGCTACCTCGTCTCGGCATTGGTCGAGAGTTTGAAGCATTCCGAGCTCGCCCTGAGCGATACCCAGGCGGGCTCTCTGATGTCGGGTTTCTTGATCGTATTTGCTTTGATCGCGCCGATCTTCGGCTCGCTCGGCGATCGCATGTCGCGTCCGCGCCTCATCGCATTCGGCGTGGCCTGCTGGAGCATCGCAACCGCGCTGTCGGGGCTTGCGTGGAATTTTACGTCGCTGTTCCTGGCCCGTGCCTCGGTCGGCGTGGGCGAAGCCGCCTACGTCACCATCGGCCCGAGCCTGTTGTCCGACTATTTTCCGCGCGGCCAGCGGGGCCGGGTCATGGCGATTTTCTTTTGCGCCATCCCGGTGGGCTCCGCTCTCGGGTATGTCGTCGGCGGGCTCATGGACGTGCACTTCGGCTGGCGAATGGCGTTTTTCGTCGCCGGTCTTCCAGGCCTGGTGCTCGCCGTGCTGTGTCTCGGCCTGCGTGATCCGCCGCGCGGCAGTCAGGACGAGGCTGAGCCGGGCGCAGGTGGCGAACATTCGGCTGCGGGCGATGCCAAGGCCGGCGATCAGCCGCTTTTCACGTCCTACTTGCAGTTGCTGCGCAACAAGCCCTACGTTTTGACGATCGTCGGCTACGTCGCCTACACCTTCGCGCTGGGCGGCCTCGCTTTCTGGATGCCCGCATTCCTGGAGAGGATGCGGGGAATCCCGCGCGAGCAGGCAACCGTGAGTTTCGGCACCATCGTCGTGATCACCGGCTTCATCGGCACCTTCGCCGGCGGCTGGCTCGGCGACTATTGCGCCAAGTACTCGCAGCGCGCTTATTTATGGATTTCCGCCATTGCGACCCTGATCGCCGCGCCATTCGCGTGGGTGGCGCTGACCGCGCCGTCGCAGACGGTTTACCTCATCTGCATGGTCGTCGCCCAACTCATGATGTTCCTGTCGACCGGCCCCATCAACGCCTCCATCGTGAACCTCGTGCTGCCCACCCAACGCGCCTCCGCCAACGCGCTCGGCGTTTTCACCATCCATCTGCTGGGCGACGTCCCCTCCCCCATCATCATCGGCATGTTGTCCGATACGTCCTCGCTCGCCCAGGCCGTGAAGATCGTCCCGATCGCCATCCTGATCTCCGCCGTGGTGTGGGCGGTCGGCGCACTCGCGCAGCCCAAAGGCAAGTCGCGATGATCTCGCCGTCATGGCGAAACCGCGCGTGCGCGGCATAGATCCTCGAACCATCCATCGAAATCCCTGCGCGCCGCCATGTCCTCGAGGTCCTCGGACAGCTTGCGCTGCCAGTTCGGGTATTCGCGGTACGTTCCGGGAACGTTGACCGGCTCCGCCATGCCGAGCAGGTCCTCGATTTGCACGGCCGCCAGCGCCGCGCTGGAGCGCGCCAGGTAGACGTGCAAGGCGTGTGCGAGCTCGGGCGTGAAGGGATCGTCAGGCGAAATCAAAGCCGCCGGCTTGAGACCTTGACCGTCCAGCGCCTCGAGCAGCGCCTTGCGATCCTGGCTGCGTGCTTCGCGGACGATTCCCTCGATCTCGGCGGAGGGATACAGGTCGAGGCTTCGCCTGAGATCGATGTCGCGCCCCTCCCAGAAGCTTCGCAAGGTCGGCATGTCATGCGTGGTCACCGTCGCGAGCGCCTCGCGGACGAATTCCCCCGGCCCGCGGAATCGCCCATTATCCTTCTCGAACAACACCACCTTGTAATGATAGAGACCGAATGAGGGCATCGCCCGGCGCATCTCGTCCGGAACCACGCCGAGATCCTCGCCCACCACCAGACAGGAATGCTGGGCGCTCGCGAGCGAGAGCACGGTGAGCAGCTGATTGAGCGGATAATGCACGTAGGCGCCTTCCGTGGGCAGGCGGCCCGCCGGAACCCACCAGAGCCGGAAGAGCGACATCACGTGGTCCAGGCGCAGCGCACCGTAATAGCGCATGTTGTCGCCGATGAGGCGCGAAAATCCCTCCAGGCGATCGGACTCCATGACCGTCGGGTCGGGCGGCGGCAGCCCCCATCCCTGCCCCTTCAGGGCCAGGGCATCCGGAGGTGCGCCGATCTCGGCGCCCAGACGAAAGGCCGTTCGATCGACCCACGTCTCCGAGCCCGACGGATGAGTGCCCACCGCGTAATCGCCATACAGGCCGATGGGCATCCCGAGATCGCGTGCAAGAGCCTGAGCCTCTGTGAGCTGCTCGTGGGCGAGCCATTGAAGATAAAGATGGAAATCGATGCGCGCGGCGTTCCGCGTTGCGAACTCCGCCGCCGCGGGGCCCTGCGGATCCTTGAACTCCGAGGGCCAGCTGAGCCAGCCCGAGGCGGTGGCGTGCGTCGCGCAGAGGTGCTCGTCCAGCGCATCGAAACGCGCATGCAGCTTCAGCGGCGTCCCACCGGCCGCCACGAAACTCGCGAACGCACCCGCGCGCTCGGTGCCGAGCGCCAGATGCCGGGTGCGAAATTCCCGGAACAGGAGCTCGAGGATCTCGAGCTTGGCGCCGGCCACGCCCCGATAATCGACCAACGGAGCAGCGCGGAGCGACTCCAAGTGCGTCCTGAATCCGGCCTCGTCGACCCGCGCCCTCGCCTCGGCGCTCTCGCGATACTCGGGCACCGCGGGTACCGAGATGTACAGCACGTTGAGGAAATGGCGGTTGGAGGCGCTATAGGGGCTGGCTCGAGCGGGATCGGCGGGAGCGAGCGCATGCAGCGGATTCAAGCCGATGAACCCGGCTCCGCGGGGAGCCAGCCACCGGATCAAACCCTTCAAGTCGCCGAAATCGCCGATGCCCCAGTTCTCCCGCGACCGCACGGTATAGAGCTGCACGGACACACCCCAGAGCTTTTGCCCCTCGCGAACCGCCTGAGGCTCGAAGCAGCGGGAGGGCGAGATCACGAGCGTGCAGCGGCTCGGCGCCCCGGCGCCGATACGCATCTCCAACTCGTGCCGCCCGGGAGGCAGCTCGAGCGGCAGCTCGAAGCGGCGCCGGGTGATCAATGAGCCGCCCACCTCACCGCGCCACAGCTCGGCACAATCGGCCGTGGAATGAGTGCCGGTGCGCTGCTCGCTCGACTCGAGCCTCACGGTCCAAATCAGGGTCGCGCCGAAATCCAGGGCGGTGATATTGAGGTCGACGCCGATGCGAGCGCCGTTGGAGGCGGCGATCAAGGGCAGGAGCGCACGCCAGCGCTCACTCTCCAGGCGGCCGAGTTGCTCCGCCAGCGCGGCCGCATCGTCAACCGGCGAGTCCATGGCGCGCAAGATCGCGATCTTGGTCTCGAGCGTGAAATATTGGAGCTCGCCGCGGTAATCGTGATAGGCATCACCCACGCCACGGAGCCTGGCCAAACGCTCGATCAAGGTCACATCCACGGTCAACTCTCCAATAGTGCGGCGCTGTTCGGGCCCAGCGGATACGTCTCGCCCTCCACGGGAGCCGGCGGTGCCGCCGGCCGCATCGACGCGAGCGCGGTGTCGAAGCGGCACACCCAGTTGCCGGCGGCCGCCGGCAACGCGACCGTGTGCCCACAATCGTCGGCGTTCAGCAACAACAGAAAGCGCCCGGCCGACCGGCTGCGCTTGCCGAACCAGATGCCCAGCGTTCGCGACGCCGGGTTGTGCCAGTCGTCGCCGGTCATTTCCGACCCGCGCGCGTTCAGCCACGTTACATCTTTGACCCCGCCGTGCAGGGCGGTTCCTTTCAGAAAGGTCTCGCGTCGAAATTCTTCGTTCGACCGGCGCAGATGGGTCAGCAATCGGACGAACTCCACCAGGTCGCGATTGGCCTCGCAGAGCCTCCAGTCGACCCAGGAGATCTCATTGTCCTGGCAGTACGCGTTGTTGTTGCCCTGCTGCGTTCGCGCGAATTCGTCGCCGGCCTGCAGCATCGGCACACCCTGCGCGAGGAGGAGCGTGGCAAGCAGATTCATCATCTGACGCCGCCGCAAGCCGTTCACCACGGCATCCGTCGTCGGGCCCTCGTGGCCGCAGTTCCAGCTCAAGTTGACGTGATGACCGTCCGCGTTGTTTTCGCCGTTGGCGAGATTGTGCCGTTCGTTGTAGGACACCAGATCGTGCAGCGTGAAGCCGTCGTGCGCGGTGACGAAATTGACGCCGGCGCTGGGCTTGCGGCCGTCGTGACGAAACAGATCGCTCGAGCCGGCGAATCTTTCGGCCAGCTCGCCGATGCGGCCTCCATCACGGCGCCAGAACCCGCGGATCGTGTCGCGGCAGCGGTCGTTCCACTCGGCCCAGCCGGAGGGAAACCGGCCCAATTGGTATCCGCCATACCCCACGTCCCAGGGCTCCGCGATCAGCTTCACGTAAGCCAGGGCCGGCTCCGCGCGCACCGCGCTGAAGAATTCCGAGCGCTCGTTGAACCCGCCGCCGTCGCGCCCGAGCACGGTGGCGAGATCGAAGCGAAACCCGTCGACGTGCATTTCCTCGACCCAATACTTGAGGCACTCGACGATCGACGCGCGCACCTCTCGATGCTCGCAGTTGACGGTGTTGCCGCAGCCGGTCAGGTTCTCGTAACGGCTCTTGTCGGGCAGGAGGCGGTAGTACACCGAATTATCGAGTCCCTTGAAGCTCAACACCGGTCCCGATTCATTGCCTTCGGCCGTATGGTTGAACACCACGTCCAGGATCACCTCGATGCCGGCTCGATGCAGCGCCCGGACCATCGTCTTGAATTCCGCGACGGCGTCGTTGATCGCGAACTCGGTGCAAGGGGCGAACCACGCCACGGGGTTGTACCCCCAATAGTTTTTGAGCCCGCGCTGGCGCAGAAAATCCTCGGTCAGGAAGGCCTGACAGGGAAGCAGCTCGACCGCCGTCACGCCGACGTGCTTCAAGTGCTCGATCACCGCCGGTGCGGTCAACCCGAGGTACTTGCCGCACCAGTTTTGCGGAACGTCCGGATGAAGCTGCGTGAACCCCTTCACGTGCAATTCGTAGATCACCGTGTCGAGCCAGGGCGTCGCGGGCGGTCGATCACCGTTCCAGTCGAACGCCCCGTCGATGACGCGCGAGCGATGGGGCTCCGCCGCCGAGAGCTCGCGCGCATGCGGATCGAGGAGCATCACCGCCGGATCGAAGCGATGGCCGTTCTCGGGCTCGTTCGGACCGTGCGCCGCGAATGCATAGTGGGTGCCCGGCCCCGCGAGGCGCGGGGACAGCAGGCCATGCCAGACATCGCCGGTCCGCGCCGGCAGATCGTAGCGCGCCGTCTCCGCGCCGTCCGTTGCGTCGAAGATGACGAGCTCGACGCGCGTCGCGTGGCTCGAGTAAACGGCAAAATTGACACCGCGCCGGCTCCAGGTCGCGCCCAGCGGCCGCGCGGATCCGGGCTGAATTGACTTCACCGACGCATTATGTGAATTCGGCCGCCGCAATCCGTGATCTGTTCCCCAAGTGGCTCAAATCACGGGCCTCACGTTCCAAATTCTGTCCGCATACTCCCGCACGGCGCGGTCGCTGGAGAAATACCCCATGTTCAGGCAATTGAGCACCGCCTTGCGGCTCCATTCGTCCGGCGTGTCGTACAATTCGTCCACGCGGCGTTGAGCGGCCGAATAGGCGGCAAAATCGGCCAGCACGAGGAAGGGCTCCCCCTCGCTCTTGAGCCGCCTGACCACCGCCTGGGCGTCGGCCACCCCCTCCTTGGAAAAATGCCCCGATTCGATCAGGTCCAACGCCGCGCCGAGCGCGGGATTGCCCTCGAGCTCGCGCCACGGCTGGTAGCCGGCCGCGCGTTTCGCCGCCGCCTCGTCCGCGGTCATGCCGAAGATGAAGATGTTATCGGCTCCGACATGATCCCGGATTTCGATGTTGGCGCCGTCGAGCGTGCCGATCGTGAGCGCTCCCGAGAGCGCGAGTTTCATGTTGCCGGTGCCCGAGGCTTCCATCCCGGCCGTGGATATCTGCTGCGACAGATCCGCGGCCGGCATGATCTTTTGGGCGAGCGACACATCGTAGTCCGGCAGGAACACCACCTGAAGCTTGCCGCGAGCGGCCTCGTCGCCGTTGATGGTGCGGGCGACGTTGTTGATGAGCCTGATCACGGATTTCGCCATGGCGTAGCCGGGCGCCGCCTTGCCCGCGAATAGGACCGTGCGGGGCACGACTCGCTCGCGGGGCTCCTCCAGGATCCGAATGTAACGCGACACCACGTGGATGAGGTTCAAGAGCTGGCGCTTGTACTCGTGAATTCGCTTGACCTGCACGTCGAACAGCGAATCGACTCCAATCTCCACGCCGGTGCGCCGCCGCACCTCCTCGGCGAGCCGCAGCTTGTTGGTGCGCTTGATGCCGCGAAAATGGCGGCGAAACTCGGATTCCTCCGCCGCTCCGACCAGCCGCCCGATTTCCTCGAGATCGTTCTCCCAGGCGGAGCCGAGACGCTGCGTGAGCAGCGCCGACAGCCCGGGGTTCGATTGCTTCAGCCAGCGGCGGACGGCGATGCCGTTGGTCACGTTGACGAACCGATCGGGATAGAGCCCGGCAAACCCGCGGAACACGCTCTTGCACATGAGCTCGGTGTGCAGCTGCGCCACGCCGTTGACGTGATGACTGCCGACGACCGCCAGATGCGCCATCCGCACCCGCCGCTCGCCCCCCTCGTCGTCGATGATCGACAGGCGCCGCTCGAGATCCCGGTCGTTCGGACGTTGTTCCGCCAAGCCTTTGAGAAAATCGCGGTTGATCGCGTAGATGATCTCCAGATGCCGGGGCAGCAGGCGCTCGATCAGGGCGACCGGCCAGGTCTCCAGCGCTTCGGGCAGCAACGTGTGATTGGTGTACGCGAACACCCGCGTGGTGATCGACCAGCTTTGTTCCCAGTCGAGTCCGTGCTCATCGACCAGCAGCCGCAGCAGTTCCGGAATGGCCAGGGCGGGATGAGTGTCGTTCAGCTGAATGGCGACGCCGTCGGGCAGGGTGTCGAGCGTCCGGCCCTCGCCGAGATGGTTCGCGAGAATGTCCTGCAAGCTCGCGCTCACGAAGAAATACTGCTGCTTCAGGCGCAGCTCCCGGCCCTGCGGGGTGGAGTCGTCGGGATACAGTACCCTCGAGAGATTCTTCGCATCGATCTGTTCGCGCACCGCTCCGGTGTAGTCGCCCGCATTGAACGCCTCGATGTGAAACGGCGTGATGGCGCGCCCCGACCAGAGGCGCAGGTGATTGACGGTCGGACTGCGGTTTCCGGGGATGAGCTGGTCGAAGCCGATGGCGTGGATGTCCTCGGTCGCGACCCACCGATGCGGATCGGTGGTCTTGGCCGATGCGTCGGCCTCGGTGCGCCCTGCGAACCGCACGACGTAGCGCACATTGCCGCGCGGCGTCTCCCAGACGTTCCTGAGCTTGAGCCAGCTGCTCGCGATCTCGCGCTGGCCCCCGTCGGGACCTATCACCTGGGTAAAGATCCCATAATCGTAGCGAATCCCGTAGCCCACCGCGGGGTAGCGCAGCGTCGCCATCGAGTCGAGGAAGCAGGCGGCAAGGCGGCCCAACCCGCCGTTGCCCAGGCCCGGATCGATTTCCTGCGCCTCGATGTCCTCGAACTCGTAGCCCATTTCCTTGAGCGTTGCGCGCGCTTCGTGCACGAGATCGCCCCCGAGACTTTGCAGAGCGTTCAAGAGCGAACGGCCCGGCAGGAACTCGACCGACAGATAGCACACGCGCTTGACGTGGGCGTCTCTGACGCGCCGTTGCGTGGACAGCCAGCGCAACGTCAATTCCTCGCGCACCGCCAGGGAAAGGGCGTCGAAAATGCCGCGAGGGGAGGCCTGCTCCGGCGTCTTTCCCAGCGAGCGGGTGAGCCGATCGACCAGCGCCTCGTACAGTCTGCCGTTTTGCAGCGCGACGCCGCGAGCCGGCATCGGCGGAGCATCATATGCATTCATGGTGCGCGGTATTATAGGGTCGTCCGTTCGGCAGGGAACCCAATGCGCGTTAAGTCGGCTTCACTGTCTCAGATTATGTCCGCGACGCTGGCCGCGATCGCCGCCTCGCTCGCGGGCTGCGCGGGCCGCCCGCCGCAGCCGCCCGCACCTCCCGCTGCGTCGGACCACGGCTACGCCGCGCAAGGGTCGGACCGCTCCGCACCCACGGCCCAGACCGGCGCCGCGTCCGCGATGGTGGACGGCGCGAGGGCCATGCTGGGCCAGCCTTATCGATACGGCGGAGCCGCGCCCGGCGGCTTCGATTG
>Ga0182012_10002039_pt1 | contig 22021 bp, 16 predicted proteins | sample 612S2SmetaG_FD_120486 | JGI IMG/M metagenome (GOLD analysis project Ga0182012, IMG submission 120486) | Permafrost microbial communities from Stordalen Mire, Sweden - 612S2S metaG | ecosystem: Environmental > Terrestrial > Soil > Wetlands > Permafrost | place: Sweden: Stordalen | collected... | reverse complement strand
GGTCCTGCAGGAAGCGGAGCAGCTTGACCTGCAACGGATGCGGCAGGTCGCCGATCTCGTCCAGGAACAACGTGCCCCTGTTGGCGCCCTCGATCTTGCCGATGGTCTGTTTCACCGCGCCGGTGAAGGCGCCGCGCTCGTAGCCGAACAGCTCCGATTCAAGCAGGTTTTCCGGGATCGCGCCGCAATTGATGGCAACGAACGACGCCTTGGCGCGCGGGCCGAGCTGATGCAGCGCGTGTGCCAGCGCCTCCTTCCCGGTGCCGCTCTCGCCGAGAAGCAGCACCGGTACGTTGGTCGCCGCGAGTTTTTCGATGTCACGGCAGACTTTCAGCATCGCCGGGTTGGCCGTGACAATGCGCTCGATCGGCGACCGCGCCGGCATGGCGGCGATCGCGCGATTCTCCTGTTCCAGCCGATAGAGGTAGAAGGCACGCTCCATGATGGTCCGCAGCACGTCGATCTCGACGGGCTTCTCGCAGAAATCGTAGGCGCCGGAGGAGATTGCGCGCAGCGCCGTCTTGCGCTCGCCGTTTCCGGTGGCAACGATCACCTTGGTGTCCGGCGCGATGCGCCGGATCTCCTCAAGGGTGGCAAACCCTTCGCTGACTCCATCCGGATCGGGCGGCAGGCCGAGATCCATGATGACAACCGGCGGCCGCTCCTGCTCCACCAGTGCCACCGCCGGCGCCCGCGCGGCTGCCAGCAACACCTCGCAGCCTGGAAACGCCCAGCGGTACTGCGAGCGGAGTCCCTCATCGTCCTCGACGATCAGCAGCTTGGGCTTTGCCATCGCTGCCACTCAGGCGGGCAGGGCGACGGCGTCGGCCACCGCACGACCCACCGACGGAAGCAGCAACCGCATCGTCGTGCCCTCTCCTGGCCGGCTCAGCACCAGAAGATCTCCCCCCGCACCGCGCAGCAATTCGCGCGCCTGGTACGCGCCGATGCCGTGCCCGCCGTCCTTGGTCGTGGCGAACGGGCGAAACAGCTCGTCTCGGATGAATTCGGGCGTCATCCCCGGGCCACGATCGGTGATGTCGATAACCACCGACAGGGTGTCATGACGGAGCTCGATGCTGACGCGCCCAAAATCGGTGGAAGCCTCGATGGCGTTGTTCAACAGATGCGTCACCGCCGTATCGAACGAGTCCGGGTCGATTGCCACGCCGGCGTTGCCGCTGTCGGCCGACAGCGTCACCGCGATGCCACGCGGAGCCCGGCAGCGCCCCGCCATTGACTGAAGCCGTGTCAACGGGACGATCAAGGCATGTTCACGCTCCTGCCGTTCCACCTGCAGGCGGGCGAGCAGACGGGTTATCTTGTCCACCGAGGCCCGTACCGTGCCGATCATATCGCGCTGGAAAGCGGGATTGTCGGCGTGAACCTCGGCATTGGTCAGCAACATCGAAAGCTGGCCTGAAACATTCTTGATGTCATGGATGACGAAGGCAAACCGCTGGCTGTATTCGCGCAATTGCTGAACCTGCGACAGCACCTGCGCGGCTCTTTGCTCGGCCACCCGGCTTGCGACTTCGCAGCCAATGATGCGTAGCAGATCGAACACCTCGCGGTCCAGCTTGAACTGGGCCCGCGAGCGGGCCAGCACGACGAAGCCGATCAGCGCGCCGTGGTGATTGAGCGGCACCGCGAGCCAGAGCCGCTCAAGCCCGGCAAACCAGCCGGCGGCGTCGGCCAGGCGGTCCAGCTCGATGATCCAGTCACCCTCGCGAAACACCGGCAGCAAAGGATGCCCAGGCGGGATCGGCATGGTCACCGCGGGCATGTTCCAGGAGCCGGCCCATCGAAAGGCCACCTCCTCGGGAGCGCGGACAAACAATGAACCGGCCGGGCTGTCAACCACCTGCGCGACGGCGCGGATTGCCCGCGTGTGCAGGCCGGTATGCGCATGCGGCGCGGCCAGCGTCTCGATGCAGGTCATCCACTCCCGCCGGTAGTCGTAGCGGTGGCTGAAGAAATTATCGACGAACACGGCGCGCAGGCGCGCGCGGGCCGAACCGGAGCTGAGCAGGACGGCGACCGCAAGCAGGCCGCCGAAGATCAAGGTGACTTCGGCGACGTTGCCCCATTCGGCGCCGCCCCGGCGAAAGATTTCACCGGCGGCCGCGAGTCCGAGCAGAAACAGCCCGCTCGCCACCAGTGTGGCGCTGTGGAACACCACCTCGCGCGATACATGGATATCGATCGACCAGCGGCGGTTGCGCGCGGCAGCCAATGCCAGCAGCGGGGCAGCGACGATCGTGGCGCTGGCGCGTCCGGCAAACAGCGGCAGGGAGACACGGCGAAACAACGCCGCGTCGGCATAGAGCACGAGGTCGTAGAGGCACAGCCCGCCGAGCGCGATGCACAGCAGATTGAGGTGCCAGCGGAGCTCCTGCGGCGTGTTGAAATACAGATTCTCGAGCAGCAGGATGGTGCAGACGGCGAACCCCAGGCGTACCGCCGCGCTGACCGAAACGAGCAACGCATCCGGCTCCGCCGAGAGCGCGCCTGATAGCGGCAAGGTGCCGACGATCAGCAGTGCCAGCAGGCCCATGGTGGTGGCGGTCTGCCTGAACTGCCGCTGCGGCGCCACCCAACGACGATACAGGTGGAGTATGAAACCATACCAGGCGGCAGACTTGGCAAGCTCGAGCCAGCCGGACAGCCCGGTGGTCGGATTGTCCCACTCGACCGCCACCGACAATGCCCAGGCGGCGGTCACCAGGCTGGCACCGGCCAGCATCAATCCGGTGCGGGCCTGGCGCTGCTTCAGCAGGATCAGCGCCGCAAGCACAACATAGGCGACCGCGCAGGCGGCGTGCAGCACCACGATGGCGGGCGGCGGAAACGTCATCGCCCGCGCCTGTCGTCAGGCCGTCGCGGGCCGGTCAGCGGGCGCCCTCGCGAAACAGGATGACCCGGATCGTGGCGACCAGAATCATCAGGTCAAGCAGCATGTTGCGGTTCTTGACGTAGTACAGGTCATAGGAAAGCTTTTCCCTGGCATCCTCGACCGAGGCGCCATAGGGAAAATTCACCTGCGCCCAACCGGTCAGACCAGGCTTCACGTAGCTGCGCTGATGATAGAACGGAATCACCCGCCCCAGTTGCTCGACGAAGTGGGGCCGCTCGGGCCGCGGCCCGATCATGCTCATCTCGCCGCGCAGCACGTTGATGAGTTGCGGCAGCTCGTCGATCCGCATTGGCCGGATGAAGGAACCCACCCGCGTGATGCGGGGGTCCTGCCGCTGCGCCCAGCGCGGTGAGCCGGCCGCCTCGGCGTCCAGCCGCATGCTGCGAAACTTGAACAAGGTGAATGGCTTCCCGTACAGACCGACGCGCTGCTGACGGTAAAAGACCGGCCCTGGCGTCTCCAGCCTGACCAGCAACGCGGTCAGCCCGATCAGCGGCAAGGTGGCGACCAGCAGGGCCACGCTCACCACGAGATCGGTCGCGCGCTTCAAGAGCTGGGACAGGCGCCCCTGGCGAAACCCCCCGGAGTAAAGCAGCCAGTCCGCGTCGATGGCATCGAGGTCGACCCGCCCAAGGTGCAGCTCGCAAAAACTGCTGTCCTGCAGGACACGGATACCCCGCAGCTTGCAGTCAAGCAGGTCGTCCGCCTGGGATCTGTCATCGTCCTCGGTCGCGACCACCACGCCCCAGATGCCGTGCTGCCGGAGCGCCGGGGCGGAAAGCGGCATGGATGCCGCCGGGACCGGTTCGAACGGGATGCCGCGGCTGGCATTCAGCAGTCCGGTCAGCCGCGCGGCGTGCGGCCCGTCGCCCACCACAAGGACTCTCCGAACGAACCAGTTCCGCCGCACCGCATAGGAAAACAGGCGGCGGGTGACCAGGATGCAGGCCAGCCAGAGCAGCAAGGCCTCGGCCAGCCAGGTCACGGAGCGCTGGCTGATGCCGACATGCAGAACAAAACTGACCAGCAGCGCCGCCGGGAAGGCGAGCCCCCCGGCGACCATCACGTTCAACAGCAGGCGGCGGCGTTCGAGGCAGATCTCCGGGCGGTAGAGGCCGATCGTGGCGGCGGTGGCGGCAACCGTGAAGGCCAGCATCGCGGCCAGGTCGGCCGCGCCCGGCGCCAGCGCCGCAGCGGCGTAAGTATCGTACATGACCGGCGCGGCCAGCATCGCGTAAATGACGACGAAGGCCAGCGCCAGCTCCACCAACCCGAGCAAGACGATCTCAACCGAAACGTAGTGCCCAAGCAACCGATTCATCCAAGCCCCTCCAGAGCGCCTGCCCCCAAATGGGGGCATTGCGGCAGACCTCTCCCCCAGCCCGTCCTTCCCCAACCGGACGTGGCCGGGCATCGGTCCAATGAGCGGTTCGTTGTCCAAATTTTATACGGCGTCGTAGCAGACTTCAATCTTCCAAACGAACGGTAAATAAAGTTTGTCCGCAAGTTCACGGAGATTTCCCGCGAAACCGCATATCGGCGGCCCGCCCTTGGATTCGGGCGGCATCGGGGCGGAGCGTCGGCCCGTTACAACCTAAGAGTGCGCATGCGGCGAAATTTTCTATACAAAAGCGATTGCCTGCGGTTCATTCCGGTGTTAAGGGGTGCAGCCGCAGGTGGCCGAGGCCGATTGCGTGGGCGAACTGTTCACAGGCGTGTAGCTCACTGGCAGAGCGCTGCTATTACATGGCAGAGGAGGGGGTTCGATTCCTTCCGCGCCTACCAGGCCAGCCTGTCCTTCACATTCGGTAGGGGTTGACGTGTTGCCATCCCGTCTCGCATTTGGTCTGTCGGCATTACTATTGACCGCAGGTCTTCTGGCCGCCTGCTCGCACGACAGAAAGGCGCCGGCTGCCCCGGTTGCGACGACGAGCGAGGAACAAACCAAAAAGGCGCCCGACGAATACGTCATCGGGGCCGGCGACTCGCTCAGCGTCTTCGTCTATCACAACCCTGACCTGAGCGAACAAAGCGTTGTCGTACGGCCCGACGGGCGCATCTCGGTTCCGCTGATCGAGGACATGCCCGCAACCGGCATGACCCCGACACAGTTGGCCCGGGACATTGAAACGCGGTTGAAAAAATTCGTGCAGGACCCGAGCGTAACCGTCATCGTTCGAAGTTTCGTTGGCCCGCTGGAGCGGCAGATCCGGGTGATCGGCGAAGCGACCGACCCACAGGCCATCCCTTACCGGGACGGGATGACAGTGCTTGACGTCATGATCGCAACCAAAGGCCTGACCCGATATGCTGCCGGAAATCGGGCCGTGATCACCCGGCGCGATCCGGACGGCAAGGTGGAGACCATCCACGTGCGGCTCAGCGATCTGATCAAGGATGGCGACATCAGCCAGAACGTCGACATGAAGCCGGGCGACACGCTGATCATTCCGCAAACCTGGTTCTGAGGGCGCATCACGGTGATCCACGCTCTGCGCGTCCTGGCTCAACAGTACCTCAAGGCGGCCTGGCGGCGCCGGTGGCTGGGAGTGGCCGTGGCCTGGCTGGTCTGCGCCGGCGGCTGGATCGGGGTTTATATGATCCCCAACCAGTTCGAATCGAGCGCCCGGCTTTATGTGGACGGGGACCTCGTGCTGACCCCGCTGCTGCACGGCCTCACGATCGACACGGGGCCGGTCAGCCAGCTCGACATGCTGCAACGGACACTGCTCAGCCGGCCGAACCTGGAGAAGCTCGTTTCGACCACCGATCTTGACCTCTCCGTCAAAAGCCCGAGCGACCGGGAGCGCCTGGTCGCGTCGCTGGCCAATGACATCCGCGTCTCGCCGCAGACCCGGAACCTGTTCACCATCACCTACCGCAACCCCAACCCGAGAACGGCGCACGAGGTGGTGCAGACGATCCTGACGATCTTCGTCGAGAGCGCCACCGGCGGCAGCCGCTCGGACATGGAAAACGCGCGCCGCTTCCTCGAACACCAAATCTCATCGTACGAGCAGCAGCTCCGCGCCGCTGAAAAGCGGCGGATCGATTTCCGCTACAAATACTCCGACATACTTCCCACCGATAACGGCAACGGTCCGCAGACCGCGCTGGAAGCTGCGCACACCCAGGTCCACAGCCTGGAAATGCAATTGCAGGATGCGACCATCAGGCGCGACGCCCTCGCCAAGGAGCTGGCGACCACCCCGCCTCTGCTGGTCGTCGAAAGGGGCGGCCCGTTGGACACCAACGGCAAGTCGAAGCTGGCGGAAGCCGAGGAGCAGCTCCGGATGCTGCAGTTCAAGTTCACCGACCAGCATCCGGACGTGATCGCCCAGCGCAAGCTGATCGAATTTCTGAAGAACTCGCCCGAGCCCAAGGCGCCCGCACCGCCGCCGGCCGCCGCGGCAGGAGCGGCAGCGGCCGGCGCTGCGCCGGCCGGCGCTGCGCCAACGGTCGCCGGACAACGTTCCCTGCCCAACCCGGTTTACGAACAGGTCAAGATGCGGCTGGTCGATGCCGAGGGCGCCGTGGCATCCCTCAAGCGCCAGCGAGAGGATACCATCGCGAGCGTCGCCCGGCTGGAGAAGATCCAGCATGACCAGCCCGGCCTGTTGGCGGAATACCAGAACATGGACCGCGACTACGGCGTGCTCCGGCACAACTACGAAGAGCTTCTCGGACGGCTCGAAGCGGCCAACATGTCGCAGGCGGCCGACACCCAGGCCGACAAGGTCAAGCTCGACGTGATCGATCCGCCAGAGGTCCCGCGTCTGCCCGTGGCGCCGAACCGGATGCTGCTGATCAGCGGCGTGCTGCTGGCGGGGCTGGGTGTGGGCCTGGGCGTGACCGTCCTGCTCGGACAGCTCGAACAGACCTTCGCCACCGTCGATGATCTCCGCAAGCTCGGCCTTCCGGTGCTCGGCGGCATCTCCATCGTCGGACTTGCGTCATTCAAACAACGCATGTTCACGGTTGCACGGTTCGGATTCGCGATCTCCGTTCTGATGGTGATCTACTGCGGGCTGGTCGTGCACCATCTCCGGTCGGCGGCGCTGATCTGATGACCGACGGGAAGCCAAACCACCTGATCGAGCGAGCGGCGGAGCGACTGTTGCAGGCGGGCGCGCTGGGAGGCTCCCCCGCGCAGAGTTTCGATGGCGATCGCAGGATCAACACCGGGCCAGCCGCCGATCACAACGCAATCGGCCCGATCCCGGCGGGGGGCCCCCAGCCACCACTGCCCCTGCCCCTGGGCCTGCCCCCGAATCCGAGCCCGCCCGACCCGCTCCAGGATACCGAGGACGACAGGCTGGCCGTCGCCATGCCGATGATGGCTCGCAGCGGCCTGGTGGACTGGTCAAGTCTTCGCAGCCGCGTCTCAGAGGAGTTTCGCCTCGTTCAGCGGCAGATCCTGCGCACCGCGTTTGTGGGGCAGGCTGCCGAGCCGGGGTATACCAACCTGCTGATGGTCACCAGCGCCAAGCCGGGCGAGGGCAAGAGCTTCACCTCGCTCAACCTCGCGGCCAGCATCGCGCGCCAGGGTGACAACAATGTGCTGCTGGTGGACTGCGACACCAAGCGGGATTCGCTGACGCAGTCGATGGGATTGGGGGACCAGGCGGGCCTTTTGGACCTCGCCCTCGATGCCAAGCTCGACCCGTCCCAATGCATTCTCAAGACGGCGATCGAGCGTCTCGCCTTCATGCCGGTCGGTCTGGAACGGCAGCGCGGTCCCGAGTTGTTCGCCGGCAAGGACATGAGCCGCCTTATCCAGAGCCTCGGCCGCCGCTACGCCGACCGGATCATCATCCTGGATGCGCCGCCTGCGCTGTCCACCAGCGATCCCGCGGTGCTGGCCCCGGTGGTCGGTCAGGTGCTGTTCGTCGTCGAGGCCGAACGCACCCAACGTGACGAGGTCGAGGCATCGCTGGACCTGATCCAGGCCTGTCCCACCATCACCCTGCTGTTGAACAAGGTTCAGATCACGACGCGTTATTCGTTCGGCGCGTACTCCGCCTACTACTACAACTCCTGATCCGGCCGGCATCCCGTGGCCCCACCCACGTCCCCCCGCCTCGCCGCGTATCTTGTCGCCGGCACGGCTTTCGTCACACCGCTGGTCGCGGCAAGCGCCGCCCTGGCGGCCGACGACTCGGCAACGCCAGCGGAGGGCGCGGCGCCCAGCACCGCGCCGGCCGGCGAAACCGTCGGCGGCGAAGCGACCGGCGGCGCGGCGACCGCAGGCACGAACGAAGCCGACCTGCGTCACCAGCTCGAAATCCACTCCCCGTTCTTCGACGCAGAAACCGGGAATTTCGCCTGGAAGGTCGTGCCAGCGGTCGACGTCATGGGCACCTTCACCGACAATATCCTGCAGACCCACTCCGACCGGCGCTGGGACGTCGGCATCGCGGTCACTCCCAGCGTCGCCGTCATCGGCAACACGCCCAACACGCAGCTCAGGCTGTTCTACGCGCCGACCGTGCAACTCTACGCCCGCACGCCGCAGGAGAACTCGTTAACACAGTCGCTCAACGGCTACGCAAGTTTCACGGTCGTCCCGGACACGTTCTATGTCTATGCAAGCGCCTATGCCGGCGTGGGGTCCACGACCGGGTTCGGCGCCAATGGTCTCGGGTATGGTACCCCGGGGTTCACGCCGAACCCTGCGGGCATCGGTGCCATCGGCGTGACCCGACAGACCGCGCAGCAGTCCTACAGCTTTTCGATCATCCCGACCGCGATGCACCGGTTCGGCGACGCCGGCACCCTCACCGCCAGCTACACGGCCAGCGCGACGCTTGCCGAGACCTTTCCGGGCTCGTTTCTGCCGTCCTTCGGGTCCGGCGGAACGTCACAACATAGCTACAGTCAGCAGGAGCAACTGCAATTTGTCTCCGGCGAGGCGTTCGGCCGATGGAGCGACGTGGCGCTGTTGTACACCAACCAAACCTATGGCTCCGGACAGCTCAGCGGCGCGACCCAATCCAACGCAACCAACCAGCTCGGCTATGCGTTCAATCAATTCGTCACGGTCAGCGGTCTGCTTGGCTACCAGGAACAGACCTACCCGGCTGCACAGGGTGCAGCGTCGGTCAGCTATAGCGGGATCGCCTATCAGGCCAGCACAACGCTCACGCCCAACCCGGACAGCCAGATAACCTTGGGCTATGGCCGAACTTACAATGTGACAGGGCCCTATGTGAATGCGTGGTATGCTCTCACTGCCCGCACGACGATCAGCGCCAATTACAGCGCGTCGCAGACCACCAACCTGCAATCAACCCAGAACCAGGTCGCTCTCGGTCAAATCAATCAGTACGGGAATTTCGTCAACCGCCAGACCGGAGCGCCGCTCGTGCTCGGCGCCAACAACGGCCTCGGCATCCGCCCGGGTGTCTACAAGACCAAGACGCTGGGGGCTGGCTCGACCACCACCTATGACCGGGACTGGATTTCGGTCACCCTGACCGGCCAGTCGCAGCAGGCCGTGAGTGTGCCGACCGCTGAGAATTTCGATTTCGCCGGCCCGATTCCGACCGTCGGTTCCACCGATACATTCTGGACGGTCGCCACCTATTGGAGGCACTCATACAGCCCGGATCTGTCCGGCACGGTCGGCCTGTACTATTCCAACGCCAGCTATCCGGGGCGGTCGCCCAGCCGGGAGAACTCGGTGGGGACCACCTTCTCCTGGCAGTATGCGTTCTCCCCGAATCTGACCGGCTATTTCGTGTACAATTTCTATTCCACGAATTACAGCCTTTCCGCTCAAAATATCTATGTGGACACCGTCGTCATCGGACTGCACAGGAGTTTTTAGGCAGCACCATGTACGAAACATTCTACCACCTGTCCGGAATACCGTTCCTGCTGACGCCGGACAGCAGGTTCTATTTCGGCAGCAGCGGCCACAGTCGCGCGATCGCGCACCTCGTCTACGGGCTGGCGCAGGAAGAGGGCTTCATCATCATCACCGGCGAAGTCGGCGCCGGCAAGACGACGCTGGTCGAGCATCTCTGGTCGCAGCTCGACCGCAAGAAGTACGAGATCGCGCGCGTCGTCACCACGCAGGTTTCCAGCGACGATCTGCTGCGCCTGGTGCTGTCCAATTTCGGCATTCACGTCGAGTCGGCCGACAAGGCGACCTTGCTCCGCCGCTTCGAGCAGATGGCGCGTCAGCATCGTGCCGCGGGACGGCGCTGCCTGCTGGTGGTGGACGAGGTGCAGAACCTGTCGCTGCGCGCGCTCGAGGAGCTGCGCATGCTCTCCAACATCACCGTGGAAGGCCGCGCCTCGATCCAGACGATCCTGCTCGGCCAGCCGCAGTTCCGGGCCGCACTTGCCTGCAGCGACCTCGAACAGCTCCGCCAGCGCGTGCTCGCGTCCTACCATCTCGGTCCGCTGACGGAAGCCGAGACCCGTTCCTATGTCGAGCACAGGCTGAAGATGGTCGGCTGGTCCGGCGACCCCAGTTGGGACGACGACGCCTTCGCCGCCCTGTTTCGCGAAACCGGGGGCATCCCGCGCCGCATCAACACGCTTTGCTCCCGCATCCTGCTCTACGGCGCGCTCGAGGAGCGGCACGATATCCAGGCGGCCGTGGTCGAGCACGTTGCCGGCGAGCTGTCCCGCGACCTCGGCACCGGCCTGGTCTCGGCGCCAGCCTCCCTTGGGGGACGGTCCCTGGGTGCCCCCCTCGGAGCCCCCCTGGGTGCTCCCCCCCTGGGTGCTGCCCCCCTGGGTGCTGCCCCCCTGGGATGCACCACAGCCTTTGCAACGTCCACGCTGGAGGGCTCGCTGGACGAGCCGCCAGGGCTCGGCACCGGCAACGGCGACATCGGCCAACGCGTCGCGTCCCTGGAACAGAACTCGACGCGGCAGGAGCGGATTTTCCGTCGCCTGCTTGACCTGCTCGCCGCCGCGGCAGACGCGCCGCGATGACCCCCTGCGGGCGGCTGAACGCGATGACGGTGGACGTGGAAGACTACTTCCAGGTGCAGGCCTTCGCCGGCTGCGTGCGGCGGGAGGATTGGGACAGCTTCGCACCGCGGGTGGAGGCGAATGTCGAGCGCATCCTCGCGCAATTCGCCGGGTCTGGCGTGTCCGCCACTTTCTTCACCCTGGGCTGGATCGCGGAACGCCATCCCGCGCTGATCCGCCGGATCGTCGCCACCGGTCATGAACTGGCCAGCCATGGCTGGGACCACACCCGCGCCGACTCGCAGCAGCCAGAGGCATTCCGCGCCGATGTCCGCCGCACGCGGTTGACGCTGGAAGACATCGGCGGCGTCGCCGTCCGCGGCTACCGCGCCGCCACGTTTTCGATCGGCGCGCGCAACCAATGGGCGTTCGAAGTGCTCGAATCCGAAGGCTACGCCTACAGCTCCAGCATCAACCCGATCCGCCACGACCTGTATGGCATGCCGGATGCGCCGCGCACCGCGTTCCGTCCCAACAACGGCGCGCTGTGGGAGATCCCGATGACGACCCTCGCCGCCTTCGGGCGCAACTGGCCCTGCTCCGGCGGCGGCTACTTCCGGCTGCTGCCCTATGATCTGTTCCGTCACGCGCTGTCCCGCGTGAACCGGCGCGAGGGCCTGCCGGGCATATTCTATTTCCATCCCTGGGAGGTCGATCCCGGCCAGCCGCGCATCGCCAATGCCGGCCGGAAGTCGCGATTGCGGCACTACACCAATCTCGACCGCATGAGTGGCAAGCTCGATCGCCTGCTGCGCGATTTCGCGTGGGACCGGATGGACCGGGTGTTCGCGCGGCTGCTGGCGCTCCCCCAGGCGATCCCCGCCGCGGAGCCCGGCTGACATGCCGTTCGCCATCAGACCCCTGGACCGCGCCACCCTGCCGGCCTGGGACGCCTTCGTGGAGGCGCACCCGGACGGGACCTTTTTTCATCGCGCCGCCTGGTCGGGCGTGATCGAGGACGCATTCGGCCACCGCGCCCATTACCTGCTGGCCGAGCGGGATGGCGCCATTGTCGGCGTGTTGCCGCTCGTGCACATGAAAACTAGGCTGTTCGGCAACACGCTGGTCTCGACCCCGTTCTGCGTCTATGGCGGACCGCTCGCCGTCGATGGGGAAACCCGGGCCGCGCTGGCGGAACACGCCGCCGGGCTGCTGCCACGGCTCGGCGCCAGCGCCGTCGAGTTCCGCTTTCGCGACGCTCCCGACAGCGACAGCGACAGCGACTGGGCTGCCGGTTGGGCTGCCGGTTGGGCCGCCGGTCCGCCGCTTCACGTCACCTTCCGCAAGGCAATCGAGCCCGACCACGATCGCAACATGAAGGCGATTCCCCGCAAGCAGCGGGCGATGGTGCGCAAGGGCATCCAGAACGGCCTGACCTCGGTGTGCGATCATGATGCCGCGGTGCTGCATCGCTGCTATGCCGAGAGCGTGCGAAATCTCGGCACCCCGGTGTTCCCGCGCCGCTATTTCGCCATCCTGCTGGAGCGGTTCGCCGATTGCGCCGACGTGGTCACCATCCTCGACGCCGGCAAGCCGATCGCCTCGGTGCAGAATTTTTACTTTCGCAACGAGGTTCTGCCCTATTACGGTGGCGGGACAGGAGAGGCTCGGCATCGTGCGGGCAACGACTTCATGTATTGGGAAGTGATGCGGCGCGCGGCCGAGCGCGGTTGCCGGCTGTTCGATTTCGGCCGCAGCAAGATCGGCACCGGCGCCTACGCCTTCAAGCACAATTGGGGATTCGAGCCGTCGCCCCTGCACTACCGCTGGCATCTGGCGCCCGGCGCCGCCATTCCGCAGAACAACCCGTCGAATCCGAAATACCGCCTGTTCATCGGCGCCTGGAAAAAGCTGCCGCTGCCGGTCGCCAACGCGATCGGGCCGTTGATCGTCCGCGGGCTCGGCTGATGCGCGACCTGCTGTTCCTGGCGCACCGGATGCCCTATCCGCCCGACAAGGGCGACAAGATCCGCGCCTGGCACGTGCTGCAGCACCTGGCGCGCACCCATCGCATCCATCTCGGCTGCTTCGTCGACGACCCCGACGACCGCCAGCACCTGCCGGCGCTCGCTGCTGCCTGCGCCGATCTCTGCTGCATCCCGCTCGACCCGCGCCGCCAGAAGCTGAAGGCGCTCGCCCGGCTGCGCCCGGGCCTGCCGCTCTCGTTCGGCTATTTCCGCGACCGGCGGCTCCAGCGCTGGGTGGGCGCCAAGCTCGCCGGCGGGATCGACCGCGTCTACGTCTTTTCCTCCGCCATGGCGCCCTACGTCATGCGCGCGGACGCTGCGCACCGTGTGCTGGACATGGTGGACGTCGACTCGGAGAAGTTTGCCTCCTACGCGGCCAACGGCAGGGGCCCGATGCGCGCCGTCTGGGCGCGCGAGGCACGCACCCTGCTCGCCTACGAGCGGCGCGCGGCACTGCGCTTCGACCGGACGCTGCTGGTGTCCGAGCATGAATGGCAGCGCTTCGTCACGCTTGCGCCGGAATGCCTGCCGCGCACCGGCTGGTTCGGCAACGGCGTTGACCTTGCCGAATTCAGCCCGGATTGCGGACGCGGCTCGCCGTTCGAGCCGGGCTTCGCCGACCTCGTGTTCACCGGGCGGATGGACTACCGGCCGAACATCGATGCCGTGCAATGGTTCGCCGGCGAGGCGTTGCCGGCACTGCGCCGACAGGTGCCGCAGACGCGGTTCTGGATTGTCGGCGCCGCGCCCACGGCAGACGTGCGGGGGCTGACGGCGATCGAGGGCGTGCGGGTCACCGGCCGCGTGCCGGATACCAGGCCCTATCTCGCGCATGCCGCCGTGGCGGTGGCGCCACTCAGGCAGGCGCACGGCATACAGAACAAGGTTTTGGAGGCGATGGCCATGGCGCGTCCCGTTGTCGCCTCGCCGGAGGCGTTCGAAGGCATCCGGGCGCAGCCCGGTCGGGATATTCTGCTGGCAAGCGGGATCGAGGACACGGTGCGGATGATCGGCGAAGTGCTGGCCGGCCGGCATGACGGAATCGGGCCGGCCGCGCGGCGCGCCGTTGAAGCCGGGCATCAATGGTCGGAGACGTTGCGGCCGCTCGACGCCCTGTTCGGCGAGGCGCCGGTCGCACGGGCCGCGCCGGCACCGCTTGCGACGGCGGTGCTGGCATGAACGCTCCCACGCTGGCCGCGCCGAAGCTCGGCTCAGCGGCGCGCAGCCAGCGCACCGCCTTCGCCGTTCTCGGGCTTGGCCTCCTGGGACTCGGCCTGCTGTTCAATGCCGAGATCATCGCCGCCGTCCACGTCTGGATGGTGTCCACTGCCTACAACCATTGCTTCCTGGTGATCCCGATCGCCGCCTATCTTGCCTGGGATCGGCGCGCCGTGCTGCGCGGCCTGACGCCAGCGCCGCTCCCCGCCGCCGCGTTGGCCGGCCTGCCGGTCGGGCTGTTCTGGCTGTTGTCCGAGCGGCTCGGCATCATGGAAGGGCGGCAGCTCGCAGCGATGACGTTCGTCGAGCTGTTGGTCATTGTTGTCCTGGGCTGGCGGTTTTTCCGCGCGCTCGCGGGACCGCTGCTCTACCTCTACTTTCTGGTGCCGTTCGGCGAGTTCCTGGTCCCCAAGCTGCAGGATGTGACCACGCTGTTCACCGTCTGGGGCCTCTCGCTGTTTCACATTCCGTTCTACAGCGATGGCTACACCATCGACATCCCCGAGGGTTCCTTCGTCATTGCCGAAGCCTGCGCCGGCCTGCGCTTCCTGGTCGCCTCGGTCGCGTTCGGCTGCCTGTATGCGCTGCTGATGTATCGCAGCCCGCTGCGCCGGCTCCTGTTCATCGCCGTCTCGGTCGTGGTGCCGATCATTGCCAACGGGTTCCGCGCGGTGGGCATCATTGCGCTCGGGCATTACCTCGGCAGCGCCGAGGCCGCGGCCACCGACCATGTCCTGTACGGCTGGATTTTCTTCTCGCTGGTCATTCTGCTGCTGACCGCGCTGGGCCTTCCGTTCCGCCAGGATAACGAGCGACATGATTCGCCCGGGTCCAGGCCTCGGTCCCCCGGACCGGTCTCGGTAAGCGCCGCGCTCGCCGGCGCAATCGCCATGACGGCGGTGGCGGCGATCGGACCGGCGACCGCGGCGCAACTCAATCGCATGGCGGCCATCGTGCCGCAGGCCGAGCTGCCGGCCCCACCGACCGGCAGCACTTGTATCGTGCAACCCGCCCCCGTGGCCGATGCCGGCATGCCGTTGGTCGAACACCTCTCCTGCGGCGGGATGCCGGTTACGCTGCAGGTTGCATCGTTCAGCCCACACGTTACGTCGGCGCCCGTGCTGGCCGAGTATCGTCGTCTCGCCAGCCTGGCCGGCGCCGAGAACGTTGACACTGCCTGGCTGCCGATCCCCGATGCGGGGTCACGACTCTGGCAGCTCGTAACGACAGCCGAGCCCGCGCACGTTACGGCGGTGTCGCTGTGGGTCAACGGCAAGCCAGGCGCCGGAGGCTTCGCGCTGCGGGTCCGCCAGGCCTGGAACAGCATCCTCGGCGGCGCTCCGGCGCCGCTCCTGGTGTCGGTCACGCCAGAAGTCGACTGGTCCCTGATCACGGCGCCGCAGTCACGACAACTCGGGCAGTTGCTCGGCGGCCTGCTGCAGCGCGAATCCTGGCTGGCCCGGCTGCCGGCGGCGCTTGCCGCCCCCGGGGCGCGACCGTAGTAAAGCAGCCATAGGGAAAACGTACCGTCGCTGGCGACGGCAAGGCTGCGCCTCCGGACGAAAATGCCACCAGACGTTTGCTGGACGGGGCCACCTTCCAACCGTCGGGCGTTCCGGGACGGTGGGCCAATGCAGCCGTCGGCTGCCGCTATGGCAACGGTGTGCGCCCCGGCGCGTGACCAGAGAGTGAAATCGACATGCGGATCGATCGCGCGGTGGACATCCTGGGCGTCGTGGATGTTCAGCCGACCTTCATGCCCGGTGGCGAGCTGCCGGTGGCCGAGGGCGACGCCGTGGTGGGCCCGATCAACCGGCTGCTGGAGGCCCACTTCGACCATGCCTTCGCCACGCAGGACTGGCACCCGGCGGGTCACACCTCGTTCGCCAGCGCCCACCCCGGCCGCGCTCCGTACGACACGGTCGCCATGCCCTACGGGACGCAAATTCTGTGGCCTGACCATGCCCTGCAGGGAAGCACCAATGCTGCGATCCATCCGGCCATCGGTCTCGACAAAGTCGAAGTGATCATCCGGAAGGGATTCCATGCCGGGATCGACAGCTATTCCACCTTCTTCGAAAACGACCGGCGCACGCCGACCGGGCTTGATGGCTGGCTGCGCCAGCGCGGCTTCCGCCGGCTGTTCCTGGTCGGGCTTGCGACCGATTTCTGCGTCGCCTGGTCGGCGGAGGACGCGATCGGACTTGGCTACGAGGTGGTGATCATCGAGGACGCCTGCCGTGGAATCGACTTGGCGAGCGCGGCAGGGGGTACCAGCCTCGGCCAGGCGCGGGCGCGGCTGGCGTCGCTCGGGGTCCATCTCGCGATCAGCAACGCGCTTGAAGTCTGATCCGAGAGCGCACTATGGTACAAATGCAACCGGAGATAGAAATGCAGCTATCGGGAGCGGCGCTGGGCGGACAGGTCGTGTGCTTGCATGGCTGAAACCTTTCTGGTCACCGGCGGTGCCGGCTTCATCGGCTCCCACCTGTGCGAGGCGTTGCGCAGGCGGGGCGACGCGGTCCGCGTGCTGGACGATCTGTCCAGCGGCAAGCGGGCCAACCTGCCGCCCGGGACCGAGCTGATCGTCGGCGACGTCGCCGATCCGGACGCCGTCCTCGGCGCCATGGCAGGAGTCGCCGGCTGCTTCCATCTCGCCGCGATCGCCTCGGTCTCCCGGGGCGTGACCGACTGGCTCGGCACCCACCGCGCCAACCTGACCGGCACGATCGCGGTGTTCGACGCTGCGCGCCGGCAGCCGACGCCGGTGCCCGTGGCGTATGCATCCTCGGCGGCGGTGTACGGCGCCTGCACCGACCTGCCGATCGCGGAGTCGGCGCAGCTCCGTCCGCTGTCCGCCTATGGCGCCGACAAGTATGGCTGCGAGCTGCATGCCCGCGTGGCAACCCAGATCCACGGCGTGCCGACGGTCGGGCTGCGCTTCTTCAACGTATACGGACCGCGACAGGACCCCGCCTCGCCCTATTCCGGCGTGATTTCGATTTTCTGCGACCGCATCTCCCGCGGCGAGCCGATCGTGATCCATGGCGACGGACAACAAACGCGCGACTTCGTTGCGGTCGAAGATGTGGTAGCAGCACTGCTCGCAGCCATGGCGCTACGACCGGCCGACGCGGAGGTGTTCAACGTCTGCACCGGCGTGCCGACCTCGGTACTGGCGCTGGCGGAAACCATTGCCGGGCTGTGCCGGCAGACCTTGACCGTTCAGCACCAGCCGGCCCGCACCGGCGACATCCGCCATTCCCTGGGCTCGCGCAGCGCCGCGCGCGCGGCGCTCGGCCTGGCCGACACGGTTCCACTGCACGCCGGGCTTGCGCTAACCCTGGACTGGCTGGGTCTGTCTCGCTAACGGAACGCGCGACAGCGAAAAGGGCACGGCGTGTTGATCCGGATTCTGCTGACCGAGCTGCTGGTCCCTCCGCTCAGTCTGGCCTATCTCGCCATCGCTGGGCTGCTGGTCGCCCGCGTCCGCCCACGACTTGGCTGGATGATCGCGTGGTCAAGCCTGCTCGGGCTTGTCGCGCTTGCCGTCCCGGCGGTCGGCTTCACGCTGCTGAATGCGCTGGGGCTCGGGCTGCCGCTCACACCGCCGCCGAACGATCCGCCACAGGCGATCGTGATCCTGAGCGCCGACATCAGCCGCATCGGCAGCGATAAATCGGCCTTCGGCGTCGGCGACCTCACGTTGGAACGCGAACGGACCGGCGCCGCGTTGGCCCGCCGGACCCGTCTGCCGGTCTTGGTTACCGGCGGCATGCTGAACCGGGATGCCCCCCCGATCGCAACCCTCATGGCGGATAGCATGCGGGACGATTTCCAGGTGCCGGTCCGCTGGACCGAGACGCGGTCGGCCGACACCTGGGAAAATGCCCGGTTCAGCGCCGAGATCCTGCGGGCCGCCAGCATCCGCTCAATCTACCTGGTCACCAACGCCTGGCATATGCGCCGCGCGCTGCTGGCCTTCGCGCAGACCGGGCTGGTGGTGACCGCGGCGCCGTCCGACCTGGGCCGCATACCGGAATACGATGCCGGCGATTTCATTCCGCGGGTCAGCGTTTGGCAGGTCAGCTATTATGCCCTGCATGAGTGGATTGGTCTGGCCTATTACGCGCTGCGCTGACGCGATGCCGGTCGAAACGTTCCGGGCACTTGACGACCTTCCTGGTGCGTCGGCGGATCTGTTCCGCGCGCCAGGCCAGGATTTGTTCGGCAGCCGGCCCTGGTATCACACGGTCCTGACCCATGCGATGGCGCCCGGAGCGGAGGCCTGCTTCGCGCTGTGCCGGATCGAGGGTCAACCGGCTGCGCTGTTCCCGCTGCAGACCCTGCCAGACGGCAACCTGGCCAGCCTGAGCAATGTCTACACCTGCCGCTGGGCGCCGTTGCTCGCAGACGACCTGGATGGCAACGCGCGGCGGGAGATTGCCACGCGGTTTGCCGCCTTCTGCCGCCGTTCTGCGACGACACGTCTTGATGCGCTGGACGCGGACGATGCGGCCTTGGCCGCGTGCCTGGGGGGCGCCCGAACGGCAGGTCTCGTGCCTTTGCAGTTCGCTCACTTCGGCAACTGGCACGAACCGGTCGGCGGCCTCGGCTGGCAGCGCTATCTTGCCGCGCGCCCGGGCGCGCTGCGCGAGACGGTTCGCCGCAAGCTGAAGCGCGACGCCGACAGGACCTTCGACGTGGTGACCGGGGGGGCCCGCCTGGAGGCCGGCATCGCTGCGTTCGAGACGGTCTACCGGCAAAGCTGGAAGGACCCGGAACCGTTCCCGGACTTCAATGCCGCTCTGATGCGGCAGGCCGCCGCGCTCGGCGTGTTGCGGCTAGGGGTGCTCCGGATCGCCGGCGTCCCCGCCGCCGCGCAGCTTTGGGTGCTGGAGGGTGGCCGCGCCACGGTGCTCAAGCTGGCACATGACGAGGCGCTGAAATCCGCCTCGCCCGGCACCGTATTGACCGCGCTGATGCTGCGCCGGCTGCTCGACGACGAGGGCGTCGCCGAGGTCGATTTCGGCCGCGGCGACGATCCCTACAAGCGCGCCTGGGCTAGCGAGCGGCGGCAGCGCCTCGGCGTCGTGCTGGCGAACCCGCGCCGGGTCGGAGGGTTGGCCGCACTGGCCCGCCATGCGCTGGGCCGCGCGCGCGCCAGGTTGCGCCCAAACACCCCACATCCGAGTGAGCCGACCTGATCACGGGATGCGGCGGCGCGGCTTTTGTGCAACGTTTCTGCGCCGCAACACGCACCGAGGCCGCCATGCCAGTCACCGACCATCTCGTTGGCCAGACGACCCCGATGGGCGCGACTCTGCACCCGGACGGCGCGACGCTGCGGACCTGGGCCCCCAACGCCCGCGCGGTGTACGCCGTCGTCGGCAACAGCCTTCAGCGCATGCGTGCCGATCCCGATTGGCGCCCCGCAATACCCGACCGTCTGCAGACGTTGGGTGATGGAACCTGGGCGGGCTTCGTGCCCGGACTGGCCGACGGCGACGAGTACATGTTTTGGCTGGATGGCCAGGGCAGCCAAGGCCCCAAGCGCGATCCGTATGCGCGGGAGCTGTCGCGGCAGCCGTCGTTTCCGAAGTCTGGCTGCGTCGTCCGGGACCCCGCGACGTACCCATGGCAGGCAGGAGACTGGCAGCCGCCGGCATTCCGCGACCTGATCATCTACCAGCTCCACACCGGCACATGGTGGGCGGTGGACGAGGCGGGGAAGGACGCGCGTGCAACCCGGCCCGGCACGTTCCTGGACGTCGCCGCCCGGCTGCCGTATCTCCGCGACCTGGGCGTCAACGCCATCAAGCTCTTGCCGATCCAGGAGTCCCTGACCCGGTTCAGCCAGAGCTACAACGGCGTCGATTACTTTTCGCCGGACAACGATTACGTCGTGTCCGCAGGCGCGGCGTTCGATCGGCACCTCACCGAGATCAATCGGCTGTTCGAGAGCTTCGACAAGTCGGGCCTGACCGCCGCGCAGCTTCAGCCCGGTGCGAACCAGCTCAAGTGTCTGGTCGATCTGGCCCACATGCATGGCATCGCGGTGATCCTGGACCTCGTCTACAACCATGCGGGGGGCGCCTTCGACGACGCCAGCATCTGGTTCTTCGACCGCCAGCCGACTGGGGACCACAACCACAGCCTGTATTTCACCGACCATGGCTGGGCCGGCGGGCAGGTATTTGCCTATTGGAACGACGGCGTCTGCCGGTTCCTGATCGACAATGCGGCTTTCTTCCTGCGCGAGTACCGAACCGACGGCATCCGGTATGACGGGGTACAGGTGATCGAGCACGAAGGCGGCCGCGCGCTATGCCAGGACATGACGGAAGCGATACGGGCGACCAACCCGGCCGCGATCCAGATCGCCGAGTACTGGAACCCGGACCGCGCGTCCGCGGTCGCGCCGCCTCCCGGCGGGCTGGGCTTCGACGCTGAGCTGGGGGACGGACTGCGCGACGTCTTGCGCGGGCTGCTCAGGCAGGCCTCCGTCGGCGAGGCCGCCGCGCTCGACCTGGGCCCGGTCGCCGCCGAATTGCAAAATCGGCACGGCATGCCCGACGCCTGGCGGCTGGTGCAGTGCCTGGAGGACCAGGATCTCGCCTACGCCGGGCCCGATGGCGCCGGGCCCGATGGCGCCGCGCGAGTCCCCGCGCTGGCCGATGGCGCGGACCCCAGCTCGTGGTTCGCCCGCAGCCGCAGCCGCGCGGTCACCGCGCTGCTGCTGACCGCGCCGGGCATTCCGATGCTGTTCATGGGTCAGGAAATCCTGGAAGCGAAACCCTGGAGCGACGCCCGCGACGATCCACGCACGCTCATCCGGTGGGACGGCCTGGCGCAAGACCGGGTGAGGCGCGACTTCCTGATATTCATGACGGATCTGCTGCACCTCCGGCGCACCCATCCCGCGCTGCGCGGCGACGCCATTCGCGTCTCGCAGGTCAGTCATTTCGAGCGGGTGATCGTCGTGCACCGGTGGCTTGACGGTGAAGGCGCCGACGTCGTCATCGTGGCCAGCCTGGATGAACAGCCGAAGCACGAGTACCGGATCGGACTGCCCGCGCCCGGCATCTGGCGCGAGGTCTTCAACAGCGACGCCTACGACTACTTTCCAAACCCGGCCGCGGTCGGCAATGGCGGACAGGTGGAAACCGAAGGCGGGCCGCTCGATGGATTCGAGCAATCCGCCTGGATCACCGTCCCAGCCAACGGGGCCGTTGTGTTCGTCCGGTAGCGCCCCCGCTGCCGGCTTATGCCGCGTCACGGCTCCCGCCAGGACCCGCTCAGGCGTTCACATCGACCACGATGCGGCCGCGAACCTCCCCGTGCAGGATTCGCCTGGCGAGATCAGGCAGTTCGCCGAGGCCAACGCGCTGGATCATCGCATCGAGCTTGTCCAGCGGCAGGTCGCGCGCCAGCTTGCCCCACGCCTCCTCGCGCTCGGCCTTTGGCGCCAGCACGGAATCGATCCCCAGCAGACTGACACCGCGCAGCAGGAACGGGATCACCGTCGTGTGCAGGTCCGCGCCGCCCGCCAGCCCCACCGACGCCACGGCGGCGCGATATTTGAGCTGGCTCAGCACGGTGGCCAGCGTGGTCCCGCCCACCGCATCGACCGCGCCGGCCCAGCGCTCGGTATCCAGCGGACGGGTGGGTTGGGTGGCCAGGCTGGCACGGTCCACGATCGTGGCCGCCCCGAGACCGCGCAGATAGTCGCCCTGCTCGGGACGGCCGGTGGACGCGGCGACCTGGTAGCCCCACTTCCCGAGGATCGCGATCGCCACGCTGCCGACACCACCCGCCGCCCCGGTGACCAACACCTCGCCGCCCGACGGCGTAAGTCCATGCCTTTCCAGCGCCATGGCCGCCAGCATCGCGGTCAGCCCGGCCGTCCCGATCGCCATCGCATGTACAG
>Ga0182012_10002038_pt1 | contig 22032 bp, 19 predicted proteins | sample 612S2SmetaG_FD_120486 | JGI IMG/M metagenome (GOLD analysis project Ga0182012, IMG submission 120486) | Permafrost microbial communities from Stordalen Mire, Sweden - 612S2S metaG | ecosystem: Environmental > Terrestrial > Soil > Wetlands > Permafrost | place: Sweden: Stordalen | collected... | reverse complement strand
CTCACTTGTCCCCTTGGAAGTCGGCCTCGGCCAAGTTACGGCACGTTCCTCTAGAGACCAAAAGACAACGGTCCATAATTCCCTCCGGCGTAGTGGTATGAGCGCTCACGTGCTGGACGCTAGGAGCCGGCGATCGCAGCCTGATCGCAGCCGGGCCCGCTCGAGGAGCGGCACCCCGAACGCCGGAGCGAAGCGGCCACAGCTTATTTTGGTGCTCCAGGCATTGGAGCGGCCGTCCAGGAGATGGCGGCCCTGGAGGCTGGACGTGCATCTCCGACCAACCTGCGATCGCGATGCGTCGGGCTCCGCATAACCCGTGCGCACTATTTCTGGGCAACCTCAAGCCACAAAGCGGGGTGGTCGACCCCCAGGATCTGGTGGTTATGCCGCCCGACTACGAAGCGCTGCGAGCGAACGCGCCCGCCCTTGCTCCTCATCAGCGCCGTTTGGCGTGGGCCCTGGCAGCCGCCATCTTGGTACCCGGGGTGGGGGTGGGCGTCTGGGCGGCCACCGAGCTGGGCTCGAAGGGCTGGTGCGTCACGGTCGTGATCGCAGGCCCGATCGGGGGCGCGGATCTCCAGCACTGCGGCGCCGGCGCCCGAAAATGGTGCACCGCCGAAGCCGCTGCAGCCTCGGGGGACAACATCGCCGCACAGGTCCGGGCCGCGTGCAGGCGTTCCGGGGTACTCCCCCACTGACCGGACCGACGGAGGGGCCCGACTACGGGTACGGAGTCAGGCTTAGTAAAAGGGCCGCAACGGGGTCTGAGCCGTCGTGCGTCGTCGTGGCCGGGTGGATCCAACCGCGGGCGTCGTAGGCACGTAACACCTGCGGGCGGCCGTACCAATCGTCGGGGTAAGGGCCCGAGCCCGAAGGCCCTCCGCAGACTGGCAACGGGGGTGGTCCCATGAGGCTGCCAATACCAGCGCTCAGGTGGTCCCTTGTGGGTCGCAGGCGACAGCGCTCATTTCCAAGCTTGGCCAGTTTGTTTGCCTTTCTGTACCGGCTCTTGCTCGACCGTTGCCCAGGCGCGGCCCCAAACGAGCGCCTTTTATCGTGCCCTGGTCAACCCTAGAGGCTCCCTGAAGAAGTGCGTCCCGGCCCAGAGGCGCCGCCGGCCATCTCGAGGAAGGCCACGAGGCGGCCGTCAACGAGATCGCTCCCGGCACTGCTATCTTCGGGGTGACCCAGAGTGGAGCAATCTGCTCGGTCAGGGCGCCAGGTCGGTGTAGCCGCCCACGATGTCCAGGTAGTAGTTGGTGGAGCTGATCAGCTTCGACTTGGCTAGGTCCAGGTAGGTGGCGTACTGCTTGAAGTTGGGAGCGAACTGGATCATCGGTTCCCCGCCCAGCTCCAGTCCGGCCAGGATCTTGGCCTTGGCCCCGAACAAGAACTCGCCGGCATCGTTGATCCAGGTCAGGGTTTCCGGGTGTTGCCACCCGACGGCCTGGAGAGCCTCGTAGATCCTCACCAGTTTGGACTGGTCGACGGCGCCGCCCGCCGTGGTGGTGATGTAGACCCCGTCCATGTCCCCGGTCACCCGGCACAGGACCGAGCCTAGGCCGCGCTCGCACCACGACGGCAACGTGCCACCTTTGCGCAGCGAGTACAGCGACAGGTTTTCCTGATAGGGGGTGTACAGGGTCCCACCCGCTACTTCCTGGGATTCCAGGGCGAACTTGCGGATCTGGCGGGTAGTGGCTTGTTGGATGCCGTTGTCGGCATAGTTGAAGCCGACGTTGATCTCACCGCTCTTGGCGAAGCCCTCGATGGTCTTTAGATATTTGACCTCGCCCAGCCGGGTCTCGAAGCGGTCCATCACGATCTTGTAGTCCGCCGCCGACAGCCGCGCCGCCCTGATCTTTTGGAATATATAGTGCTCCTCTTCGAACGTGTAGGTCCGGAACTGGACCAGGCCGTTGCTCGTGCTCGGGAACCCGAGGTACTCGATGTCGATGGGGTTCACGTTCTTGGGTTTCAGGTTCTCGTGCTTCCAGACGGCACCCTCTTCCAGGTTCTGCACCGAGATCGGGGCCCGGCCCCGCACCCCGATGAGCACGTCTTCGTCGTTGGCTATCTTGGCGAAGGCGGCTAGGTCGTCCTTGGACAGCCCCCACAGCGTCTGCATCTCGGTGAAGTTGAGGATCTTGCCCGGGGGCATGTCCCGCAGCGCCTTGATGACGACCGACTCACCGGCGGCGCGCTCGAACGTCCTGACCAGGGCGGGGGCGGTATCGACCAGCCGGGTGCTCAGCTCGCCGATGGCCAGGTTGGTGGCCACCTCGGCCACGACGTCGCCCGTCGTACCGCCCCAAAAGGCATAGATCTGGCGGTCATCACCGGTGGCGTAGACGCTTTCGGTCTGGTCTAGCCAGTCTTTAGCGGCGTCCTCTACTGTCCCTTTGGTGGCCTTCCAAAAGTCGCCCCCTTCGCGCCGCAGCACGCTCGCTACCTGGGTGAGCACGTTGGTTTGTTCGGCGGGCGACGCCGTGCGCCAATAATTGGCCAGTACGTCGGTGGCCACCACCAAGGCCTGGTACTCCTCGAGGGCGGTGCGCGCCGCGGCCACCGGCGGGCTGTGCAGGAGCAGGTTGTCGTAGAAGTTCTGGAACGAAACGGCGTCCCTGGCACTCGCTACCAGCGAGAACAACTTGCCGGCGACGTTGGACCAAAAGTGGCTGGCGTAGGCGCCGTAGAAGTAGACGGCATTGACGGGCAGGGAGGACGGGGGGGCGACCGGGACCGAGGTGTCGACGTGGACCACCTGGTCCGTCGAGCCCTTGGCCATGGTCGTGTCGCCCGCCGCCAGCATGGTCATGGCCCCGATGGTGGCCGCCGTGCACTGGCCCCCCGGCGCCAGCACGCCGGCCTGCGGGTTGAGGTCGACTGACCCTCGGGTGGAGCCGTCGGCGGAGGTGTTGACGAACATGGACAGGTCTACCGATTGCCCCGGGCGCAGCTCCCCGGCGTACGGCGGTGCCAGCTGCGTGTTCCCGGCCACCGTTATGTCGTGGGGGCCGACCCCGGCGGCGTTGCCGGTGAAGCTAGGCATGAGGGGGGCAACACACAGGTCCTTGTACGCGCTCTCGTTCTTTACCTCTCCCGAAATGAACCAGGTGGCACCCCCTTTGACCCAGTTGGCGCCACCTCGGGCGAGGACGCTGGCCGGATCGGTCTGGGCCGAGAAGTACAGCGGAGGAACGGTAGCGGTGAAGGGGCCCCCGAGCCCGGCCGCCCGGCCGTTGCCCCCGGGCGCGGCAGGGTCGCGGTACAGCGCCAGCGCCCGCCACTGGTAGGCCCCGTCGCCGGTCACCTTGAGGGTGAACTTGGTCGTGACCGACGCCCCCGGAGCGATGGTGCCAGCCGCTTTGGTCTTGGTGGTGATCGTCACCGGTAGGGTGCCGGGGGCGAGGCCGAGCTTGGCCAGGGCCAGGGTCTTGTCTTGAGGCTCGGGAGCAAGGCCGATGAGCTGCACCCCGGTGAGCTTGGCCTTCTTGGACAAGTTCTTAAACGTCACCGCCACCGTGACGGGCTGGGCGGTTATGGCCCCTTTGTCGTCCACGCTGAGCTTGACGATCGCGGGGGTGGTGGCAAATGTTATGGACAACGCCCCGGTCCCCACCTTGAACTTCGTCAGGCCCGAGCCCTCCACGGGCGCCCCGGAACTGGATGTCCCGTCGGCGACCAGGTCCAGCGTGGCCGTCCCCGGTTTAGACGCGCTGACATCAAAGGCGAAGCTCTTGCTAGTCCCGACGGCGAGCGAGAACGGCGGGGGCACCTTGGCCCCCACCAGCGACACGTCGGGAGACGTGGAACCGTCGCTGAGCGAGATCGAGCTCACCGGGCCGCCCAGCGCGGTGACAGTGGCGGAAACGGCCACCGGCTGGCCGACCGCTACGGGGCCGGCCAGCCCCGGGGTCGTGACACTGACGGCCAGCGAGGTGCCGCTGGTAGTGGTGGTGGTCGTTGCCGACGAGACCGGCCAGACAAGCTCGATCGCGAACTCCCCGGCGCTGACTACGTTCCCGTTGTAGTAGCTGAGGGCCGAAATGTACCAAGGCTCGAACGGTGTGTCATTGGCCGCCACAGCGCTGAACTTGATCGTGCAACTGGAGGCGTGATCGGGCGCTCCGTGGCCGCACGAAAGCCCTTGGATGAGCCCCCCTCCAACGCCGACGCTTCGGGCCCGCTCCTTGCTCGCAACGTCCTCGGTCGATGTGTACGTGGCCAGGCACGGCTCAAGAGATGTGCCCGAAGAGTACGCTCCTGGTGCCAGTGCCTCGCAGGCGCCCGAGCCCATGAACAACCCGCCGTCGGGGACGGCAATGGTTACTGAAGTTGGAGCCGTTGCACTGAGGTGGGCCACGTAGTCGCCGAGGGTGCCGCCGCCAGTTGGCTTATAGGGCCCCGGCAACGTAAGGCCCACGGTCCACGAGAGCAGGCACCAAGAACCAGGGCCAACCGGCTCCTGCCCATCAAAGTCCACGGTGGACGTACAGGGCTGGGGTGGGGTAACAGCTGAACCCCCGGCGTATGTTGTGAGCGTTGTGGCCGCTACGTCGGGCACCGCGCTTGCCGCAGCACTGGCTCTCGGGCGTGAAGCGGCGGCGGGCAGGGCGCTCATGGTTAGAGCGGCGACGGCTGCGATCACCGAGAGGGTGACAACGGCGAGCCGAGACCGCAGAAGCGACGGGCGGCCCCCGGTCGACCGCAGACCCCACCCAGGAAGTGCCCCGGTGGTGCGCTTCATTTGACAACCAGCGGCGGGATGAGCCCCGCACCTGTGCTTCTCATCCGGCCATGGTGTCAGGTCAGCCCTCGGTCGGCAACACGCCCAAGACCACTCGAGCAGAAAATGGCGGCGGGACGCCGACCATCTTGTCAGCACGGCGTGCCGCTGCTGCGCATCGGTACGCCAGCGTGCGCCAACCCCCTTCAATCCCTGTGGGCTCCATGACCTGCGACGTTAGGAGCCGAACCATGTCTTGCCTAGACATGGAGCTAAGGGCAGGCCGGCAGACCTACAGACGACTCAACAATAGGCGCGCCTCAACCGCTTACGCCGACACTATCCCCGACCCGTCCGAGATCTCCTTCGCCATGAGGTCGGGGTGCTCGAGCCAGTGGAGCCGAACCCGGTCCAGCGAGCCCTCGTGCGTGGGTGGCCAGCTGTTGCGGGAGGGGGAGTCGTCGATCACGGGGGTTGAGGAGGATCGGACCGGAGGTTGGCGCGATGGCCGTCGCTGAAGGGGCGGTCTGACGAGCAGTAGGGCCACAAGTGTTTCAAGCTCATGTCATGCCAGTTGACTTCCTGAGCGACGACCAGGTCGCAGGGTACGGGCGGTACACGGTCGTCCCCTCCCGCGGTGACCTCGAACGCTATTTCATCTTGGACGACGCGGACCTCCACCTGGTCAACAAGCGTCGCTCCGACACCCATCGCCTCGGCTTCGCTGTGGTGCTCGGCACCGTTAGGTTCCTGGGGGCGTTCCTCCTCGACCCGCTGGAGGTGCCCTCCGAAGTTCGGGGAACTTCTACTGACAACTTCGTGACTGAGACCTACTGACAACTTCGTGCGCCGTCACACCTTGCGCCCTCGCCGGCGAAGTTTCTTGTGAGCTACTTGCTATAAACAAGACAACCGTCAGTAGCTCAGGCCGTCGAGCTGCTCGCCACGGGTTCGGTGACGGTCCAACCGCGGCGCCGGAGCTCGGCAGCGAGCTGCTCGGCAGGCAGGTGACGCAGTAGCTGCTCTTGCGCGGACAGCTTCGCTGGGACAACGGCGAGGGAAGCCCCGTGAGGCTCATTGCCCTGTAGCCGGGCGATGAAGGCTTCCGCTTCGCCGCGGGTGAACTTGCCTGCGGCCTGACGCTGGGTGAACCCCATCGGTCCGCGCGCTTCGCGGAAGTCGGTATGGCCGGCGTCGTTGAGGAGGGCGAGAAGTTCTCTCACCTGTCTCGTCGACGCGGGTGGGCCTGACTGTTGACCGAATGCCATCGCAGGCAGTCTTGCCGATGCAGCACTGGGATGTTGGCCAGACGGTGCCCAGGTCGTGGCGCCGGAGCGCACGGCGGAGGCGGAAAATTCTACGGCAGCACCGAGCGAGCAACCATCCGGGCTCAGTGATGCATAAGGATGACTCTTATGCATCACTTATGGTGAGACAAGAGGCGGGTCTGCGAGGCTGTGCGGGGCGTGGAGCCAGTGGTCGGCTACACCGTCCCGGCCCGCACCGGGCAGATCGTCGCGCTCACGCCCGTCCACGACCGTGAGGCCGAGCCGGCGCTCGGTCTCGGCGCACAGCTCTGAGGTCCGCACCCGGTCACGCCAGATGGAGGCCTTGATGCCGTCCTCCTGCACCAGGGACACGGCCACGTGCACGTGGTCATGGCCTCCGGCCGAGCGCCCGTGACGCACGGCTACCCACCGGCACGGCGCCTTCCCCGACGCCTCGCTGAACCCGAGGCGGCTCATCGCGTCTCGGGCCACGCCCGCCCATTCCTCGTGAGAGAGCTGGCGGTCCCCCACCGGGTTCGATAAGGCCAGGTGCCAGACGTGGCCGTCGGCGACCTCGGTCCCGTAAAGCGTCCGCGCGGCGTCGAGCTGGCGGCCGAGCTCGCCTACCTCGTCAGGCGACAAGGCTGTCCCGATAGGGACCACCACCATGTCGGCCGCGGCGATGACCCTTCGGTCGGCGTGCTCCTCCGCCCGTCCCTCCCCCATCAGGTACCGGACCAGGCCGGCGCCGTCGGCTCCCCGGGTGATCTTGGCGATCATTGCCCGGCGCCTCCCCGCAGCTCGGCCAGGGCCAGCTCCAGGGAGGCCAGGCCGTCCCGGACGGCCGCCGCTGTCGCCTCCCACTCCCCTGGTAGCCGTCCGCTCGAGTTGACCCCGCGGGCTACCTGGTTCAAGTTGTTCGCCGCGCCTCCTACCTGGCTCCTACCTGGGCCGCGGGAAGGCAGTCGCCGGCTTCAGCGTTGCGGAGAACGGCCGCTGCACCGACAAGAACGGTTCCGAGCGGGAGGCCGTCAGCTCTCTCGACGTCGTCGCTTGGGGCCCCATGGCAAAGCACCTCGCTACCAGCCTGCACGTCGGGGACCGGGTGCTCGTGACCGGCCGCCTCGAGCAGAGCTCCTGGGAGCCCAAGACGGCAGCCGGCACACTAAGCACGAGCTCGTCGCCACCGAGGTCGGAGCGGCCCCACGGGGGTCCTTGGGCAGCAAGAAACTTCCTAGGCGCAACCCCTCACATGACCTGAAGCGGACCGCTGTTCTCCGAGGAGGTCTTTCCTATTGCTTCTTGGTCTCCCAGAAAATACGGTCGATCTCGGCGATCTGGCGCAGCAAGTCGTCGGCGACGGCAACATCGGTCGTGTGCTTGGCTTCGCCCGCGGCCTTGGTCGCCTTCCAAAAGAGCTGGTGGAGCTCCGGGTACTTCTCCAGGTGAGGCGGCTTGAAATAGTCGGTCCACAACACCCACAGGTGGTGCTTTACCAGCTCCGCCCTTTGCTCTTTGATGAACAGGGCCCGGGCCCGAAAAACCTCATCGCTCGACGAGTTGTACTTCTCGATGATGGCCTTGACCGAGTCGGCCTCTACCTTGGCCTGGACGGGGTCGTAGATGCCGCAGGGCAGGTCGCAGTGAGCGTAAGCGGTCCGGGGCTCGCTCACCCGATCGGCCAGGACGAACAGTCGCGCCAGCAGGGTCATAAAGAGGCTCCTTTTGTACGTGGTCGGTTGTGATAGAGGTACGTGCGGTGGGACACCGACAAGCCACACGTTATAGCGCCGTGGACAATAATCGAGCAGAACGGCCGGCCGCCGTGGCGGCGACTGTTGCCGTAGCGGCGACTGTTGCCGTAGCCGCTTGCGCGGCCCGCTGGGCCTGGAGCCGGTCGGAGCGGACAGAGGTGTCGGGCGACAGCATGGTGCCGACGCTCCAGCCCGGGGACCGTCTCGTCGTCTGGCGTACCAAGCGGTTCCGACCAGGCGACATAGTCGCGGCCGGCGACCCCCGCCATCCAGCACGGACAGTGCTAAAACGGGCCGCCACCGTCGACCCTGAGCGGATCTTCCTCGTCGGGGACAACGAAATGCACAGCACCGACAGTCGCCACTTCGGGCCGGTCCCGTTGGGCCTCGTCCGAGGAAAGGCGGTCTACCGCTACGCACCGCCGGGAAGGACCGGCCGGCTCCGGCCCAAGGACTAGGACGAAGCCAAAGGTGGGGCCCTAGGGCAGCAGCCATTCCCTTAGGTGGAGGTCCCGCTTCTGCGCCCAGTCCTCGGAGGTGATGGCAAAACGGACGTGGTCCTCCCACACGCCGTTGATCTCGAGGTAGCGCAGGGCTGTGCCCTCGTTGCGTAGGCCCAGCTTTTCGGCCACACGCAGGCTGGAACGGTTCCGAGGGATTATCGAGACCTGGAGCCGGTGGAGCATCAGGTCCTCAAAGGCGAAGCGGGCCAGGGCGACGAACGCTTCGGGCGTGTAGCCGTTGCCCGCCATGGCCTCGTCCACCCAGTAGCCCACATAGGCGTTTTGGAACGGTCCCCGTTGCACGGACGAGATGTTTATCTCCCCCGCAAAACGCTCGCCGACGAAAACCCCAAAACCATAACCGGTCCCGAGCTCGCGCTCGCGAAGACGGGCGCTGCAACGAGCAGCGAAGGCTCGCTTGTCGACCGTCGGGTCGGGCTGGCCGGGCACAGGGCGGGGCTCCCACTTGACCAGCCAGTCCCGCGAGCGCGACCGCACCTCACGCCAGGCGTCGAAGTCGGAGGCGGCCAGCGGTCTTAGCAGTACGCGCTTGCCCCGGAGCTCGGGGTAAACCGTCGAGTGTCCCCAGGTCATTGTCGCAAATGCTATCGGGCCGGCCCAGGTCGCTCGGAACGAGCGCGACGCCGGGCCGGCGCCGACGACCCCAGGAGCGTCCAGGCCAAACCGTCCAGGATGTCGGACTCGGAAACGAGGCAGTCTTCGAAGCCGAAATGCGCCATCAGCGTGGCCAGGACCAGGGTGCCGCCCACGATCACGGGCGCCCGGGCCGCCTCGATCCCGGGATGTCTACGGCGTTGGGCAGCCGGTTCGCGGGCCAGGTCGTGCGCGGCCCGCTCAACGGCCTGGCGGACCAGGCGGTAGTGGTGCACGGCGGCACGGTCGTAAGTGCTCAGCCCCTGGTCGTAAGAGGCCAAGGCGGCGACCGTACCGGCCAGCCCGACCAGCGTACGGGCCCCGCTCAGGCCCGGGACGCCCGCCTCCGCCCGCTGGTACTGCTCCGACAACCAGGCCGTGGCCGCTCCCAGCTCGGCGGGGGTGGGGGGGTCGTGGTGCAAGAAACGCTCTGTGACGCGGACGCACCCCAGATCGAGAGAGCAGGCGCCGGCCGGCCGCGGGCCCACCACCAGCTCGGTCGACCCGCCCCCGATGTCCGCCACCAGCCACGGGCCGGTCTCGGCAGGTAGCTCCCGGGTGGCACCGGAGAACGAGAGGGCGGCTTCGTCTTGGCCGCTCAACAGTTCGAGCTCGGTCCCGATGGCCCTGGCCGCCTCCTCGCAGAACAGGTCCCGGTTGCCGGCGTCGCGCAGAGCGGAGGTCCCCACCATTCGGGCCCTTCGCACGTCAAGGTCGTCCATCACCCGTCGGTAGTCCCGCAGCGCCGTTAGGGCCCTGTCCATGGCCGGCGCCGCCAGCGACCTCGACCGGTCGACGCCTTCGCCGAGGGCGGTGACCTTCATGAGGCGGACGAGGGGCTCCCCGCCCGGCCCGCACACCAGCAGCCGGGTAGAGAACGTCCCGCAGTCGACGGCGGCTACGTTAGCCACGCGCCAGCTGGCCGGAGACCCAGCGACCTACAGGGTCGTCGCCGCCGGCCAAGAACCAGGCGTAGTGGGCGTGAAGGCACTTCACGCCCCGTTTCGTCCCCCCCACACCGCCGCTAGGGCGCGGGCCGTCCCACCCCGGCGGGACAGCTGCATCACGTTCGGCCGCGTAACGCCGGTGCGCCTCCTCAAGCTGCTCGGGGTCGACGGCGGCTTCGGCGGCATTGACCCCGCCGGCCGCCTCCAGGCGGTCGATGGCCAACCTGGCCCGCCTACCGACAAGCCAGTACCGGGTCGGCATAGGAGTGCCGTCGTCCAGTAGCGGGGCATTGCGGATGACGACAGGGCCGCCCTGGTCATCCGACACGACGACTTCGAACGGGCCACGAGGTGGGCGCCCGAGCAGGACGGTAAGGGCCTCGAGGTCCTTAAAGGTGATGCCAGAACTCCAGGGAGGCATACCATGGCGCTCGAGACCGGGCTGGGGCCGCCGCCGCCCGCGGCTTTACGGACGACGGCAGCACCATGAAGGCCTGTTGGCCGGGCGAGACGAGGCCGTACTCCGACCGGGCGATCTTCTCGATAGTGGCATCGCTCTGGAGCGCGGCACTCTCGGCTGCCAACTTGGTGTTCTCCGCCTGCAGGACGGCGATGGTCTGTTCCTGGCCCACTATGTCCTGCTTTTGAGCGAGGTAGGTCTGGGCCGGGAACGCGAACAGATAGACGGCTCCGCACAAGACCAGCACGGCCAAGCCGAACTTCACGGTCAAGCGCATTCCCGCACCTCAAATGTTGCGACGTAACAAGTCTGGCGAAAACAATTATGACCCAGGCGAATAGCCAGGGTAGCTTAGCCGCCTCGCCCGTAATTGTCACGGAACTGGTCCCGGCTCCGCCGCTTTCACCTCGTCCCAGAGGAGGTCCAGTTGGGCCAGCCCCGTGCCGGGGAGGTCCAGCCCCCGCTCCGCGGCCAGGGCCTCCACCGCCTGAAAACGCCGGCGGAACTTTGCCGTGGCTTCGCGCAGCGCCGCCTCCGGGTCCACCTTCACGTGGCGGGCCACGTTGACGGCGGCAAAAAGGAGGTCCCCGAGCTCGTCGCGTACCGGCCCCGTGCCCGCGGGAGCCGCCGTGGCGCCAACGCCGGCGGAGACCAGCGCGTCCGTGAGCTCGGCCAGCTCCTCGCCTACCTTGTCGAGAGCGCCGCGCACGTCCTCCCAATCGAAGCCGAGCGACGCCGCCTTCCTTTGGATCTTGTGGGCGTAGAGCAGGGCCGGGAGGTTTCGGGGCACGTCGTCCATGACACTGGCCCGCCCTTTCTCCTGCTTTTTGATCAGTTCCCAGTTCCTAAGGACATCGTCGGGCGTCTTGGCCACCACGTCGCCGAAGACATGGGGGTGGCGGCCCACGAGTTTGTCGTGGACGTTCCTGGCCACATCACCGAGGGCGAACTGGCCCTGTTCAGCCGCCAGGACCGAATGGAACACGACCTGGAAGAGGACGTCGCCCAGTTCCTCCTCCAGGTGCTCGTACCCGGCACCATCCGGGCCGAGCTCCTCGATGGCCTCCAACGCCTCATAGGACTCTTCGAGCAGATAACGGGTGAGGCTCTGGTGGGTCTGCTCCCGGTCCCACGGACAGCGTGCCCTCAGGGCCCGGACCAGCTCCTCCAGACGTACTAGTTCGGAGGCGAACGGGTCGGCCAGGGCGCCCAGCCACAGGCTGGTCAGGTGGTCCGGCTTTACGTCTCGGTCAAGGTCGTCCCAGGCGACGCGGCGAACGGACTCGTCAGGGAGCCCCAAGTGCTGGAGGACCGTGACCTCGAAACTGACGGGCCCCCCCGAACTGCTGGTCGCCTCGGGCGCGGGGCCCTGCTGGTCGAGCACGGAGCCGATGGCCAGCTTCACCTCCGACAGCACGGCGAGCGAGTCGCACTGCCCCACCAGCAAAGGGCCCCGTGACCCGGCGGCTTCGGCGGCAAAGCGGTGCCCGTCGACCAGGCGCACCCCGGCGGCTAGAGGATCGACGCCGAGGCGGGAAAAAGCCACGTCGACAAACGAAACACCGGGCAACACGACGGTCCTCACCCGGGAGTCGGCCCGCAGTAGTTCGACGCTACGCTCGGCCACGACCGGGGAACCCGGTACGGCGTAAATGATGTGCTTCTCCTTGGCCGCGGAGGCAGCCAGGACGTCGACGATGCCGGCGTAGACCTCTTCCATGCTGGCGGCGGACTCGTAGAGATAGTCGAAGCTGGCCGCGCCGGGCACGGCGTCGGCCGAGGGGTGCCGGGAGGTCCGCAGCCACCGGACCGGGGTGGCGGCGATGGCGACCAGCGCCTCGGAGGTCATCAGGCCCGGGCGGCCGGGGCCCAGGCCAACCACCGTGACCTCGCCCGGGGCGACCACCAGCCTAGGAGGGCGCGGCGGCGCCGGCGGGCCACACCTGGGGCAGGTACGGTGCCGGTAGAGCCGTTGTCCACGACCCGTACAGCGGGTTTATCTGCACGTTGACCGTCTTCAGCAGCTTGATCAAGCTCTTGTCCGTGCCCTCGCCCACGACGGGCCACGCCGGGGCCTGGCCACCTGACTGGGAGGCGACGACCTCGATGTCGGCCGCCGTCTGGTCATTGAAGGGGACCGACGCCCGTGAGCGCACCTGGACCACCTGGTAGCCATAGCTCTCGGGGAGGGCGACGGCCTGGCCGGCCCTGAGGCCACTGACCTCATTACGGAAGCCGGGTGCATGGTCGATGAGCTGCTCAGGGGTCAGGCAATAAAGCGCCCCGCTGGTCACCGGCGGCCCCGAGGACAGCGCCACCGTGCCGCTCAGCTCGCCGGCGATCTCGTCCGCCTGCTTGCGGCTGGCGGCCATGTCGACGCTTTCACCCGGACCGGGGACCGTCACGTCCACCGTCCGCAGGCACACGTCGGTCCAGAAATAAGAAGAGTCGTCCTTGTACAGCTCATTGTCCCCGGCCATGTCGGAGGACTTCGGCTCGATGAGAGCGTGCTCGGCTGCTTGCTCGGCCACCTTCGAGCGCAGTGCCGCCGGGAGCTGTCCCCACTCCTGCGGGCTGGCGGCGTACTCGCTCGCCCATGCTGCCCCCACCTCGAGGGCGGACGGTGCCTCACCCCGGCGCTCGAGGTACTGGTGAACGGCCGACGCCGATACCAGCAGGCTGAGCCGCCCGGTGGTCCACACCAGCCCGAAATCGCCGGGGCCGGAGCCAGTGCCCTGGACGCTGAAAGCAGGCTGTTGCTCGCCTTGGGAGGCCGCCTCCTCTGACTCCGCCGCGCTGGCCGCCTCGAAGGCCTGGACATAGACGGGGCTCGAGGACCATGCCTCGAGCCATTGGTCCAGCTGGCCCTGGGTGATCACCTGGCCGTTGACGGTGGCCGCGGGCGGAGAGGCGCTGCAACTGGAGAGCGCCCCGGCGAGGGTCACCGCCATCACGACGGCCGTCAACGCCCTGGCCCGGACGCGCCGGTCACGGCGGCCGAGGGGGCGGGCACGGCAAGAAAGGGTTACTGGTCTCACTGTCGGGCCAATGTTAGTGCCGCTCGCGCCGCGTCATCCGACGGCGGCGGCACCAAGGCTCGCAACAGTTCGACTAGTGCGGCGGTCGTGTCGGCCCCGCCCCGTAACGGTCCCACCAGCTGGCCCAAGTCCTGCTTGTAGACCGCACGCGGCCACAGGCGGCCCAGCCTCACCTGTTCGCTCGCTTTCAGCGCCAGGGGCGAGATGCGGGCCACCAGGGAGCCGGCAGGAGTGCCCAGGCCTCCCTTCACCACGGCCACCTCCCGAATGCCCTGCCGGGCGCACTCGGCCCTCAGGTGGCCGATGCCGAGCAAGGCCTGGGCCGCCGGAGGCAGGGGACCATAGCGGTCCACCCATTCGGCCTCGATATCGTCGACCTCTTCCTGAGTGGTGACCGTGGCCAGGCGGCGGTAGGCCTCGAGGCGCAGGTCCTCGCGTTCGACATATGCCACTGGAAGATTGGCGGTCACAGGCAGGTCGAGGCGGATCTCGGCCGGCTCACGGAGCGTCTCGCCCTTCAACTCGGCCACGGCCTCGCTCACCATCTGGACGTAGAGGTCGTAGCCCACGGCGGCGATGTGGCCGGACTGGTCGGCCCCGAGGAGGTTGCCGGCTCCCCGGATCTCCAGGTCGCGCATGGCGATCTTGAACCCCGAGCCGAGCTCGGTGTGCTCTCCGATCGTGCGCAACCGCTCGTAGGCCTCCTCGCTCAGCTTGTGGTTGGGCGGGTACATGAGGTAGGCATAGGCGCGCTGGCCGGCTCGGCCGACGCGGCCCCGCAACTGGTGCAGCTGCCCGAGCCCCAACATGTCGGCGCGATCGATGACCAGGGTGTTGACCGTGGGCATGTCTATGCCGGACTCGATAATCGTGGTGCACACCAGCACGTCGTAGCGGCCCTCCCAGAAGTCGATCACGACCCGCTCCAGTGACCCCTCGTCCATCTGTCCGTTGGCTATGGCGACGCGGGCCTCGGGGACCAGCTCTTTCAGCCTTGCCGCCACTTTGTCGATGTCACGGACCCGGTGGTGGACAAAGAAGACCTGGCCTTCGCGCAGCAGTTCCCGGCGGACCGCCTCCGCTACCGCCCTCTCGTCGTATTCGCCCACATAAGTGAGGATGGGACGGCGTTCCGCCGGCGGCGTCGTGATAAGTGACAGGTCCCTTATACCGGTCAGGGTCATTTCCAGCGTGCGCGGTATGGGCGATGCCGTCATCGTCAGTACGTCAACGTTGGTGCTCAACTTCTTTATGGTTTCTTTGTGGTTGACCCCGAAGCGTTGTTCTTCGTCCACCACGAGCAGGCCCAAGTCCTTGAACTTGATGTCGCCAGCCAGCAGTTTGTGAGTACCGATAACGATGTCGACCGTCCCGTTGGCCAGGCCGTCGGTGACCGCCCGGGCTTCGGCCGGCGTCAAGAAACGGGAGAGCATCTCCACCCGGACGGGATAATTGGCGAAGCGCTCGCTGAAGTTTTGCAGGTGCTGGGAGGCCAGGAGCGTCGTAGGTACGAGGACGGCCACCTGCTTTCCGTCCTGAACGGCCTTGAACGCCGCCCTCATAGCGACCTCGGTCTTGCCGAACCCGACGTCCCCGCAGACGAGCCGGTCCATAGGCACGGGCGTCTCCATGTCGGCCTTCACATCAACGATCGCCTTCAACTGGTCGGGCGTCTCCTCGAAGGGGAAGGACTGCTCCATCTCGGCCTGCCAGGGCGTGTCGGGCCCGAACGCATAGCCTGGTGAAGTCGCCCGTTTCTGGTAGAGGGCTACCAGTTCGTGGGCGATCTCGCGCACCGCTCGCCTCACCCGGGCCTTGGTCTTCTGCCACTCGCTCCCGTTCAGCCGGGACAGCGCCGGGGTCTCGCCGCCCGTGTAGGGACGGAGGGCATCGACCTGGTCCGAGGGGACGTACAACTTGTCGCCGTCGCGGTAGTCGAGCATCAGGTAATCGCGCTCGACGTCGCCGATCTTGCGCTTCACCATGCCGCCGAAACGGGCCACGCCGTGCTGGAAGTGCACCACGTAGTCGCCCGTTTTCATGGCGTCGAAAAAGGTGGGCACCGAGGCGGCCCGTGGCCGGGAGACGCGATGGGGGCGGTGACGGCCCGTGAGGTCGCTCTCGGCCAGCACGGCCATTTCCAGCGCCGGGCATATGAAGCCGCGCTCGATAGGCACGGCCACAACCTGCACCCCGGCACCGAGCTCGCTCACCACCGGAGCGTTGAAGCCCTCGTCGCGCAATGACTGGGAGAGCCTCGCCGCGCTGTTGGCGTTCTCGGCACAGACCGCGACCGTGTAGCGCTTGGCGCTGAGATCGCGCAGCTGGGCCATCAGGCGATCCATCCCGGCCGCCACCGGGGACCACCCCGTCGTCGTCATCGTCGCCGTGCCCGGCCCCTCAGCCGCGGCTGGGAGCATGGCCACGGCCGCTCCGGTGCCGCTCAGAAGGCGGTCAAAAGGTAGGTAGAGACGGGGGAAATCCCGGCCCTGAGCCCCCCAGGTAACGGCCAGGGCGCCGGCCAGGTCGGCTTCCTCCTCGGCGATCTCCACGGCTCGTTCACGCATGCGCCGCGGTTCGACCAGCAGCACCTTGGCGGTCTCGGGCAGCAGGTCCACCAGCAGGCGCCCATCAGCGGTGAGCCAGGGCAACCACGACTCCATGCCGTCGAAGCTCATCCCGTCCGCCAGCCGGTCCCAGGTCTGCGTGCCCCAAGGCTCCTCGTGGCGCAACGCGGCCGCCCGCTGGCGGACTTCGGCCGAGGGCAGCAGTTCCCGGCAGCCGAAAATAACGACCTTGTCGATATCGGCCACCGAACGCTGGTCGGCCACCGAGAACTCGGTGAGGCGGTCCACTTCGTCGCCCCACAGGTCGATGCGCACCGGTCCGGCGGCGGTGGAGGGGAACACGTCCACGATCGAACCCCTGACCGCCAGCTCGCCCCGGTGCTCTACCTGGTACTCCCGGCGGTAGCCGAGCCCTACGAGCTCCTCCACCAACCGGTGCAGGTCGACCTCCTGCCCGCCGGCCACCTGGACGGGCTCGACGTCTTCGACGTGAGGACCGAGCCGCTGGAGCAGGGCACGGACAGGAGAGACTATGACCGCCGGGGCCCCGGCGTCGGGGGCACCGTCCCGCAAGCGGCGCAGGCGCCACATGAGCTCGAGGCGGCGGCCCATCGTCTCGGCTCCCGGGCTGACCCGTTCGAACGGGAGCGTCTCCCAAGCAGGGAAGAAGGCGACCTGGTCCGGGCCCAGCCAGGCCCCGATCTCGTGGGTGAGCCGGGCTGCGGCGGTGGCGCTGGGGACGGCCACCACGACCGGTCGGCGGGCGCCGTGCTCGGCGACCGCGGCAACGGTAAAGGCCTGGGCCGGCTCGGCTATGGCAACGGTCCGCTCGGCGCCCGCCATCAGCCCGGCGAGGCTGGCGTCCCGGTTGGCCAGGCGCAGGAAGGCGGCCAGAGGCCGCGCCGGCGCGCGGCGCGACGGGCCGGCCCGGTCCTGCACTACTGAAGCCATTGAACGCCCGTCACTCTGATCATCCCGTCGCTCCCGACCATTAAAGGGCTCATCTCAGACCTCGCGGGCGTTGAGCTCGTTCTGCGTCGCCGCCACCCCCCGTTCGAGCACCATAACGACGGCGTCGGCGGCGACCTCGACGGCGACCTCGAGCCGGCGCCGGTCGGCCCGGCTGGGTGCCGACAACACGTGGTCGACGCCGTGCTCCTTGCCGCCCGGGGGCTTGCCGATACCAATGCGGACGCGAGAGAACTCGTCCGAGCGCAACCAGGCCTTTATGCTGCGCAGGCCGTTGTGGCCAGCCAGGCCGCCTCCCGCCTTGACCTTTACAGCCCCCGGGGGCAGGTCCAGCTCATCGTGGACGATGAGCAGCTTGGCCATGTCGGTGACCTTGAACCTCTTGACCAGCCGCGCCACCGAGCGGCCCGATTCGTTCATGAAGGTCTGAGGGAAGGCCAGGACCAGGCGCTTGCCGTCCAGCTTGACCTCAGCCGTCAACGCCAGCTCGCGGCTCGGGCGGAGCCGCTCGCCGTAACGTTCGGCCAGCAAGGCCACGACATCGGCGCCGACGTTGTGGAGGGTCTTGGCATAAGCCGGCCCCGGGTTACCGAGCCCGACGGCCAGGAGGTCGGCGCCGGCCGTCGACTCAGACTTGCGCGTCCAGAGCAGAGCGGGCTCAGCCCTCCTCGGCCGCCGGTGTGGTGCCCGTCCCCGCAACCCCCGGCCCCGCGACCCCCGGCTCCGCCGGAGCGGCGACCACCTCGGGCGCCTCGGCTTCCTCGGCCGCCGTAACGTCCGCCGCGGTCCTCGACACTGCCGCGATCACGACAGGCTCTTCGGGGTCCAGGTCGGTCGTGACGCCCTCAGGGAGCGCGAGGTCGCGCACCCGCAGGGCCTGGCCCACTTCGAGCCCGCTCACGTCGAGCTCGATCGCTTCGGGGATGCGCTCGGGCGTGGTGTAGATGCTGAGGCTGGTGAGGAGCTGCTCGAGAACGCCGCTTTCCCGCTCGACGTTGCCGGCCACGCCCACCACGACGATGGGCACCACGGCGTGGACAACCTCGTCGCGGCTCACGACCTGGAAATCGACATGGGCCACGGTACGACGGACGGGGTGACGCTGGAGCTGGCGGGCCAGGACCAGGTGTGACGAGCCCTCGACCTCTAGTTCGAGGACTTGGTTGAGGCCGTGTGAAGAGAGCGCGGCGCCGAGGTCACGCGCCACTACGGAGACGGACAGCGGCTCCATGCCGTGCCCATAGACGACCCCGGGGATGCGGCCGGAGACCCGGAGCCTTCTCGAGGCGCTCGACCCGGTCGTTCGTCCGAGCTCCGCGACCAGCTTGACTTCTGCCATTGTTCGCTCGCGCTCACTTACTAGTCGGTTACCCCGCCAAATGACTTTGAGGGGAAGGAGGCCCAATAATAGCGGCTCGGGTGCCGGACAGACCAAGCGGGCCGGCTGCCCGGCTGCCCCCGTCCCGGTCCTGTCCCTAATGGGACCGGCCGCCTACGTTCTAGGTCTGGTTGTCGCCCCCGAAGATCTGGGACACGGAGCCCTCTTCGAAGACGGCCCGGATGGCGTCGGCGAAAGTCTTGGCCACCGACACGCTCTCGATCTTGGGGATTTGCTTCTCTGGCGGGAGGGGGACCGTATCTGTGACGACCACCCGGGCGATGTTGGAGTTCTTCAGCCGGTCGATGGCGGGCTCGGAGAACACGCCATGGGTGGCCGTGGCCCAGACCTCGGTGGCACCCTTCTGGGCCAGGATTTTTGCCGCCTCGCACAGGGTGCCGGCGGTATCGATCTCGTCGTCGATGAGGACGCACATGCGCCCGCGGACGTCGCCCATGACGTCGAGAGCCTCGACGTGACCGACGAGGTCCACGCTGCGGCGCTTGTAGACCGCCGCCATGTCCATATCACCGGCGTTGCGGGCCGCCTTCTCCGCCACCTTGGTCCGCCCCGTGTCCGGCGACACCATGACGAGGTCGCCGCTGACATTGGCCTTTATGTAGTCGACCAGGAGGTTGACCGCGGTGAGGTGGTCAACGGGCCCGTCGAAGAACCCCTGGACCTGCCCGGAGTGCAGGTCCACCGACATGATCCGCTCGGCGCCGGCGGCGCGGAAGAAGTCAGCCACCATGCGGGCCGTGATCGGTTCGCGACCTCTCGACTTGCGGTCCTGGCGCCCATAGCCATAGCGGGGGCACACCGCGGTTATGCGCTTGGCCGAGGCTCTCTTGGCGGCGTCGATCATCACCCATTGCTCCATCATCAGGTCATTGATCGAGCGGCCCTCCGACGGGCAATGGGTCTGAAGGATGAACACGTCGGCACCGCGGACGGACTCGCCGAAACGGGCACGGATCTCCCCGTTGGGGAAGTCGACCACCTCACAGGGGCCCACGTGCACGCCCAGGTGGGAAGCGATGTCGTGGGCCAGGGCCGGGTGCGAGCGCCCGGCATAGAACTGGAGCCTATGTTTCGAGATCAGTTCCACTGGGTGCCTCCTCTTCCAAGCTGAACGTCCCGGTCCTCGGCCGGAAGACCGAACCGGGCCCTACAACGGTGCCGGGGGCCAACCACGCCCACGGGCCAACTCGGGCGTCGTCCCCGATCACCACCTGCTCCGCCGAGGTCGCCCGGACCTGGGCCCTCGCTCCGACAGTGCAGTCGACCAGATGAGTGCTCGGTCCCAGTTCGGCACCGGTGGCGACTCTCGTGCTCCCTTGAAGGATAGTCCCGGGGAAAATGGTGACGTCCTCGCCCAGCTCGACGGTCGAGTCGAGGTAGGTGTGGTGGGGGTCGAGCATGGTGACGCCCCGGCGCATCCAGCGGTCGTTTATCCGTCCCCGCAGCACGGCCTCGGCCGCCGCGAGCTGGCAGCGGTCATTGACCCCGCTGGCCTCGATCGGCTCGGGGGCGACCACGGAGATGACGGGGTACCCGGCGCCGTGCAGCACAGAGATGACATCGGTCAGGTAGTACTCGCCCTGGGCGTTGTCGGGGCTGAGGCGGCGCAGCGCCGGGGCCAGCAGCGAGCGTCGAAAGACGTAGATCGAGGTGCCCACCTCATCGATGGCCCGCTCCTCGTCGGTGGCGTCGGCCTCCTCCACGATCCCCGAGACCCGGCCGTCGCGCGACCGGACCACCCGCCCGTAGCCACTGGGATCGTCGAGGCGTGTCGTGAGCAGGGTCGCGGCCGCCGATGCGTTCCTATGGGCAGCCACCAAGGCGGCGAGGGTGCCCGGTCGCAACAGGGGCGTGTCCCCCGGCAGTACCACGAGGTCGTCGAGCTCACCGTCGTCCTCGTGGAACGCCGTCAGGGCTACCGAGAGGGCGTCGCCTGTCCCCCGCTGGACGGGCTGTTCGACCACGTCGAGCGTGGCCCCCGGGGAACCGGCTTCAGCCAGGGCCTTGGTCATCCTCGTCGCCCCGTGGCCGACGACGACGACCACCTTCGAGAGCTCCAACCCGGCCAACGCGCCGAGGACCCACATGACCATGGGACGCCCGCACAGGCGGTGCAGTGGCTTGGGCCGGGCGCTATGCATACGGGTGCCTTCCCCCGCCGCCAACACCACAGCCGCCAACTTGGGCTGATCGCCCGCCGCCGACTGGCGAGGTGAAATATCTCGGTCGTAGTAAGTCACGTTGATCTTTCTAGTCCGGCCTGCCGGCTCTCGGGGCGTTAGGCATATGACCTGGGCCGACCTTGCCCCGGCCTAGGGCCGCCACCCGAGCTCGCGGCCGGGTCATGGCCGCCGAGGCCCGCGTCGCGGGCCCGGCCACCGCTCGGAGACAAGGTATCGTTGGTTGCCGAACACCAGGGCCGGCCGCAGGCCGGCCTCAGGTCTTTCCGGGGTAGTTCAATTGGAAGAACGCCGGACTTTGGATCCGGATGCTTGGAGGTTCGAGCCCTCCCCCCGGAGCCTCCCACCAGCGGTTATGCTCCTCTCCCCTCCCCAGCTGATGGCGCTTGGACAACATTTGGACAACAATTTCGCCGGCACCAAACGCCAGGCTCAGAAACGTACGACGATGGGAGCCCCCGGGGTGGCCGACGTGCAACGGCTCATCGCCGCGGCGGAAAGCACCGATCCTGTGCTGGCATCCGCCATCGCCCTTGGGGCGGTCACGGCCGCTCGCCGGGGCGAGCTGTGCGCACTTCGGTGGTCCTGACGTCGACTGGACAAGGCGCAACCTGACGATCGCCCGGTCCCTCACCGTGATCGACAAGAAAGCAAGCGAGGGACCGACCAAGACCCACCAGTGAGGACATTGAACTGGCCGTTGACACCCGGGAGACGCTCCTGGACAGACGGCGGACGGACCAGGGGTCGTACGCGGCAACGGTGGGCGCCGCTCTGGTCGCCGACCCGTTCATCCGGTCGCGTTCGGCCGACGGATCAGCTCGTGTTTGCCGGACGGCCTCTCGGCTGGGTACCAGCGATTAGTCCGGGCGCTTGGGCTGACTACCCATTTTCACGAGCTCCGCCACTTCTCCGCTACCGAAGCCACCTCGTAGAAGACGGTGCCGACCCGATCTTTGTCCGGCACCAGGCCGGCCATTCCTGGGCGCCGACCACGGCCATCTACACCAACCCTCAGGAATTGCATCAGACGCGGGAGAAAGCCCAGGTCGCCTGCTAATAGCGGGCTCGGAGTGGGTCAGCGTGCTGAGCTGGGGATGTGGTCTGAGCAGGCGGGCTTGACGGGCCGTCCCGTTTGATGCAGGATCCTCCCCCTCAACGGGAATGACAGGAGTGTGGTTTGGGACGGGTGGAGCTGGCTGGAGCGGCACGTTTAGAGCTGGTGTCGGGGGTGGCGCAGCTGCGCCCGGAGGACGCCATGTTCGAGGCGATGCTGCGGGGATGGCGGGCGCAGCAGACCGCCCGTGGGTTGCGTGAGGACACAATGGTCGAGCGGGAACAGCTGATACGCCGGTTCTTGGAGTTCACCAACGAGTACCCGTGGAACTGGCTGCCCGGCCATGTGGAGGAGTTCACGCTGTCCTTGATCGGCGAGCGGCATCTGGCGCCCTCGACGGTGCGGGGCTATCAGGTGAGCCTGCGGTTGTTCAGCGAGCTCCTCGTCGATGACCGCTACGGGTGGGCCGCGGCGTGCGAGGAGGCGTTCGGCGTCGGGGTGCACCCG
>Ga0182012_10002034_pt1 | contig 22080 bp, 20 predicted proteins | sample 612S2SmetaG_FD_120486 | JGI IMG/M metagenome (GOLD analysis project Ga0182012, IMG submission 120486) | Permafrost microbial communities from Stordalen Mire, Sweden - 612S2S metaG | ecosystem: Environmental > Terrestrial > Soil > Wetlands > Permafrost | place: Sweden: Stordalen | collected... | reverse complement strand
AATGTAGATGGGTTGGGTCGGTGGTGAACTTGCCCGGTTCGGCCAGCACATGAACAGCGATGACTTCCCGGCGCTGGTTGAACACCCGGAGCAACCGGGACTCCCAGCGCACCCAGACTTGGCGCCCCACATACTCTGGCGGCACGGAATAATATGCCCGTTGCAACTCGACATAACCATCCCGATGCACTGTGCGCGGCGCTTCTTCAAACACCGGGAACAAACCCGCCGGCAAGGGCAGCAGTTTGGCGCGTTCCACTTCATTGAACACCTTGCCGATCTGTTGCCGCGTGGTGCCATGAATACGCGTATCGGCCACACCAGCTTCCCAGTCCAAAAGAAAAAGGTTTTGTGCCGCCAGACTCGTGAAGCTCCGGCCCTTGAGGGCATTGTTCTGGGCGAACTTTACGCCAGCCTCAATCTTGCCCTTGTGGTGCGGCATGGCCGGACGGGTCGGCAACATCACCGTGCCATAGTGGCGGCAGAACTCTGCCACCTTTGCGTTGAGTTCGGGATCATACCAGTCCGCCCGCGTCACGGCGGCACGCAGGTTGTCAATGACCAGGGTGCGGGGAACCCCACCGAAGTAACGGAAGGCATTTTCCAGGCACCGGATAAAACTCTCGGTCGTCTGCTGCCAGACTACTTCACTGTAGCCTTTGCGTGAATGGCTCAGGACGATCCGAAACAGATGGGGTCGCTTCCGTTTGCCATCCACCAGCACCCAAGCTCCCTGGCCAAAATCCACTTGGGCTTCCATGCCAGGCTCCACCTCCATTCGCACAAAAGGCACCGGCTGGGTCTCCCGCAACTGCCGCACGAACCGTTTGACCGCCTGATAACTGCCGGTGAACCCGTGTTCACCCACCAAGTCCTGATAAATCCGCTGGGCACTCAGCCCAACCGACACCGCTGCTTCAATCTGTGGTTCCCACGGAAGGCAAAGACTCTGCCGACCAGCAGTTGAGCCGAGGGTCGAAATGGCTGGTTTTGCGGCCGGGTCAGCCTCCGAGCCGGGGGTCGAAATGGCCGGTTTTGAATCTGTGCGCCGTAGATACTTGCCGACCGTCTCCCGGTTAATGTCCAGTTCACGCGCAATCCGCCGGTGGGACCAGCCATGCGCCGCCAAGGTCATTATCGAATGTTGCAAGCTCACGTTGAGTTGGTTCATCGCGTCTTTGTGCCGTTTCCTTAGCACACGACGCAATGCGTCCCTCAAAGTGGCTGGTTTTCATTCGACCAAAATACTTGAGTGGTGCAGTGGACTCCAAGGCAACGCTACCATTTATCAGAAATTTGCCCCCGGAAAAGACGATTGCGAAAAAGTTCTAAACCGTTTCCTTTGAAAATATGAATGCGCCAAGTCTTTTTGCGCTATCGCGTCCTTTCCCCATCTGGGAAAGGAAAGCGTTTGGAATCCGGCTTATTTTTAGGCGTTGTTTCGCCGGTGCAAAATTTACAGTCATTTTGGATTATCATTTTGGGGAACAAAATCCGCTGAAAGCTTTTGAGCTTGGCTCTTTTGATCTGGGCTCAAATAGAACGAGACATATTCGAGCGCATCCATTCCCATTTTACCGTCTATAGTTCCCTGTTTGCCCTGTGCTTTGGCTAGAGACAACCACTTGTAAGCTAAAATATTATTTTTGTTCACATAATTTATTCCACCATATTCAGAATAGCAGCAACCGAGTTCAAATTGAGCAGTAGCATCATTTTGATTTGCGGCTTGAGTAAGCCACTTTACAGCTTCGTCAGCATTCTCCGGAACACCGTCACCATTTTTATAGCAGATACCCAAACGTAACGCAGCTTGAACGTCGCCGCCTTCAGCAAGTTTCTTATCTTTTTTTATTTTATTAACAGCAGAGGTGTCGGCTTGGCTATCTTGAAGAGTAGAATGTTCCGGAACAAAATCTGCCGCTAGTTTTTGAGCTTCGGCTTTTTGTTCTGGGCTTAAATAGAACGCAACATATTCGAGCGCATCCATTCCCGGTCTATCATCCATAGTTCCTTGCTTGCCCTGTGCTTTGGCTAGAGACAACCATTTGTAAGCTACAACATTATTTTTATTCACATAATCAATACCACCATATTCAGAATAGCAACAACCCAGCTCAAATTGAGCAATAGCATTATTTTGATTTGCTGCTTGAGTAAGCCACTTCACAGCTTCGTCGGCATTTACCGGAACACCGTCACCATACTTATAGCAGAGACCTAAACATATTGCGCCGTCAAGACTCCCTTGTTCAGCCGCTTTACGAAACCAATTGACGGCCTGATTTTTATCCACATTGACGCCACGACCTGAATAATACGCTCTACCAATCTCGACTTGGGCATTCACCATACCTTGTTCAGCCGCTTTACTAAGCCATTTTGCGGATTCAGCATCGTCCTTTCCTCCTACTGCAAAGTTGGTTGTCTGGCTTGAGTAATCCAAGCCCAAACAAAATTGAGCTGTCGCATTGCCGCTTTCAGCCAATCTTTTGTCATTATTAAATTGTATCTCTTCTTGTGGTTGAATGGCGGGAGCAACTTTAGCGGGGGGTGGTAATGGTGAAGAGACAGGAGTATCGCTTGTGTAATTAGGATTGCTGCCATCGGATGGATTTTTAGAGCCTGTCGAAATTGAACTTGTGGTGCTGGTAGAATTGTTTCCCGAATTTACCAATATAACTATCACGATGACTACACCAGCGAGAACAGCCAAAATTACTCCAGGTTTCGATTTGGTTGACGCATTTGCTATTTGTTTGGCTGGCTCCAGCGGGTTCGATTGTTCGGCTTGCGCTTCTGGCTGTTGGTCCCCACGTCGCTGGCGATTGGCTTCTGCCAATTGTGCAGCGCGATATTTTATGTATAGCGCTCGCGCTTTGGCATCGTCACCGCCCATTTCTGCATAAGCCTTTGTCCAGAGTCCGGCAACCAATTTCTTCTCCTGCAACTCACGCGCAACTTCATCATAAAAGTTATCGTCTTCGGCTTGCTTTAGTTTCCTTTCTTTTCGCCTAGCAAGCAATCCACTTCCCAAATAGCAGATTAACCCAGACAAAGCCCCGCAGAAAAAGTCCGTCGCAACTACTGTCACCGGATGTTGCTGATACGGCGGGGCGTTTTTTTGCGCATCTTGGTATGCAAACATACCACCAAGCACCAGCGAGACGAGTATGGCGGTTAAAACTCGTGTTGGTTTATTCATTTTTCAAGACCCCATTAAAATTAAATGAGAGCTGGGTTTGAACACAAGATAAATACCGTCCTCAGCACTGGCGGACATCATCCTGCAAATCCTGCGAGGGATCAGACTTTGACCCACAGCCTCCAACCTCTCGTCCCTTAATTTAATTGGGTCACAAATCCCTAGTAATTAAAACAATGATGCAACAAACAATGCCAAGCCGAGGTTCGGCAATCAACCCCCTGATCAATCAGGAACTCCTCGAATCCGCCCCCAACGCCGCCGCCAAAGGCCAAGCCCAATACTTCACCTTATGGCAAGCTTTCCATAAGGTGAAATATGCAAAGGTGGAAGTTATGTGAAGGTCGTTTGCTTGGGCGTTAAAATAGCAGGGTATTTTTGTTGATGAACTTGACATAATTAAAGGTTTTCGAGGAACAGGAGATCCGCTTCGGCGAGACGGAAACGACACCGCTTTGTTTTGGGAGGCTCCACTTTCGCCAGTGCTTGTTTTTTCAGTTGCAAGCTGGCTTCAACGTAAAGATGAGTTGTTTGTGGGCTTTCATGGCCAAGGTAAAGAGCAATGACGTCAGTGGGAACATTGGCTTCCAACAAAGCCATGGCCGTCGAGTGGCGAAATGAGTGCGGAGAGATATGGCGTGTCTTGAGGCTTGGCATTTCTGTGGAGGCCCGGTTGATTACTTTCTGGAGTTGATAGGCTGCGCCGGCACGAGTCAGACGTTGACCAAAGCGATTGGGCAGCAACGGAGCATCAGGTGCGAAGTGATTGTTCTTGAGCCATGTACGCAGTCGTTTCTGGGTCTGCGGCCACAAGGGAACACGCCGATGTTTACGTCCTTTCCCCAGCAATTCGATATGCTGCTCCGCAATGGCAAGGTTGCTTACCTTCAACGACAGGATTTCCGATATTCGGGCGCCAGTATTATAGAGCAGCAGGAACAGCAAATGGTCCCGCTGCCCGGTCCAAGTCTCGCCCGTAGCCGCCAAAATGGCTTCAACCTCTTGCCGGTTAAGAAAACCGATAAGCCGTTGTGAATGCCGCTTGGAAGGGATGCCTAAAATCCGCAGCAGTGCTGGTGGCAAAACGGGACCAAGCCAGTGACTCAAATAATGAACGAAGGAGCGAATAAAAACGGCTGTTCTTTCACAGATTACGCCATTCTTCCTCATACCCCCATCCCTCGCCAAAAACAAACTCAAAAATAGCAAAAAAAACAAATCACCATGCCCCAACCCAATCTTTCCATAATTTCCACCTTTGCATATTTCACCCCGACCCATCTCGAATTCCCGCATGGTCTCAAGCGTGCGAATGTGGGGTGTGCGCTTGCCGTTGATGAGTATCGTGACGTATGAACGCTCAATACGCAGGGAACGGGCCACCGCAGCCTTCGTCATTTTGAAGTCTCGCTCCAGTCGCCAAAAAATGTCAGCAAACTCGTTTTGTCCTGCTTTAATGACTGGGATTCTCACAAAGTCAGCAAATCTGAGTTTACAGAGTTAAGTATTTGATTGTAAACATGCTGAACACTGGCAAGCGAAAATCGAAACGCCAAAACCCGAAAAATTGCCCCAGCCCATAATGCTGAATGCAATTCAAGCACCGTCTCAAGAGGTGTCTTTTTTGCAAAAAATGGTTTGAGCCCGATCCCAGAACCAGTTTTCACCAACGGTTCTGTTGTCGCCCACACTGCCGCAAGGTCAGCAAACTTTTAAGTCAGCGTCGCTGGAAGGCCAAACCAGAGAATAAACATCTGGCGGGTGGCCCAAAGGACAGAGAGCGAAACCGGCTGTGGCGGGCTGCACATCCGGGATACTCGAAACGCGTATTCCGTAGATTTCATCGATATAAAATAGCGCAACGGAGATAGGATGTGGCGCCGTGTCGATCAGCAACGAACCTTCTTCCAGCTCTGAATTACTGCTGCCCTGATCCTTGGGGATCTTCAGGGCGACGATGGCATTGTCGCTCAAACGGTGGGCCTTCCAAACCCAGCCGTGGCTGCCATCGCCGAGGCATTCGATCAACTCATAACGGTCGCCCAGCCGACGATCGGCACTCGGCAAAAAGAATCTGGTCCGGCTCATTCAGTCCCCCTTTCAATAATTCGCGTCAACTTCCAGCGCTCAAGCGGAAGTTCTTCAAAAACAAACTGGAAAAAGCGAAGGCCGACGGCAGGTGTGCCCGGGACTTTTTCCCGCGCCGCCGTGGTGAAGCCCGAACGGATGGTCGCCCGCATGGCATGATGGTCCGGCAGGTTGCGCAGGCCCTTGGTCCAATATGCCAACACCAACAATTTGGGCTGCTGACTCCAGCGCCAATATCCGAGCAGGAGGTTTTCCACTTTGGAGACCAACTTCGCCCCATCTCCCGCGTCTGAGTAGCGCTCGAATTCGACGAGCACATCGGGTTGGTCCGAGTTTTTCTGAAACCAGCCGCTATCGGAGATGACGTTGTCTGCCATCAACGCCGCAACGCCGACGTTTGGGACAGGCAGTTCACAAATGGCAGAGAACCCTCCATGCTGGCCGAGTGCGCTCCAGTAACTGCACCCAAAACTGTGGATATTACAGGAAAAATCTGGCAGCCCGCGGACCACCGCCTGTGGGAACAGGTCAGCGGCGATTTTCAATTGTTCTGTTTCGCCGGGGATCATGATCAAGTTCCTTCACCATTCCACTTGCCCCAGAGGTGGATGACTTCGGGGGACTGGCCGCCGTGCAACAAGGCCTTGGTGCCGACCTTCACCAAAAGCGGGGCCGGGATGGACCGGCCGCAGATGAGCGCCTCGCCGGTTGACAGGCTGGGCAACTCGTCAATATCAGCTTGGCTCACCATATCGGAAGCCTTGGCGATGAAGCGCTGATCATCGGGATTCTTTAGCCGCATGGTGATAAGCGTATTGCACTGCGAGGTCACGTCAGGATCGAGCTTGGATGGACGCTGGCTGACGATGGCGAAACCTACGCCGAATTTTCGGCCTTCACCCGCAATCTTTTTTATGATGCGATGGCTAATGGCGGATTCACCCGCCGGTGCGAAGCTGACCTGCTCCCGGCGAATCAGGATGCGTGGGCACTGCGAAATGAAGTCATCCCTCTGCCCGGCACGGAAGAAGGATATGCGCGGGCGCGTTTCCTGGGAACCACAGGTGCCGGCAAGACAACTCTGGTGCGGCAAATCATCGGGACGGATCCGGCAACTGAGCGTTTCCCGTCCACCTCGACCGCGAAAACAACCGTATGCGACATCGAAATTGTGCTGGCAACAGATACTGTTTTCAGGGCGGTGGTGACCTTCTTTCCGCGCGAACAGGTTCGAATGCTGGTTGAAGAGTGTGCCCTGGCGGCGGCGACTACCAGCCTGTTTGAGGTTGGGAAATTGACAAGCCCGACATCGCGGCTGTTGGAGCATAGCGAGCAGCGTTTCCGGTTGAGTTACATTTTGGGTGGCGTGAAGGAGCGTCAGGGCGAGCTCAGCGACGAGGAGGACGAGGACAGTGGGCCGTCGGTCGACGAACTGCCTGAAGTGACGGAGGCGGAGCGGCTGGCGATGGCCGAGCAGATCTCCCAGTATGTTTCACGGATTGAGGAAATCGCCGGAGAGACCTTGATGCAAGCCGAGAAGGAGTTGGGAGTGAATCTTAAGCGAATGGAAAAAAAGGAGCTGGATACATTCCAAGAACTCTTTGAGCACGCGTTGCGCCAGCGCGATGATTTTCACGGGCTCGTGGACGAAATCATGGATCGTGTGGAAGAACGGTTTTCCATGCTCGCGCCCGAGGGCTTTCGGCGCGACCGCAGCGACTGGCCATTGCTGTGGCAGTTTGAAACTACGGATCGTAGGGAATTTATTAAAACCGTGAACCGGTTTTCCAGCAATTATGCACCAAACTTCGGGAAATTGCTCACGCCGCTGGTACAAGGCAGCCGGGTGCGGGGACAGTTTCGCCCTGACTGGTTGGGAGATTGCGAGTGCAAGTTGGTCTTGATGGACGGCGAGGGTCTGGGCCACACACCGGATTCAAGCGCCAGTATTTCGACCAACATCACTCAGCGTTTGAATGAAGTGGACGCAGTGGTGCTGGTGGACAGTGCAGAGCAGCCGATGCAGGCCGGGCCGCAAGCCTTGTTGCGGACGCTCGCGGCGAGCGGGCACGAAAACAAGTTGATTGTATGTTTCACGCATTTTGACGGGGTAAAAGGCGATAACCTGCCAAATGCCACGGCGAAAAAGGAGCACGTTTACAAATCCCTACAGAACGCTATCGGCAGCGTACGGGAAGTGCTTGGCCGGAGCGCAGAGAATGCGTTGAATCGGACGGTTTCGGAGCGCGTGTTCTTTGTCTCGAACATCCAGGATCCCATCAAGGAAAAGGCGAAAATGACGCTGGATGAACTCCGCCGATTAGTGGTGGCGATCCAGGCGACGATCATTCCGCCGCCGCCAGCAACTGTTACGCCGGTTTACGACGTGACCAATTTGATCCTGTGCATCCCGCAGGCAATGAATGCATTTCGAGACCCCTGGCGGGCGAAACTCAAGTTGCCATCGCGCTCAAACGTTTCGTCAGAGCACTGGACGCGGATTAAGGCTTTGTCGCGGCGTTTCGCCGAGCAGGGCATGTTTGAATATGACACCCTGCGGCCGGTGGCGGATTTCATCTTGCGACTGAGCGAGCACATCATCGTGTTCCTCGGGTCTCCATTGCGTTGGGAACCGGGTCATGCGCCTGACGAGATGAAGCAGCAGGTGGTTGATGAGATTGCGCGGCGTGTTTTTACGGACTTGCATGAATTGGCCGCTCAACGTCTGTTCCACGAGCGCGTGAAGGACTGGGCGGCAGCTTATGCGCACCGCGGCACCGGTTCGACACACGAGCGTGCTCAAGACATTGATGGAATCTATGATGTGGCCGCGCCGATCCCCGGTGAAGCCGCGAACGAAAACGCCAGCAAATTAGTAGCTGACGTCATGGCGAAAGTGAAAGATTCCGTCAGCAAGTCCGGGGGCGTGTTCCAATAAATGAGCCGGCCGGTGGCTTATAATTATCAAAACGCGGGGTGGGATGGCTTTTGTCCCACCCCGTACCTGCCGGAATATGTTGATCAAGCTGGATATCGGATGTAGTCCCGCTATCTTGGGAAAAACAATCAAGGAAGAGATTTGATATGAGTACAAAAAACCTCGGGCGTTTGCACAAAGTTGACCTTCGAGAGGCGTGGACATCGGAGTCCATCGACTTCACACCTTGGCTGGCCCAGGAAGATAATTTGAAACTATTGGGTGAAGTTATTGGGATAGAATTGGAGCTCGAATCGCAGGAGAAGGAAGTCGGACCATTTCGCGCTGATATTCTGTGTAAGAACACCGCCAATGACAGTTGGGTTTTAATTGAAAATCAATTGGCCCGCACAGATCATTCGCATCTTGGTCAGCTGATAACATATGCGGCCGGCCTAAATGCAGTAACCATCGTCTGGATCGCTGAACGATTCACACAGGAGCATCGCGCGGCAATGGACTGGTTAAATGAGAGGACCGATGAAAAAATAAATCTTTTCGGTCTCGAAATTGAGCTTTGGCAAATTGGGGAATCACCTATTGCTCCAAAATTTAATATCATTAGCCAACCCAACGATTGGTCGCGCACGGTGCAGAAAGCTGCGGCAGGATTTGGCGAAGTTTCAGAACAGAAGCAATTCCAGCTGGGGTTTTGGACCGCTTTCAAGGCGTACATGGAATCAAAAGGCAGTTTCGTGCGGTGCCAAAAGCCCCTGCCGCAACATTGGACAAATCATGCCATTGGCAGATCAGGTGTTCATCTGTCATCAATCGTTTCAAGTCGAAATTCTGAAACAAACAATAAAACGCCGGAAATTCGCGTCCAGCTATACCTCGATGGTCCAAACGCCAAACAGGAATTCGAGACACTTAAAAAACGGAAGGATTCAATTGAGAAATCTCTTGGGTTTCCATTAATTTGGCACAACCCGGAGAAAGCGGCCATGTGCAAGATTTATACCCGGCAAGACGCTGATATTCTTAATGAAAAGCTCTGGCCGCAGCATTTTGAGTGGTTGCGTCAGCGACTTGAGACGATGCAAAAGGTTTTTGCCCCGATTGTGAAAGACCTAAATATGGAAGCAGGGGATTAAGTACGCGCGCTTTATGTCCAGCTCGTGACACCAAATTTCAGACCGAAAGAGGATGCAAACAGTCAAACGAAGTTGCTTTATAATGCATTGTATATCAACTTATTATAAGTTATTAATAAATATACACTTGCCAAATTTAACTTTTAAGTAAAATATATCAATGAAGACTTTGGTCATACGAAAGGGTGAGAGGCTCACGATCCGAGCCATTGCCACCACGACGGATGACCAAAAGCGTGATAGATGTGCGACTTTGGCCTTTTTTCAGGAACATGCGCAGTTGCGGCCAAAGCAGTTTGAAAAATTAGCAGCGTTATTAACCGAGACAGCGAATTATGGACCGCCGGCCGATGACAACAAGTTTAAGGATTTACCTGGCACCGATGGCCTCCATGAATTCAAAACGTCTGGCGGCCTGCGCCTGATCTGTTTTAAAGACGAAGGCGCCTTGATTATTTGCACCCACGGTTACCTTAAAGATGGCCAGAAGGCACCAAAACGCGAACTGAAACGCGCGGAGATCCTGAAACGCGACTATTTTACCTGCAAGCAACAAGGAACACTAACCCATGCGCAAACAAAATGAACAACCTTACGGAAGCTTCGAGAGCTTTGAACAATTCTTTGGGCAGACTGAGCAAAGACTTGGTTACTGGGTTGAGGTAGCCAAGCTGGACTTCACCCGCGAAACCTTGGATCGCATGAAACAACTTGGCGTCACTAAGGGTCAGCTTGCCGTGAAGTTGGAAGCCCAGCCTGCGCTCGTGACCCGCCTGTTGAACGGTCGAAACAATTTTGAATTGGCCACGATGGTCAGAATTGCGCGGGCGCTTGACTGTGAATTTCGAAGCCATCTGCAACCCAAGGGCACCCAAGCCATGTGGATTGACGTATTGCACGAGGAGCCGAAACGCACCCCGGTAAAGATCTGGAATCCCAGCGATTTTGAGAGTCGGAGAGTCAATTTGGATCAACAAATTTTGAACAATGCACCACTCCCCGTTGCAGCTTGAGCGACACTTTTTTACGAAAGTGCAGTTGGATGCGAATTCGAACGGCAAGCCGGGAGTTGCCAACCAATTGAATTGTCAGGTGGAGGTCGGCCAGTCCAGTGACGACACCAAGCAATGGCAAGTGGTTTTACGGTTGAAAATCTCATCGCCGCCCAAAGAAGAGGCATGTTACACCGGCGAGATTCATGCTGTGGGTTTATTTCATGTCATGAATGGATGGCCAGCCGAAAAGATTCAGTTGTTGGTCTCGGCCAATGGCGCAGCCCTGCTTTACGGTGCCATCCGTGAATTATTGCTTAATTTGACAGCGCGCGGTCCGTGGCCAGAAGTCCTTTTGAACAGCATGACTTTTACTCAACCAAAAGACCAGCCAAAGTCAGAGGCCGGCAAGGAATCGACTTCGGAAGCATCCAAAGCATAGGTCGCAAGAGGCCGAACTTCTGACTTCCCAGTCTTGAAGGCTGAAATGGGATTCTTAACCTACAACGCCAGTTTTGAAACCGGTCGCCTCAAGGAATATTGCGATGCTGCCAAAGTTTAAATCGCGGCTGCTGATAACCCGCCAATCCTCAACAGCGCCCCCCGTCTAACCAGCGGGGTTTTTGTTTGCGGCAAAGAGTAGCAAAAACTAAAGACCCCTCACACAACGGAACCCGTAGATGCTGTCGATGGTCAGCGGGTCTAGGTCGTAACGACAGGCACAGCGGGCTGAGTAGGCAACGTCAAACCAAGAGCCGCCTCGAACCACACGAGTGCCGGTTGGGGAAGAAGCTGGTCCACGTGGATCATACCCTCCTAAATATGGACTGCCGGGTGGATAATTCTTCGCCGCCGCATACCAATCCCAACACCATTCAAAGACATTGCCAGCCATATCGTTTAAGCCATATCCATTGGGAGCAAAAAAGCCCACCGGACTCGTATAGGGAGACAACCCCGTATCAAAGGTTGGATCATAACCGTTCGTAGCAGAATAATCGTAGGGGAATCCATTTCCACCGTGATCACCTACGTAATTCGCTTGTTGCCAGGAAATCGTGTCACCCCAAGGAAACCGGTATCCCCTCAAGCCACCTCGCGCTGCCTTTTCCCACTCTGCTTCCGTCGGTAACCGATAGCCATTAGCAGCCCAATTTACATAAGGCGAGACATCAGAATTGCTGAAAACCTCTGTCAGCGCCGGATCCGAGTAATACACCGGAGTCAATCCCGCCTGCTGCGATCGCGCATTGCTCCACTTTAAGGCGTCATACCAAGACACTTCGTATACAGGGTGGTTTGAATCTTTACCGCCACCGGCATCGTCAAACTCATATCCTTGGTTCGTTGCATAAGAATATGTCGACTGCCATTGTGCATAGCTCACCAGGTTCATGTCCATGTAAAACGCCGACACATAAACATTTGTCGAGATGGCATCTTTCTCGCCGTCCAAAGTGTCCCCGATCGTGAAGGTGCCTGCCGGAATGAGCGCCATGCCCGGAGGAGGATCGAAAGAAATGATCAGATTGGTATTCGAGTAATTAGTTACTGGAATTTGTACGAAATCAACCCAATTGCTGCCGGCGGCCAATGAAGTGGTGGCTTGAACTTGATAGGTCGCTCCAGAATTTGCACCGCTCCAAAAAATTGTGCCATCCACATTGAAAGCTGAGATGGTTGTCGCCGTCGGCCCGACGATTCGGAAAAATTTAGAAGTTTGCGCACCATCCTGATAAATGCCAGCCATAAATGTCAGCCAGATGCTTATCAAGTGCAGTTTTGATTTCATGATTGTGCTCGTTGGTTTGTTGAGGTTCTGATTGAATCGCTACTTGCCTGCGACTTTTTCTCACCATTTTCGCCCGCTGTCAATCCCTGGTTGTCGCGGTCTTTCATTTGCTATTGCAGTCGCCAAGACGCCGGATCATTTCAACACCCGACCTCGACCAGCCCGACCGCGCCAGCGCCAAACTGTAGGCCAAATATCTGGCTTCGTGGCGGGGATTGCAATTAGGAGGCTCATCAACATCCTTCGATTAGCCAATTTGTGGGCCGTAAGTCGACCAAAAAAGTGCGACAGTAATTGCGACAGTATTGCCATTTTGAACGAAACCCTTTAGAAGCCTGGTAAAAGTGGGTTTTATCCTTTAATCATAATTGGTTTAACGGTTTTCGTGAAGCCCACAGAAACCCTCGGAAAGTGCCAAAATTCGAATCCTAAGTCTGGCGTGTCTGCCATTCCACCACGCGCGCAACCGTTTAATCACAGCCCTGCCGGTCCGAATGAGCTTGGTCGCGACCCGATGCTAAAGCCGCCCAATTGTGAAAGTTTACCTCAGGCAAACAGTTGACCGCAAGCGCCCGATGCAATCAATTGGGAAAGGTCAAAGGGTATTTCGATGAGCGCGCTTAATAATACCAATTCAGGCCTTGAAAGTGGCCTCAGCGTATTTCTTTTGCAGAAATTCAAATTGCTTTAAATCGCTGATTCATTAAAGCTCATCGCTTTACTCCAAGCTTCGATGACAGGAATTAATTATTTTGTCACGGCCGTCTGCCTCTTGGTCGCGCTGCCGGTGACTGCCCAACTTCCTCCAACGAATGCGGACGCTGGTCTCAAGACTTTCGGCACAATGGGCAAGGAGCAGCACGTGTTGAAGGGAGACACGGAAGTGGAATTGTTCCACCATACCGGCAAGGGCTGTCTGACGCACATGTGGTTCGGCGGCGGTTGGAAAGGATGCGAGAAAACTCGAATTTGCATTTATGTGGACGGTGAGACCAACGCCTCGATCGACATGGAACTTTTCCTGGGGCACGGCATCGGCTTCGGCGATGACTTTGCTCCTTGGGGTATCGCCCGGATTGGCAAAACGGGCGGCGGCGCCAATGTCTATGATACCTACCGCATCCCATTCGGTAGCAGCATCCGAGTTACGGCACAACGCGCGCCGGACGCGGACGATAACCCGTTGTTCTGGTGGATCATTCGCGGCACAGAAAATCTGCCGGTGGAAATTGGCGGTGTGAGACTGCCCGACACCGCCCGTCTGCACCTGTACAAAATGGAAAACCACACGGCCCAACCGCTTGAAGAGTTCGCCTTGTGTGACGTGCCTGGCGATGGTGCGCTATATGAAGTCACGATGGCGGCCAAGGGTTTGCGCACTCTGCCGGATGCGAAAGATCGCTGGCAGGATTTAAGTTATATGGAGGCATGCATGCGGGCTTACGTCGGCGGGGCGCAAAAACCCTTGATGCTGTCCTCCGGGCTGGAAGATTATTTTCTGGGAACTTATTATTTCAACCGCGGTCGTTACACGACGCCGGTGGCAGGTTTGACGCATTTTAATCCGGTAAAGAATGAGTTTTCCGCTTACCGTTTCCACGAGGACGACCCGGTGTTCTTTCAAAATGGCTTCCGGCTAACTTGCCGTTGTGGTGAGAAAATCGGCGGCGATGTTTTTCATAATCCGCCGCCAGCCACTTACACGACGTACGTCTGGCTTTATCAGTGGTGAACTTTCGCGCCATGCAAAAACCTTCCGTTAAAGACGCCTTGAACCCACCTCCGCTTCATAAACCTGCCAAACCCGACGCAGCTTTTAAAGCCTCACGAAGGGCATTTTTCCGCAATGCACTCACCTTGGGCGCCGGCACATTACTGCTGCCCGGCTCACCGCCAGTCCTGGCTGCCGATAATGGCCCAGGTCCGGCCAAAAATTCCGGTGCACTTGCGCGGTTCCCGGATCTGCCGGCCAGGGTGTTCGTTGATCAAGCGGGCAACCAGATGAAGCAGGCCCAACGACAGGGTTCACGTTTCACTTCCGGGCAGGTCGCGGTGAATATGGATTTCTCGGCAGCCGGACTGAAGGTCCGCGTCGACTGTCCCAGCGGGCCACTGTCGCGGATTGTCCTGCGCTGGGAAACCGCCTTTCCTGACGACACATTATTCCTGGGAGACCATTGGGAACGCGGTTACGGCGATCTGCAATGGCGTTTTCTTCAACCGGAGCGCGTCTTGCCTTGGTACTTCTCGGCGCATCAGGAGTCGACTGGACGCACCTTCATGGTAGGGGTCAAAACCCAGCCATCCGCGTTCTGTTTTTGGACGATCGATGCCGCCGGCGTTTCGCTCTGGCTCGATTTTCGCAACGGCGGCGGCCCGTCTCAACCGGGTGACAGGGAAATTACCGCGGCAACTATCATTACGCTTGCCTCAGCAAGGGAGGAATCCCCGTTTGCGGCACTCACTCGTTTTTGTCGGCTACTGTGCCCCGCCCCGCGCCTCGCTCCTTTGCCAATTTGCGGCAACAATAATTGGTACTACGCCTACGGCCATGATTTTGATGCGGACGCCATGCGACGTGACGCCGCGTTTCTGGCGGAACTCGCCGCCAGTCACCGGAACCGTCCATACTGCGTGATCGACGCCGGTTGGACGCCCGGCTCCACGGTTCCCGGCGGCCCGTGGCTTAGCGGCGATCCAAAACGCTTCCCTGACATGCCCGGTTTGGCCACTGACATGAAAAAAATTGGAGTGCGACCCGGCATCTGGATTCGGCCAACCGCATTGACGCAAGTGGATGATCCGAGCAGGCTGCGGCCCGGTCCCGTGAATGACGCGGAAAAGCCGCTGGACCTCACCCTCCCGGAAAATCGGCAGCTTATTCACAATGACGTGGCATGTGTCCGCTCGTGGGGTTATGAGCTCATCAAGCACGATTTCTCCACTTACGATATTTTCGACAAATGGGGTTTTGAAATGGGCGCCGAGTTAACCGATGGCGATTGGAATTTTCAAGATCCGACGCTGACCAATGCCGAGATCATTCTTCGTCATTACCAAACTTTGCGCGCCGCCGCCGGAGATGCTGTGCTTTTGGGCTGCAACACCATCGGGCATCTTGGCGCAGGCTATTTTGAGATTCAGCGCGTAGGCGACGACACTTCCGGGCACATCTGGGAGCGGACAAGGCGCATGGGCATCAATGCCCTGGCTTACCGATTGCCACAAAACGGCACTTTCTTTGCCTGTGATCCTGATTGCGCGGCCCACACGAACCAGACTCGTTGGGAATATGACCGGCAATGGCTCGATCTCGTCGCGCGCAGCGGTGCCGCGCTATTTATCTCGGTTGACCCTCGAACCATTCAGGCGAATCAAAAAAGCGCCTTCCGGAATGCCATGCAAACCGCCTTGTCCGGCGGCGCACCTGGCGGCTGTGAATCGCTGGACTGGTTACATACCACCGTCCCGCGCCGGTGGCTGATGGGCACTGAAAAAGTCACTTATCATTGGGAAGAACCGACGGGATGGAATCCCATGAAGGTGTAATCCTTCCGCAAAACCGTTGGATAACGCAAGTCTGACCCAAAGAAGTCAGACTAAAGTCCAGCCGGTCGTTTAGCGACCGCACCGGGCGCTCCAGGACGGTTGCTGAAAATCCTTACCGGCAGTTTTCCCGCCTTATTTTCCACCCTGTACGCGGGCTGCAACTTTCAGCCGCAAGCCGTTCAATCGGATGAAACCCGTGGCGTCGTCTTGGTTGTAGGCCTTGGTTGGGTCGGCTTCCATCGTGGCAATGTGCGGATTGTAAAGACTGACCGGCGATTTGCGCCCGGCCACCATGATGTTGCCCTTGTAAAGCTTCACCCGCACCGTGCCCGTCACGTTCTTTTGCGATTCCTCTACGTAAGCCTGCAGCGCATAGCGTTCCGGCGCGTACCAGAATCCGTTGTAGACCAGTTCCGCATATTTGGGGATGAACGCGTCGCGTTGGTGCATGACTTCACGATCCATCGTCAGTGACTCCATTTGGCGGTGCGCGAACTGTAAAATTGCGCCGCCCGGCGTTTCATACACGCCACGCGACTTCATGCCCACGAACCGGTTCTCCACCATATCCACGCGGCCGACACCGTGTTTGCCACCCAGTTTGTTCAAAGCTTTCATTACCCCGAGCGGATTCAATGGCTTGCGATTTATCGCCACACAATCACCTTTGACAAATTCGAGTTCCACAAACTCCGGCTTGTCCGGGGCGTCCTCGGGTAGCACCGAGAGCGTTGTGAAATAATCCCGGTTTTTTAGATCCGTGCTGTCATACCACGGGTCTTCGAGAATGCCCGCCTCGTAAGAAATATGCAGAAGGTTGCGGTCCATCGAGTAAGGCTTCTTCGCGCTCGCCTGCACCGGGATCTTGTGCTTGGCACAATAATCAATCATTTCTTGCCGACCGGGAAATTCGTTGCGATACCGATCGTCGCGCCACGGCGCAATTACTTGCAGTTCCGGAGCCAGCGCAGCTGCCGTCAGTTCAAACCGGACTTGGTCGTTTCCTTTGCCGGTCGCCCCGTGAGCGATTGCGTCCGCCTTTTCCTTGCGGGCAATCTCCACCATCCGCTTCGCGATCAGCGGCCGCGCAATGCTGGTGCCAAGAAAATATTGGCCCTCATAGATTGCCCCCGCCCGGATCATCGGGAAAATAAAATCGCTCGCAAACTCCTCCTGCAAATTGTCGATGTAAATCTTCGCTGCGCCGGTGGTTTTGGCCTTTTTTTCCAGGCCCTTCAGTTCGTCGTCCTGCCCGATGTCGGCGCAAAAGGCGATCATCTCCGCGTTATATTTTTCCTTGATCCACGACAACAGCACGGATGTGTCGAGGCCGCCCGAATAAGCCAAAACAATTTTCATGTGACCCGTATTTTAACCGCCAACGCCGTCCCGGTGCAAAGCGGAAATGAAGTTCCTGGAAAAAAATCAACTGCTCCGGACGCACGATGGGCCAGCGCCGGTGAGGAAACCCCCGTTGGAGCATGCAAAATAGACTGTTCGCCGGGCAAAAATCGACTATCTTAATGAGAATGAGCAGGCTGTTGCTGATTGATGATGAAGAAGACGTGCGTTATTCGATCCAGCGGATTTTTGATTCGCCCGAAGTCGAGCTCGCCACCGCCGCCAGCGGAGAAGAGGGCCTGAAGGTCATTTCCAAATTCAAGCCCGACCTGGTTCTCATGGATGTCCGCATGGCCGGCATGAGCGGATTGGAAACCCTTCGCCGGATTCGGAACACGGACCCCAAATTGCTCGTCATTTTGATGACGGCTTACGGCACTACCCAGACTGCCATTGAGGCCATGAAACTGGGGGCCTATGATTATCTCCTTAAGCCGTTTGATATCCCCAAGCTTAAGGAAATCGTCGCCAACGCACTCAAGGCGGCGCGCGACATGAAACAAGTCGTTTCCTACGAGCCGCTGTTGGAATCCGAGGACTACGAATTGGGCATCGTGGGACGCAGCGAACCTATGCAGCAGGTTTTCAAGCTGATTGGACAAGTCGCTGCCAGCGATGCCACTGCCCTGGTCACCGGCGAAAGCGGCACCGGCAAGGAGCTCGTCGCCCGCGCCATTTATCATCATAGCAACCGCAGTGAGCAGCCCTTCCTCGCTGTCAATTGCGCCGCCATTCCCGAGCAGTTGCTCGAGAGCGAATTGTTTGGTCACGAAAAAGGCTCTTTCACCGGCGCCACCAACCAGCGCGTCGGCAAGTTCGAGCAATGCAATAAAGGAACCATTTTCCTGGATGAAATCGGCGACATGACGCCGCCCACCCAGACCAAAATCCTGCGCGTGCTCCAGAGCGGCACTTTCGAGCGCGTAGGCGGAAACTCGCCGATCCAGGTGGACGTGCGCGTCATCGCCGCCACCAACAAACCACTTGAAGCCGCGGTCGCCGCCCGCCAGTTCCGCGAGGATTTGTTTTACCGTCTCAACGTTGTCCGCATTCACATTCCGCCCCTGCGCGACCGCCGTGAGGACATTCCGCTGCTGGTGAATTATTTTCTCAAAAAGTTTGCCCGCGAACAGCAGCGCGCCCCCAAATCCATCGCTGCCAGTGTCATCCGGGTGCTCGAAAAATATCATTGGCCGGGCAACATTCGCGAGCTCGAGAACGCAATTCGCCGCGCCCACGTCATGGCCAAAAGCGGCGCGATTCTGCTGGGAGACCTGCCGCCGGAGATCTCCGGCCAGCTTTCCGGCCCCTCCATGCCGGCCTTGACCAGTCTGCCGGGCGAAGCTGCCTCCGGCGATGCCGCCGCGCTCGCTCGCCAGCTCTTTCAATGGGCCAAACGCGACCCTAAACTCAAAGTCATACCGGCCGTTGAACGCGAGCTGGTCATCCAGGCTCTTAAGGAGACCAACAACAATCAGGTTCACGCTGCCACGCTTTTGGGAATCACCCGCGCCACTTTGCGCAAGCGTATCGATAAATTTGGCATCCTTCGTGAATTGAACGTAAAGTAAGTGCAGTCCGGAATGGCGTAACGCCCGCTTCAACCTCTCGGCTGCATCCTACCACCAGGCTACCAGTGCGAAAAAAGAGCTTGCCCCCGAAATTCGGACCACTAGCTAAGTAAGACTGTTTGGTGTCTGATGGACATCCGCCGGAGACGGCGGTAGAAAGAGCAGACAACCAAATGAAAGCGAAACGGCAGCGACATCAATCGGCCTTCAAGGCCAAAGTGGGATTGGAAGCGTTGGCTGGGGTAAAGACGGTGGCGGAGATTGCCCGGGAGTATCAAGTGCATCCGACTCAGTTGAGTCAGTGGAAACGCGCCATTGTGGAACGTTTGGTCGGATAAAACAGATTGAAGAGAGTATTGAAAGAGAAGAGCAAAAGGCACCCGAACAATACGGTCCCTAAATTGAATGAGAATCTGAAGGACGCTGACCTGCACGTTTTTGGGGGATTTGGGGAGGATGTGGATGAGGTTCGATCTGGCCTTTTTTAACTATATAAACCACACTTGGCTATGAGTTCATTAAATATACATTGGATTTCCCAGAACGTTTGATCCTTGGGAACCCAATGACATTTCCAGGAATAAACTCCCTCCAAATTCGCTTCAATCAGATATGAGGCGCCGTCACAACCACTTGATGCTATTTTGGATGGGATATTTACAAAAGCCTCAGAATTGAGAATAAGCTTTAGTCGATCACATGTTTCCACCTCTGCTGTTTGAAATGAGAGTTTTGGCCTCGAATCAGAAGTACGCGGATATCCAATCAATGCAGCTGTAGCGAGATCGACATCCACAGCGCAGGAAACATAACCGTGAGGCTGCACAAAATACCTGGCATGGTTGGCCTTCAGCTCATGCATACCCATTTCCTGAGCAAAAGTAACAATACGATCAATGGCAGCTGAAGCCATTAAAAATGAGGAAAGCATGAACCACAAATCAGAATCCTGATCAATTATTGGGAAAATTGTTCTGCGAATTTCCTCATGCTTCCTGCTAGTTTCCAGGGAGTCTTTTAATTCCGGAAAACGTTCAAACCATTCTTCCGGAGAAAGCTTATCATTCATTTAGATTATCGTTCTTCAACACCCAATCTTTTTAGCGCCAATATTGCTCTGACAAAGTCAGGCTTTATTCTGACTGCACAAGTATATTGTTCAATCGCTTCAGAAACACGATTGAGCCGCTCGAATGCACGGCCCAGGTTAATTCTCACTTGGGTATGCTCGACGAACTGCATTTGCAGCATCCGGTGTATGGACGACCTCGGCTGACGGCGACCTTGCAGCGGGAGGGTTGGCGAGTGAACGAGAAGCGGATTGGGCGCTTGATGAAGGTGATGGATCTGGAGGCGATCTATTGCAAGCCCGGGACGAGTGTGTCTGGGACTGGACACGAGATTTACCCGTATTTATTGAGGAACAAGGCGATCACCGGTCCCGATCAGGTGTGGTGCGCGGACATCACCTACCTGCCGATGCGGCACGGGTTCATGTATCTGATGGTGGTGATGGACTGGTGGAGTCGGTTCGTGCTGGCCTGGGAGTTGAGCATCACGCTGGAGGCGGCGTTCTGTGTCCAGGGCTGGCAACTGGCCCTGGCCGGGGGAACCAACCGCCGTTGATTGCCAACACCGATCAGGGAGCTCAGTTCACGTCCGTCGACTATGTCGGGGCGGTGCAGGAAGCCGGAGTGTTGGTGAGCATGGATGGTCGTGGACGGTGGATGGACAACCGGTTTGTGGAACGGTTGTGGCGGATTCTGAAGTATGAAGACATCTACCTGCGTGGTTATGAACATGGACTGGAATTGCGCCAAGGAGTTGGAAACTGGTTTGGTGATTACAACGATTACCGTCCACATCAGGCGCTGGGCTACGCGACACCCGCTGAGGTGTATCGGGCCCCTGAATCACACGGAGCCAAACCGGCAATTTGGGCTTGAAGTGAGACCACCGGTGGTGGTAAAAAAGAATCACCCCAGAAAACGGGAGGGAGAAAGTGGTGCGGGGCATCCTTTCTCCTTTCCAAATATCTCGGGGAGCAAAACAAAGACGGTCAACCAAACCGTCCGTCAGCACCAGAAAGTCATAGCTTATTTTCGCCGCTCAGTGGTTTAAAAATGGGGACAAGCTCAAAATTCCCGGTCACTTGTATCACCAGTGTTCCCGCTTTATCTTGTCCTTAAACTATGAAAGCGTTCCAACTTCAAGGTCAGTCCGGAGCGGATTCTTTAAGGCCCGTGGAAATACCCGAGCCGAAGCCCGGCCCCGGGCAAGTGTTGGTCCGTGTCCGGGCAAACTCCCTGAATTATCGCGATCTAATGATCGCTGACGGCCGTTACGGTAAAATCAATTTGCCGCTCGTGCCGCTTTCCGACGGCGCAGGGGAAATCGCTGCCGTGGGGGCAGGCGTGACGCATTGGAGAACCGGCGACCGCGTGGCGGGAACCTTCTTTCAAGGCTGGAGCGGCGGCACTTTCCGGCGGGAAGTTTTTGGCACCGCCTTGGGCGGAGCCCTAAGCGGCATGCTTGCGGAATTCGTGGTCTTGGCCGAGGATGGTTTGGTTGCCATCCCGCCGCAGCTGAGTTTTGCCGAAGCTGCCACGCTGCCCTGCGCAGGCGTGACCGCCTGGCATGCTCTGGTCGCACGCGGACATGTCGCCGCTGACCAAACTGTTTTGCTCCTTGGCACAGGCGGTGTTTCCATCTTCGCCTTGCAAATCGCCAAAATGCACGGCGCCCGCACCATCATCACCAGCGGCAGTGACGAAAAACTGGCGCGCGCCCGGGCGCTTGGCGCTGATGTCACCATTAATTATCGCACCACGCCCGATTGGGAAGAGGAAGTCTTTCGCCTGACCGATAAGGCGGGCGTGGATCATGTTGTGGAAGTGGGTGGCACCGGCACCTTTCCCAAATCATTGCGCTCGCTCGCAGTCAACGGACAGGTTCATGTGGTCGGCGGCGTCAGCGGTTTTACCAGCGACGTGCCGCTGCGGGAAATCCTGGGAAAACTGGCCACAATCAACGGAATTTTTGTTGGTAGCCGTCTGATGTTTGAGGCCTTCAACCGCGCCATCACCCTGAATCACATAAAACCTGTCGTTGACCGGGTGTTCCCGTTTGCCGATGCCGCAGCTGCTTACCGTCATCTGCAAAGTGGCGCGCATTTCGGCAAGGTCGTGGTCGATTCGAGCAACTGATTCCACGTTTCCGATTATCGTGATTGTTTCGCCGTCCCTGTCCTCGATTATCAATCTTCAATGCTCCAAAGGCCCGATTATTCTAAATTCCTGCTCCACTTGAAATCATTTGGAGATTCGTCGCGAAATGCCTTGCAAATCATTTTCCCGGGAAGAAAATCAAAAAAGGCCTACGCTGGTCAAGGCAATGGGTCTCATTCAGATT
>Ga0182012_10002032_pt1 | contig 22085 bp, 17 predicted proteins | sample 612S2SmetaG_FD_120486 | JGI IMG/M metagenome (GOLD analysis project Ga0182012, IMG submission 120486) | Permafrost microbial communities from Stordalen Mire, Sweden - 612S2S metaG | ecosystem: Environmental > Terrestrial > Soil > Wetlands > Permafrost | place: Sweden: Stordalen | collected... | reverse complement strand
GGTTCCACGTCCAGACATGACGCGGCGTCCCGAATGCTGAGTCGGGCAGCACCAGCGAGCGCATCAGCACCAGCCGGCGTTCGTCCGGATCGCCGATGAACGCGATCCACCGGTAAGCCTCGTCCATCGCGCTGATCTCCCGCGAGGATGGCGGCTGTCGAACCGAACGCGGGACGCCGTTGGCCGCGTCGGGCCAAAGCGAACGAAAGCCTGTCGGGAAACAGCCGGCCCACGGCAGCGCCATCAGAACGCGCCCCGCCGCCATCAACCGGGCTTCGATCGTCGTGGCCGAGACATCGGCCGCGCGGCAGGCAGGACCAAACGGGCAGCGTTCGCAACACATCGGCATTTCCAGGGCCGCCACCTCACGGGTTCGTGAGGCGGTAATCACTGTCTGCCAAAAGTCGCTGGACAATCGCAAGGGAATCCGTTTCCGCGCCGCGACCTGGCCGATCGCCAGCCCATTCGGCACGTCAAAGTGCCGCGCAGCAGCCGACGCCCGGAGTTTGCCGCGCAAGTGCCGCGCTCGCGCCAGCCGCCGCCGGAATCACAGCGCTGGCCCGCATTCAGGCCCCGGCTTTCGGTCGATTGCCAGGGCGCTCTTTTTCGCGTTCAAAATCGGCGGGAATTATTGCTTTTACACACGGGACGTAGTATGTTCCGGGCATGAACCTGATCACTTTCGTAAAGACCTTCGCGACCGATGAAGTCTGCCGCGCGCACATGCAAAGTGTCCGCTGGCCGCATGGTCCGGTATGCCCCAGATGCGGAACGATCAACGACGCGGCGCATGTCGGCGGACGGCCCGGCGTGTTCCGCTGCAACGCCTGCAAGAGCCAGTTCACCGTCACGGTCGGGACCGCGATGGAAGGCACTCACCTGCCGCTCAACATCTGGTACCTCGCGATGTATCTGATGATGAGCACGGCCAAGCCGATCAGTGCCATGAGCCTGTCGCGCCAGATGCAAATTCAGTATCGGACATGCTGGCATCTGCTGCACCGGCTCCGCGCCATGCTGGAACGCGGCGACAAGCTGCCGCTCGCGGGCGTCATCGAGGCCGACGAAACCTATGTCGGCGGAAAGGCCGCCAACCGGCAGAAGCATTGCCCGGAACCGACACGCGGTCGCGGCACGGATAAGCCGATGGTGTTCGCGGCGGTTGAACGTGGCGGGGAAGCCCGCACGGCGGTCGTGAAGTCCGCGAGTGCCATGGCCCTCGATCCGCTGATGTATCGTTGGTTCGACCGGGACTCGATCCTCTGCACCGATGAACTGGCGACCTACAAGTGGTTCGGCGGCAAGATGCGGCGCCATCATAGCGTCACGCATTCCGCCCGCGAATATGCGCGCACGGAAGGCACGCTTCGCGTCCATACCAACACGGTCGAAGGGTTCTTCGGCCTGTTCAAGATCGGCATTCTCGGCATCCACCATTGGGTTTCCGCGAAGCATCTGCACCGTTACGCGACCGAACACGAGTTCCGGTACAACAGCCGCACGCATGACGCGCCCGACCGCATCGCGCGGTGCCTGATTGGTCAGCATGGGCGGCTCCGGTTGCGCGAGTTGTTCGCCTGATGGTGATGCAGGCAACGAAGGGACGGCTCTACGGCGGCGGTCTTGGAACCGTCGCGCGGATCGGCGGACAGTGCCGTGCCGTGTGGAACCTGTTCGTTGCCGAAAGCGCCGAACGCTACAAGGCGGAAGGCAAGTTCGTTTTCTACGCGGAGATGTCCGCCCGCCTGCCGAAGTTGATTAAGGAAGACCCGCGCCTCGCCGGGCTGCCGCACCGTGCGGCGCAGATGACGGTGCAGAAGTTGGATCGGGCGTTGCGCGATTGCGCCAAGAGCAAGGGCAACGCCCGGCGCGGCTTCCCCCGGTTCAAGAAGTACGCCGACAGGTCCGATGCTTTTTCGTTCGTTGGCCGCGAGGTTCGGGTTGAACCGGGCCGCATCCGTCTGCCGAAGATCGGCTGGCTTCGCGTGCGCGGCATGACGTTGCCCGACGGCGCGGCCATGAAGCAGGTCGCGGTGACGCAAGAGCCGAACGGTTGGCACGTCTCCATCCAGTTCGACGCGCCCGCCAAGGTCTACGCCGAACCCACGCTGCCCGCTGTCGGGATCGACGCCGGGTTGAACCACTTGGCGACCCTGAGCGACGGAACGCGCATCGCGCATCCTCGCCTCGCCAGGAAGGCCACGAAGCGGTTGCGCCGCTTGAACCGGGAGCGCGATCGGCGGCGCAAGGGCAGCGTGAACCGCAAGCGCACCGTGGTTCGCCTTGGCCGCACGCACCGCGCCCTTGGCGACGCGCGGAAGGATGCGATGCACAAGGCGACGCGGAAACTTGTCGATACCTACAGCGGCTTTGCCGTTGAAGATTTGAGCCTTCGCGGCATGATACGAACCCGGATGGCGGGATCGCTGGCCGATGCGGGGCTGGGAGAGTTTGTTCGGACCCTCCACTATAAAGCCGAGTGGGCGGGGAGGTCGTGGCATGTCCATGGCCGTTTCGCTCGCAGCACGGGCGTATGTCCCGACTGCGGCCACGTCGGCGAGAGGTTGGCCCTCTCCGTCAGGAGTTGGGCTTGTGATAGCTGCGGCGCGGTTCACGACCGCGACGTTGCCGCCGCCAGGGTGATCCTGGCTGGCGCGGTACTGCCAGTGGGGCAGGAACCGGCGGCTGCGATGCCGCGAAAGCGAGGCTCTGCCGTTCGTGGCGGGGATCGGGCATCCGCCCGGTCTAGTCACGGCGGGCCACCTTCGAATGTTGACGATGCTCTTGTGGACGAGTTCGCATGAGCAAAAGCAATAACCCCGATCATCTGCATCCCGACGAGTGTGACGTGATCGTGGGGTACTGTCCAAGGACCGACCGATGCTTCGCGACCAACATCACCGCCGGGCGTAGCGTGTACGTACTCAACCCGTCTCATTGGTTGTTGTCTTTGGACGACGTCTTCGGGACTGGCCCCGGTAATGAATTTCGAACTGGTCCCGCTAATGCCCCGGTAACACAACCGAAGGATTGGCGACCCGAGTCGGGAGACCTCGAAATACATAGCTAATTTCAATGGGTTATACTGGAGCGGGCGAAGGGATTCGAACCCTCGACCCCAACCTTGGCAAGGTGTCCGAAGCGCTTACGCCAGGGCATCCGGCTCACCGCCATAGCAAGATTTTACACTATAAATCAATTAGATAAGCACGACCATCCCCGCCGCCAGTATCCCAGACCTACCCCGCGACCTGCTTTCAAGTGCTTGGAATCCGCTTCGTCGAGGCCTATGATAGGCCCATTCTAAGCAGACTTCCAGTAGGTGCCTGATATGGCTGGAGAAAAGATCACAAAGCGCGTCGTGGACGCCCTGAAGGCTCCGGAACCTTCGAAGGTTGGGGTCAAGGTTCGGGAGAGTTTCCTGTGGGATCGCGAACTGCGAGGCTTCGGTGTGCAGGTCATGCCCTCCGGCCTGAAGAGCTTCGTGATCCAGTATCGTACCCCCGAGGGACGCCCCCGGCGGGTGGTCCTCGGACGCTATGGTCTGATGACCGTCGAAGAGGCGCGCATCATCGCTCACGAGAAGCTCGTCGCCGTGTCCAAAGGCATCGACCCTGTCGCCGAAGATGCCAAGGCTGCGGGCCTCGTGACCGTCGCCGAAATCTGTGACTGGTACACCGCCGAGGCCGAGGCTGGACGGATCCTCGGCCGGCGCCGACGTGCCATCAAGGCGTCCACCTTGGCGATGGATCGGAGCCGTATCGAGGCGCACATCAAGCCGCTGCTCGGGCGTCGGCAGATCGGATCGCTGAAGCTCGGGGACATCGAGGGCGCGCAAGCCGACATCGCCGCGGGCAAAACATCGAAGGCGCGCGTCGGCAGCCGGGGTGGCGCCATCACCGGCGGCGAAGGCGTGGCGGCACGCACCATGTCGACGCTGCATGCCATCTTCGAGCACGCCGTGCGCCTTGGACGGATCGAAGTGAATCCCGCCAAAGGCGTTCGGAAACTGGCGGCTCAGCCGCGTGAGCGGCGCCTCAGTCGCGCCGAGATTGAGCGGTTGGGCAAGACGCTGCGCGCCGTCGCCGAGGAGGGGGAGCATCCGACCGGACTTGCGGCCATCCGCTTTCTGCTACTCACGGGGTTCCGACGCATGGAAGGCCTGGGCCTGGAACGCACCTGGCTCGATGAGGAAGAAGAGGCGATCCGGTTCCCTGATACCAAGAGCGGCGCCCAGACGCGCGTGATCGGACGCGCCGCCATTGAGCTGCTGCTCGATCAGCCAAAGACGAAATCGCCCTACTTCTTCCCGGCCGATTGGGGCGAGGGCCACTTTGTCGGTGTGGTCCGTGTGCTGGATCGCGTCTGTGAGAAGGCACGGCTGGCCGACATCACGCCGCACACCTTGCGCCATACCTTTGCCAGCCTGGCCGGCGATCTTGGTTTTTCCGAGTTGACCATCGCCGCCCTGCTCGGACACTCCGCCCGCGGCGTCACCCAGCGCTATATCCATATCGATGAGGCGCTGAGAATGACCGCGGACCGGGTTGCCGGAGAGATGGCCGATATTCTTGACGGGCGAGCGACGCCGGCACGCACGCGCGCCCCACGCGGCGACCGCGCCGAGCGGCATCTGGAAACCGCCGGCTCATGAGGCACGTCCCTGGTCAGGGTTTGTCAGAAATTTGCAGCGGATTTCTGATACGATCCAGCGCCGTCCCAGTCAGTATCCCCTCCCAGGGAGTCCGAAGAAGACGGCATTTTTCGGTCATCACTTCCCACTGTCCGAAAATTGCGGTAAGCTTCGGACATGATGGATGTCGGCCTAAATACGGACCTTCGCGCCAGGCTGCTTGATCGTATCGCGTCAGACCCGGAGGCGGTTTGGACCCCGAGCGACTTCGCCGATCTTGGTAGCCGTGCCGCGGTGGATAAGACGTTGCAGCGCCTGGTGCCATCCGGTGAAATTCGCCGTATTGACCGGGGGCTCTATGACCGACCCCGCAGAAATGGTCTGACAGGCCGAGCAACCGTGCCTGATTATCGCGCCGTCATCCGTGCAGTCACGCGGCGCGATCAAGCGCGCGTGGTGGTGGACGGCATGACCGCTGCAAACGACCTAGGGCTCACCACCGCCGTGCCGGCGCGCATCGAGGTTCTCGTTGATGCGCGCCTGAAGCCCATCAAGCTCGGCAATCAGGAGATCCACTTCAAGCAAGCCGCCCCAAGCCGCCTCTACTGGGCAGGTCGGCCCGCCATGAGGGTCGTTCAAGCGCTGCACTGGATGCAGGACATGCTGGTTAACGACGATGAGCGCGTACGGGTCAGAGACGCGCTGCGCCGTCTATTTGCTGACCCCAGCCACGGACAATCGATCCGCGATGACTTGCGCGCCGGCCTATCGACTTTGCCGATCTGGATGCAGGAATTCCTCCGCGACCTTCTTGGTCCGGCTGCGGCGGAAGGCCCGCGTCAATGACGACCGCCGCCTACCAGCAAATCATTTCCGCCTCGCCACGCGACCGCCTCGATCTGTTTCTCGCCACCGCCAACCGGCTCGGCACGCCGATCGGCAATGTCGAAAAGGATTTCTGGGTCTGCTGGACGCTGAATGCGCTCTATCACGAACGCCCGGCCGCGGGACCGCGCCTTTTGTTCAAGGGCGGCACATCGCTGTCGAAGGCCTATGGCCTGATCGAACGATTCTCCGAAGATATCGATGTCACGGTATTCCGCGACGACCTTGATGAAGCCGTCTCGATCGAAGCCCTCGAAGCTTTGTCGAACAAGAAGCGCCGCGCCCGCCTCGATGCCATCCGCGACGCCTGCCGCGCTTATATAACCGGCCCGCTCTACACGTTCCTGGGCGCTCAAATCGCAGCTGCTACCAGTGGGGCCGGCCGGGTAGAAATCGATCCGGCTGACCCGGATGGCCAGACGCTGCTCCTCTGGTATCCAGAAGTCGAACCCCGTGACGGCGCCTATGTACGGCCCGCCGTGCGACTCGAATCCGGCGCCAAATCGGCCCTCGACCCACACCAGCCTGTTCCGATCACGCCCTATATCAATAACGAAGCGCCGGAACTGAAGCTCGCTGTCACCGACGTCACCACGATCGAGGCGGGCCGAACTTTTTGGGACAAGGTGGTCATCGCCCATGGTCTGCGGCGTTGGTACGAGCGGCGCGGTGTGCTTCGGCAGGAAGGCCAGAGGGTGTCCCGGCACTACTACGATCTCCATTGCCTGCTTCAGTCTGACGTGGGTCTGGCCGCCCTCGCTCAGACCGCCCTGGGGGCCGATTGCGTGAGGCATGCGCGCATGTTCTTTGATCGGCCGGATTACGATTTGGCCTCGGCCGCTGCCGGCTCATTCGCAATCGCACCGATCGATGGGATGATCGAAGCGCTTACACGGGATTACGACAACACAAAGGCTATGATTTTTGGCGGTCCGCCATATTTCAAGGACATTCTCGAATCGGTCGGCGCTATTGAGCGAATCGTCAATTTGACGAAGCAGAAGCATGAATAACGCCATTTTGCAGTCCGCATCCAGCTCGCCAAGAACCCGGCGCTCCTCCTGCGACTCAGCCTGCAGCCTTCCGGCGACTTGGTATCAGACGCCTTCAGCAACGGCGCGAGCTGGAAGTTGTCTCGCCACCGTGATTAATCGGGGGTGACTTTTGAGCCTGTTCACAGACTGGTGCAGAAAGAGCCAGAGCAAGGATAAGCTGAAACACTTCTTGACCTTAGTTGAGAAGGAGGGCGGACGGGACGCCGTCCGAAATCGCATCACCGAAACAATACGCTCCCACTATGAGCGCCTCGATCGGATCGCTGAAGATGTCGCGCGTCTCGGCTATGAGGGCGCGGCCGAACTGCTGAGGACGGTGTTACCCCGCAACGCTAGGGCCCGCTCCGGCGAGCTAGGCGAGATCCTTGCGACCGAGTTGGTCGAGGAGGAGACGGGCTTCCGCGTCCCGGTCCGGCGCTTGCGCTACAAGGACGGACGCGAGATGGCGCTGCGCGGCGATGATTTTATCGGTGTCGCTTATGACCCGAATGATGAACTCTGGCTCTTGAAGGGCGAAGCCAAGAGCAATCAGATCCTCAGCAAGACCACGATCGCTGCGGCGCGCGAAGCGCTCTGCCGCCACGACGGCCGCTGTACACCGGACTCGTTACTATTCGTGGCCAATCGGCTCCTGGAGAGCGACAACGACGATGACGTCGAACTTGGCCGGACGATCCGGGACGGCATTGGCCGCAAGACGATCCTCGCGAGCCGCGTCGACCATATGCTGTTCACCATGTCCGGCAACGGGCCGCCTGCGGCGTTGAAGGTCGATCTCGACGGTGCCAGCGCTGATCGGACGCATTACGTCGTGAACCTGCGCATCGACGATCATCAGGACTTCATCGCCGAGATGTACGAAGAGGCGCAAAACCTTGGAGACACCTGACGAACTCCGCACATTCCTCACTGACGCAACCCGCGACGGCATCTGGAATCGCCTTCTCTATCGCGGTGCGGCCTGGGCGCTCATGCGGAAGGATGGCGTCCTGCCGGACGTGGCGCCACGTATCGGCGCCACGATCGAAACGGACCTTACAGAGCACGGCTTTTCCGTGCTGCGCGCCGCCCTAGCGCTGAAAGAGAAGTCGGGACCGTCGGAAATTTCAAGCCGTGGCTTCGAGCGGGCCGCAAACGCGTTTGAGGCCGTTGTTCGCAATGGCGACCCCGCTGATCCCAAGCGCGGCTTTCACCGCACCGTCGCGGCGGCAGCATACCATCTCGCCGGTTATTCGGCGGTCGCCTACTCGCTGTTCAACGAGACCTCTGGTGACCTCAACGCCAGTCCCGCCGAGATGGCGATCATGCTGCTCGTCCTGCGTGACCTCGATCGGCTGCGAAGCTATGTCCGCGCTTGGCTGGTCGACGACGAACACAGCGACGGAACAGTGGCGTTTTCGCTCGACATAGATTTGGTCGAGCCAGACGAAGCAATCGCCATCATCCTAAACACCACCATCTGTCGCGCGCTCGCTTTCTTCGACTTCGCACTCCAGACCGGTGACCCAGATCCGATGACGGTTGCGCGCAATCTGCTGGTTGGGGCGATCAGCCTCGCCAACAACGCAGAGAACGTGCCGTTGTGGTGGGACAGCAGGCTTTGCCTCAATCTCATCGAAGATCTTTGGGCGCACTCGCTGCACGTCAACCTGCCACTCGACCCGCCGGAAGGTGGCGCGGAAGCCTATCCCGTCCTTCGCCACATGTTTATTGCCTCGCTCTATGCACGCAAGAATGCCGAAGTCGAGCTTTGGCCGTCGCAGCGCGAGGCCGCAAAACGCTCTGGCGATCTGACCGACGATCTCGTAGTCGCGCTACCGACCAGCGCCGGCAAGACGCGCGTGGCCGAGATTGCGGCGCTGATGACCTTGTCTGTCGGCCGCCGCGTCCTGATCGTCACGCCGCTTCGCGCCCTCTCGGCGCAGACGGAGCGATCGTTCCGCAAGACGTTCGCGCCTCTTGGCTTCCAGGTGTCTTCCCTCTATGGCGCCAGCGGCATATCCGCCGGCGACGAAGACGCGTTGCGCACCCGCGAGATCGTCATCGCGACACCGGAGAAGCTCGACTTCGCCCTCCGCAACGACCCCACCCTCATCAACGATGTCGGGCTGATCGTGCTTGACGAAGGCCATATGATCGGACCAAGCGAGCGCGAGATTCGCTACGAGACCCTGGTCCAGCGCCTACTCCGGCGATCGGATGCCGCGAACCGGCGCATCATCTGCCTCTCCGCGATTCTGCCGGGCGGCGATGAGCTCAATGATCTGACCGCCTGGATCAGGAACGATGAGCCGGGCTCGCCGGTCCGGTCAGAATGGCGACCGACGCGACAGCGCTTTGGCGCGCTCGGCTGGTCCGGACGGGCCGCGCGGCTTAGTTTCGACTTGAATCAGAATGGACCGTTCATCGACCGCTTCGTGGAGGCGATGCCGCCGAAGGGGCGAGAAAAAATGCCCTACCCGCGAAAGAATAGCCATCTCACGCTTTTCGCCGCCTGGAATTTCGCCGCGCAAGGAAAACGTACCCTCATCTTTTCGACGCAGGCCAACTGGGTAGAAAGCTACGGAGCGCAGGTCGTAGACCTCTGCCAACGCGGGTATCTTACTTCGCTGCTCAATGACGAGTCCGAAATAGCTCGCGCCCTCGAAGTCGGACGCGAATGGCTCGGCGACAGCCACCCCGCTGTCACTTGCCTCAACTTCGGCGTTGCCATCCACCACGGGCGGCTGCCAAATCCGTTCCTGCGGGAGCTCGAGATCTTGCTCGCCCAGGGCGTCCTAAAAGTAATCATTGCATCTCCAACGCTGTCCCAGGGCCTAAATCTGAACGCAGCAGTACTGCTGGTCCCAGCATTGTATCGGTCGGGCCAGCCTGTCACCGGGGAGGAGTTTGCAAATGTCGCCGGCCGGGCCGGGCGCGCGTTCGTCGATGTGGAAGGTCTCATCGTCCACACCATGTTCGACAAGGTGGATTGGCGCCTCCAGGAATGGCAGCGACTCGTCAACTCGATCAAGGCTAGGACATTGAAGAGCGGCCTAATCCAGCTCGTGGCCGAAATCATTAGCCGCCTTGCCCGTGAGGGCGTTCTGGAGCGTGACGACGCCTTTGAATATCTGGCCAACTCGCGGGCCGCTTGGACCTCCGCAAACGAAGAAGCTGCGGTTGCAGCCGTCAGTCCTTTCGGTAGCCCAGGACCAGGCGGCGGTGAGGATGATGCCAGCGGTGAGGAAGAGGGGAAAATCGAAGAAGAACCCCTGTCCCAGCTCGTCGAGCGACTCGATGCAACAGTCTTCGGTCTGATCGAGGCGCTCGATGCGGATCGCGGGGACTTACCCCGGCTGCTGGATGAAGCTCTCCGGGGCTCGCTATGGGCGCGCCAAATCGCCCGCGAAGGCGACGATACCAGGGCGCGCCACGAACGGATCTTCCAAGCCCGCGCGAACCTAATCTGGATGCACACGAATGACCGTGCGCGCCGAGGTCACTTCGCGATGGGCGTCGGCCTAGAAGCGGGTCTCGCCATTGACGAGATGGCCGATGAGCTGGCCGCGCTCATCGATCGCGCGGATCTGGCTTCTTTGCCTGGTGACGAGGATGAACTCGCCGACGCCTTGGCGGGCCTTGTGGAACGCCTCTTGGTCATTCGCCCGTTCATTCCCGACAAGAAGAACGCGCTCCCGCCCGCCTGGCGCGCCTTGCTCAAGCAATGGGTGTCCGGGGTCGACGTCGACGTCCTCGGCGCCGACAACATGCGCATCATTGAAGACGCATTCATGTACCGCCTGGTCTGGGCGCTCGAAGCAATTCGCACGCGTCGCGCGACTCTCGGCTGGTCGCCTGACATCGTCCCCGGTGGAGGCGCTGCAACCATCGAGACCGGCGTGCCGCAATTCATGATGGCGATGCTGATCCGAGCCGGCTTGCCGTCGCGGCGCGCAGCGATGACCGCCGTGCGCGAGGGATCGGCATCCTTCGTCACTCCGGCGGAGATGCGCGATTGGCTGAGCGGCAACGAGATCACAGCCTTAACGGACCAGGGCGAATGGCCGACGGCCGACACAGCCGCCTTGTGGCGACGCTTTCGCGAGGAAGTCCTGAGCGGCGGAATCCAGGCCTGGACGATGACCTCCTGGAAGCGCCTGCTCGACCTCCCGGATAGCATCGCGCCTCCTCCGGCCGGTCTCTACCGGGTCGAGCCAGACGGCGACGAACCGGACGCGACTTGGCTCTCAACGCCTGATTATCGGCGTATCGCGAGATTCAAAAAATCCCCCCGCGACGCCAAACCGAGCATTTTCGTCGCACGCATGGCAGGCGGCACCGGTCTGGCTGAGATCAGCCGGACCGGACGCGGCAAGGTCAATTGGCCGACGGCCGCCCCGGCCTGACCGCCCTTGGGGCAACACCGGCGCAAATATGACGCCTCGCGACACGGACCGGCCGGCGATAGCTTCCCCTCGGCAGGCGGCGTGGAAACGTCTACCCAGGCCGCCGAGACCGCCAAGCAGGTCCGGGGACGCCCTGGCGTAGCGCCGGATACTCTTGACAAGGATCGGCGGCATCACCATTCTCACTAATCTGAGTGAGGATGGTGAGTCGTGTATCTGCCTATTAAGACCCTTGCCGATAACGGCACGATCCTGACCGGCGCGCTCGCCGGCCGGCTCCTTTTTGGCAAGCTCGTCGGGCATGCCCCTGGGCCGAATGAGCCCGAGCCAGCATTTCTCGACTTTAGTGACGTCAAGGTTGCGACTTCCTCCTTCTTGCGCGAGAGCGTTATCGCATTCCGCGACTATGCGCGCTCGACGTTGCCGAACCTGTATCCGGTCGTCGCAAACACGGCCGAGTCCGTCGAGGAGGAACTGACGTTCTTTCTGCGCCATCGCAGTGATGCCATGTGGGCCTGCGATCTCAATGAACGCGGCTTGCCCTTCAACGCGCGGCTGATCGGCGAGCTGGACGAAGTCCAGCGCGCGACGTTCGACCGCGTGCTCGATCTCGGCACAGCGAGCGCCCCAACCCTCGCGGCACAGAGCGGACGAGGGGACGGGATTGGCCCAACCGCGTGGAACAACCGTCTCTCCAATCTCGCGGCCCGCGGGCTGCTGATCGAGCGGCGCGGCGGCAAGACCAAGACATTCACTCCTGTGCTGGAGACTGTGTGATGGGCCTCGAATATATCCGAAGCGCAGCGGGGAAACCGTACGCCAAGCGGTGGGCGAGGGGGCTAAATCGGTTGAAGACGCCGACACTCCTTGATGTCAACCTGAGCGCTGAAAGCCGCGTCGTCACGGCGACCCTGGCCCCGGGCTGTACGCCGAAACCAGGCGATGCCTATCTCGTTCAGACGAACGGCTCGGGCGACCTCGTTGTACTTGATGGCCATCGACAGATCGCGCGGATCACCGATCCACCGGCGAGCATCACCGAGGCGCTTGGCGCCCGCCGCGGAATGGCGCCAGCAGTCGTCGAGCGCATCAGTAGCTTCGGCAATACCGCGGAGCTGAAGCTCGGATGAACCAACGACCCTCGCACGAGCCAACGCGGGACTTTCGCCCATCCCGGCGTCTTCACGATGATGCGGCGCGGAATGCGCGGTCGTTGGGCTGCCACAGTTGCCCCGACTTCAAGGATTGTGGCGGTCTTCACATCTCTGCCGGCATCTTCGACTGCGGCGATCTATGTTCATGTGCGGATCGCAACAAGTGCGACATGGTCTGCCGTGGGAAGCCGCGGGCATTCTTCGAGCGCATGATGGAAGTGGACGGCTTGGACCTCGGGACCGTGGCCCGCGTGGCTCCCGTTGCTGCCGTGCCGCTCCCCGACCTGGTTCCGCTGATCGGACACAAGTACAGCCGCACGAAACCGCTGAGCGAGCCCGTCGTCGCTGTCTCGCTTTTCGAGCTTTTTCACATGGGTACTGGCGAACCCAATGTGCGCTCGCGCGCCGAACTGGGCGAACGGTTCCTGATCCCGCCCGATGCAACCGTTATCGCTACTGGCGTCGATCGCGACACCAAAGTGGAGGCCTGGTGGGCGTTCTCCGCCCGCGAACGCGTCATGCAGACATTGCGTGATCTCGGTATCGCCCTTGTGACAACTCCAAACTTTAGCCTGTTCACCAACGTCCCGCGTCCCGACAATCTTCATGGGATGAAGCGCATCGCACTGAGTTGGGCGGAACTCATGGCCGCGGGAATTCCGGCCGCTCTACATCTCAACGCTCGGACCGACTATGACTATGCCCGATGGACGATGTTCATCGCTGAACGCCCGGAGGTCACGGCGGTGGCCTTCGAGTTCGGGACCGGCGCCGGCTCTCCGGATCGTCTCGAATGGCACGTCGACCGTCTTTGCGCACTTGCCGCCGACGCTGGCAGACCCCTAATCCTCGTAGTTCGTGGTGGTGTACGCGCTCTTCAGCGGCTTCGGGTTCACTTTGGCCAGGTCATCCTTATAGAGACCGACGCCTTCAGCCGCGCTTTGAAACGCCGCCGCGCGACCATTACAGAGAGCGGTCGGCTGCGCTGGACGCGTGCCCTCACCCCCAAGGGCGAGCCGATCGATGAACTGTTAGCGCACAATACGGTAACGGTCCGCTCGGCCCTCACCCAGCAGATGATCCATCCGCTCGAACCACTACGCGTTGCGCAGAGGCCCATTCGGCGCCCTGCATCGAACGCTGATCGTCAAACCGCCCAATCGAGCTTTGTGTCCGAGCTCGACGCTACCTTGCAGGCTCGGGCTGTGCCCTCGAACCGCGAGCGCGTGATCCTCGCTGCGAAACCGTAGCTCGCCATCATGATTCGCCAACGCCCGAAACATCTGGCCCATGCCGAACCCATTACCGGTCGCGCGGCCAAGGCGCGAATTCCCGTCCTGGACGGCAATCATCAGCGCTGCGCCGGCGTCATGGACCCCGGCATATTCGGAATTCTCGCGAAGGCTCGCCAGAACCCCGATGCCCGCGTCTGCGACAACGACCTCGAAACCGCCCGTGGTTGCGGCATAGGCAACAAGGCCCGTCTCCGGCATTCGACTGTGGAGAAGCACATTCTCCCGGAGTTCGCCCATCGCGCCAATGATGCCGGCCGCGAGCGTCTTCGGAAAGCCGGCGGCGACCGCAGCCTGTTCGGCCCGGCTAGACCAAAGGGACCAATGATCGGCGCCGTCGCCCTCGAGCGTCAACCGACGAAGGGGAAAGGCGCCGGCTCGTGCGCGGAATTCTGTCCCGGCAGTCCTGCCCTGAGTTATCGCGCCTTCGAGCGTGGCCGCGAACGGCGCATCGATCGTGACGTCTGCGAACAGCTCCGGCGCCGCTCGACGCGCCATCAGAACCTCGACAAGCGGTCCGATCAGGCCGGAGCGGCCGACCCGCACCGGACCCATCCGCGTCAGTTCGCCAGACTGCGCCGCCCACAGCAGGTCATCCGCGCCGGCAAAATCACCTACCAGCTCATGTCCCTGTTGCTGCCGATCACCCACGCCGTCAGTCCCCGCCTGAACAATCAGGGCGTCTCAGACCGACATCCCAGTGACATCGCCTGTCGTGATCGCCCCTTCGCCTCCTTCATAGCAGATGAGCGCCACAGACGAGACGGGTGTCGATCTCACCGCCAGTGCTATCCGGCTCCGGTCGGCGAAACCGTCACAACAGACCGCAGCTTCTCCTCCCACAATCTCCCTACGGACTGCGTGTGCAATGACATCTAAACCAGCCTTGGATCGCCCGTTGCTATTGAATGGATTCGAAGTCGAACTGCCAGCCGAGATTGATGTCCTCGTGCGTCCGATGGCCGATCCCACCGATGTCAAAATCGAGCGCGAGCGACTCGACGGCTTTTGGTTTGTTCATTGGCTGGGGGGCAGCCTCTACTGCTTGCGACTGAAAGCAGGCGGTCCAAATCTGAGCGGCGCGCCGACAAGGCTCAAGGTCAACGAGCACCCCTGGCTGCTTCGCGCACGCATCGACGACGTGATCGAAATCGTGTTCGATCGCTACACGGCGCTTCGCCATCGTCCGTTCACATTTCTATCGCAACGCGACGAAATCGTCGCTGAGGCAGCAAGAAAGGCCCGATTAACCCACCCTCTTCTCGCGGATTTTCAGATCCTGCCAAAATTCAGTCTCCATGCCAAGGTGATCGAACCCGCCGAGGGTGGAACCCGGCTGGGCCTCTTCGTGACGCTTGGCATGCGCTATGAAGCCAACGCCGACATTGAATCGCTTGAGAAAGCGGGTGTCGATCTGTCCGGACTCTACGTGATCCGCCGCGACGTTCCGCCTGGTCAACGTCGCCTCGTCGGCCGCATTGACCATTTGGCCGGCGGGATGGTCCATCTCTCCGAGGCCACTGATGCCGAAACGATAGCCACTTCGGCGGTACAACTGGAGGGGTCGCTCGAAACATTCTCGCGCGGCCTGCGGGCGCTCCTCGGCAATCGTTACGGAGCGCTGCACGACGCTATCGACGAGGTCCATGCGAATTTTCGGCTCGGACCGGCTTTCGATGGGATCGTCGAACGTATGGGCGAGTTCCTCCACCGCAAATCGCCGGTCAGCCTCGCTCAAGGCGTCGAGGCGCGGATCGGCGAGCGCCTTACGATCGAAAACCACGGAGATCGTACCAGCGTCTACGTCGTGCCGCCCGTCGAATACGTATTCGATCGTGCCGGCAGTAAGCGTCATAGATATGCGTGGCAGGGTCTGCTGAATTACGGACCCTACGATCGGACGACATTTGCCAAGAAGTCTCCGCGCATCTTGATCGTCTACCCGGTCACCGCGGAGGGGAAGGTCGAAACATTCCTGAAGGCTCTGCGCGATGGCGTCCCCCCACCGCAGCGCGGCTTTCCGACCGGCTTCGCCAAGACCTTCGGGTTGCTCAATCCTGAGTTCCTACGGTGCCCGGTCCGCCTCACCGGATCCAATATTGAGTCGGTCGAGGGAATATATCGACAAGCGGCCTCGGCCTACCTTGAGAAAGATTCAACGATCGACGCCAGCATCGTCGCGATTATGGATGAACACGCCAACTTGCCGACTCTGCAAAGTCCCTATGTCCGGACCAAGGCATTGTTCCTAACGCTTGGCATTCCGACCCAGCAGGTTCGCCTAGCGACCGTCAACCAGCGTCCTCAGAGTCTCCAGTATACCCTTCAAAACCTCAGCATCGCCCTCTACGCCAAGCTCAATGGCACGCCTTGGACCGTGGATCAGGACCAAGCCATCAGTGATGAGATCGTTATCGGCATGGGCGTGGCGGAGTTGTCGGGCAGCCGAACCTTCGCGCGTCAGCGTTTCGTCGGGATCACGACTGTCTTCGGAGGCGATGGCACATACCTGCTCGGCAACGTCTCGCGTGAATGCAACTATGCTGACTATGCTGCGATGATCCGGCAGTCGATGCTTTCGATCCTTGAAGACGTCAAAACGCGGAACAACTGGCAGCCAGGTGACACCGTCCGGGTCATCTTCCATGCTCACAAACCTTTGAAGCGGGACGAGATCGCCGACATCGTCTTTGCTTGCACCAAGCAGGTCGGGACGGCTCAAAGCCTCCAAATAGCGTTCGTAACGGTGTCCCACGACCATCCGTTCTTTGTGTTCGACCCAGCGGAGTCAGGTATTCCCATCCACAACGGGAGTCAGTTGATGAAGGGCGTGCTGGCGCCAGCACGCGGTACAATCGCTCGGATAGGTCGTTGGACCCGGCTCGTCGCCGTCAACTCGCACACGCTCATCAAGCGGCCAACGTCACCGTTGCCAAAGCCATTATTGATCAATCTTCACCAGGACTCGACGTTTTTCGATCTCGATTACTTGGCGGAGCAGGTACTGAAGTTCACTGCCCTTTCCTGGCGGTCGACGCTCCCGGCCGGCACTCCGGTGACGATCTTCTATTCCGAGCGCATCGCCGAGCTCCTTGCGCGCTTGCGCCAAGTCCCGGACTGGTCGGCCACCGCACTCTCGGTTCGATTGCGCTGGAGCCGCTGGTTTCTATGAATAACTTGCTCCTTAGCTCGACTGCCGAAATTCTCGACGCCGCCTTCGCACAGGTCGGACCTCCACCGGCATGGCCGGATCCAGAGTCTGGTTTCGCAGATCGTCTATTCCGCGCCATCGAATTGCCTCGACCCACGGCGTTCCAGCAGCCATTCCGGTCGGCTGGTCCGCCAATTCTGAGGCGCACTCCCGATCTCGCCGCGTTCGGCTATGTGATCGCGGCGGCAAGCGCCACGGTCCAACGCGATTGGGCACTGGCGTTCGGCCGTCTCACAGGCCGCGAAGTTTTTCCGTCGGATCGCAATTCCTTCATCTACAATCCGCTGGAGCTCCTCGGCATCGCCTTTGGCGCCGCAGACTGCCCAGGCGTTACCGATGAACAGCGCGCCTGGCTGGCCGGAACGATCCAGCGTGGCTTCGTGGACCGGCAGTTTGTCAGCTACATCGCGCAACTGTCCGCCGCCTGCGCGGAGCACCAGATCATTCGAGGAGGATCAAGGGCGAATCCCGAATCCGCGCTTACACAAGTCCCCCCTCTGGAGACATCTGAACTATGCTTCGCCGCAGCACTCGCAATCCTTTTCCCTGATCGCGTAGCCATTGATATCGTGGCGGTCGAACGGGAGGTTTTGCAGAGCGTCCTCAAGGGCCCCATTCGACTGCGGGACACGGCGGAGGCGGCGGCAATTTATGTCGTGCTTCGTCGCGCTATCGATCGAGCGGTGCTTAGCCCGACCGCAGATGACGACGCGGTCGCGCGTATTGCGGTCCTTTGCCGCCGATTTCAGCTCTTCGTTGATCGCCTGCAGCATCGACAGCGTCAACGTCAGTCATTCGCCGTGGACGATGAGTATGACGTACAGGACCTGATGCACGCGATTCTTCGGCTACATTTCGATGATGTCAGGCCGGAGGAATGGACGCCGAGCTACGCAGGCAAATCTTCACGCATCGACTTCCTTCTTCCTCGCGAGCGGACGATCATCGAGGTGAAGATGACCAGGCAAGGACTTGGACAAAAGGAGGTTGCCGACGAACTCATCATCGACGCAGCGCGTTACGCCAAGGCGCCGAACGTCGACAGCCTAGTCTGCTTCATATACGACCCGGAAAGGCGGTGCCCTAACCCTGCTGCCCTCGAAAATGATCTGATGCAGAACGCGGGGCCCCTCCGCGTCGTTGCCATAGTCTGCCCGCGCGGTACATAAATACATTGCAGGGATGTCCAAGTAGACCATACAGATCGTCACGGCCCGCTAGCCGGCAGGGCACGGAAATGCCTTTCCCTGCGGATGAGCACATCTTCGGTCTCGTCGATCCTTTCTGCGGGGCCAGCCAGCAACGCCCTGAAGGTTCAAGCCCTGACCTCTCACTTCACGAAGCGCAGCAATCGACTCGCAAACAGCAGTTCCTCGATCACCGGCATCGGTTCGCAGTTGCCCACTTTGCGGTGCGACAGCGGGTTCTTAAATGTTCCGATCGCCCCCGCGAAGAGATCAGCCATCCGCTCACGTTCCGATATCGGCAACGCCTGGTTCGTCAGTTTGCCGGTATTGGGATTGAACGCTTCGCGCATCAGCTTCACACCCACTAGCGATACGGGCAAGTTGGCCCCATCGCGCACAGCGATTTCAACTTCAACAAATGCATCCCTGACGGCGGTGTCGTAATTGCCGCTTGCAAAGTTCTCGTAAACCGAACCTTGAAGATCACTATGAAGCATCTCTCGGCGCAACATCTGGCGCACAGTGATCTCCTCGAACCTCACGGAACCGGCAGCCTCCCGGCCCTTCGCCGTCAGTGTCATCATGCGCGCAGCTTGCCCGGGCGCCTGCATTATTAATCCCGCGGATAACAGTCGCTGCCAGGCTTCCATGAGAGCGCCGTTTGCGGCGGTGCTGTTCTGGAAGCTCGCCTTCACGCCGATTGGGTAGAGGCCGACGATTTCGTCCTCGAAAACATACTTGGCGGCAATCGGATCGGTGCTCGTGGCCCGCTGAGCGATACATTTCAGGAGTATGCCGTCAAGTTGTGGCGCGGCCAGCGACAGCAGGTCGTCAACGCGCGGCAAATGAGACACAAGCTCGTCAAGCATAGGCATTCCCACTGGTCTCATGACCGGCTTCTACCTCAACAAAGAACGGAAGCCAGACGTCGTCGATATTTGGCGCGTCGGTAACGGCGACGATATCCTTCGCGATCATCTCTTCTCCAAAGTGCCTGAGCCAGGCAGCCGCCGCAAATGCCCTGGCGAACTCGACCAGATTGCTCGATGCGCGTGACACCTCGCCCATGAGCCTCTTCCGCGCCGCCTCCAAATCAGGCTCCCCCGACTTCTCGGCGATACCTTGAATAAAGACGAGGTCGGAGAGGAGAAACAACGAATTGAACCCATGAGTCGAAAAATACAGGTTCAGCAGCCCACCGAGTTCAGGATTATTGCAGATTGACTCGAACGCAGTGTCCACGTCGTCGCTGCGCGGATAGTGAAAGGCATAATTTTTTCGAATCTTGTTGAGAAGATTCGACCCGCCAAACTGTCGTTTGAGCGCCCCGAAGGCTTCCTGGCCGCCCGCATCGAGCCGGTTCAAATAGTCCTTCGCCATCGTCGTCTCAATGAACCGCGTTCTGACAAGCTCCCAGGCTTCATTCAATGCTCCGACCGTCAGACGAACCAGCATCTGGGTTTGCGCGCCGGTAGCATGTTGCTCAAGCTCCTTGACCGGCGTCCTGTTGGTGGCGAACGTCAGCAGTTTTTGCAGCATTGATAGTTGGTTCGAGGCGTAGCCCAGCAGCAACAGCAAGACGCGCTCGTCCTTTGGCATCGCGCGAAGGCGCTCCTTTGGAACGGGTATGCGATAGACCTGAATCATAGCTCCCTCGAACTCAATCGTGTTTTGTAGACCAGCGCGCGCAACGTCGCGCCCTTACGGATTCATGGGGAAAAGCCTTCCCCCTGGCCGGCGCATCGGTCGCCGGCACACTCTCTTCTGCGGGGACACCCCGCAACGCCCTGAGAGGGAGAGTGCGGACGGGTTTTCCGTGACGGGTTGAGGGTTGTCGAGAGAGGCTCGGCAAGCGCCCGTCGCGGAGATCCGCGATGTTCAGACACACTGCTCGCGCTCGCACCGGCCAGGACCGGACGGGGCTTTATCAGGAGATCACCGACAAAATTATCGCCGCGCTGGAGGCGGGCCGTGCGCCCTGGGTCCAGCCGTGGGGGACGGCGGCCGCGAAGGCGCCGTTGGGCTTGCCCAGAAACGCTTGCACCCAAAGGCGCTACTCCGGGATCAACGTGCTCATCCTCTGGGGCGCCGTCATCGAGCAGGGCTTTGGTGGCCAGGGCTGGCTGACCTTCCGTCAGGCGCTTAGCCTCGGCGGTCATGTCCGCAAGGGTGAGCGCGGCACAACGGTCGTTTACGCCGACCGTTTCACGCCGGACGACGAACGGCGGCGCGCGGCGGAGACCGGCGAGGAGGCGCAAGCCATCCCGTTCCTGAAGCGCTTCACCGTGTTCAACACCGCCCAATGCGAGGGCCTGCCGGATGAGATGATGGCAATGGCGCCTCCCGTCGAAACCGATCTGGTTCTACCGCAGGCCGAGGCGCTGATCCGCGCAACCGGCGTGGATTTCCGGATCGGCGGCGAGCGGGCGTTCTACGATCCGCGGCATGATTTCGTGCAAGTGCCGCCGCCGCAGGCGTATTTCGAGCCGATCAACTGGCACAGGACCGCCCTGCACGAAATCGGTCATGCCAGTGGCCATTCTTCCCGCCTAAACCGGGATCTGACCGGGTCATTCGGGTCGAAGAAATACGCGTTCGAAGAGCTGATCGCGGAAATTTCTGCCGCCTATTTATGCGCATCCCTCAACATCACGCCCACGGTGCGCCATGCCGACTACATTGGTTCGTGGCTCGACGTGCTGCGCGAGGACAACCGCGCCATCGTGCGCGCCGCCAGCGCCGCGTCGAAGGCGGCAGATTACATACTGGGGTTCCAGTCCGAAACTCCAGAGGCTGACGCTGCAATCGCGGCCGACGACGAGAAGGAGGCGGCCTGACGGTGGTGGCACCCAGGACGGGTTTCAGCCGAAACGCGGAGACGGATATCCGTGCTCCCGCTTTTCCGGCTTTCCGGGTCTGCGGCCCTCCAAGAGTGAGAGGGCTGCGCCGGTTTCGTGACGAGGTCGGGTCGAGAGAGAGGCTTTCGACCGCCCGTCACGGAGAAACCGACATGGCGACCGCTATTCAGAAGATCACCCTCAGCGCCTCACGCGATATCCCCTTCAACAAGCTGGTGCTGAGCCAGGCGAACGTCCGGCGCGTGAAGGCCGGCGTCTCGATCGAGGAGCTGGCCGAGGACATCGCCCGGCGCACGCTATTGCAAGGCCTCAGCGTCCGCGCCGTCGTTGACGCGGACGGCAACGAGACCGGCATGTTCGAGGTGCCGGCCGGCGGCCGGCGCTTCCGGGCGCTGGAATTGCTGGTCAAGCAGAAGCGCCTGGCCAAGACCGCGCCCGTGCCGTGCGTGGTGCGGGACGGCGGGATCCCCGAGGAAGATTCGCTGGCCGAGAACGTCCAGCGCGTGGCGCTCCACCCGCTCGATCAGTTCCGCGCTTTCCAGGCATTGCGTGAGAAGGGCTTGGGCGACGAAGAGATCGCCGCACGGTTTTTCGTGAACCCGACCGTGGTGAAGCAGCGCCTGCGCCTCGCCGCGGTGTCGCCCAAGCTGCTCGACACCTATGCCGAGGACGGCATGACGTTGGAGCAATTGATGGCGTTCACCGTCACCGCCGACCATGCTCGGCAAGAGCAGGTCTGGGACTCCGTTTCGCGGAGCTACAATAAGGAGCCTTACCTCATCCGCCGGCAGCTCACCGAGGGTGCGGTCCGTGCGGCCGACCGGCGTGCGCTTTTCATCGGAATAGAGGCTTACGAGGCGGCGGGTGGCGTGGTGATGCGCGATCTGTTCCAGCACGATGACGGCGGCTGGCTTCAGGACCCGGCGCTGCTCGATCGGCTGGTGACCGAGAAGCTCCAGGCCGACGCGGAGGCCTTGCGCGATGAAGGTTGGAAGTGGATCGCGGTCGCGACCGACTTCCCCTACGGCCATAGCGCCGATTTGCGGCGCCTAGTCGGCGAGACCGCGGAACTCACCGAGGAGGAGGCTGCCAGCTTCGAGGCGCTGCGGACCGAATACGAGACGCTGGAGGCCGAGCACGCTGGCGGCGACGACTTGCCCGAGGCGGTCGATCATCGCCTCGGCGAGATCGAGACCGCCATGGCGGCGCACGAAAACCGGCCGATCCGGTTCGATCCCGCCGACATCGCCCGCGCCGGCATCTTCGTCAGCATCGATAGCGACGGCGCATTGCGTGTCGAGCGCGGCTTCGTCCGGCCCGAGGATGAAGCGCCCGTCGAGCCGGTTGCCACCGACGTCGACGATGCGCTGGAGCCGAACGCCACGGAGATCCCGGTCCAGCGCGCCGTCATCACCATCGGCG
>Ga0182012_10002029_pt1 | contig 22091 bp, 19 predicted proteins | sample 612S2SmetaG_FD_120486 | JGI IMG/M metagenome (GOLD analysis project Ga0182012, IMG submission 120486) | Permafrost microbial communities from Stordalen Mire, Sweden - 612S2S metaG | ecosystem: Environmental > Terrestrial > Soil > Wetlands > Permafrost | place: Sweden: Stordalen | collected... | reverse complement strand
CGGTCTACGACATCCGCGTGCAGCCGCATTGGAACGACGTTCTCATTGCGACGCACGGCCGCGCGCTCTGGATCCTCGACTCCGCCGCCTCGCTGCAGGGCGCCGCCGCAGCCCAGGCCGCGGGCCCCGTCCTCTACGCGCCGCGCCCCGCGTACGAGTTCTACCTGCACTCGAACGCCGAGGACGCGTACACGAACTACGCGGCGAAAAATCCGCCGGAGGGCGCCATCGTCGACTTCTACCAGGCGGCGCCGGCGAAGGCCGCACCGTCCGTCCAGATCCTCGATGCGACGGGGAAGATCGTGCGAACCGTCGCCGGGACGCACAAAGTCCACGGCAAGGAAGAGCCGTACGTCACGAACGACGCCGGCATCAACCGCTTCGTGTGGGACCTGCGCACCGACGGCCCCGTCCGCTGGATGGGGGCGGCGCGCGAGGAGTACCGCGGCCCGAAAACCGGGCTCGCCGTCATTCCCGGCACCTATACCGTGCGGCTGACGCTGGACGGGCACACGATGACGCAGGCCTTCGACGTGCGTCAGGACCCGCGACTGCACTACACGCAGGCCGAGCTCGTCGCGGCGCATGCCTTCTACGCGCGCGAACTAGAGTTGTACTCGAACGTCAACCGCGCGCTCAATCGGGTCGACGGCGTCATCGCGTCGGCCACGCACGAACTCTCGTCGACGCCGCCGCCGTCCGCCGATCTGTCGGCCAAGCTGCAGGCGGCGCTCGCCGGCGCGCGCGCCGTTCGCTCGGACCTAACCGCCGACTACCACAACGACGAAGACTCCATCCAGCGACCCGGGAAACTGCGCGAGGACATCGAGGACTTCGCGGGCGGGTATCGCACCGGTCCGCCGTCCGCGGCGACGCGAGCGTACGCCTCGCGGGCCAACGCCGAATATACGGCGGTCATGGCGCGCGTCTCGGCGTTCTTCGCCGGCGACGTGTCGACGGCCGACGCTGCGCTCAAGGCGGCTGGACGCAAGCCGCTGACGAACGACCCGTCGCCGCCGGAGCCGGCGCCGTCGCCCAGCCCCGAGAGTTGAGCCCCTAGACCAGCGCCTGGATGCGCCGCTTCTTCCAGAACACGAAGTAGTAGGTCGACTGGAAGAGCAGGTTCGCGAAAAACGCGACCGGATACGCGATCCATATCCCGTCGAGGCCGAGCCGCTGCATCAGCAGCCACGCGACCGGGACCTCGACGCCCCAGATGGACACGATCCCCAGCAGCGTCGGCCAGAGTACCGTCCCGCTCGAGCGCATCACGCCGGCCAGCACGATGTTGTTCCCGAAGATCAGGTAGCTCCACAACGTGATCATGAGCAACTGGTGCGCGATGTTCAGCGTCGACTCGTCGGTCAAGAACACGCCGAGCAGCGGCCACGCGAAGGCGTAGCAGATTGCGATCAGCACGCCGCCGATCACGTAATTGAGCGCGACCGCCGACCGCACGATCTTGCCCAGCCGGTCGAACCGCCCCGCCCCGATGGTCTGCGCGCCGAACACGGAGGCCGCGATCCCGGTGGAGATGGCGGGAAACTGCACGTACGAGACGATCTGGTTGACGGCGCCGTAGGCCGCCGTCGCGTGCGACCCGTACCGGTTGACGAACGAGATGACCGCGATCTCCGAGAGCGACACCGTCACGAGCCCGATGCCGGTCGGAATGCCGATGCGGATGATCTTCCAGACGGTCGGCAAGTCGAGCCAGAGATCGCGCGCCATCTCGGCGTCGAATTTGAGCGGATTATTCGACCACGACAGGTACCAGAGGAACGCCGCGAACGACACGGCGTTGGCGAGGATCGTCGCGACCGCCGCCGCGTTCACGCCGAGCTTCGGCAGGCCGAGCCAGCCCTGGATGAGCGCCGGCGTCGCCGTCAGCGTGACGACCGCGGTCACGATCAGGAAGTAGAACGGCGTCCGCGAGTCGCCGACGCCGCGCAGAAACGTGGTGTAGACGAGGTACGCGAACAGCAGCGGCAGCGCCAAGAAGAGGATGCGCGCGTATGATTCCGACGTCCCGATGATGTCGGCGGGCGTGCCGATCGCGGCGAGGATTGCGTGCGCGCCGATCGCGCCGCCGATGCCGACCACGACGCCGAGGACGATCGTCAAGCCCAGGGCCGTGCCCGCGACCTGCTTGACGCGACGCGCGTTGCCGGCGCCGTATGCTTGGCCGATCAGGATCGTGCTGCCGCTGCCCAATCCGATCAGGAACGAGATCATGAAAAACAGCAGCGGGAAGAACGACGAAATGGCGGCGAGCGCCGAGACCCCGATCATCCGTCCGATGAAGATGCTGTTCGCCGTCGCCGATGCCGACTGCAGGATGTTGCTCAGCATCAACGGGATGAGGAACACCGCGATCGTCTGCCAGACCGGGCGTGAGTCGTCGATCGGGGCTCGCACCCCTAAAGAAGCGACATTTGAGTCGCCGCGTCCTCCGTCAGCGACGCGACCCGCACGCCGAGCAGCCGCACCGCGTGGCCGGCGAGGTCGACGCGGTCGAGGCAACGCTCGACCGCCGCGTAGATCATGTCGGCATCGCCGGTCGGTTCCGCGAGGCGCAGCTGCCGCCCCACGACGGTGAAGTCCGAGCGCTTGACCTTGACGCCGATCGTCGAACCGCGCAGGCCGTGTTTTTCGAGCCTGCGCGCCACGTCGGCCGCAAGCTCGCGCAGCGCCGCGCGGAGGTCGCCGATCGCGCGCAAGTCGTATTCGAACGTCTCCTCGCTCGACACGGAGACCGTGTCGCGCTCGGCCTCGACGCGGCGCGTGTCGTTGCCGCGCGCCAACTCCCGTAGGCCGACGCCGTAGCGCCCGAACAGGCGGTACGTGGTAGCGTCATCGAGCGCCGCCAGTTGTCCGATCGTCTCGACGTCCTCGGCCGCCAGCCGCGCCTGCGTCTTGGGGCCGATGCCCCACAAACGGCCCACCGGCAGCGGCCCGAGGTACTCGGCCTCCGTCCCGGGCGGCACGAGGCATAGACCGTCGGGCTTCGCGTCGTCCGACGCGATCTTGGCGAGCATTTTCTGGGCGGAGACGCCGGCGCTCACCGAGAGTCCCACCTCGGCGCGGACGGCCTCGCGGACCCCGACCGCATAGGCGACCGCCTCATCGGCACCGCAGTCGCCTACCTCCACGAACGCCTCATCGAGCGACAGGCCCTCGACGGCGCGCGCGCCGCGCGCGAAGATGGCGAAGATCTGCTGCGAGCACGCGCGATAGCGCGTGAAGTCCGGCGGGCGCACGATCAACTCGGGGCACAAGGTCCGCGCGCGCCACAGCGGCATAGCCGAACGGACGCCGAACGGGCGCGCCTCGTACGACGCGGTCAGCACGACGGCTCGCCGGCTGCTGCCGGCGATCGCCAGCGGCAGGCCGCGCACGGAGGGGTCGTCGCGCTGTTCGACGCTCGCGTAGAACGCGTCCACGTCGAAGTGCGCGATCATGGCACTAGGCCAGCGCCCCCGCGAAGATCGTGCGGATCATCTGGAGGTTGCGCAGGTCGTCGGCCTCGTCGCCAGGGGTTTCGAGAATCGCCGGCTTGTCGCGCAGTTCGGCGCGGGTCGCAAGCGCGCGGAAGCCCTCGAAGCCGATGCAGCCCTCGCCGATGTGCCAGTGCCGGTCGCGATGGCCGCCCAGCGGAATCTGCGTGTCGTTGAAATGGAACATCAGCAGCCGCTCGAGCGAGACGCGTTCCGCGATCAGATCGACGAAGCGATCGACGCCGGTCTGCGAGTCGATGTCGTAGCCGGCGGCCCACGAATGGGCCGTATCGATGCAGACGCCCAGTTGCGGATGGTCGACGGCGCTCAGGATCTCGCCGAGTTCCTCGACGGTCCCGCCGCACAACTGGCCGGCGCCGGCGGAGTTCTCGAGCACGAGCGCCACGCCGGGTGCGATGCCGTCGAGCGCGCTCTCCAGCGCTTCGACGACGGCCGCGAAGCCCTGCGCGCGCGGCCGCGTGCCGTACGAGCCGAGGTGCGTGTTGACGTAGGCGATGCCGCCCGCCGCGGCGACCGCGAGATCGTTCTTCAGCAGACGGAGCGAGCCGGTGACGATCTTGGGGTCGTCGCTGGCCAGGTTGATGAGGTACGACGTGTGGATGACGGCGGGGTCGATGCCCGCCTCGGCGCGGCGTTCCTTGAACGCCGCGAGGCCGGGAGCGTCGATCGGTTTCGTGCGGTACGACTTCGGGTTGTCGCTGAAGATCTGCACCGCCTCGCAGCCGGTGCGCTTCGCGTAGTCGACGGCGGCGGCGTAGCCCGCCGCCACGCCGACGTGCAGACCGAAGCGCACGTCAGGGAGCCTCCCTAGCGCCGGAAGCGGAAGGAGCTGGCGCGCATGCCGCGCGGCATGAAGGTGCGCGCCTTGGGCGACGACATCGCCCGCGACGGATTGCGCTCCAGCGTCGTCTCGGTGATGAGGACGGCGTCGGACGGATGCTCGCGGCGGCCGACGCGGCCGATCAACTGCTCGATCTCGGCCTCGCCGAACGCGTCGGAGTCGGTCACGACGATGAGGTCGGCCGCCGGGATGTCCAGGCCGCTGCCGATCAGGTTGGTCGCCGCCAGCAGCGACGGCGCCGCCTGGAGGAACTTCTTCATGTTCTCGATGCGGGTCGAGCCGTCGAGGACGCTCACGCCGCGGCGGCGGTAGCGCTTGCGCTGTTCGCTGGTATCGGCCATGTCGCCGCGCAGTTGCTGCACGGGCAACCCGTAGGTCTGCTCCAGCCGCGCCGCCAGCTTCGGGACGTCGCCGCGCGTGCGGCCGACGACGAAGATGCGCGACTTGCGCTCGAGGTGGTCGCGAATCAGGACGTCGGCACGCGAGAGTTGCTCTTCGGCCGGCTCGCCCCAAACGCCGGGGACCTTGTGGATCTTCGTCGGCAGTACGTTGAACGGCATGCCGCGCATCTCAACGACCTTGTCGAAGGCGCCGACGCGCTCGAGGAAGCGCTTGAGTTCGTTCGGGGTCGCCGACGCGAACAGCAGCGGACAGTCGAGGTCTTCGAGTAGCTTGAGGTGCTCGCGCTCGTCGAACGCGTTCACGTCGTCGACGATCGTGAGCGCAGAGTGGTCGAGCACGTCCCAGAACTGGTCGGCCGAAATCAGCAGTGCGCTCCCGACGATGAAGCGCACCGAACCGTCGCGCAGGCCTTCGAGGGCTTCGCGGCGCTCGTCGGCCGTCACGCCGGCGTGGATCTCGCCGACCTCTAGGCCGGTACCGGCGAGCCGGTCGCGGAAATACGTGCAGTCCTGGCGCACGAGGTCGCGCGTCGGCGCTACCAGGCAGACGTAGCCGCCGGTGCGCAGCGCCTCGGCGATCGCCACGCGTACCATGACCTCGGTCTTGCCCGAGCCGGTCGGCGCCTTGAGCAGAAACTCGAAGCGCCCCTCGGCGAGGCCTTCGGTGATCGAGGCGATCGCGCGCTTCTGATCGTCGGTGAGCGAGAACTTCTCGCCGGGCTGGATGAGTTCGCGGGCGACTGCGACGGCTTGCGAGTTGGCGTCCACACGCTCCCAAACGGCGCTGTGGTTATCGGTTATTGACTGTCTGATGGAACTACCTCTTCCTCTTCTCGTGCGGCCGCAACCCGTTCGGCCAGCGGCAGCGGTAACAGGGAACCTTCGGCAATCGCATCGAGCGGCGGAAGCTCCGCCAGCGAGCGCAGTCCGAAGGACTCCAAAAACAACGGGGTGGTCTTATAGAGTACCGGGCGGCCGACGACGTCCTTACGGCCGGCGTCGGCGACGAAGCCGCGGTCGAGCAGCGTCGAGACGACGCCGTCCACGTTGACGCCGCGCAGCGCCTCGATCTCCGACTTCGTCACCGGCTGTAGGTAGGCGACGATCGCGAGCGTCTCCATCGCAGCCGGCGACAGGCTCGTCTTCGGCGGAAGCAGGTAGGCCTCGACGACCTCGCGGGCGGCGGGCGAACTGGCGAACCGGTAGCCGCCGGCGACCTCGCGGAGCACGACGCCGCGCTCGGAGTAGTCGTCGGCGATCTTGCCGAGCGCTTCGGCGACGTCCACGTGGGTCGCGCCGGTCAGCTTGACGAGGCGATCGATCGACAGCGACTCGCTGGCGACGAACAGGAGGGCCTCGAGCGAGCGCTGGAGCGACCCGGTATCGATCAGTTCAGTTTGCATGCGCCTCAAGCGGGGCGAAGGGCAGGATGCGGAGCGGCGCCGCCGGGCCGGACTGGTCGAAGCCGAGGCGCCCCTGACGTACTAACTCCAAGACGGCCAGGAACGTCACGATGATGCGGCTGCGGGTGAACCCACGGCAGAGGTCCTCGAAGGCCACTTCACCCAGTTCGCGCACCAAGCGAGCGACGAAGGCCATCTGCTGGACCAGCGAGATGCGCTCGCGGACGATCTCCCGGCGCTCCGGCTTGCCCTCCCGCATGGCGGCCAGGAACGCCACGGCGAGCTTCGAGACGTCGATCCGGTAGCGCTGGGCGACGTCGGTCCCCGGGTCGCCCGCGTCGCGGTACATGTAGGCCGCGGCCTCGGCGGCGTTCGCCCGCAGCGACTCGGCGACCGCCTTGTAGCGGGAGTACGCGATGAGCCGCTGGCGCAGCTTCTCCTCGACCTGTTCGGGCGTGTCTTCGTCGCCCGACATGAAGGCCGACGGTACGGCCGGCAACAGCGCCCGCGATTTCAGGAAGACCAGCGTGGCGGCGATCACGAGGTACTCGGCGGCCAGTTCGACGTCCAGCGCCTCCATCAGCGCGATGTAGTCGAAGTACTGCTGCGCGACCGTGGCCAGCGAGACCGTCTGGATGTCCAGTTGGCGCTCTTTGACGAGGTGCAGCAGAAGGTCGAGCGGCCCGTCGAAGACGTCGAGCGAGACGCGAAGCGGCCGGCTCTCCTGGGTGGTCAACGCGTTGTGGACTCTCCCACGAGGAGCTCGGCCAGCGCCTGGGCGGGCACGGGCTGAGGCCCGGTCAGCGGGATCGGATCGTACTCGAGCGTCGCGATGTGCTCGAGGGCATGATCGATCAGGCGCTTCTCGTTGACGTACTTCAGCGCTTTCTTAGCGGCGCGCACGTCGAACCAGGCGGCCTCGTCGACCTCGTGATCGTGATTGGCCGTGTCGCCCGAGAGGTAGCGCATCAGGTAGAAGTGGACCGACTTTTTGTGCTTCGCGCCGTTCAGGTAGAACCAGTACGAGATGTCCGACAGCTTGGTCAGGATCTCGCCCCAGCAGCCGGTCTCTTCACGGACCTCGCGGATCGCCGCTTGCTCGTGGGTCTCGCGGTGTTCGACGTGGCCCTTGGGAAGCGACCAAACGCGAGGCATGCCGCGGCCGATCAGCAGCGCGTCGTAGGACGCACCGTTCCGCCGCAGGACAAGCCCGCCGGCCGAGACCTCATACTTGATTCGCATGAAACCGCTTCCCGAACTGGGCACGCCAAACCGCGGCCCTTTGTCTCTATTTTAGCAAGTCGCCCCAAGAAGAAAACCGCCGGCAGGACTCTCCTCGTATAGCTATACAAGCGAGCCCTCTCATGACCTATCCACCGACCTTACGGCTGACCGCCCGAACCGCCATCCGGACGCGGTCTTTGAGCGGGAAGCGGTTGAAGTTCGATTTGACCGCGCCCTTGGTAAACGCCGTGCGCTTCGAGTAGTCGACGTTGACGTCCACGATCGCCGGCCGGCCGTTTTGTGCCACCTCGCGAGCGCGCGCGATCGCGCCGGGAATCTCGCCGTCGTTCTGCATCGGCACGTACTCCGCGCCGGTCGCGAGCGCGACGCCGCGCACGTCGAGCGAGAGCGTCGTGCACGGCTTGCGGTTGTACGAGATTTGCTGCGCCTGCGCGATCTGCGACAGTTCGCCGTCGTGGAAGACGTAGAAGACGATGCCGAGCCCGAGGCGCGAGGCGGTCGCGATCTCCATGCACGTCATCATGAACGCGCCGTCACCGACGATGGCGAACACCTCGCGCTCCGGCCGCGCGAGCTTCGCGCCGATCGCGGCGGGGACGGCGTAGCCCATGCAATTGAAGTCGGTCGGCACGATCAGGCTGCGCGGCGCGCGCACCGGATAGAGCTCCGCCGTCAGATAGGTGTGGTTGCCGTCGTCAACCGCGGCGATGGCGTCGTCGGGCAACTGTGCTCGCAACGTCCGGAAGAAGCGCGCCGGGCTGACGCGCCCGCCCGTGTCGTGGCGCAGCCACTCCTCGATGTAGGCCTCTTTATCGTTGCGGATGCGATCCTGCAGCTTCGCGTCGGCGGGTCGCGCCGCGATCCGCGCGCGCAGTGCCGCGAGCAGCGGGCGCAGCACCGCGGCGGCGTCGCCTTCGAGCGCGACCGCCGCCGGATAGTTCGCACCGAACACCTCGGGGTTGATGTCGACGTGCACGAGCCCGGCCGGGACGGTGACGCCGTAACTGCCGGTCGCGATCTCGGAGAAGCGCGTCCCGACCGCGAGCATCGCGTCGCAACCGGCGAAGGCGTTGCGCGCCGCGGGCGCCGCCGCCAGGCCGAACCCGAAGCCCGCGTGCAGCGGATGGCTTGCGGAGAACGCCGAGAGCCCCTGGAGGGTGGTCGCCACCGGCGCCTGGAGCAACTCCGCGATCGCCTCGACCTCACGGCGCGCGTCGACTGCGCCCCAGCCGACGAAGATCGCCGGTTTCTTGGCGCGCGCCAGCAGGTCGGCGGCGCGCTCGATCTCAGCCTGCGTCGCCGCGGACGTCGCGACGATCTGCGGCGGCGGCGGCAGCGCCGCCGCCTCGCCCGGAAAGATCTGCACGTTGACGGGAATCTCGACGAACACCGGACCGGGCTCGCCGCTGTGCGCGATCCGGTACGCTTCGAAGATCGTCGGCACGACGTCCTCGTGGCGCTCTACTTTAAACGTCGCCTTCGTCAGCGCGCGCATGAACGCGTGCTGGTCGATCTCGTGCAACTGGTAGCGCTTGTCGAAGCCGCTGCGTACGCCCCCGCTGATCACGAGCATCGGAATGCCGTCGAGGAACGCCTCGCCGATGCCGCTGGCGGCGTGGGTGGCGCCGGCCGCCGGCACGATGACGAGCGTCCCCGTGTCGTCCGAGACCCGGCTGACCGCGTCGGCCATGAACGCGCCGCAGCCTTCGTGGGTCACGAGCACCGGCTCGATCTGCTTCGACGCGTTCAACTCGTCGTACAGTTCGGTGTTGTGCACCCCGGGAATGCCGAACGTGTGCTTGATCCCGAGCGCCTCGAGCGCGCGGACGGCGAGCCATGCTCCGGTTCGATTCACGCTAGTACCTCACGCCGTCTTCACTCGCCGCGCGCCGCAGCCCGGCCTGCAACCCGGCCCGTCAGGATGCAGCCGCCGAGGAACGTGCCCTCGAGCGCGCGCAGCCCGTTCATGCCGCCGCCGCCGAAGCCCGCGGCCTCGCCGGCCGCGTAGAGTCCGGGAATCGGACGGCCCGCCGCATCGAGCACCCGGCTCGACAGGTCGGTCCGGATGCCGCCGAGGCTCTTGCGGCTCACGATGAATTCGCGCACCGCGATCAACGGCCCGGCCTCGGGGTCGAGGATCTTCTGGAACTTGCAGGTGCGCACGCGGTCGCCGCGCCAGCGCCGCAGGGCCGCGATGCGGCGCAACTGCTCGTCGTCGTGCAGTGCCGGGCCGCGCTCGATCTGCGCGTCGTAGGCCTCCGCGGCAGTGCGAACCGCGTCGATCCGTACGGCGTCGTCGCCCTGCAGGGCGTTCATCTTGGCGACGAGTTCCGGCAGCGTCGCCGCCTCGACGAAGTCTTCGCACGGACCGACGAGTTGCTCGAGCAGCCACGCGTTGCCGCGCAATTGCTCGCGCACGAATGCGACGGCCTTCTTCTCTCGCACGGACGGGTTGAACTCGGCGCCGGAGACGGCCAGTTCCCGCAGCGCGATCGTGCGGTTCATCAGTTGCCACGAGTACTGCCGCTCCTGCGCGCAGATGCGCGCTACCAGGTCGCGCGTGTCGAAGCCGGTGACGAGCGGCATCGGGCCGATGCGCTCGCCGCGCCAGTTCAGCCAGAGCGCGGAGCGGGGCGGCACGAGCGAGAGGCCGTGGTTAGGCTTGCGGGGCCGCGGGTGGTGGACTCCGGCGGCGTAGTTCCACATCCGGTCGAGGTGCGTGATACTGCCGCCCGCCGCGCCGACCGCGTCGTGCAGCATGCCGTCGGCAAACCGGTGCGAGCCGTTGAGGATCGTCTCCGGCGGCGTGCGCCAATCCGGATGCCAGTTCGCTCGCACGCGTTCCATATTACCGTTGATGCCGCCCGCGGCGACGATCGTGCGCTCCGCGCGCACTTCGAACGTGCCGCCGCCGTCCTCCAGCGCGCCCGCGCAGCCGGCGACGGCCCCGCCTTCGACGATGAGCCGTTCGACGCGCCGCCCGAACCGTAGCGTCACGTTCGCTGCGTTGCGATGCGAGCGCAGCGCCGCGATCAGCCGCAGCGCGAGCTCGTGGCCCGTTCCCCAGACGATGTGGAAGCGCGGCACGGAGTTGCCCGGCGCGAACAAGCCGCGCTCGACCCAGTGCGGCACCGGGAAGAACCCGACGCCGCGCTTGCGCAGCCAGCGGTCGATCTCGTCGCCGCAGGACTCGACGTATGCCCGCGCCCAGGCGCGCGGCCAGTCGTCGCCGGCGTCGAACTCGGCGAACGAACACCAGTCGGCATACGCCAAGTCGGGCGTGTCGTGGATCCCCGCCCAGCGCTGCTCGCGGCTGCCGACGACGAGGATGCCGCCGAAGCTCTCCTTCGCGAGGCCGCCGAACCGAGTCGGCTCGTCGCGATCGAGCAGCAGCACGCGCTTTCCGGCATCGAGCAATTCCAACGCCGCGCAGATCCCGGCCAGCCCGCCGCCGACGATCGCCGCATCGGCCCGTTCCGCCGTCATCGCGCGCGCCGCGTTATGGCGTTACCTCGAAGATCGTGCCCTGGCCGCCTGTGCCGCCGGCCACGGTCGATGCGAGGAAGTTGCCGGCGCCGTCCGGCGCGAGCGCGTAATACGGATACTCGCCGTCCGAACCGCCGGCGAACTGGTGAAGGACGCGTTCGCGGCGCGACGTCACGCCGAGCGAGAACACGACGCCGCAACTGCAACTCGCATTGCCGCCGGCCGACGTCGTGCCGAGCAGGTTCCCCGACCCCTCGAACGCGAGGGTCCCGGTCGGCGAGCCGCCGTCCGCGGCGCCGCTGAAGCCGTACAAGACGCGCTCCCGCCAGCCGTGCCGCTGCGGACGCAGTTCGAACACGGCGCCGGCACCGGTCTGCCCGCCGTAATAGGTCGTGCCGTAGAGCGCGCCGTTTGCGCCGGCGATGAGACCGCCGTACGGAAACGCCGCGTCGGGCGAGCCCGCGAACGCGTACAGCGTGCGGAAGTCCCAGCCGCCGCGGCCTCGCGGCGACATGCGGAAGACGGTGCCGGCCCCGTGCGCTCCGCCGAGTTCGGTGACGCCGTAGAGATCGCCCGAGGCATCGACCAGCAACGGTCCCAGCGAACCCGTAGAGCCGTCGCTGCCGCCGGTGAAGGCGTGGATCACGCGCTCCCGCCAGCCTTTGCGACCCGGCGTGAGTTCGTAGACGGTTCCGGCCGAGTAAGCGCCCCCGTCGGGCGTCGTGCCATACATGTTACCGGAAGAGTCGAAAACGACGGCGCCGCCGGGGCCGAAGCCGTCGTCACCGCCGGTGAAGTCGTGCAGCACCGTCTCGCCGCGCGCCGTCACTTCGAAGACGGTCCCGCAGAAGTCGCCGCTGCAGGCCCCCGTGCCGCCGGCCACCGTCGTCCCATACAGGTTGCCGTCCGGGCCGATCGTCACGCCGCCGTGGGGAGCCTTGCCGTCGGCGCCGCACGCAAAGCTGTAGAGCACGCTCTGCCGGTACGAACCAGAACCGCCGGGCGACAGTTCGAACACGGTCCCGCACGCCGAACTGCCGCCGCCGACGGTCGTGCCGTAAGCATTCCCGCTCCCGTCGAAGACGATGCCCGTGGCGGGATTGCCTCCGTCGCCGCCGCCGGAGAACGTATAGAGGACGCGTTCGCTCGCAGCCGCGTTGGCGAGCGCCGGGCAGGCTGCGGCAAGCAGCGCAGCGGCCAGAGCGCCCTTCGTGAGGGCTGAGGACCATGCTATGTGCATATCGGTTCTTCTCCTTGGGCCCTGACGCTTCGGACGGCGGCGGAAGGGAACCTCGACGGCCGCGGTCGCACACCTAGCGGTCGGAGGTATCGCCCGTGAAATGCTCGTCCGCTTCGCTCGCCTTGCCGGTCTGCTCCGCAGCGCTGGCGCTCATCTGCGCGTCCGCGGCCTCGGCGCTTCCGTCGCGGTCGTCGCATGCCGCGCCGCGCCACGGGACGCTCGGTGCCATCACCGAGTACGCGATTCCGACGGCGTCGGCGGGGCCGCTCGGCATCGTCGCCGGACCGGACGGAGCGCTGTGGTTTGCGGAGCAAACGGCGTCGCAGATCGGCCGCGTCACGACGACCGGGTCGTTCAGCGAATACGCGACGCCGACGAACAACGCGTCGCCCGGCGCCGTGACGGCGACGGTCGACCCGAACTATCCGATCTGGTTCACGGAGAGCGCCGCGGGTAACCTCGGGCTGGTCAACGTCGGCGGCTTCATCACCGAGTTGCGCGTTCGCAAGCCCGCCGGCGCCCAGCCGTTCGGCATCGTGCCCGGCCCGGCCGGCGAACAGGCGATCTGGTTCACCGACTTCCAGTCGGGTAACGCGATCGGGCGCGTCAACAACCAGGGCCACGAGCGCGCGTTCGCGTTGCCCCAGAGCGGCGAGCAGCCGGCGACGATCGTGGACGGTCCGGACGGCGCCCTGTGGTTCACCGAGCAGACGAGCGGCAAGATCGGCCGCATCTCGATCGCCGGAAAGATCCGCGAGTACGCCATCCCGCACGGCGCACGCTCCGAGCCCTTCGGCATCGCAGCGGGTGCGGACGGCGCGCTGTGGTTCGCGCTCGCCGGCTCGAACCGCATCGGGCGCATCGACACGGCCGGCAAGATCTCGACCTACCCGGTGCCGACGGAGAAGTCCGCGCCGTCCTGGATCGCGCTAGGACCGGACTCCGCGCTGTGGTTCACCGAAGCCGCCGGCAACAACGTCGGCAGGATCGACCCGTCGACGGGTGCCGTTACCGAGTACCCGATTCCGACGGCCGGCAGTTGCCCCGCGGGCATCGCAGCCGGTCCCGACGGCGCCATGTGGTTCACGGAGAACTGCACCGACAAGGTCGGGCGGGTTAGTCTGAGCTGAGCGCGATCCCGGCGGTGCGCCCGTCGCGCGCCGTCTATGCCGCCGCCTCGCTCCTCGGCGCCGCGCTGCTGTTCGCGGTGGAGCCGCTGTTCGTCAAGATGGCGCTGCCCGCATTCGGCGGAGCGCCGGCCGTCTGGAACGTCGCGTTCGGCTTCTTTACGACGATGCTGCTCGTCGGATATCTGTACGCGCATGCGCTCGCGCGCTTACCGCTGCGCGCGCAGGTCGGCATACACGCCGGCGTCTTGCTGCTCGCGGCGTTGCTGCTGCCGGTGCGGGCCGCACCCGCGGTCCTGCCGGCGGGCGCGCCGCCCAGCCTCGCCGTGCTTCTGCTGCTGCTCGAGCGCATCGGGCTGCCGTTCTTCGCGCTGTCGGCGACGGCGCCGCTCGTGCAGTCCTGGTTCGCCTCCGTCGAGCCGGGCCGCGACCCGTACCGCCTGTTCGTCGCGAGCAACCTCGGCAGCGTCGCGGCGCTGTTGGCGTACCCATTTCTGATCGAGCCGTTCATGGGGCTGCGGCTGCAGAGCGGCGTTTGGGCCGCGTTCTATGCGCTGTTCGCACTCGCGATGGCCGCCTGCGCCGCGGTCACGTTGCGCGAGCCGCGCCGCGCCGCATCTCCGGCGCAGCGAGGTGCGGTCGCTCCGCTCGACGGGGCCCCGCGCCTGCGCGCGCTGTGGGTCGCGCTCTCGGCCATCCCGACGCTACTGATGCTCGGGCTGACGAGCCACCTGACCGCCGAGGTCGCGTCGTTGCCGTTCGTGTGGACGGCGCCGCTCGCGCTCTATCTCGTCGCGTTCGCGGTCGCGTTCTCGCCGCTGCGCTGGGAGCGCGCGCTCGCCGCGACGCCGTTCGTCTTGGCGCCCGTCGTCGTGCTGCTGACGGTGCACGAGAAGCTCTCGACGGTCGCGTACGTCGCGCTGAGCCTCGCCGCGTTCTTTCTGCTCGCGCTCGGCACGATCGGGCGGCTCGCGCAAGCGCGCCCGCCGCGCGAGCACCTCACCGGCTTCTACCTCTGGGTCGGTCTCGGCGGCGCGATCGGCGCGGCCGCCGGCTCGCTCGTGGCTCCGCTCGTCTTCAGCAGCATCGCCGAGTACCCGATCGCGATCGTGCTGAGTTGCATCGCGCTGCCGGCCGCCGCGGGAAGCGGCGCCGCGTCGCCGTGGACGTGGCTGCGCGCGGTGGGGCTCGCCATCGCGCTGGCGGCGGCGACGGGCCTGCTCACGCACTTCGCCGCGATCGACGGCGAAACGCAGCAGACGCTCGTGTTGTGGGTGGCGCTCGCGGCGGGCGCGTGCGTCGCCGTCTTTCCCCATCGCATCGCCTACGGCTGCTGCATCGCCGCGCTGTTCGCATACGGCACGATGCTGCACGACCCCGGCGGCCCGGTCATCGGGCGCGAGCGCAACTTCTTCGGCACGAAGGAGATCAGCTCGGACCCATACGGCGCGTTTCACTTTCTCGTCTCCGGCTCGACCGTCCACGGCATCGAGTCGATGGAGCCGTCCAAGGCGACGGTTCCGCGCGCGTACTACTACCGTTCCGGGCCGCTGGGCGACGTCTTCGCCGGCGGCTCGCAACGCTTCGCTGGTCGCAATATCGCGGCCGTCGGGCTCGGCATCGGCGCTGCGGGCTGTTATCGCACGGCCGGGCAGGCGTGGACGTTCTACGAGATCGACCCGCAGGTCGTCAGCATCGCCAACGACCCGCGCTACTTTACACAATTGCAGGCCTGCGCTCCGGACGCGCGCATCGCGCTCGGCGACGCGCGCCTGTCCCTCGAGCGCGAGGATCCCGCAAACAACGCGCTCATCATCCTCGACGCCTACGACTCCGATCAAGTGCCGACGCACCTGCTCACGCGCGAAGCGTTCGCCGTCTACCTTCGGCAACTGGCCGACGACGGCGTACTCGCCTTCCACACGTCGAACCGCCACTTCGACCTAGCGCCGGTACTCGCCGCACTTGCCGACGACGCCGGCCTGCTCGCTCTCGAGCGCGACGACGAAGGCCTGACGCCCGACGACCTGCAGAACGCGAAGATGCCGTCGTCGTGGGTCGTCATGACGCGCCGGGGCCGCATGCTCCCCAACATCGCGAACGACTCGCGCTGGCACGAGCTCGCGCGCAACCCCGCGATGCCGTTGTGGACCGACGACTACTCGAGCCTCGCGCGCATCCTACGCCCGGAGGCGCTCTAACGGTCTAGCGGGAACGTCCACCGCCCACCAGCGCCGCCGGGAGCCGAACGACCATGAATGCTGCCAACCGATTTGCCGCCCTCGCAGGTTCCGCTCGCTTGGCTGCTGCCGCCCTGCTGGGCGGGGCCGCGCTCGTTTCGTCAGTCTCGACCGCGCGCGCCACGGACTGGCCGACGTTCGACGGCAACGCCGCGCGCGCGGCGTGGTTGAACGCCGACCACAGCGTCAATACCCGCAACGTGTCGACCCTGCATCTCAAGTGGGTGGCGAAGCTCGACGCCACGGCCGACTCGACGCCGATCTACGTCGCGCACGTCGCCAAGCACGGCGCGATGCTCTTTCAAACGGACGGCACCGGCAAGACGTACGGTATCGACGCGGCGACCGGCGCGATCGTCTGGCGCTTCCAGCCGACGGGCGTGAGGATCACGGCCTCGACCCCGGTGCTCGACCCCGACGGCAAGCACATCTACGTGCCGGCCGTCGACGGATACGTGCACAAGCTGGACGCTGCGACCGGCAAGGAGGTCGCGGCGCCCGGCTTCCCCGCACAACTCACGCTCGATCCGTCGCAAGAGAAGGACGCGTCGCCGCTCAACCTCGCCAACGGGTATCTGTACGCCGCGACGTCGGGCTACATCGGCGACGCGCCGCCGTACGACGGGCACGTCGTGACGGTCAATCTCAGCACGGGAACGACCAACGTCTTCAATTCGCTCTGTGCGAACCTGCCGGGCCTCCTGTCGGGCTCGCAATGCCAGAGCCAGCGCGCCGGCATCTGGGCCCGCGCGGGCGTCGTCGTCGACCCCGATACGTCGCTGGGCGGCCGCGTCTACGCATCGACCGGCAACGGCCCGTTCGTACGCAAGCAGTACGACTACGGCGATTCGATCCTCGCCCTGAGCCCGGACGGCTCGACGCTGATGGACCACTTCACGCCGAGCGACGCGACGATGCTGGCGCAGAACGACCTCGACCTCGGCAGCACGGCCCCGGCCATGCTGCCGCCGATCGCGGCGAGCACCACGCCGCTGCTGGCCGTGCAGGCCGGCAAGGGCCGCGAACTCTACTTGCTCAACCGCGCGCACATCGGGCGCATCGACGGGGAAGTGCAGCGCGTGAAACTCCCCGCGCAGGTCTTCAGCGCTCCCGCCGTCTGGCAGGACCAGGCGGGACACGTGCTGATCGTCATCGGCATGCTGCCCGAGTCGCAGGACGTCCAGGCCTATACCGTGACGACCGATGGCTCGGGCCGCACGCGGCTGCATCGCGCGTGGGACGCTGCGGTCGGCGGGACCTCGCCGGTCGTAACCTCGGGCCTCGTCTTCGTCGGAGCGGGGGGCGTGCTCAGCGCGCTCGACGCGCGCAACGGCAAGGTGCTCTGGCAGTCGACCAACTCCGGCGCCGGCGGGACGATCGGCGGCGTTCACTGGCAGAGCCCGATCGTCGTCGACGGTGCCGTCTACATGTCGGACCTTAGCGGCAACCTCACCGCATATGCGGTAACGTAGAAGCCTCGCCGAGCTTAGGGCGGGTTCTGGCCGGGCTGCGGAGTGCCCGGAACCTGGTTGACGGTGCTCAGGTCCAGCGTGACCGCGCCGGGGAACGGCGACGGGCAGTGCGCTGCGAACAGCGACGTCGTTGCGGCGCTCGCACATAACTGGCCGTTCGCCGGCAAGCCGGTGAACGTGGCCGCGCCGGAGCCGTTCGTCACGGCGGTCGCGCGGACGCCCGTGGGCGTCGTGCCGCTCACGCCGGTCGATAGCGTCACGGTCACGCCGATCGCAGGCACCTGAACGACGTTCCCGTTCGGGAACGTCTCGGCCGTCATGACCGTGATCGTCGCGGCGGGCGAGTTCTGGGTCGCCCCGGTCGTCACGCTCGTCGAACCGCCGCCGCAGCCCGCGCCGAGCGCGGCGAGCGACGCGACGGCGAGCGCTGCCCGCGCGGTCACGACCCGAACGCCAACGTCACGTTGGCGGGGAACGGGTAGGGACAGCGCCAGAGAAACTGGCCGCCCAGCGTCGCGCTGACGCAGAGCTGACCCGCTGCGGGCAGCGCGGGAAACGTGACGGTACCCGCCTGGTTCGTGACGGCCGACGTGAGCGTGCCGGACGGGCTGACGCCGCTGATGCCGGTCGACAGCGTCACCGTCAGGGTCTGCACCGGTGCGCCCGAGTTCGTCACGGTGACGGTGGACGCGCCGGCGTTGACGTGCGACACCACGGACGTGCTGGAGCCGCCGCAACCGGTAAGGAGTGCCGCTGCCGCAAGCGCGGCGAGGAGGCCATGAGTTCCCATCTGCACCGCGCCGATTAGCCGCCCGTCGTCGCCGTCCTTGTCAAGATTATGGGAACCTTAAGCCCTCGCCGCGCGCGCCGCGACTACGGCGTTACGGGAACGATCGGGGTGAGCTGATTCGACTCCATCGGCAGTTCCGAGATCTTGCCGCCGGTCGCCGCGAGCGCCTTGCGCACGTCGACGCTGCGGAGCGTCTGATCCGTAAACGTACGGAAGTAGAATTGCCCGTTCGCGAGGTCGTTGGCGCTGGTCCACAGCGTATACTCGTCGTCCTGTTTGCCGTTGACCATCTGCCGGACGGCACCGACCGGGATGTCGAAGTTGTTGAGGATGTGGAACGCCTGCTGCACCGCATCGGCAGCCGTGGCCGACTGGATGGCGGTTTCCTGATACGCGACCGCGCGCACGAAGCGCGACGGCGGGGTGAAGTCGCCGGGCAGCCCGTAGAAGCCCGAGCCCTGCCCGAAGCCGTTTACCGTGTGCCCGCTCAGGGTGACGGACTGCTTGATCATCGGCGTGAGCCCGACGTAGTTGCCGAGGTTCGTCATGTGCCAGTCGAACGTCGGAGAGTTCGTGATGATGCCGAACGGGTCGTCGTAGATCTTCAGTGTCCCGCCAAGCGGCTCGACGACGACGGAGGCGCCGGTCTTGTCGACGATGCGGAAGTGCACGGGCGGAGCGGCGCCCATCTGCGGCACGACGGTGCCGGCGAGCGCGACCTTGTCGTAGTTCGCCTTCACCTCGGCGACGGTCGAGAAGTTGCCGAGAATCCAGTCGCTGTATTCGTAACCGGCCATCGCCTTCGAGGCGTTCGCCGGCGTGACGTCGGCGTAACCGGCGTAGCCCGGGAAGAAGAACTCGCCGATGTAGAGCCCCTCGGTGTTGAGGCCGTCGATGATGACCGGCAGCCCGAACGCGTTGGCGCCGAGGAACCCGTATTTCGTCTTATACGTGATGCCCTTGGCATTGTTCGGGAGCGTCCCGGTCAGGGTCGTCCCCGCGGGAATCTCGACGACCTTCGAATCCAGGTCGAGGCCGAACTCGAGCGTTCGGGCGACGATCACGGCGCCGTCCTTAGCCTCCAGGCGAATCCCGGTGCACGCGAGCGCGGGAACGGCGAGTGCCGCCACAGCGAGCGCGGAAAACAAAACGAGCCGCTTCATAGATTTGCACCCTTTTCATCACATTTTAGATACTTTGCTCTAGCGATTCGGCTCCGCAGCGCTCCGCTCCCGGGGGAGTCGAGCGCGCCGGGAGAACCGTGACGAAGCCTGCACGTGCGGGCAGGCGGAGAAACCCTTGGACGGATTGGGCCGGGCCGGGCCGTTGCTCTTCGGATTCGGCATCGCGCTGCTCGGAGTCGAGAACGTCGTCTGCGCGCGCTCGCGGATCGCGGTCATCGGTCCCGGCACGACCGATTTGCTCGTACCCGTGCTGCCGTGGCTGCCGCCGATCCAGTGGCTGGGTTATGTGATCGGACTCACGCTCGCGATCGGCGGCGTCTGCGTGGCGGCAGACTACTTCGGCCGACAGGGCGCGCTCCTGATCGGAACCGTCCTGTTCGTCGCGGCGCTCGCGCTCCAGGTTCCGTCGGCGTACTCCCACCTCTACAATCTGTCGATCCGCACGACGCTTTTCGAACTGATCGCGCTCGGCAGTGCGGCCGTCGTCTACGGCGGCGGCGACTTGGCCGGGCCCTTCCGCATGGTCTTCGCGATCGCGACGATCGTATTCGGCATCGACCACTTCCAGGCGATCCCGTTCATCGCATCGCTCGTGCCGTCGTGGCTCCCGTTCCATCGCGGCATGGCGCGCCTGACCGGGGCAGCGCTCGTGGCCGCGGGCTTCACGATGGCGACGGGCCTGTGGGCCCAACTCGGCGCGACCTGGCTCGGCATCATGTTCCTGCTGTGGTTCTTCGTGCTCCACGTCCCGCGCGCGCTTAGTGAGGGCGGGCGTCACAATCCGGCGGAGTGGTCCAGCGCATTCATCGCCCTCGCGATGGCGGGCGCGTCTTGGATTCTCGCCGAGTCTTTCCGCCGGAGCCTACGGCGCCGCGCCTGGTGAGGGTGGCGGCGACTCGGTGTCCGCGTCCTCGACCGCCGCGCTGAGTTCGGCCAGCACCTCCTTCGCCCTCGAGTCGGTCTGCCGCTCGAGGCCGACGAGCCGGTTGTCGGCGTGTTCCAGGGCGAGGATGAGGGTGTCGAGCTTCGCGTTGATCGCCGCCGTGTCGCGGCTCTGCGCGTTGTTCAGCACGAACACCATCAGGAACGTGATGATCGACGACGTCGTGTTCATGATGAGCTGCCAGAATTCGGAGTAGTGAAAGCGCGGCCCCGCCGCGACCCACAGTATGACGATGGCGAAGGCAACGGCCGTAGCCCCCGGACTCGACGCAAGGGCGTTGACGAGCCGTGCGAATTTCCCGAACTGATCCCGAAAGAATTGCATCCCGTGCGGTTCGCCGCCGGCGCGCCAACGCTTGGCTACGAAGCTGGGGCCTGCCCGGACGCCTTCTGGAGTCCTTCGGGCACGGGCGCCGAAACATGCGCCGCATGATGGTACGCATGCGCCGGACCGCCTTTATCGTTGCGATGACCGCGGAGTCGCTGCTCTCGTACGGCCGCGCGGCCGGCGCCCAGACGTACTTCGATGCGCACAATCACATCACGGGCGTGCTGCCGTACTACGCGTACGCCAATCTGCCGGCGTTCATCGACAGCCTGTCGACGCCCGGCCGCCAAGTCGGCTTCGACGACCGGCTGGCGCTGTACCGGTCGATCGCGGACGTCTGGTACCCGTCGGAGGCGGCCGGCCTCGACGATAAGCCGTTCTCGCCGCCCGACGGGCAACGCTTCGCCCTCGGCGCACGCGCGGCACTCGTCGTCTACCACGACCAGGTCGCCGGGAGCGCGGCCGCGCTGAACGGGACGCTCGAGCGGGTGCTGACGGCGACGCCGTGGTCGGAATTCGACAGCGCGTATGCCTTTCGCGGCGGTCCGGCCAGCGCGTATTTGCTGCAGCGCTTCTACGGCGGCAGTTACGAGCGCCTAGCGGCCGACCTGTGCAAGGCCACGGTCCTCGACCTGGCGGCGACGAACATCCAGGCGTCGGAGCAGTCGCTGCCGTTCATCGGCGGCTGGAAGTTCTCCGGCGGCGCCTCCTGGCCGCTGTCGACCGTGGAGTGCGTCATGAACGCGCCGGCCGATCCGAGCGTCGGCGCGGCTTTGCGCGCGATGGGCAAGCCGCTGCCGTCGATCAAGATCGTGTTGATGACCCACACCTCGCAGTTGGCGTCGCTGCCGGGCGGCACCGCGTATAGCGAGTGGTCGAAGACGGGCGCGTGCGCGCAGGTGCCGCTCCCGAAGGCCTTGATGACCGACCCGAAGACGATCCACGACGGGTTGCTCGGCTGGGATCGCGGGCGCCTGGTCGTGCCTGCGGCGCAGGCTGCGCAGTTTTACGATACCGTCGTGGGCATCGACACGGCAGGTCCGGAGACGACCTGCTTCACGCCCGACGGCATGGCCTACTACGACCGGCTGATCGGCGCCGTCTACGATGCGTCCAAGGCTAGGCGTCGTGCCGGCTGGCACGGCAAACTGCTCGTGCACACGCACGTCGGCGAAGGTGCGACGATCGACTACGTGCCGACGCCGCCCGCGCAACCCTGGACCTTCCAGGCCGTCTTCTCCGCGCTGCCGCCGACCCGCACGAACGCCGCGCAGGCCGAGCAGAACATCACGGCCCTGCTCGGCGCGGTCGCTCGGTTCGAGACGGCCCATGCCGACCTGCACGACTACGTCGTCTTCCGGTTCGCCCACGACACCTGGGCCTCGGAGTCTCAGGCGCGCGCGATGCACGACGAGGGTGTGGAAGCCGACGTGAACCTCGAGAGCAACGTCGCAACCGGCGCGTATCCCGTTTCGCGCATGCCGCTCGCGCAGAGCAGCGTCGACGCCGAGATCGCCGGGCTGGCGCAAAACCCGGCGACGAACTTCGAACTCAACGACCTGCTCGGCGCCCTCGTCAAGGACCCGAACGACCCGTCGCAGGTCGGCGGCGTCCTCGGCAACGCGGCGCTGAAGTACCTGCTGGAGGCGCGCGTGCGCTGTCTGCTCGGCACCGACGCCGACGGCGTCGAGCACTCCGACATCGTCAAGGAGTACGAGTACGCGTCGTCGCTGATCGCTTACTGGAACCGGACGGACCCCGCGTTCCGGGACCGCTCGGGCGGCGCCGACGAGCAGACGCTGTTCTCGAACGTCCGCTGGCATCAAACGACGATGTCGTCCGACAAGGCAGAGGCGTACTAGAAGCCAGGTAGG
>Ga0182012_10002027_pt1 | contig 22103 bp, 15 predicted proteins | sample 612S2SmetaG_FD_120486 | JGI IMG/M metagenome (GOLD analysis project Ga0182012, IMG submission 120486) | Permafrost microbial communities from Stordalen Mire, Sweden - 612S2S metaG | ecosystem: Environmental > Terrestrial > Soil > Wetlands > Permafrost | place: Sweden: Stordalen | collected... | reverse complement strand
CGCGACAACGTTCAACGGGCATGACCGACATGATGGACCTCTACGGCGTGGGTGACCACGGCGGCGGGCCTACGCGGGCGATTCTGGATGAGGGATTTCATTGGGCGGATGCTTCGACGCCGGCGAAGGTGATTCCGAAGATGCAGTTCGGGATTGCGCAGACGTATTTCTCGACGGTTGAGAAGCAGATTGCGCCGGAGAGCCCGACGTGGAATTACCAGTCGATTGCGAAGGGCTACACCGCGCCGCCGGCTGTGCCGGGGAGGGTGAGCATTCCGACGTGGAAGAGCGAGTTGTATTTCGAGTACCACCGCGGCGTGTTTACTACGCAGGCCAACCACAAGCGGAATATGCGCGACGCGGAAGTGGAAGTGCTGGATGCGGAGAAGTGGGCTTCTTTGGCTTGGCTGGATGGGCGTGAGTATCCGGGAAATGAATTGACGGAGGATTGGAAGAAGGTGCTGTTCAACCAGTTCCACGATCTGGCTGCGGGGTCGGGGATTGGGGTGATCTATAAGGATGCGCAAAGGGATTACGATGTGGTGCGGTGGTCGACGAATGAGATTGGGACGAATGCGCTGGCCGCTTTGACCGACAAGATCGATACGCAGCCGAAAATGCACCCGGGATTTGACGGTGAAACAGGGGAGTCGATTGTAATATTCAACCCGCTCGGGTGGACGCGTTCCGGCGAAGTGACGGTTAAGCTTCCTGAGTCGGAATACGTGAATGGATTCGTGATCTACGATCCAGAGGGCGGCCCGAATCAGCCCTCGTCCTACTACGAACAACTCGGAATGCCGACAGTTCAGACCGTAATAGTGCCGTGGCATGCACCGTCTGAAATCCATGTTCCAGTCACCGATGTTCCGCCGCTTGGTTACAAGGTATTGCGACTGATCCCAGGATGCCACAGTCGCGGTTGCTCGCAGCATCAGAACACAGCCTGGCAAGGAAATGCGGACCCGGATTTGCAAGGGAGTTGCGGCGGACCGGATGGAGATTGGCTCGAGAACCGCTACTACCGCATGGCAGTAGACCCAATGAACGGCTGTATCAAGAGCCTTTTTGACAAGCGCTCGAATTCGGAGACATTGGCGCCCGGCGCATGCGGAAACCAGCTGCAAGCCTTCAAGGATACTCCGAAAGAATATGACGCCTGGAACATCGATCCGGGAACCTTGGACCAGGATCCGACGGTTGTTGGCGGGAAAACGAGCGTCTGGTGCGGAGGAGTGAGTGCTTATGTGGGTTCCGGGTTTCGCATAGAGCGCCACTGGCAGAACTCGGAATTTGAACAGATCATCACTTTCCAGGGTGACCAAATTGACATTGACAATGACATCGACTGGCACGAGTCGCATGTGCTGCTGAAGGCGGCGTTTCCGCTGGCGGCTTCGGGGCCGTTTGCTACTTATGAGATTCCTTATGGGGCGATTGAGCGGCCGACTACGCGGAATAACTCCTGGGAGAAGGCGCAGTTTGAGGTTGCGGCGATGCGGTGGGCGGACTTGGGAGACGGCAAGCATGGGCTGAGTGTGCTGAACAACTCCAAGTACGGCTATGACGCGGTGGGGAATACGCTGCGGATTACGCTGCTTCGCTCGCCTACGTGGCCTGATGCGGAGGCGGACCGCGGGCATCATCACTTCCACTACGCGCTCTATCCTCATGCGGGGACGTGGAAGGATGCGCTCACGGTGCGGCATGGCTACGAGTACAACTATCCGCTGACCGCAGTGGTGACCACGGCGCACGCAGGATCGCTGCCGGCGGAGCATTCGTTTGCGTCGGCAGGTCCAGAGAACGTAGTCCTCACGGCCGTCAAGAAAGCCGAAGACTCGAACGGCCTGATCTTCCGCGCCTATGAGTGGGCAGGCAAGGATTCAACGGCGGAGTTCGATGTGCCGCCGGGCGCTACCGGGGCCACAGTGACCAACATGATGGAGACGCCGGAGGGCAGTCCGCTCTCGGTGACAGGCGACGTGGTCAAGGTGCCGATCAAGCCCTACGAGATCCTGACCATTCGCGTCGATTACCCCAACGGCGGCCCAAAACAATAACCACCTGCGGTGGGGCAGACGCGCTTCGCGCAAAAGCAAGTGCGGATGTTGAATCAAGGGGCCTCGGAAACGGGGCCCTTTCTTTGGTACTCTAGCGAAGAGGAGCTTGCGCCATGAGCATTACTTCCCCGTTCTTTGTTGTGCCTGTCATCGTCGTCGTGTTTGTCGTTTCGATTCTGTTTTCTACCAGCAGCAAGGAAGACGGGCACTCCTCGCACTGAGGACAAAGGGCAAAGGTCTTGATGCCGATTCGGGCAGCATCCACCCAGAGCCGGCGTTCCTTTCTGGCTAGCGCCCTAAAGGCGGCCGCAGCCAATGTCGCATCTCATCGTTTAAGCATGCTCGCGCAGAATGCGGCCGGCCAGCGTTCTGAATCCGGCAGCAAGGCGCAGACGCCCCATTTCCCCTCCAACAATCCAGCAGGTCAGCGCACATGGGATGCCGCACTTACGGTACTCGCTGGGAATATCCGCACAGTCCCAGGCTTCGCGCGCCCCGTTCTTTTTGAAGGCAGCACCTACCAGGGCATCTGGCAAGAGTGCGGCCCGCACGAAGGACTGGTCTACGCCACCCTTTCCAAACACATTCCGCAGGGGCTTTCAAAGACCACGCCGCTGGAGGCCGCGCGCAACAGCCACATGGTGTTTTTCGCGCAGCAGCGCGCGGATGGTCAACTGCCTGCAAGCATCAAGACCACCGAGAACGGTTTCGGACAAATCCAGATGGTGGTCCCCATTGCCGCGACCGCCTGGGAGCTATCGCAGCTTACCGGCGATGAGGAATTGCTGGAGACGGCATACCGCGCATGCGGCCGCTGGGATGCGTGGCTGCGGCAGTACCGCGACACCCGCAAGACGGGCCTGGTGGAAGGCTTTTGCACCTACGACACGGGTCACGACAACAGTCCGCGCTGGAGCGGGATTCCCAATCGCTGTCCCGATGCGGATGCGCGCAAGTGCCCGCCGCTGCCGTCGATGCCGCGGCTTTGTCCTGATCTTTCAGCTACGGTTTACGGCGGAAGAATTGCGCTGGCGGCGATGGCGAATGCGCTTGGCAAGCGGGACGAAACAGCGCGATGGAATGCCGATGCCGAGACGATTCGGCAATTGATTCTCGACAAGCTTTACTCGCCGGAAGATGCGGCCTTTTACGATCTGGATGCGCAGGGAAAGTTTGTCCGCGTGCGGTCAGATGTGATCGGCAGGGTGCTGGGCGAACACGTTCTCGATCCCACGCAGCCGCGAGACAAGGCAATCTTTGAAGAAGTATGGAAGCGCCAACTGCACAACCCCAAGGCCTTTTGGGCGACCTACCCGTTTCCGAGCATTGCTCTGGACGATCCCACATTCGTGCGGCCCATTCCGGCGAACTCGTGGGGCGGAGCATCGCAGGCGCTGACCGCTCTGCGTGCTCCGCGCTGGATGAAGCACTACGGCAAGCAGGCTGAGCTCGATCAGTTGATGCGTCAATGGTGCGAGGCTATCATGCGGCACAGCGAGTTTCGCCAGCAGATGGATCCGCTCACCGGAGAGTTCACGCAGCCAGACCCCGGCGGATATTCGCCGTCGGCGCTGGTTTTCTTGTCGTTTGCGGAGGCGCTGGGCAAAAAGCCGGCTGCCTGAGCAGTTATTGCGCAATCAGCGAGAAAAGCGCGACGCCCTGACGAGGCAGCGAGAGTTCGATTGTAGCTTTGCCGTGGTCCACCTTCACTATTTGAGCTGTGATGGTCGGGTCAAACGCGGCGGCTTTCTCGAGTTGTTCGCGTTGCTCCACGGTGAGATGCTGCGGGCTGCCCATCCGCTGCCAGGCACTGTAGCTGTTGCCGTGTGAAGAATCCATGCGGTACCCGTCGATGGTTGCCGTCGCAGTTTTGATCCCATCGACGACGAGGCGGATGGGCGAAGCCGGTGCCGGAACGTCAGCGTCGTGGTAGTTCCAGAGGAGTACATCCACGCGATTGCCGCTGCTCGTAGCCACTGCGTTGATGTCTGCATCACCTGTGATGCTGTGCGCGATAACATCGTCGAGCGCGCGGGCACCGGAGCTTTCGACGGCCAGCCATGAGGAATCCGGCCCCCACCCTCCCAACTGTCCGGCTCCAGGCTCCCCGCCGCCCAGCAAACCCATCATGCGAAAGACGTTGAGCACGGGTTTATCAATGCCGTTGGTGGCAAGTTCGCGGAATCCGGCAAAGGCGGGTTGATCCTCAAATTCGAAGGCCCAGGTAACCGCGCCCTCAACGGTGACACCGTATTTGCGTGCCAGTTCATACGCGCGCATGGTCGCCTCAGCCACGCTCACCCCATAGAGCGGGCCGTTGCGGTAGCCGTTCTGGCTGCCCTGGCAGGCGGCGCAGCCTTCGGGGTCGCTCTCGCCGAGAATGATGGGGGTGTGCTTCCACTCCGGGTAGCTCGCGATGACCTTCATGCCCCGTTCAACGGCTCTAAGCTGCGTGCCGACACTCATCACGACATGCCCATCCACGAATTTTGGGTTGCCTTTCGGATGGTAGCTGATGAAGTCCAGGGGCGCGCCGGTGCCTCCATTTGAGGCATTCACTCCGTGCGCGCAGTGTTCAAGAAACTGGCGCAGAAACGGTTCGGAATGATCGCTGACGCCGGTAGCCTCCGGGCCGCCAATCTTCGCTCCCGGCATCACCCCGCGAATGGCCCCCGCAGTCAGGTCGTAGAGCCGGTCATACTCGGCTGGACTTCCCTGCCAGTAGGGAATATCCGGCTCGTTCCACACCTCCCAAAGCCAGCCATCCGTCTGGCGCCCGTAGCGCTCGAGCAGGTGCGTCGCATATACGGTGACCAGCCTCGACCATTTGGCTTCATCTTTGGGTGGATAGGTCCAACCGGTCCAGATGTCTCCCTTGGGGAAGGAATGACGATAGGGCTCAGGGTGGGTGGATAGCGCCTCAGGCATGAAACCGATCTCAACCAGGGGGCGCACGCGAGCCTCGATCAGCGCATCGAAGATGCGGTCGGTAATGGTGAAGTCGTAGACCGGCGTTCCGTCAGGCTTTTCGGTATAGACGTTAGTTGATCCCCACTTCAGCGAACCCTCGCCATTCCCAGTGGTGAACAGATTGTGGGGTCGAAAATAGACCGGGACGGGACTGAGCGCGGCCAGCTCGCCGAGCAGCCTTTTGCCGTTGGGCGCATAGAGATAGTTGGGCTCGTCGGCGCCAAAAAAGTTCCAGATGGGCACGTAGGGACCTGTGGGCCTGGCGGCGTGGACCTGGATGGAGATTGGCGACGGGGCCTGGTTTGGCGCCGGGGTCTCGGATTGCGCTCGGTTCCCAGCTACAGCCGAAAGGCCAGCCGCCAGCAAGAACACACGCCCAGCCAAAAGCAAGATTCTCATGCGGTCAACAATAAAGGATCGAGGGTAGTGGGCTACTTTGGATATCCACAGGCGAATGGGAGGGGAAAAACCGGTTGGAAGGCAGATTGCCGATTACATTGTTATGCCGCCACTGGCACAATGTTGGGTGCGTTCTGCTCCCGCCGGGGCACTCAATCAAAACTGACGAACTGGCGACAATCCTCTAATCGATCCGGAAAACAATGCCGGCGTAGCTGCTCAGTTTCCGAAAACGGCTCCTTTTCAAGGATTAATCCGAGGAGCGGCAGGACACGGGGCCATTTCCAGGTGACACGCAATCATTCGTGCGTTAAGATTTCATCGCCATCCTTCATCGAAAGGACTATCCCATCAAGCGTTGAGGAGGAGCATGACTTCGAGCAGAAACCCCGGCAGAGTCGCAGGATTCCTCTATCTGCTTCTTGGCTTCTCGGTGTTCCGGCCGATTTATGTGGAGGGAGCGCTGATCGTGCGCAACAGTGCATCCGCAACGGCGCACAACATCGCTACCCACGAGTCACTTTTCCGGCTAGGTATCGTGTGCGACCTTCTCGCCGGTTTGTCCTGCCTTGTCGTCGCACTCGCGCTTTACCGTGTGCTCAAACGAGTGGACCGCAATCTCGGCATTCTCATGGTGCTCCTCGGCGGATGCCTGCCTCTTGTGATCGATTTTCTCAACTCGTTGAACGATATTGCCGCGTTGCTGCTCGCGCGTGGCGACGGTTTCCTGTCAGCATTCAATCAGCCGCAACAGGCTGCGCTCGCGACCCTGTTTCTCCGTATCCACGAGTACGGTTATCTGATCAACGAAATCTTCGCCGGCCTGTGGCTGTTCCCCTTCGGCATCCTCGTATTCCGGTCGGTTTTTCTTCCCCGCCTGATCGGCGTCGCGCTGATGATCAACGGCTGTGCCTATGTGGCCATCGCCTTCACCGGCCTTCTCGCTCCGAACTTTGTCGATCGCGTAACCCGAGTCGTTTCCCCTGCCCTCCTCGGGGAGGGCGCCATCGTGCTGTGGCTCATGATCAAAGGTGCCCGGCCCCAGCCGCAGCCCGTTGCCGCCATCTCCTCGACCCCCGACTGATAGGGAGCCACTCATCGAGCATAAGACGAGAACCTGCAATTCGCGTTGTGGTCGCGAAGCCGCTTTCTCGGAACGTGGCGCATTGCAATTTGAGGATTGCTCTTCGATCGCCGGCAACCTGCACCTTACCCCTCCACGGCGGGGTTAGTTCCGGGTTGCCGTTAGCCAACATCGAAACCGCCTCGGATAAGCGCACGGCCCATCCCCTAGCTTCTTGCTCGAGTCGGTTCCGATGTAGGCCAGCGACTATACGGAAGTTGATAAACATCCCCGCAAGCCACGGCGTGGATGATCCTGCTCAGTCTTTTTATCCCCTAGCAGGATTCCGCTGTACTGACTGGCAGCTGAAGGCTGCACCAGGTGGCGGCGTAACGCTGTACAGCGTGGCAGATTCGTTGTATTCAGCAATCGGGTGAAGTTGAGGCAGGCGCTCTATTAGCATGTTTTATGCCATGTTGCACCTGTGGAAATCCAAAGTTGCCCACTACCGGATCGAGCCGGAGAGCAGCGACGAAGATGGCCCGCTGCGAGTTCTCGCCTGATCGCGAACAGCCAGAATTGCCGGCTATGGAGTTGGTCTCAGGCCCGGATACAATTCCGCGGGTGCTGGAAAGCTGGGAGGAAGATGTCAGGGGGCCCAAGCAATTGCCGGAACCTTTCCGCCGATTCCGGCGTATAACAGGGCAAGAGGGCGATAGCCATGTTGCAGAACAGGATACGGAGTATTACAGGATTGCTTGCGGGACTGGCGCTGGTTGCCGGAATAACGGGATGCTTCAGGGTCCACGTGGACAAGGACGCGAATGGCGAAGATAAGAACGTCCAGGTCGACACCCCGTTCGGCGGCGTCCACGTGAATACCAATCAGACTTCGGCAGCGGACCTGGGATTGCCGGCCTATCCCGGCGCGAAGCCGGTGGCCGACGACGACAAGCACAAGTCGGCGGACGTGCACCTCGGCTTTGGCGAGTGGGAGCTGCGCGTGCGCGCTGTGAGCTACGAATCCTCCGACACGAAGGACCAGGTGGCGGCCTTCTACAAGAAGGCTCTGGGCCGCTATGGCGATGTGATTGTTTGCCAGGGCCACAGCGCGGTAGGCACGCCCGTTGCTACTTCGGAGGGGCTCACCTGCTCTGACGATGGCAGCAGCAACAACGTCAAAATTGACCGCGGCGATTACGGCGGCAGCGATAATGGACTGGAACTGAAAGCCGGCTCCAAGCGCCATCAGCACATTCTCGGCTTTGAAGACCCCAAAGGCGGCCAAACCCGCTTTGCCCTTGTGGCGCTGGACTTGCCCGCCGGGTTGGATAAAAAGTCTTCTGGCAAGAGCGACTAAGGAGCAGCAAATCAATGAGCCGTGCCTTCGCGCGCTTTTCCTGACCCCATTGAGAGCACCCTGGCTGGCCGAAGTTGCCGCGGTTCCGGCGCTGGGTCAAGCACGATTGCTCGATCAATAACTTGCAGAGTGTTGGAAAGAAGCGACGCGATCACCCGCCCTCAAAACAGCAACTGCACAAAGTCAACCAGGTCTCGTTGCCACACCGGCCAAATATGTGCGCCCGGCTTCTCCACCGCTTTCACCGTATAACCCTTTGTTTGCAAGTCCTCGATAAGTTTCCGATTCGATTCCAGGAGCCCGTCGCTGGTCCCGCACCCAATCTACAGAAGTCGCAATCCGCTTGCCTGGCCGCTGACTGCGGGCCGCTGCAAAAACGGAGCCGCAGCGCTGAATCCACCCACCCATGCGAACTCGCTGGCGCGGTTCTCGGCCTTGGTGTTCAGTCCAATGTCCAGGCTCTGTAATCCGCCCATGGAAAGCCCTGCAATTGCCCTACCCTCGCGTTTTTTATCAACCCTGTACTCCGACTCCACGCGCGGGACAATTTCCGTCAACAGAACCTCCCGAAAGAGGGCGTTGTTCGATGCAAAAAGGGGGCCAAAGTCATTGTCCGATGGTTTCTTGCTCGCAACCGCCATGTCGCCGTATCCCAGCGGCATCACAACCAGCATTGGCTTTGCCTTGCCCTGGGCGATCAGATTGTCGAGCACAAAATTCGCGCCCCCCATGACCGTCCAGTCGGCTGCCCCCTGGCTCAGGCCGTGCAACAGGTAGAGCGTCGGATAACTCGTCGACGCACGCGCCTCGTACCCGGGCGGCGTATAGACAAAGTACTCGCTTCTGCCCTCTGGCAACCCCTTCGCGATCCTCGATTCATAGAAGTGGTGGTGCACCTCGCCATGGGGCACGTTGGCGCGTTCCCAGTGCTCAGTTCCCAGCCCCGGAATACGCACGACGCTATTCAGATACGCGTAACTGGGCATGACGTCGGCATTCAATGGGTCGAGTTCCGCTTTGCCATCCACAAGATACGAGTACCAGTACGTTCCCGACGCCAGCGGAGCGCTGGTCACCTCCCAGACACCCTGCGCCTGCGTCATTTTCAGAGGTATCTCCAGGCCGGCCAATGTCACCAGCACCTCATGGGCGCCCGGTCGTTCGAGACGAAAGGTCACACTTCCACCGTTATGCAATTCGGGAGAAACAACGGCCGCTCCTTGCCCCAACACCGCTATTGGCGCTGACGCCATCAGCAAAACAACAATCCGAATTGCGGTTTGTGACTGGACGAATTCGCTAGCTATCTTCCGAATCATAGAGCGCATTATACCCGCGCATCTGGCTGATGAGTCGGTCTTCCCGACTGTGAGCCAGCCATCGACCGGCCACAAACTCGAGGGTGCCCCATCCTTTCCACAGTCTCATCGTAGAAAGGGTGGGCAGCCACGAACCTCGACCGGCAATCAACCACCAGCCTGCGATCCTCATTCGGCCGCAAAAATCTTTGCCGCCGTTTGCAGATCGGCTGCTCCACTCAGCGCACAATAGGTTTTGAGAAAAATAAGAAATGAAGCCAAAACATGCCCAGAATTCATGGCAATCGCATGAAGAAACCTGCTGACAAAATAAATGTCCGATTATCTCCCGGAGTTTGCAGTCCAATCCGTGAAAAGGGAGACAATCGACTCTATGGCCTCCACCGCACCACAAATCCCGCAGCCCCCACAGAGTGTGCAATCGGGGACAAGCCAGAGAACGATTTACCCCACCCCTACCCCACCCCTCCCCCACTTTCCTCTCACGCATATGAAAACAATGGCGTTACGTCAATAAAACCCAGAATGACCCCCCAGAATAAACGACTTACGGCTCGGGTCCTTTCACGCTGCGCGGAATCGAAAAGCGCCCAAAATGGCGCAATCGGACCTCTCCCGAGCAGACCTGGACCTGCCATTCGTCTCTCCGAATTCAGAAAATGTTTTCCCAGACGTTGGAATTACCACCGGTTCCATAGCCTACAATTTCATGAAATAGAAAGCACATCCATTTCCCGAACCGGAGATTTCCATGCCAGTGAAAATGCTTCGCCTTTCGCCCGCGGTCTTTCTTGCCGCGGCACTTGTTCTTCATGCTGCCGACAAAAAGGCATCCGCACCCGCGCCAGCCGCAGTCGACCCCTACGCCGAAGTACAGCCGGCCACCGAAACGCTCGATCTGAATATGTACCAGCGGATTCGCGAGGAGGGTTTCAACCACTCGCATGTGATGGAGTTCGGCTCTGCGCTGATGGACGGCATCGGTCCCCGTCTCACCGGCTCGCCCAACCTGGCGAAAGCCAATGCGTGGACGCGCGACACGCTCACCAAGATCGGCCTGGACAACGCGCACCTGGAAGACTGGGGCGAATTCGGCCTGGGCTGGCAGCAGCTGAACACCTGGGCGCGCATGGTCACGCCAGACACTGCGATTCTGATTGTGCAGGCCACGCCGTGGTCGCCTTCCACGCCTGGCCCGGTTACTGGAGATGTAGTCTTCGTGAGCATCCAGACCGATAAAGACTTTGACCAGTACAAGGGCAAGCTGGAAGGCAAAGTCGTTCTCTTCGGCGCCATGCGCGAGGTTCCTCCGGTGGACAAGGCCCTGTTCGAGCGCTACACCGACAAGGACCTTGAAGACATAGCCGAGTTCCCGGTAACCGGCGGAGGCGGCCTGACTCCCGAGATGCAGGCGCGTATGCGCGAGCGCCAGGAGCGCATGCGGCTCATCGACAAAATTGCCCAGTTCTTTGCCGATGAGAAAGTAGCCGTGGTCATTGAACCAAGCCGCGACGGCAAGAATGGCGGCGGCTCCGGCGGCACCTTGTTCGACGACAACGGTGCAACTCTCGGCCGAACACCCTACATCGCCGACAAGAAGGTCAAGATTCCCGTCGCTGTGGCGGCAATCGAAAGCTACGGCCGCCTTTACCGCCTCACACAAGCGCATGCACCGGTCAGCGTCGAGATCAACGTCGAAACCAAGTTTACCGGCGAGCATGAGCATGGCTTCGACACAGTTGCGGAAATTCCAGGCACCGATCCCAAACTAAAGGATCAGGTAGTGATGGTGGGCGGCCACCTCGACAGCTGGATCGGCGGCACTGGCGCCACGGATAACGGCGCGGGCACCATCGTCGCCATGGAAGCGGTGCGCATCCTCGAGGCGCTTGACGTCAAGCCCCGCCGTACCATCCGCATCGCCCTCTGGACCGGTGAGGAGCAGGGAATTTTCGGCTCCAAGGGCTATTGCACCATCCACTTTGGCTCGGCCGCTCTCTCCACCGCGCCTGACCAGCTGCAACTGCCCGAGTTCATGCGCCGTGCCGCAGGGCCGCTGGAAGTAAAGCCCGAGCAGAAACTGATTTCCGCCTACTTCAACGTAGACAACGGCACGGGCAAGATTCGCGGTGTGTATACGCAGGGCAACGCGGCCATCGCGCCCATCTTCGCTCAATGGATTGCACCGCTCAAGGATCTGGGCGTAACTACCATCACCAACCGCAACACTGGCGGCACCGATCACCTGAGCTTCGACGCCGTCGGCATCCCTGGGTTCCAGTTTATCCAGGACATGCTGGACTACGAGAGCCGCACGCATCACTCCAACGAAGACGTAGTGGAGCGCCTGCAGCCATCGGACCTGAAGCAGATTGCCGTCGTCGAGGCCATCTTCCTCTACAACGCAGCGCAGCGCGACCAGATGTTGCCACGCAAGCCGCTCCCTCAGCCCGAAAAGGAACAACAACTGCGCGCACCCCTCGAAGGCATCTTCCCCGGAGCAGTTCCGCCGGCCCCGGACAAAAAGTAGCTGCGGCAGTCAGTTCAGTCCAACCCTCCGCCTCGCGCTTCACATAAGTGAGCCGGGGCGGACGTTTTTGCGCGAAACGCGGGATTCGTGGAATTGTCGAACGTGAACTGCGCGCCATTGAGTCGTCTGCTGGGTGAAGATTTGATTGCATGGGAGAATGAAAAAGTGGGTGTCCTGTCCGAGCTGATCGCGCCTTCCCCCGCCAGCCCCATAAGACCCCGGATTCTGCTACACTGATCGAAGCGCACTCAAGGGGAATCCGCGCCAGGCCGCGCCCCAACGATACGCTTCCGCAACCCATGTTCGGGGAGTGGCTCAGCCTGGTAGAGCACCTGGTTCGGGACCAGGGGGTCGGAGGTTCAAATCCTCTCTCCCCGACCATTCTTTCTCCTGAAAAATCAATCGGTTAAGCAGCCTTGGCGATTTCCTGGTTGGGTTGATTTTTCGGTACAATCGGTACAACGAGCGGGTAAAGCTCAAAACCGATCCCGCATTTTTCTGCCCATCCGCGATAGACAACGCCGGCCCAGGCAAATCAGCGAACCGAGTGCTTGTCGTACTGCGCGCTGATAGGTGCGCTGCAGAGGAAACACATCCTGCCAGTTTTCGACAATCGACAGAAACGCGGCCTGTAGCTTCATCGGGCTTCGGGCCGCAGCGAGAAAGTGTTCTTTTCCGGGCGCTGGAAGCGGTCCTGACGGGCCACTTTTTTGCTGAGCGAGGAAACCAGGCTCTCCCGATCCACGGCTACGCCGAACTGTGTCTGGATGCGGTCGATAATCTCGGAAACATGCAGCGGGGTACGCACCCTCTTAAGAATGTCGTATGCCATGTCCACTTGCGACCGATCTTTCTTCGGGCGTGGTTGGGCCTCCTCCGACTGACCCTGACGAAGTCGGCGAATGGCACGTAGCTGTGCTTCTAAAGAGGCTTCAAATGCGGAAAGGACGACGTCTTTGATGCCATCGTTCATGGAGGGCTCCTGAGCATAGACTCAGGATTGACGTAATCTTGTAACGTCGATATATCAATATATAATCAACTGCCAGACCTATTTACTTAGTCGATTCAGCGAAGAATCGTCCAGGAAAATGTAGAAACTCCAAGTACGGGATGAATCCCGTACCCTCCGAAGCACATCGTTTCTCGAGAGGTTCTAAACAAGCCCGTTGCAAAGCAGACGGTAAGCCTCGTTGATCGCCGCCATCTGCGCGGTGGCGCGCTGGCGCACGTCTTCGCTGCGGCGATCGAGCCGGTCGGGATGCCACTGGCTGACTTTGCGCCGGTATGCGGCCCTGATCTGTTGCCGCGTGCTGCTGGCCGTGACTTCCAAGAGCTCGCAAGCGCCGGCAAGCGTCATTGGATAGGCTGCTGTCTGACCGACGGCGGACTCCTCTTCAAATGCATCGCCGTCTTGCGCAACCTGGCTCTGCATCGGCGCGGCGACTTCTTCAGAAGACCGCAGCTTCCAGCCTGTCTCATAATTTCCCGTGTACATGGATGCCTCGACCGCATGAGGGTAATCACTGGAAACTTCGCTGTCCTGATTCATGGACAGCTCGTTCACGGACAGATTGACCAAGTCGTCGAAATCTTCGAAAGTACCGCTCTGGCGTTCCCGGTTCGCGTTCTTTCGGCGTCTCTGCTGGTAGTTATCCACTGCGGCATTCAAGCCGAAAGTCCAGCTCTCAACAAAGAATTGGGGGTCGGGTGATGAATCGTGTCCCAGCAACTGCTGAAACTCGTCGACAAATTTCCAGACTTGCTTTGGCCGATTCTGCTCAAGCGAAGGAATAGCTTCGTAGCCGTCATGGGATGTCGCACAAGATCCAGCTACCTCGAAATGGCTTTCCATCCCTTGCCTCCGCGAACAGGTGCGCCGCATCGCCCTAGTTTCCTATTATTTGCCGCGATGGTTCAGCGCCGTTCAACTTCATTCATCGGCAGTTGAGCGCGTTTCTTCTATACGCAGGCAGTCCCTGGAAATGTGACCTTAGGCATCTGTACGGATCTGGGCATTTTCCCACCCTTTGCTAGAAGGATGGGCACCGTAGATTTGAGGCACGGCTGTGACAGGCGCGACGGCCTATTTGGATGGATCGACCAGGGCCTGATCGACTACGGCGTGGCTCTTGTACTCCAGAGTATGGTTGTCGGGGCTGGTCATGCGCTGAATCATGGACACGAAGACGATGTCGTTGGTGGGATCGACCCAGAACCAGGTGCCGGCGGCGCCATCCCAGAAAAAGGTTCCCTTGCCGTCGGAGAGATTGGCTTCTGGTGGATCGGAGATGACGGCGCAATCGTAGCCCCAGCCAAAACCGGGACGGATGACGGAAAGGCCGATGCCGAATTCGCCGGTCATGATAGCGGCGGGGACATGGACTGAGGTCATGAGCTTGACGGTGGATGGAGCGAGGACACGCTTGCCGTCGAGTTCGCCGCCGTTGGCCAGCATCTGCGCGAAACGGTAGTAATCCTCTGCCGTGGAAACCATTCCGCCGCCTCCGGAGGCCATGGTTGGTTGGGCTGCGTAATCGCCTGCCGGGTTGGCGACAAGCTCTCCCTCGGGATTGGCACGGTAGTTGGTGGCGAAGCGGCTGCGCTTGTCTTCAGGCACGAAGAAGCCGGCGTCGCGCATGCCAAGCTGCGTGTAGATGTTGTCGCGATCGAAGTCCGGGAGCGATTTGCCCGTGAGTTTCTCGACGATGTAGCCCTGGATGTCCATGGAGTTGCTGTACAGCCAGCCTTGACCAGGTTGATAGAGCAAAGGGATCTTGGCCAGCTTGTCGATCATCTCCTGCAAGGTTGCGGATTGCATGACCTTGAGGTCGTGATACATGGCGTCGGCCGGCGTTTTGCCGTTGCCGTAGCTGAAGCCGGCGGTGTGAGTGAGCAGCTCGCGCATGGTGGGAGCGTGATCGGGATCGACGAGGATGGGTTTGCCGTCGGCGTCGACGCCCTTCTGGACTTTGAGGTGCGCGAATTCAGGGATGAATTTGGAGATGGGATCGGAAGGGAGCCACTTGCCCTGTTCGTAGAGAATCATCATGGCCACACCGGTGACCGGCTTGGTCATGGAGTAGTCGCGAAAGATGGTGTCTTTGGTCATGGGCGCCGCGGTGGCTATGTCGCGCTGCCCGTAGGTGCGGTATTCGACCACTCTGCCGTGGCGCGCGAGGATGGTGACGGCGCCAGCGAGCTGCTTCTGGTCGATTTCGTCCTGGATGAGGGCGTGAAGGCGCTCGAGGCGCTCGGAGGAGAAGCCTACGGATTCGGGCTTTACGACGGTCAGGTCGAGGGTGTGGTGGGCGGGCTGCTGCGCTTGGGGTGGGTGTGGCTGCTGGGCAGGGAGAGAAGTCAGGGCGGCAAGGGTGAAGGCGAACAGGCTTGCAGTGGCTGCTTTACGGCAATGCTGCATGGGAATCCTCACTGGTAGAAGGGACGAGGGGGAGAGTGGATTGGCCTCACCACGCGGGAACGAAACCATGATGGGTGTGCGTTGTTTGAGCATACGTAAGTCTTTTGTTTTGCAAATTGGTCAAAAAGCAGTTTTGGCGTAAGTGCTTTGTTTAGCGGGTCAACTTTGGTGATTTCACAAGTAAGATGTTTTTTATCAGCTACTTGAAAGAAAAACCGGAAAATGGCATGTTTCGTTGGGATGGGCTGTTGGGTTTTTTCGTCCGAAATGCGCTTTTGGCGGGTGGTTCTTTCTGATCCTTCTTGATTGTGCTCCGAAGGGGAGAAATGAACTGCAAATTGGGCCAGAATTCTTTTGGGGCCGAACAAACTGGGTCGCGTGGAGTCGGGGCATCGACTTCGGGGGTAAAGTCCCTCTGGTCTCGGTCCACGAAGAGACAAACTTGCAATTCGACACCGGGAGGCTTCTGGGTTCGTGGATCCCAGGTCTCAAAGTCGAGACCTGGGGCACCCACAGTTTCATCGAGCCGTGGGCCGGCAATCTGCCGGCTGGAGGCTAGTAGATGAGCTTGAGGGAGAACTGGATCTGGCGTGAGTTGCCGGCGGTTTTGCTGATCTCGCCGAATCCGGAGCCGTTGAGGATGTTGGCGGGCAGGCCCATGTTCACGATGTTGAACAGGTTGAAGAACTCTGAACGGAATTGAAGGTCGACGCGTTCGGCTCCGCTCTTGCGGCGGCCGAAGGGCGTGTCTTTGATGAGGGCAAAGTCGTAGTCGTAATAAGCGGGTCCCCGGAAGCTGTTGCGCCCGAGTGTGCCGAAGACGCCCTGGTTGGGTCCAGTGCCGCCCGAAACATTGATAGGAATGGAGAAGAAGTCCGTGGCGTTATTTGCGCCTTCTCCGAAATAGTCCTGCCGGTTGTTTCGCGCGGTGGAGAGGTGCGGCTTGGCGATCTGGTCGGGGCGATCGACACCGTTGGAACCAGCGCCGGTTTGCTGGATTCCGCTGAAGACTGTGAACGGCGCGCCGGAACTAATGCTGGAGATGCTAAGCAGCTCCCATCCGTAGGTGACTTTTCTGCTGATGGGGTTCAGGAAGTTCACGCTTTCAAGATGCAGGTCCTGCGCCAGGCTCAGGCTGAAAGAATTGGCAGCGTCGAATGCCGACGGGCCCTTTTCTGGGTGCGTGTCATAAGGGTTCTGTGAGAAGCCTGAGGCGACAGCTCCGGTGGAACCTGTCCCACCGATTACCAGGCTGGTAGTGTCCAGGGACTTGCTCCAGGTGTAGCTGGCCTGTATGCCGGGACCCCCGTGGCCGAGGGAACCGGAAAGCGAGGTTTGCAGCGCGTGATAGCTGGAGTGCGCGTCGTTGGTGATGACGTTCTCTACGCCGAATCCGCCAGTGACGTTTCCCGCTGAATCGAATTGGGTGTGCGGCGCAAAGGCGGGGCTGGCGCCAGGATATGCGTTGGGGAAGCTGTAGCGAGGAAGCTTCTCCGCGGCGGTGCCCACGTATGCGGCGTCAGCGGTGAGGTTGCCGAATTTGCGCTCAAGGCCCAGGGTCCAGGTGTAGAGCGTGGCGTTGCTGAAGTTCGGATCGATGCCGCTGAGGTTGAGCGCGCTGACTGCGCCGCCAGGGGTGAGAGCAGCCATGTCTTTCTCGAAGCGGTCGACGTCCATGACGGTATTGGCGGGAACGGATTTGGTTTTCCCGTTGGGAAAGATGTTTTGGCCTTGCGGGTTGTATGTGGTGGGCAGCTGCGAGGGTGTGATCTGGTAGCCGTATTGAATGGGAAAGACGGCTGCGGAGACGAGGCGGGGATAGATTACAAACGGCGTAGAGCCGGTGAGGAAGTTGTCCTGCCAGATGTTGGGAGGAATGGTGGTGATGGCGCCGCCGGCATGGGCTGAGAACTTTGGCGTGACTTGCCACGAGGCTTGAATGCGCGGAGCCCAGGCCTTCCAGTCGGTGCGATAGCCGGGCTGAGGATTGACGACATACTGTTGCTGTCCACTGATGGTTTGGAAGCCGCCGGTGCGGTGGGCCCGTTCTGTGATGGGTGTGTAGAGTTCCCAGCGGACACCGTAGTCGAGGGTGAATGTTGGAGTGAGCTTCCAGGTGTCCTGGAAGTAGCCGCTGATGTTGTTGCGGCTGATGGCGGCGGGGCCGATATGCTGGCCGCCGGAGATGAAGCTGGGCGCCAAAGCGACTGTGTAAACAAAGGCGCTGCCGGAGAGGAAGCTGGAGAGCGTGTCCGGGAGCGGATCGCCTACGTTGATGTTGTGCATGCCGCTTTGCGACGGAATGGCTTCCCGGGCATACGCGGTGCCGCCGCCGAAATCGTATTCGCCGTTGGGGCTGATGCCGAAGTAGGTGGTGTCGCGGTTCATACGGACTTCGATGCCTAGCTTGAATGCATGGGCGCCCTTGACGTAGGCGACGTTTTCACTGCCGTGGAAGAGGTTTCCGTAGGCCTGCATCACGGAACCGCCGGCGGAGTTGAACGCTTCATAGAGACCGTCGTTGAACTTGACGGCAGGGTCGACGGGATCGCTGGTGGGAAAACCGGGTGTGGAGCGCGTGATGCCGATCAGGGACTCGAAGGTCAGGTGCGGAGTAGCAGTATGAGTCCAGGACCCCATCACGTTGCGCTGCCGGTCAATGTACTGGATTCCAAAGGATGGATCGACGGCGGTCTGGTCGGGATTGGTGGTGGGACCGGTAAGGTTATCGAAGTTGAAGCGGGCGAAAAACTGGTCCTTGGTAGACAACTTGTGATCCAGGCGGATGGAAAACTGGTCTGCATCGGTGGCGACTTTCGAGGCAGTGGCGTAGGTGCGTCCGGCAAACGGGCCGGAGGGGTCGTTTGGCTGGGGATAACGAGCCAGAATAGCGGCGATGGGGGAATCCACAGGAACGGTCAGGGTATCGGTGCTGCCGTCGGCGTAGGTGACGGGGTCAGTGCCGGCACGCTCTGACGCGGTGGGCACGGGCATGACCTGCGTGGTGCCGAGCACCTGGCGGAAGCCCTGGTACTGAAAGAAGTAGGAGGAGGCTTTGCGACCATCGTAGAGATGCGGGATATAGATGGGGCCGCCGTTGGTGAAGCCGAACTCGTTGCGGCGGAAAGGCGGAATGCGGCCAGGATAGGCGGGCGTGGGGTGATCGAAGTAGTTGCGGGCGTCAAAGGCGGAGTTGCGGACGAATTCAAAAACCGAGCCGTGAAAGCCGCTGGCGCCGGAGCGGGTGTGGATGTTGGTGAAACCAGCGGCGCCACGGCCGATCTCGGCAGGCATCCAGCCGGAGCTCGAATCGATGCCTTCGACGGCGTCCACGTTAAAGTTGGAGAATGTGCTGCCACCCATCTCCGGGTCGCTGATGTCGGCGCCGTCCATGGCGAAAGTGGCTTCAACGCCGCGCTGGCCGTTGATGGCGAATTGGGCGGTGAAGTTGGTAGCGCCATTGGCGTCGGTCATGGTTCCGGCGGCGAGCAGCAACAGCGAGCTGAAATCGCGCTTGTTGAGGGGCAGCTCGCTGACGGCTTCGCTGGAAAGCTCTTCGCCACCGGTTGCGGCCTGGCCTTTGAGCAGGGCGATGGTGAGTTCGCCGCGAGCGGAAAGGGTTAGGACAACCGTAGGTGCAGCGGGGGTGAGGTCGACGGGCTGGGCGACATTGATGGTGCGGCCGTTGGCTTCGAGGGTGAGGTGATAGGGCCCGGCGGGCAGAGGGGCAAGCCTGAACTGGCCATCAGCGGCTGTGGTTGCTTCGGCCTTCGCGGCTGCGGCGTCGCCGGTCAGGCGGACCTTGGCGGCGGAGATGGGAGCACCGGCGGCATTACGCAGAATTCCCTGCCAACTTGCGGAGGCCGCTGGCTGCTGCGCGCCTGTCGCGGTACAGAGCGAAAATGCCGCCGCGAACACCACGATAGTTAAGTTCGCAATGCAATGGAGGAGTGAGCGTTGCACCCCGGACTTCAAACTGAAATTGATTTTCACGAAAGCTCGGCCTTCAAGATGATGTGCTTGGCCTGGAATAATTCAGGTAATTTTCCTATGGTTTTCCGGGTCAATTGGGATTATACCGGCACTCAACCGCAAACGATTGCGCAGGCGAGCTGTTTTTGAGGACGGTCATTCCATCTCTGCTGACTTCCCTACAATAGACATCGATGCATGACTAATCCAGAAACCGTCTCAGATCCGAAGCAAGACGCTTCCGCCGATACGATAGTGGCCATCTCGACGCCGCCGGGACGGGGCGGCATCGGCATTGTGCGGCTCAGCGGCTCGCGCGCGACAGAGATCGCTGTGCAGCTGGTTCGCCTGCGGCAACCACTGGAACATGGACGGGCGCGGCTGGCGGACGTGCTGGAAGGAACGGAGGGCGCGAAAGCGGACGAGGATTCACCGCGCATCGATGAGGCGCTGGTAACCTGGTTCGCCGGGCCTAATTCCTATACGGCAGAAGACGTGGTGGAGATAGCGGCGCACGGGTCGCCGGTTGTGTTGAAACTGTTGCTGGAGCGAGCGCTTGTCCTGGGGGCCCGGCTGGCTGAGCCAGGGGAGTTTACCGAGCGGGCGTTTCTTTCCGGCCGGCTTGACCTCACCCAGGCAGAGGCGGTGCGTGACCTGATCGAGGCGCAGACGCTGACGCAGGCGAGGCAAGCTGCGAGCCAAATGGGCGGATCGCTCAGCAGGCGCGTGGCTCCGGTGAAACAGGAGCTGGTGGAGTTGATCGCGCTGCTTGAGGCAGGCATCGACTTTGCCGAGGACGATGTGGATGTCGCGCCAAAGACCGAGATTGCCCGGCGCATTGAAGGATTGACGCCGCCCCTGAATGCACTGGAGGCTTCGTTCGCCCGTGGGCGCATTGTGCACGACGGGCTGACGCTAGCTATCGTGGGACGGCCAAATGCGGGCAAGAGCTCACTGTTCAACCGGCTGGTGGAGCGCGAGCGGGCCATCGTGACGGCCTCTCCGGGCACGACACGAGACCTCGTGACGGAACGGATTTCTCTCGACGGGATTCCTTTGGAACTGGTGGATACGGCGGGCTTGCGCGAAGGGCTGGAGGAAGCGGAACAGATGGGCATTGCCCGCAGCCGTGAGGCATTGGCGGATGCAGCACTGGTGCTGGTGGTGTTGGACGCGACGCAGCCGCTGAACGACGAAGAACAGGCGCTAGTTACGGCGGTCGAGGGCCGGCCGGCGCTGGTTGTCGCGAACAAGTGCGATCTGTTGGAAGGGGACGCGGCGCCAGACATTCGAGGGGTGCCCGCGCTCCGGACTTCAGCGTTGACGGGCGAGGGAATTCAGGAATTGCGGGAACGAATTCTGGCGCTGGCTACGGGTGGTGCAGCATCGGAGCCAGGCATGTTGACCAGCCTGCGGCACCACCAGGCGATTACGACAGCACTCGCCGCGCTGCAGGACGCAGAGCAAGCCAACGCGAATGGAATTCCTCACGAAATGATTCTGCTGGATCTTTATCGCGTGCTTTGGGCGCTGGACTCGCTCACGGGCCAAACGACATCTGACGACATTCTGAATCTGATTTTTTCCACCTTCTGCATCGGAAAATAACCCAGCTTCCAGCAGGGTCCAATGAAATGTAGAGAGCGGCAGTATTTCCGTGACAATAGGCTATTTAGTGGGGCAACTCACGGAAGGGCACGAAGGCAACTCACAGACAACAGAATCAAGGCTCTCAAGCCACAAGCGAAACCGTATCTGGTAAACGATGACAATGGGCTTTCGCTGGACGTGCTCGCGAGCGGGAAAATGTCCTGGCTGTTTCGCTATCGGCAGAGCGGGAAGCAAGAGCGGGTGAAGCTGGGGCAGTATCCGGCCATGAGTTTGAAGACTGCACGAGCCGCACGAGACGCAAAGGCTACCGAAGTGGCAGAGGGCGAGTCTCCGGCGCTGGCGGCAAAGCTGGCGCGGGCGGGCCTGACCACCAATCCCACTGTGAGAGAGTTCGCGGAGCGGTACTACAAAGAATAAGTGGTAAGGAATTGGAAAGACCGCAAGAGCATTCGGCGCTATTTGGACAACGAGATTTCCCCCCCGTTCGGAGAGAAGACCATCAAGGACATTGAAGCCTTGGACGTGCAGGCGCTGGTTTATAGGAAGCGGGACAACGCGCGCATCGCGGCGGCCATGCAACTTCGCAACGTGATAAAGCTGATGTTCGCCTATGCAATTGAAGCCCAACTTGTCACTGTCAATCCCGCCGTAATGGTGGCAACGCGGTATATCGACAAGCCACGCAAACGCTCCCCATCCGCGATCCACTCCGATCCGCCTTGTATCTCCTTCCACACTTTGCGCATTGCGTCCTGTGTCGATCGCCCTCGCCGATATCCGAAGTTGGCTTCATCGAATACCGGTTCGAAAATTGGCTCTATCCGATTGAGCGGTGCCTGTTGGCATACCCTGTCATAAATCGTCGGGACGGTGGTTTCATAATGCACCTCCCTCTGTGTGCGCTAAGGATTTGGACTGAATATGGCTTGAGTTGCGGACCCAGTCCCGAAGTTTTTGTTCGTCTGTTTCGTTAAGCGTGATCCAGTATGGAGATCCGGCGTTAAGCTGACGGACCTGCAACAGCGCATGCTGAATCCAGTAATACACCACGTTTTCGTTGACTCCGAATTGCTGTGCCGCCTGATGGACGGTTAGCTCTTCTGGCTTTTTGAGAGTCGGAGGTGAGATTTGGTAGCGATAGCGAATCCATTGGATAATGGACGCCGTGTAGGGCTTGCCCGTGACGCTGATATGCCCCTCCTGGCGGAGTTTGTGGGCTATCTCAGCATCCCGCAGGTTCTGAGCCAGAACTCGAACTCGGGTGACGATGGCATCAGGATACCGCATGCGATCCGCGATGCTGGGCGGAAGGTGGAGCGTAAGGTCAGTACAGGCGTTCCCCTGCCAGCGAATATGCACCAAAAGCTGCTTGGGAACAGAAGTCTTTTCTGCGGT
>Ga0182012_10002021_pt1 | contig 22153 bp, 11 predicted proteins | sample 612S2SmetaG_FD_120486 | JGI IMG/M metagenome (GOLD analysis project Ga0182012, IMG submission 120486) | Permafrost microbial communities from Stordalen Mire, Sweden - 612S2S metaG | ecosystem: Environmental > Terrestrial > Soil > Wetlands > Permafrost | place: Sweden: Stordalen | collected... | reverse complement strand
CCGCCACGCGCCGGTGGTTTTTGAGAAATACCAACGTTGGCGGATTTCCCCATGCGGCACGTTCTTAACATCGTAAAAATCAACGCCTTTTTCCGGAATCTCGATGCCGCTATATTCGCGACTGACGCCATAATAGGTCTCGCTGGCAGGGTCGCAGACGTTCACTCCGTCCAGCATAAACCAGTAATAATGAAACCCCGGCACCTGTGCTGAGGTGGTGACGCTCCAAACGCCTTCCGTGTCGCGTGCCATATCGTAGTCTTTGTCCAAATGAAGTCGCACCGTTTGGGCTTCTGGGGCCTTTAAGCGAAAGGTGACGCGCAAATCGGAATGAATCTGCGGATAATTCGCCCCCTGAATGTTGGAAGTCGCCGCTACCTCTTCATCGCCAAAACTCCTGGCTTGTCCAATTGTGATGTTTATTGCTAGCAGCAGCCCAAGTGATTTCGTGTAAGCATTCATAATTTCTCAATAGGGGTTGATTAATTAATTGGGGAAACCCGATAAAGTCCCGCGCCGTGTGCTCGAATCACCGGATCAAACTCGGCGGTCACCCCTCCCAAGTCCTTTTGCTGCCACAAGTCATAGACACGGACAGCGGAGTTAAATCCCAGTTCAGTCATTTTCATCGGGATAGCCGCCGCCGCTTCCGAACTGAAGGGCGATTGGGTAAAAACCAGAAAATGAACACCATGAGGAGACCACTCACCGCGATCGGGCGGAGTTCCGCGTTCATCAATCCCGGCAAAGGTTTGGAAATGCGTCACGCCTGCAGGTAAATCGTATTCGATGACTGAGCGCGCGTGGGCACCGATTCCAAATTGCACCGGTTTTTCTCGAAAGATGATTTCTTTTCCCTTCGAACCTAGATCGGCGGAAACCTCACCTCGTCCAGAGGAGGCGCTTACCCATTTCAAATCAGTCAGTCTAACTGAACCATTGAGTGTAATGAGCGTTGGTTCTGACCATACGACAGCCTCTCCGCCATTTCCGCCGCGGCCATCATCCACCACCAGAAACAATTTGGTAGCGCCACTCAAATCCACATCAATCTTCAGACCATGCCCGGGCGTCAGTCGTGTGATGGGAGGACTTTGGAAAATCGCTCTGTTCGCGTCCAATTCACCTTGGAAAAGGCGCGCATTGAATAATGCTAAATATTTATCATCCGAACCAGGCACGTCGGCGGTCCAGCCATAGAAACCCTTGCGATGGAATAATTGACGGTTGTTGGAACTATTTTGATTCACGGAAAGCACCTCATCGTTAGTCAGCAATGAAAGCGTGAATCCGTCGAGTTTGGTCAAGTCCGCGCCAATCATCAGCGGCGAACGTGCAATGCTCCAGAGGGACATCAGGGTATATTCCTCGTCATGCGTGAAATGCGTCTTTGTTTTGCCCATTTGCAGAATCCCGATCGGCAGCATGTCAGCATCCGGATAATGGCCCGTCGCACGGAATGGTGTCCATTCACGCATCAAATCAAATTGGGATAAAAGTTGCGGCCAATTGTCCCAAAAGTCGCCGCTGATGCGCCACATGTTGGCGTGCGTGCTGATGTTGATACCTTGATCCAAAGGGGTTGCCCCGGGGGAGGTGCTGAAAACAATCTGCCGTCCGGTCTGATCTATCGCCTTGCGAATGCCTTCGATCTCCGCTTGATGGTATGGTGCAGAAAGATCATCCACCTTTACGAAATCGAGGCCCCAAGCAGCGAACTGGTCGAAGATGGAGTCGTAATACTCCTGCGCCCCGGGCTTCGTCATGTCCACACCAAACATGTCGCCGTTCCAAGGGCATTGACTGTTTGTGTCGGCAATATCAGCAGCGGTATAGATCGTGCCTTTGATGGGCGTTTTGGCAAAAACAGCCTGGCGGGGAATGCCGCGCATCAAATGAACACCAAATTTCAGTCCGAGGCTATGAACGTAATCGGCCAATGGCTTGAAGCCTTGACCGTTTATCGCGGAAGGAAATTTATTAGTAGCTGGAACCAGTCCTCCATAGCCGTCCATTTCGAGCTTCGCATTCTTGCGATAGTCAAAGCCGTTTGCATTCGGTTCATACCACTGGATGTCCACCACAATGTATTCCCAGCCATGACGATGCAAATGTGCGGCCATGAAATCCGCTTGGGCACGTGTTTGAGCCTCGGTTACGGTCGTCGCAAAACCATCCCAACTATTCCAACCCATTGGCGGTGTCGGTGCCCAAGACCAATAATCCGGCTCTGCTGCAGCTAAATCCTTCAAGTCACCCAGCAGACCAGCCAGTGCTAGAGTCAGAACGACGTTGCGTTTCAAATTCATAAGTTTTGTTCGCCTAAGGTTCGACTTTTCTCAGTTCGTGTTCTGGATATGTCGCCTCGCCTGCAATCTACTAGGGCATGCTTTTTACGGTCAGATTCAATGACGTCGGCGATAAACCGTCCGCTGTCGCCGTCAAAGTTAACTCGCCCGGCTCAGCAGACGACTGAACCAGAATCTGGGCAAGGCCGTTGAACAAGCTTCGCTGCCAATCCAATGGTTGGCCGGAAGACGGCTCCTGGGGGATAAAAACGTCTGGTTCGTGAGAGCTTGGATCACCATTGCCCACCCCGATGATTCTACCCGGACCGTTCAAGGAGAAATGAATTCTGTTCGAAGCGTCCGGGACGGGACGTCCCTTCGCGTCCAAGACTGAAACCGTGATGATAGAAACATCTTTGGCATCAGCGTTGATCGTCGCGCGGTCCGGCGAGAGACGCACAGCCACGGGCGAGCCGGTTGTTTCAACTTTGTCAGTGAGTATTGCCCGGCCATCATTATAGCCGCGCGCTATCAGAGTGCCTGGCACATATTTGACGTTCCATTCTAAGTGTGAATTTCTCTGCATGGTCTTTCGGCCAAGGCTCACGCCGTTGAGAAAAAGTTCAACTTCGCCGCAGTTGCTATAGACCCAGACATCAATCTCCTGGCCTTCTTTGCCCGGCCAATTCCAAGGTGGAAACAGATGCAGCACGGGTTTGTCTGACCACCAAGCTTGATAGTAGTAAAAATTGTCTTTCGGAAAACCACAGGTGTCGAGGATGCCGAATTGGGAACTGATGGCCGGCCAGTAAAAGGGTGTTTCCTCGCCACGATAATCGAATCCCGTCCACTGGAATAATCCTGCCACATAACCACGCGAGGCATAATATTTCCAGGAATCCTCAGCCAGCAAACCCCAATTGGGCTTGTTCACGTCGTAGGCGGTGAGGTGTTGATGATCACGGTCCTCGACATAAACACCACGCGTTGAGAAGGTACTGGCATCCTCAGTGGCCACGGACGGTTTGCTCGGAAATTGCTTATGGTACGCGTCAGTGTCCCCATGAGTGGAATAATTAAATCCCATGACATCAAGGCTAACCGAGCTGCCGACGCCCCAGCCTCCACTGATCGCCATGGTATCGCGGCGGGTCGGATCCAGGCGCTGGGCGAGCGTCTGCATTGTCTGCGTGACGCGTGTGCCTTTTATGTTGCTCTCAATCTGCCATTCCTCGTTGCCAAGCGACCAGATAATGACGCTTGGATGATTGCGGTCGCGCCGGATAAGTCGCTCCAATTCATCAAGCTCCTGCGGATTGCTGCCGGCCTCCCGGTTCTCGTCCATGACCAGCATTCCAAGGCGGTCGCATGCGTCGAGCAACTCGGGCGTTGGCGCATTGTGGCTGGTGCGAATGGCATTTGAACCCATTTTTTTAAGCTGTTCGACGCGGTAGATGTTGACCGCGTCTGGTACGGCTACGCCTACCCCTGCCGCGTCCTGATGATCACAAGTTCCTTTCAATTCGACGCGCTTGCCGTTGAGGAAAAATCCATCGTTGGCATCCCAGCGAAGGGTGCGGATCCCAAAAGGCGTTTCATAACGATCCAGCACGATGCCGCCGCTTGCGATGGTGGTTATGAGCTTGTGCAGGTAAGGTGTTTCGACCGACCACAAATCAGGATTCGTAACTGTCAGGAATGAGTAAAATTCGCCGGTAACACCCGCTTGAAGTAAAAGGTTGGTGGTTTTCCCGTTGGCAACGACGTCGCCATCGGCGTTCAAAATCGTCTGCTGAATCTCGAAGGAGGCCTCTTTGGCTTGGTCATTGTTGACCATGACTCGTGCCGTTATCGTAGCAGCATTGTCCTGCACCTCGGTCGTAACGTAAGTGCCCCACTTTGCCACGTGCAACGGGGCGGTCTTGGTCAGCCAGACATGGCGATAAATGCCCGCGCCTTCGTAGAACCAGCCCTCTTCCTGCGAGGCATCCACCCGGACCACGATGGTATTGTCCCCACCATAATCCAAGTAATCAGTCAGATCGTAGTTGAATGGGGTGTAACCGCTCGATTCGCGACCAAGGTAAAAGCCGTTGACCCAGACCTGTGAGTCGCGAAAAACGCCGTCGAAATTAATGGTGATGCGACGTCCCAAATCAGACGCGGGGATGAAAAACTTTTTACGATACCAGCCAACACTCCGCTCTGGAAAGTTTTTGCCTATTGCTTTGTAGCCATGACTGGCACTCCCGCGCTCGCTGAAGGGGGCTTCCACCGCCCAGTCGTGAGGCACATCCAGTTGTCGCCAATGGCTATCGTCAAAGTTCGGTGCCGCCGCACCCGCCGCACTTCCCGCTTTTGCCAGATAGCTGAAAGTCTGGCTGGCCGGGTCCGGATCGAAATCGCTTCTTGGACTGGCGGCATTGTCAAAGGCGAACCGCCAGCCCGAATCCATCGACATTCGCTCGCGCGGCGAACTGGTTTCCGCAGCCAGCATGTTTGTGCCGAACCATAAAGCAGTTAATAGCGATGTTATGACTAATCTCCTGTTGCTAATCATTTTGTGTTGGGTGAAAACCTTGTTTCTATTGCGTTTGTTCATCGATTTGCCATGCCACCCTGCCGGCGAATGGGTCGTTTCCCAGTGCGAATTTGCCAGCTCGTTTTGTGAGTGTCAGTTCGTGTGGTTCATCGTCGCCAGGCAGAAAGACCGTGCCGCGCGCTATGGTCTCATCCTTGGCAAAAACGAGCAGTTCAATGTTCGACCAATCCATCTGGGAGGTGCTTTGTGCCAGTGCGATGTGCGGGATGACAGTGCCGTTTCGAACCAAAATCACTGCCGGGATTTCACCCGCTTGGATTTTTTGCCAGCCGCCGGAGTAATCTCTCCCTGTCTGATAATCAATCCACGTCCCCGGCGGGAGATATACCGCGCGCGACGTCTTGCCGGCATTGAGCAGTGGCGCAACCAAAATGCTTGAACCGTAGAGATATTCGTCATCCACGTTCCAGGAACCGGGATCGTCCGGGTATTCCACAAACAAAGCACGCACCATTGGGAGGCCGCGTTCGGAACAATCCTTGGCCTGCGAATAGATGTAGGGCATGAGCCTGTATTTCAGTCCGTCAATCTTGCGAAATTTATCCATGAAATTCGTGCCATAGAGCCAGGGTTCCTTCGGAGCATCACCGTGACAGCGACTGTGCGAACTCAACATCCCGAAGGCCAACCATCGCGCAAAGAGATCCTGATCCATGCTTTGAACCGAATTTGCCGTGAAGCCGCCGACGTCATGGCTCCAAAAGGCAAAGCCCGAAAGTCCGAACGACAATCCTCCACGTAATTCTCCCGCCATGCCATCATCCCTGCTCTCGGCGTCACCGCCCCAATGAAGCGGATAGCGTTGGCTCCCCGCCCAGGCACTGCGAGCCCAGATCAGGTTGTCGCCGGTGGTCTTTTTCGTGATGTCCGCAACCGCTTTGTTGTAACGCAGCGGATAAAGGTTATGCTCGTAAAATCCGGTGCGACCATTGGCCCAAATGCCGTTGATGGGGCCGGCTTCCCCAAAGTCTACCTTGATTGCGCTCACACCCTCATTCAAAAGCCCCGCCAGTTTGTTCTGGTACCACGCAACCGTTTTGGGATTGGAAAAATCAAGAATGGCGTCTTCGGTGGGCAGATTTCCCTTGTCATCATGGACGACCAGGTCGTTTTCCACCAGTTCGGGGAAGAGTTTGTTTTTGGGGACAAAATAAGGCAATTGCCAGCAGGAAACATGAAAACCGTCCGTCTTCAAATCCGACAGCATCTTCCTCGGATTGTCGAACCGACTGGTGGAAAATTCATAATCGCACTGCCAGTCAGTTTCAAACCAGCCTGTGTCCAAGTGCAGTACATCGCAGGGAATGTTGTTTTCACGCAATGCGGCGGCGATATCGCGCACCTGCTTTTCATTATTATAAGTGCACCGGCTCATCCATAAGCCGAATGACCACAGCGGTGGTAGGGGCGACTTGCCCGTGAGTTTTGTATATTCGTCGAGGATGTCCTTGGGCTGGCCAAGAAAAACAAATAGATCAAGTTCATCATCGCCGATCATAAGGGAATTGACGCCGCTGAAAGAGTTGCCGAAATCACAAGTGATCGGAGTGCTGGTGTGCATAAACATGCCGTAGCCGCGACTGCTCATGAAAAACGGAATTGGCTTGTACAATAACGGGCTTTCCACCCCACAGGCGTCCTCCGTCCACAGCACAACTTTCTGGCCTCGCTTGTCGAGACCGGTGAAGGATTCACCACACCCGAATATTTTTTCGCCCGGCGAGAGGGTGAAGGCGGCATTGATGCTGCGCGAATAATCCGCCGCCCGGCGGACAAACGAAAAGGGCAGAATCGGTGTGAAGGAAGAGGCGTTGTCCGCGGTGTGGTCGGTTCTCGTCAGCAAATTACCGTCGGCGTCGCGGATTTCCAGGTGCCAGGGATTTTCTAGAATGGTCACCGAGCCGTACGCGCTTGTGTAGCGGTACCCGCCCTCCACCTTGCCGTACTTCCAGGAATCGTCGTGCGGCACTTCGCCGACCAGCATCAATTCCTCCTGCGGCTTATGGAATTGCGGTCCGCTCGGCAGGCGGATACGGAAGGTCCTCGGGGAAACGAATTCAATTGCAAATGGCAGAGAGGGATTGGCTGCGTATTGGTCGGCGGGAAATTCGTTGGGCTCGACCGGTTTGATTGCGGCCACCATGTGGTTGAACGACATCGAGGTGGAGTACTGGGCGCGTTGGTAATTTATTTTGCCCGCACCGGTGACCGGATCAAAATCCGTCAACGTGTCCGCAAGATAATAAATGTCCGAAAAATCCCGGAAATCGCCGCTTAGGTCCACCGGGTCGTTGAGCAGAGACGATCGTGGGTTGGCGGCCGCTAAAGGGCAGCACGCACACTCCCATAATGCAAAGGCTAAAACCGTTTGAACCACAGCTTTAAATGATCGCTTCATATTATCAGATAGTAAGTATTATTAAATGGTTTGCGACCCGTCAGCCTGTGCGGGTTGATTGGTAGAACTCATCTAATATAAGCCGGCGCGCTGTTTGTATTGTCGTGAAAATTATCTACAAACCTTTTCCCACGGCCATTTATGCGAGTTCGTCCCACAATTCGGGACTCTTCAAATGTCGCAGTAAAAAAGCTATTCTTTGTCAGACCATAAAAAATTATAAATTGCCGGCTAATCTCCAGGCGGATTGCAAAGTGAGAGGGTTTATTCACCGGGTCTGTGACTGGGCAACGGGAGAATTGAAAGATGGCGGATAATACTTTGGTTGAAGATGCTTATCCGCGCTCGTCGCTAAATATGCTCACGCACCCACCGGTTTGCATGCCACACCAGTTCATCGGAGTTCTTAAAGCCCAGTTTGTCCATGATCCGAAAGCGGAACGTATTAATAGTGGCCTTTTTTACGCCCAGCTCGCCACTAATGTGGCGCGTCATTTTTCCCTGACCAATTAATCTAAACACATCAAATTCACGATTGCTCAATTTGTTCAACGTAAAGGAAGTTGACTCCGCCTGGCGATTGCGCATCAGTTTGCTCAGCAATAAAGCAACCATCTTGTCTCCCAAATAAATGTTGCCGTCCAGCAATTTGCGGATCGCAGTTTTCAGCGTCTCCGCCGTTTCATATTTCGTCAAGTAGCCATCCGCCCCGGCTAGCAAAATACGTTCGGCATAGATTAACTCCTCATGTGTAGAGACAGCAAGCACCGGCAGTTCGCGGCATTCGCCTTTTAAACCCGTCACAAATTCCATGTCTTTTTTATCCAAAAATGGGAGGTCGACGATAGCAACATCGGGCTTCATTTCGTTAATACGTTTCATTGCGCGACTCGTGGCAAATGCTACAGCGCAAACCGTCAAATCTGGCTCGCTGTTGATTGCAATCCGCATCCATTCCAGAAATATGGAGTGCTCACCTATAAGAAACACTTTACGTTTCATATCCAGTGCGGAGACAGCCCAAAGATATTTGTATTTGACTCAGCCATGATTGCCGTGCTCCCGCCGCTCTCCACTCAATTTGTTGGCCCCATGAAAATCTAAAAAACATTTTTAATAAAACCAGAATAAGAATGTCATTAGTTGTTTATCATGGAGCCAGATCATCTTCAACAGTCAAAAATTGCGAAAGTTTGATAGCTCGATACTTTGGTCACAACCGGAAGTATATGAAAACATCGTTTTCCTCTTATATTTATTGGACTATGTGGTCGATTTGCGGAGGGATCCCGGAGATGTGGTTGTCGATGGTTTATACGACAAGCCAAAAAATTGTTTTAGTGTAAAGTTGAAATGTCCACACCAATCGAATCTCAACACAAACTATGAAAACAAACCGTTTCAGTTTAAAAATACCCTTAATTTGTACCGCAACTCTACTTGTGCTGACAAGTTCACTTATGGCGCAGGTTCCAGTTTATGATCTTGGCACCAATTTGTCTGGAGTTCCCATCCCTCCAACCCCGGGTCCCATTGATATAACAAATTTCAACGGTGCTGCTGATACCCAGAATCCGGATGGGTTTAATTATTTTATTGATAATGGTGGTGGCTTGGACTCGCCTGGAGAGACTTTTACTGCTCCATCCACCGCCAACATTGTTTTGCAGTCCGTCGCGATTGAAACTGGTCCAAATAATGGTAATGGTGGCACTGGGCCGCAAACGTATTACTTGCAGATCTTTTCCGTCTCCGGGACAACTGCCACCCCAATCACTACCTATACCAGTAGCAACACTTTTTCATTTAATGCGAGTGATTGGTTGCTTTGGACTGGTCTCAGCGTCCCGCTGACTCCGGGTGGGACATATGCTTACACATTATCCAGAGGTTCCTCGGGATCAGGCTGGTGCCAAGTTTATCTCGGAGCAGGGAATACTTATACCAACGGCCAAGCCTGCGAAATTCAATCTGCTGGCGGCCCCGGTTCTGTAACTTACGGAACGTCGGGCAATTACGACGGAAACTTTGACATCGGTTTGGAGGTGTCCAGTGCGCCGGTTACTACGCCTCCAGTCTTCTCCCTCGCCAGCCCGGTTTATGGCGGCACGCCAGTGACCATCTCAGAGACCGCAGGTGGGCCTGGTGCGCTCACTTATCAGTGGCAGACAGATAACGGTAGCGGCGGTGCGCTTACTTCGATCGGCGGTGCAACGAGCACCAATGTGGTGGTGGCACCAACCGCTGCTGGAACTTATGCTTATGATGTGGTTGTAAACAATTCTGCGGGCAGCGTTACCAGTTCGATTGTCGACTTGACTGTGCTGGCGCCCTCTGCCCCGCTGCTGACACAGGATATCTCGCCCAGCACAAACGTTTATGCCTTTGAAAATGGCGCGGTATCTTTCAACGCTGCATTTAACGGCACACTCCCGATTACTTACCGTTGGCTGGCATCCACAAACGGTAGTAACTTAGCGATAACTGGAGCGACCAATAACTCTCTAACATTGACCAATCTGCAAACATCCGCGGCTGGCACCTATGAACTTGCCGCCAACAATTCGGTTGGTAACTCCAATAGTTCTGTCTCAGTCCTTAACGTGCTGGCTGATCCTCCGGCGCCAACCTCAGCCCAGCCTTACGACTATGCTGTTTTGTCCGACAATCCGGTGGGGTATTGGCGTTTAAGTGAAACCAACGACACCCTCTATAGTTCGATGCAGGCTTATGATTACAGCGGTCACAACCTGGACGGAACCTATGGAAGTGGGGTTGTTGATAATCAGGGCGGACAGTCCTCAATCTTTCCGGGCTTTCAAGCTAACAATAATTCGGCACTTTTTGTCAATGGCCAAGCAAATTCCTCCATCAGCGTTCCTTCGTTGAACTTGAATACCAACACGGTGACAATCACCGCGTGGATCAACCCCAACGGCTTGATTGGAACTTACTGGGGTTTGTTCACATGGCGGGGTGCGTCAAACAACGATGCCGCTGGCTTCGGCTTTGGTGGTCAGCTCTCCGGCACGGCCGCCGAGCTTGGTTACACTTGGGATACTAACAGTCCGAGCACTTATGGTTACAATTCAGGATTGTATCCGCCGTTGAATCAATGGTCGTTCGTTGCTCTGACTATCACTCCAACCAACACCTCCATTTACCTGTATTATGTGAATGGCGGGGTCACCAACTTGTCCAAGTCAGTTCAGTCCATCACCAACAGCCCCGAACAATTCTCTGGCGGAACAATTAGGATTGGCAGTGACAACGGCGATTATCGTGACTTCCAAGGGAATATAAATGAGGTGGCCGTGTTTGCGCATTCCCTCAACGAGGCGCAGATCCAGCATCTGTTTCTGACGGCATTGGGTACAAGCGCGGTGGCTCCCACGCTTTCGAGTCAACCGGCGAATGTGAGCGCATTTTCAGGTTTAACCGCTACGTTCACTGCTTCCGGGGGCGGTGCACCCACACCGAGCTATCAATGGCAATATGCCACCACTCCTTCGGGGCCTTGGAGCAATATTAACAATGGCGGCCGCTTTTCTGGAGCAACTTCGAGTCAGTTGACCCTGAGCAGTACATTGCCGACGGATAATGAACTGTATTATCAAGTTATCCTGGCTAATTCCGCTGGTTCGGTGACCAGCAGCCCGGCCCAATTGAGCGTCGTCCCAGTTCCGATGAATGGCAAGTGGACGATTAACTACGCAGTAGTCAACGGAAACAACGGGTTCCCGAACACCGTGTATTCGGGTCCGGGTCTCCTGGGAACCGGTTCCTATTGGAATGGGTTGCCCGGCTACCCCGCAGCAAGTGCGGCATCAACGCTTCTGGATGATGGCGTGACCCCTAGCGATATTACGGCCACCTTCGTAAATCCTTCCGGAGAGTGGGCGGGACCTCCTCCGTATTACATCCAGTTGTTGTTCCCCTATGTATCTTGCTCGCTGACCAGCGCTTCCTCGGTGGTCTTTACCAATCTTCCAAACGGTACCTATAATTTGGCTCTTTACGGTATTGACGCCGGCTACAATGATCGTGCCGTACAGTTCACGGTCAACGGGATCAGTGAGTCTCTCGTTAATGTTCAAGGTCAGGAATTTGTTCCCGGCGACAATACGGCCCTCTACAGTAATGTTGTTGTCACTGCTGGTGCAATTACGGCCAATCTGGTGCCGATAGATTCACCCCAGCACGTTGGCAACAACGAAGGCGAATTCAACGGGGCTCAGTTGCAATTGATTCAGGCCTTTGGAAACCCGGTGAGCATCAACCGTGTCACCGTCTCGGGTGGGAACATCAACATTCAGGGTGCCAGTGTTGATGCAGGTGAAACCTATCAGATCCTGTCTGCCACCAACATCAATGCGGCGGCGGCGGCCTGGTTGCCGGTTGCCTCGGGCACCTTTGCGGGAGCCGGCTTCACTAACAGCCTGCCGGTCAATCATGGAGAGCCAAGGAGGTTCTACAAGGTGGTTGAGGTTGCGCCCTGATGCGGTCTTGATCAATTGTTAACAAAGGTAATAAGCGGCAGCCGGGATGAAACTCCCGGCTGCTGTCCTCAAATGAAAATGAAATCTGTCAAAATTGTTGAACGGAAAATGGCATGGACGCCAAAAGCATTCACGCTGATTGAACTTTTGGTTGTCATTGCCATCATTGCTATTCTTGCAGCCATGTTGCTACCCGCTTTGAACAGGGCAAAAGAAAAAGCCAAACGCATTTCCTGTGTCAACAACCTTAGGCAATTGGGGTTGGCGCTGAACTTGTATCTTGGCGACGGTCAAAATAAGATGCCGTGGCCAAATTGGGATGGCGGCGCGACGGGCGGTCCGGCGGGATGGCTTTATGGTTCGCAAGGTTTTAATTATCCAAGCAATCTAAACACCGGCAACCTCGGTGCCGACACCGCCAATTGGAACCAAGGTCGGTCTGCAGACATTGAAACCGGTGTCTATTGGCAATATGTCCCCAATGCGGATGTTTTCTATTGTCCGACGGACCTTTCAGCGGTGGGAACGGGTAAAGCAGGCTCGGGTTGGGAAAGCCGCGCGCAAAAACTCTCTAGTTATGTCATGAACGGAGCGTCAGCGTTTTTTCCTCCGCTAGGAAACCCTGGTTCATACAAGTATAACACCTGTAAAGTCACCGCCATTTGGAGTCCCCTCTGCTACATTCAGTGGGAGGGAAACCCGCAAAACACGTATACTTACAATGACGGTGCCAACTATCCAAATCAATCGGAGGGTGTCGGTCCGATGCATCAGTCGGGTTGCAATGCTTTGGCTATTTCGGGGAATGTGGATTATTTCAAAGTATCGCAATTTGCTTCTTTGGAGTATCCGCCTAATCATCGTTCGTTAGCAGGCCCACCGACTTTGTTTCACTGGAACCCCGCAACTGCAGATGGATCAGGACTCGGTGAGACGTTGCCGTGATCGCCAACCATATTTGTGGATTGTTTTGTTCATTTGGATTAAGTTAAATCCTCAATTTGGGGCTTAATTGAGGTTCGTAGATAGGTCCAGTTTCGTGACTGGACCACATTATCTTAGCAGGCTGGGCTGGTTGTATTTGTAAGTCGTAATTTATGAAACAGGTGTGTTGTTTGTTCGCGCTGACGTCTTCCCTGATTGGCTTCCCCTCGCACAGCGGTGCGCAGGCCGTGCTGAGGGATATTGGGGTCGTTAACCCGGTTCCGGGTCCGAACGATATTTCCCAAATTAGTACCACTGGCAACACTGAATTGACGGGGACGTTTAATTACTTCACGGATAATTCCAGTCCGCCTGGACAGACTTTCACCATCGGCACCAACTCAACAATGCTCACGTCACTGTCCTTGAAGACGGGCAGTTTGCCCTTGGATTCAGGTGGCGGCGGTCTGGGTCCGCAACAATATCAGCTACAGATCTTCTCTGTCTCCGGTAACACGGCCATTTTGATCGCAACCTACTTGAGTTCATCATCTTTCAGCTACACCGATGGCGACTGGTTGCAGTGGACGAATTTGGCCGTCGGTCTCAGCGCCAACACGATGTATGCCTACTCTTTCCGTCGTCAAAGCAGCGGTTACGACGGCTTGGCAGTGAGCAGCGCTAATCCTTATGTTGGAGGTGAGGCAGTCCTGATTCCGAACGGGGGAGGCGACATGACCTACCAAAGTACGCACAGTTATGACGCCGTGTTCGACATTGGTTTAAGTGCTGTCCCTAACCTCGGACCGACCAACGACAACCACATCATTTACGACGGTCAGGCGAATTTGAATAACGGCTGGCAAAATTGGGGATACAACTCCACGCTCAATTTCACCAATAACGAGCCGGTTTTAAATCCGGGTGCTTATTCTCTTAGCGCCGTCATGCCTGGCTACAGCCGCATCTGGTTCGTGAAAACAATGGATGTCACAATTTATACAAACTTTACGTTTTGGGCGAATGGCGGATCAATCGGCGGTCAGAATTTGCAGGTGGCTGCCACTTTGAATGGCAATCAGGGGCCTTCCGTCAGTGTCGGTCCTTTATTGGCAAACACTTGGCAGCAATTTACTATCTCGTTGGCTTCATTGGGCGAGGGTGGGGCAAATGCGACGAATCTCACCGGTATCTTCATCATCAATCCCGGTGCCAGCACTTTGCCGACCTTCTATGTGGACAACGTGGCCATGACCGCCAAGGCGCCTCCAAACCTTGTTCATGTCAGTGTCAATGCAGGACAAACCGTTCGCACCGTGGATGCTCGTACCTTCGGCATTAACGCGGCCGATTGGGACGGATATATTAACACTTCGACGACCCTTTCGATTTTGACAAACCTGAACAATCAGGTGCTGCGTTGGCCGGGGGGCAGCGGGGCGGATGTTTATTTTATGTCCAACCCGAACTCCTTGGCGAACACCGTGAATTTTATTCAAGTCGCCACCAACACGCATGCGCAGGTTTTTTTCACGGTCAATTACGGCACCGGCACACCCCAGCAGGCTGCGGCTTGGGTGGCGTTTTGCAACATTACCAACCATTGCGGTTTCAAATACTGGGAAGTCGGTAACGAATCCGGCGGCACTTGGGAGACCGATGACAACACCAATCCGCCATACCAACCCCATGATCCTTGGACTTACGCGATTCGTTTTAAGCAGTATTATGATGCGATGAAAGCAGTGGATCCCACTATCAAAATCGGCTCATCTGCAGATGTTACTGAAGACGGAACCGCCAACTACAGCAATCATCCAGTGGTAAATCCCGTTACCGGCGTTACGCACAACGGCTGGACGCCGGTGATGCTATACACCATGAAGACCAACGGTTGCATCTGTGATTTTCTGATTGATCATACCTATGGGCCGGGAAACAGTGACATTGGTGATTTGCTTTCCACGCCAACGTGGACGGTTAACGCGAACAATTTGCGGATGATGCTGACGGATTATCTGGGAACGGGTTTGAGCACCAACGTGGAGCTCAATGTCACGGAAAATGGTAGCGGGGGCAATGACCGCCAGCTCGTCAGCCTGGTAAGCGGACTTTACTGGGCGGACAGTATTGGACAGATTCTCCAGACCGAGTTCAATTCACGGATATGGTGGGATTTGCGCAATGGCCAGTCTGATTACCCAAATTCTGATAATTCTCTTTATGGCTGGCGGACCGACTCCTACAGCGGAAATTATTATGGCGATCTTGGAATCGTGGCGGGATTGGGTGCCACTGCCGTTGACCGTTACCCCGCCTATTACTGCGGTAAAATGATGAGGTACTTTGCTGCTGGCGGCGATACGGTGGTCACGGCCACCAGCGATTCGAAATGGCTCTCCGCTTATGCGGTGCAGCGCGCAAATGGTCAACTGACCATGCTCGTTGTCAATAAAAGCTGCGCCGCCAGTCTGAACACCTCCGTTAACTTGGCAGGTTTCGTGCCCGCCGGAACCGCCGCGATTTACTCGTATGGGATTCCCCAGGATCAAGCCGCGTTTCTCAACGGCACCGCCGCCGCCATCGATATCGCCACGACGAACTTCTCAGTCGGCGGTTCCAGCTTCAGCACAACTTTCCTGCCCTATAGCGCCAGCGTGCTGCAATTCACCCCGGCCAATGTGCCGCCGTCAATTTCCAGCACGACCGTCTCACCAAGCGCCATAGTGTATTCCGGCCAAAATGCGCTGTTGAGCGCGGATGCGGCTGGCCCCGGGCCGTTAAGCTATCAATGGCAGTTTGGAGACGGCGTCAATTGGACGAATCTCGCGGGAGCCACAACCAACAGCGTGGTCGTCGATCCAGTCGCAGTGGGCACTATCTATTATCAGTTGGTAGTATCCGACTCGAACGGTAGTGCCACCAACACGCCGGTGCCCGTGCAGTTTAACGCCCTGCCGGCGTTGCCGCCTGGCCTTTGGACGGCGAATTTCCAGATCACCAATAATTTGTTTCAATCCACAATCGGCAACGGCATCGGTAATTATGTCGGCCGGGGCATTTTAGGCTATGGAACTTACTGGAACATCCTGCCCGACGTAGTCACGACCGTTTTCAACGGCATCAACCTGACCAGCGCCTCGGGTCTGCTCGACGACGGCGTTACCCCCTCGGGACTTTCGGTGAGTGTGAATAATGCTTCCGGTTTCAGCAGCCTGACCGGTCCTCTGGTCAGTACCGCCGACATCGGCAATCTGCTGGACCAGTATGTGCAAATCTACACCGGGCCGGGTGCGCTCGAATTCAACGGTCTCCCCCTGGGAACCTATAGTGTCGCTTTGTATGGCGTGGATGGCACCTACTCCGATCGGGGCACCACCTTTGTGATCCACGACCCCCTCAATGGTAATCAGACCAAATCCACACTAAACGCCGCGCCACAAATCGACCTAGCGCAGGGGAACAATTTCGTTGTCTTCACCAATGTCCACGTTGCCGGTGGGACCCTGACCGTGGATATCAATCCCAATCCCGACGCGCATAGTGGCGGCAACACCGAAGCCGACTTTAACGCTGCGCAAATCCAATTGACGAGCTATGATATTCCGGTGGCCAGCTTCACCGGTGCACCCGCCAACCTGTTTATAACTCAATCGGTGATCTTCACTAACACTTCGACTGGAATCATCACCAACTCGGTATGGAGCTTCGGCGACGGAAATTCCACGACCAATTCCCTTAACGGCAATGTAATTTACAGCTATTCCGTCGCTGGAAAATACACCGTGAGCCTGACGGTCACCGGACCGGACGGGTCAAACACGACCACTTTGACAAATTACATCACAGCCCTGCCCAATCCGACAATCGGAAGTGTGGTTCTTTCGAACGGAAACCTTGCCATCGGCGGTACCAATGGATCGCCGGGCGTCCAATACCGGATATTAAGCTCGACGAATTTGGCGCTGCCTTTGCCGGATTGGACGCCGGTGTTGACGAACGTGTTTGCCCCCGATGGAAGTTACGGCTGCACGGTTTACCCAGGCGCCAGCACGGCTGAATTCTTCCGCCTTGTTTCGCCATGACATTATGTTTTTAGCTAAAAGTTCTCCGCCGTGATTAAGCCCTCTGGACTGTTTGAAGTCATGATTCTACTTGAGGCCGCAACGAGTCGGGGATGCACCACTTATTGAGGTCGGCGTCCGGTGGCAGCAGTCTGTAATTGTGGGAATTGCGTAAAGCGCGCCACGGCTTCACCGCGCGAGCGCACATGCAGCTTTTCGTAAGTGCGATGAATATAAGTATTGACCGTGGGCATGGTGATGCCGAGGGCTTCGGCAATCTCCTTGTAAGCAAAACCGCGCGCGAGCAAGCCCAAGACTTCCCATTCTCGTGGTGAAAGGTCGCTGCTCTCCGGCTTGCCGGACTTGGGACGGTGAAAGGCCTGCACCACTTTGCGGGCGATATAGCTGGTCATGGGTGCCCCGCCTTCGTGAACCTGCTTGATCGCCGCGAGCAATTCTTCGCGCGGCGTCCGCTTCAACAAATAACCGCTTGCGCCTGCGGCTAATGCTTTAAAAATATGTTCTGTATCTTCATATACCGTCAGCATCAAATATTGCGTCCCGGATGTTGACGGTTTGAGGCGGTGGACGCATTCGATGCCGGTCATGCCGGTGAGGTTGATGTCCACCAACACCACATCGGGCGGGTTTTTTTGAAGCTGCGCGATTGCGTCCTCGGCGTTGCCGTGTTCGCTGAGAAAGCGGAAATGTCTCGTGCGGTTTACCCAACTCGCGAGGATATTTCGCACAGATGCGTCGTCTTCAATAATGGATACTGAGATGCTCAAATGTAATAATGTACCATGTGGTCTGGCTGGATAATAGTCAATGGTTCCTATGACAGCGAGTAGCGTTTACTATCAACGCGAAAGCTCACGTGCGTGCCTTTGTTGGGTGCACTGGTGATTTCACATATCCCACCGATTTTCCGAAGCCTTTTGTTCATACTTGCCAACCCGTTGCCCGTTGCCAGTCGTTCGGTTCCATTAATGATTTTTGCCGGGAGGTTTTTCGGATCGAAACCGAGGCCATTATCGACGATATCAAGTTTAAATGCCGCCGGGGACAGCGTCAGGCCAATCTGCACTTCGGACGCCCTCGAATGCTTCGCCACATTGTTCAACGCCTCCTTGTAGGCGAGAAATAAGTTATGGCGTGCTTCCGAGGTGATCTGCCATACGGGCGATTGCAACGGCATGTCCAAGCGGCATCGAATCCCGGCGGCACCCAGAAAATCAAGCGCGTATTTTTCCAAATAGCTTGCCAGGCTTTCCAGCGTATCATGCTCGGGGTTGACCGCCCAGACGATTTCATCCATCGCTTTCGTCGCCTCGCGCGCGGTATCATAGATTTGGTTCAAATCCATTGCCGCTTGCTTCGGGTCATCCATTACGGTTCGACCCGACTCGCTCAACATCGTGATACGAGTCAACTGCGACCCGAGGTCGTCGTGGATATCGTTGGCGATCCGCGCACGCTCTTGCTCCATTGCGTGTTGTAGCCGCACCCGTTCCAGATTGCGCTGCATCCGGTTCCGCGTGTCGAACCATACCGTCACGCTGGCAACCGCTACAATGAACATTCCCCCTAAAACTCGAAACCAGAGTGTTTGCCAGAAATGTGGCAGCAGCGTGAATTGCATTTCTGCGCCCGTTTCATTCCAAATGCCATCGTTGTTGCAGGCGATGACATGGAAAACATAATCGCCGGGCGGCAGAAAACTGTAATTGGCCGCGCGTTTCGCGGCGGCATTGCCCCAGTCCTTGTCCAAGCCTTCAATGCGGTATTTAAAGCTGACTTTCTCCGGCGCTACAAAGCTCAAGGCGGTATAACGAAATTCGAAACGGTGGTTGCCCGGCGCAATTTTTAATCTCGATCCAGCGGTCGATGGTTGTTTTAGGATCTGATCATCCACCAGAAAATCCTCGATAATCACCGGTGGCGGCAAAGTATTGGTTTTGGTGTTCTGGGGATCAACTTGAACAATCCCGCGGGTGGTGGGGAACCACAAGCGTCCATCGGGCAGTTTCACTCCCGCAGGCTGGAATCCGCCGGAGCACTCCAGCGTGGGCATCCCGTCGCTGATGCCGAAATTAACACAATGAACGGCGCCATCTAAGCCATCCGCACAGCGGTTTAATTCGGTTTTATTGACCCGAAAGATGCCGCCATAGGAACTGATCCAGAAGTACCCATGGCCATCATCCTCAATATCACAGATCACGTTATCCGATAAGCCCTTGTTTTGGCTGATCGTGGCAAACTGCCCGTGTTTCAGTCGGCCAAGCCCTCCCCCCAGAGTTCCAATCCAAATCGCCCCTGCTTCATCCCGATGCAAACACTGGATGAAGTTGTTGGGAAGTCCGTCATTTTTCTGATATTGCTTTACGGTTCCGTGGCTGAGGCAAAACAATCCTTCCCCGGCCGTCCCATACCAGATGGTGCCGTCATCCTCCCTGAGCAGCGAGCGCACACTGTTGGTTGGATTGTAGCCGCTGCCTCGCAGCGTTGTTGTTTTTCCATCGCGGTAGTAAAGCAGACCGCTACCGGTTCCGGCGTACATGCCTCCCTCCTTGTCGGGCAACAAGACCGGCACCGGCAGGAATAAATTGTCCTCGCCCGGCGGATGAACAAATTGATCCCCGTCTTTTATATAAAATCCGCCTCCCCAGCTTCCCGCCCACAAGTTACCCCTGGCATCTTCGCTGAGCGACCAAACGTAGGTATTGGCCAGGCCGTTGCTGTAGGAATAATTTTGCCAGTTGTCCTCTTGGTAACGGTAAACACCCAAACCTTCAGTTCCGATCCAGACCACCCCGTGCCGGCCATTGCAAAGCGATAAAACCGCGCGTCCTTGCCAGCCCTCGGGCGGTTTAATGGTCTTGATAATGCTTTCGCGAACGAGCATCAAGCCCGCGCCGTTCGCCCCGACCCACAGGTCTCCTTCACGGTCTTCAGCCAAAGCGCTCACCCAATCAGACGGGAGGCCGGACCCTAGGTCGATGATTTGGATATGTTGGTCAGGAAATATGAGTTCAAATCCCTTGTCCGAGGAAACCACGGCAACGATGCCGTTTTTAATTTGCCTCACAAAACACGGCGTATATTGAAATGTGCCCAGCGGGCGGGTTTCGACCCAAACACCGTCTTTCAGACGGCTCACGGAATCACCTGCCGCGATCCATAGGCCACCTTCAACACTGGGTCCAATTCCGAGCACGAGTGTGTTCGAATTGCCACGATCGAAATTCAACGGCTGCAGACTTTCGTTTTGAAGGCTGGATACTTTGCCATTGCGCATAATCCAGATGTGGCCACGATCGGACCTGACCATTCCCTCCAGGCTGCGCATGTTTCCTGGTTCGGATTTCAAAACGAGACCGTCACGCAATCGGCGCAGGTAACCGCCTTCACTCAATACCCAGATGTCTCCCGACTCATCGGATCCAATTGATTCAATTCTTCCTGTCGGCCAATGCCCGGGGACGGAAACGGCCCGAAATGTACCCTTCAAGTAGCGGGTAACCTCTCCCCCTTCGTGGCCAATCCACAGTGCGCCATCGGAGTCTTCAAACAAGCTGGTCACCCGACTACTGCTCATTTCCGGCGTGTTGTCGCTATTAAAGCAAACAAACTCCGCGCCGTCGAAACGGGCAAAGCCGTTGTACGTGCCAACCCAAATGTAACCGTCGTGGGTCTGAAGGATGGAGGTGACACTGTTTTGCGGCAGGCCCTGCTCCCGAAGCCACGTCCGCGAAACGATCCAATTTGGTTCCGGCACATTCGCACGTGCTGTTGCAGATGCCAGCTGGCTGGACCAAAGCGCCCAAGCAAAACTCCAAAAAAAGCATCTGATTGCAACGAGGCGAACCAATCGGTCAAGATGATCAAAATCTTTGTTTTGCGGCGAGGATTTGAATTCGGTCACAATTATTGGTTTTTTGCGGCTGGAATCCCGACACTAGCCCGAAGGCGGTTTGGTTAAGGTCTTCCATTATACACCTCCGATATCTTTCAGGGATTTCTTGCGGGCAAGTCCAGCCAATTGGGCATCCACAAAAATGCAACGAGGAATATGGCGGACACTCCGGTTTTCAAGAATGCTATTTCAAATGAGATATTAGCCATGGGACGTTCTGCTTTTCTGTGGATTTGATTTGCTCACATCTTAGCACGGAATCTACTGGTCTCAACCGCCTTTTGTGTAGCGACTTTAGAGGACAGTTGTTGAATCGGGTTTAGATGGTTTCAATGACATAGGCTATTGGCCACCACGATTCGCATTGAAAACTGTAAACTTGATTTCGTTCAGTCGGCAAAACCAAATTATCGGCAGTAATAGCCTCATGGCTGAAACAATTCGTGAATAGTTACACCCAATGCTTTGGCAATGAAGCAGTGGTGTTTATCCGTGGCCCGACAACGGCGCAACTCAATGTTCGTTAGAATGTTCCTTGTGATGGCGCACGGAAGTCTGTCAAGCGACTCTGGGGAATTTACCACACCGACCGAAAATACGCCCACGAGTTGGCTGATCCACTGCGCACTGTTGTTGAAGCGCCCAACAAACTCATCGCCGAGGAATCCGCCGCGCAACGTGGATTTGGTGATCGGTGGGCGCATCCAGTCAATTCGGTAACGGCGAGGCAGCCACGGTGGCATCACAAACGCCACCCAGGTCAATGGCAGGAACTCGCGCACAAAACATCTCACGGAATCCGCATCTGATTATGGAAACTCCATCCACCGCCCAAATTCGCGTTGCCATCGAGGTGCTCAAAAAATATGGCGAACACATCAATCACAACGCCGTCAACAAGGTGATCGAATTCTCCGACTTACAACTTCACGACCAACAACCTGGACGTATCGAAGCCGGAACCATCGAGCAAACCACCCGTATTGAGACCGTCGTCGCACAACTGGAGGAGTGGCGCAACGAATTGGTGCAAGAGAGGAAGCAGTGTGTTCCCAATCATATTCAATCCAGGGCAAGCCTTACCCCTTAACTTCGTAAGGTTTTTACGGGCCGCCAAAAGCTCGCCGAAAACTGCGCGGAGTCCCGCGAGACGGTCGCGCGATGGGCGCGAACCATCCGGCAAGACATCCATGCTCACCAACACGCCGGCTTCCTGCACCGCCCCAACATACTCGCCGGAGGTGAACTGTGCTCCCTGGTCGGTGTTGGCAATCAGCGGCGGTTGGGTTCCCGCGCCAAGGCGTCCGACACGCCTGCCGATTTGGGCAGGGTGGCCGTGTGACGCCGAGAGTGAAAAACTGATTTCGTTTTGTTCGCGCGAGACATTGCGGGCTTGCCGGTGCTGTCATGGCTGCGTTCATCGGCAAGTCCGGCAGCGACTGGAATCTTGTGAAACTTG
>Ga0182012_10002020_pt1 | contig 22159 bp, 20 predicted proteins | sample 612S2SmetaG_FD_120486 | JGI IMG/M metagenome (GOLD analysis project Ga0182012, IMG submission 120486) | Permafrost microbial communities from Stordalen Mire, Sweden - 612S2S metaG | ecosystem: Environmental > Terrestrial > Soil > Wetlands > Permafrost | place: Sweden: Stordalen | collected... | reverse complement strand
CTTCGGTCGCAATGACATTTCCATTCATGCAACTTTGTCATCAAGCTGATCTTCGCTCAGGATGACAGCCAGGATGGAAAGCAGTGAGGATGGAAGCGCGTCCGGGTGTCATTCAGGGAGCGCGACAGGCACGCGCAGCCGGGCGTCGCGGATTTTGTCTATCTCGATGACGGCGATCCACTCTCCTGGGGTGTGCCGTTGCCAGACGATGCGGCCGTGCAGAAGGCGCGCGATGGTTGCGGGCGGCAGGTCCTGGTGGAAGTCAAAGTAGCGGGTCTGGATGCGGGTGTAGCCCGGAATCCGCTGGAAGAGCGAGCGCGGCGGCTGGTACTTGGTGCTGAAGGCGACGACGACATCGAAGCTCTCCGGCTGCTGTGCGGCGCGGAGGACCTCTTCGGCGGAGAAGTTCTCCTGGCTGATGACGGTGAGCGGCCGTTGGACGTAGCCGAGGAATGGCCGGGTGAGCTCGTCGGAGGCCGTCCATGCGGTGAGGATGTGCGACTGCGGGTAGCGTTGCTCGACCAGTTGCGCGGCCTGCTGATGCATGCGCACGTAGTCGGTCCACGTCAGGTTGTCCTCCGGAGAGATGAACCACGGAGGGTTGAGAAAGAGCGCGGCGACGAAGGCCACGGCGCATCCGGCGATCCAAAGCGGCCAGCCCGGGGCGCGGCGGCGGATGACATCCACGCTGAGCAACACGACGAGCGGGATGGCGGGAATCATGTAGCGGGCGAGCAGGGCTCCGCCGACGACGGAGAATTCGGCAACCTGCGCCAGGATGAGGAGCGCGAAAAGCAGGCGGATGGCGGAAGTGAAGTTTGATTTCGACTCGGCTGAAGCGGCGGCATTGGCGTTCTCATGGCGCGCACTCCACCAGACGGCCGCGGCGGAAAACGTCAGCACGAAGAGGTTCATGTAGCCCAGGGCGTGCCACAGCCGCATGACGGCCGAGAGGAAGATGCGCAAAGGGTTGAGCGTGGCTCCGACGTTGTAGCGCAGGTAGTCCGGGTTGCCGAAGATGTGTCCCGTGCGGTGGTGGTGGTAGGCGTACCAGCCGATGATGGGCACGAGTGCCAGCAGATAGGCCATGGCCTGGGCAACGGTGCGGCGCGGGAGTTGGAGCCGCGAGGCGAGCTGCGGGCGGTAGCGTTGGACGATGGTGGTGAGCAGGTCGAAGCCGAAGAGGGTGAGGGTGACAGCGACGGTTGTTTCTTTGGCCAGGGCAGCGAGGGCGGCGAAGAGGACAGCCTGCCAGCGGTAGCCAAATAAGTGCGCGTACAGAGTCCAAAGCAGGAGACAGAAGGCGGCAATGTCGAGCTGCGTCATCTGCGACTGCGTGAAGACCGTAGGCGAGAGCGCGGTGAGCAGGACGGCGCAAAAGGCGGTGGCGCGGTCAGTGAGGCGGCGGGCGATGAGCCAAAGGGCGGTGAGTCCGAGGGCTGCGACGACCAGCATAGCCGAGCGGGTGAGCATCGGATTGAGCGCGTTGGGCGCGGTGCCGGTGAGCCTCCAGACGGCGGCCAGGTAGAACATGACGAGCGGCGGGTGGGCGTTGCTGAGCGTGGTGGTGGGGATTGGATCGCCGGTGAGGAGAATGTCCCGGGCGGCGGGAATGAAGTAGCCGGCTTCGTCCCAGAAAAAGGGCAGGCGCAGCCACGGCAGGTGGGCGAGCCACAAGGCGGCAAAGATGGCGGCGAAGGCGGCGAAAGCCGCGCGCGTTGAAGGCTGCGGCTCATCCGAGTTGGAGCGCGGGGAGTTTAATCGCGTGGCGTTGATTCGCGGAGCGTTCATGCGCAATGCGTTCTCTCGGGAATCAGCACAGGCGGCCTTCGGGAGCGGCGTTGAGCGGCGGCATCATGGCAAAGAAAGCGGTCTAGTGGATGGGGCCGCTGGGCGTGATCTGCGGATCGAGCTTGATCTCGCCGAAGGTCTGCTCGTAGTTCTCCACGTTCTGTTGGAGCATCATCGAGAGGGCCTTGGCCTGCTGCGGGCTGAGGAAGATTCCCTGGAAGTTGGTGAGCTCGATGCCGGGGCCGTTGGTGGGCTGGACACGGCCAAAGGCCAGGAAGAAGTCCCATACGTTCATGCGGATCTGCACGCTGTTGGCGTAGCCTTCGCGGTAGTCGGGGGAGCTCTGGACGTGGATTTCGGGTTGCTCGGGGAAGTTGGACATTGTGGCACCCTCCGAAACTCAGGGTAACAAGTTTGCGGGCGCAGCGCACGCAGTGGGTTGAATGGAGCGCGATGGAGAGATCATCGAACCAGCCGATCGGCAGACTGGGGCGGCTTTGAGCCCGGGGCCGCTGTAGTGTTCGGGGAAGTGTTGTATGATGCCGGGCGGCGCGGGGCGAGGTGAAGGGAATGCGGGAATCGCAGACATTGGGGCTGGAAGAGTCGAAGGCCTATTGGATTACGCAGGACTATGCGGCGTACACCGAGGACGAGCACCGGCTGTGGAGCGAGCTGGCAGGGCGGCGCATGGCTCAACTGGAGGGCTGCGCCTGCCGGGAATATCTGGAGGGCTGGCGGCAACTGGGCATGGCTGGCGAGCGGATTCCGCGGCTGAGCGAGGTGAGCCGGCAGGTGGAGGCGCGCACGGGTTGGAGGGTGCAGCCGGTATCGGGCTTCATGCCATCGCGGGCGTTCTTCGGGATGCTTGAGGCCAAGCTGTTTCCGGCGACGACCTGGCTGCGCAGCCGCGAGAGCGCCGACTACACTCCCGAGCCGGACATGCTGCACGACGCCTTGGGGCACCTGCCGATGTTTGCCGAGCCGGGATTTGCCGACGCCGTGGAAGAGTATGGCCGCGTATGCAGCGCCATGGAAGGCGAGGAAAAGCTGGAGCGCATGGGGCGGCTGTACTGGTACACCTTTGAGTTCGGATTGATACGCGAGGCGGGCGAGGTGAAGGTGTACGGCTCCGGCGTAGCCAGCTCGCAGGCAGAGTGCGAGAACGTATTGAACGGCGGCTGCGCGGTGGAGGACTTCACGGTGGAGCGGGTGCTGGCGACGAGCGTGAAGGTGGATGAGGTACACAAGAAGTTGTTTGCAATACGCAAGTTTGACGAGATTCTTGGGGCGGTGAAAGAGGCGAAGCGACTGGTGGAGGAGTATGGGTAGGCGACGCGAAGATATTTTGTGAGAGTGCGGGCCGTGCATCCTGAAAAGGGTGCGCGGCTTTTGTTTTTTGGGGCGGTGGCGCTCGTGTAGGGCTGCCGCGAGCACGGCCGGAGAGCGGCGGCGATAGAATGAGGCTCATGCCGGGAGCCGACGTCAAACAGTATCGCGGGAGGATTGCGCCTTCGCCGACAGGGTATTTGCACCTGGGCCATGCGCGGACGTTCTTGCAGGCCTACGAGCGGGCGGCGGGCGGCGTGTTGGTCCTCCGCAATGAGGATTTGGACGAGGCGCGCTGCCGCGAGGAGTTTGCGCGCGCCATGGTTGAGGACCTCGGCTGGCTGGGGATCGAGTGGCGGGAGGGTCCGGATGCGGGCGGCGCGTATGGGCCCTACGCGCAAAGCCAGCGGCGGGAGTGGTATCGCGCGGCTTGGCGCAGGCTGAGGGATGGGGGATGGATTTATCCCTGCACCTGCTCCCGGCGGGAGCTGGCGGAGAGCGCAGTGGCTCCGCATGACGACCAGGACGAGCCGGTGTATCCGGGAACTTGCAGAGAGAAATACAGCCGGGAAGAAATTGAAGAAGCCACGGCACCGGGAGGGGCTGGGGCACTCGACGCCAATTGGCGCTTTCGCGTGCCGGATGGCGAACGCATTGAGTTTGACGATGCGAGGCTGGGGCGCGTGGGCTTTGTGGCCGGACGCGACTTTGGCGACTTCGTGGTGTGGCGGCGCGATGACGTGCCGGCCTATCAACTGGCGGTGGTGGTGGATGACGCGGCGATGAAGATCAGTGAAGTGGTGCGGGGCGAGGACTTGCTGCGCTCGACGGCCCGCCAGATATTGCTGCAGCGTGCGCTGGGGTTGCCGGGGGTGGGTTACTTCCACTGCGAACTTTTAAGGGACGAGCAGGGCGTGCGGCTGGCCAAGCGTCACGATGCGCTGAGTTTGCGGCAGCTGCGCGAGCGGGGATTGAGTCCGAAAGAGGTGCGGCGGATGGCCGGAAATGGGCGGTGATCGGTTCTCCGGTGGAGAAATGCACAGAAAAGTGATTCAAATCACAGAATCGTTGTAGCCGGATGCCCTTATCATCTATGTCACAAGCCCGGGTGATGCGCCCGGGAATTCCTCCGGCGGCAGAGAGCAGCGCGGAGGCGAACAACGCACTCCAAGGAGATTCGTTCATGGCACACGTCATCGTGGATACCTGCAAGAAGGACAACCTGTGTTTGGATTCCTGTCCGTCGGAAGCTATTCGTCCGGGCAAGGATGAGGCGGAGTGGGGCACGGTGAGCCAGCTCTACATTAATCCCGAAGAGTGCATGGACTGCGGCGCCTGCGTGGCAGAGTGCCCGACGAACTCGATTTACCCGGCCGAAGAGCTGCCCGCCGACAAGGCCGAATTCGCGGAAAAGAACGCCGCGTACTTCCAGAAATAAGCTCAGCATTTGAGGGCAATGCCGCCAAAGGCCTCCATGCGGAAAGCATGGCGGCCGTTTTGCGTTTGCACGCGCGGCCGCGCGATGGAAGTTTGTTGCGCCGGCGGGGCGAACGGTAGGAAGATAAAGGGTCGTGTCAGGTAGATCAGTCATTTTTTGAGGCAGTCTGGCGGAGTGAGGTTCTTTTGAATTATCCCTACTGGCAACTTGGATTTCCGGGCGGCATGTTGATTGCCCTGGTGGCCGTGCTGCACGTCTTCGTCTCGCACTTTGCGGTGGGCGGCGGATTCTTTCTGGTGGCGACCGAGGCTCGGGCGCGGCGCACGAATGACCTGGCTTTGCTGGAATATTGCAAAAGGCATACGACGTTCTTCGCCCTGCTGACCCTGGTGTTTGGCGCGGTGAGCGGCGTGGGCATCTGGTTCACCATCGGGCTGGTGAGCCCGGAGGCGACCTCGACGCTGATCCACGCCTTTGTGTGGCTGTGGGCCATCGAGTGGGTCTTCTTCTTTGTGGAGATCGCCGCGGCGATCATCTACGCCAAGACCTGGGATACGCTCTCTGCACGGGATCACCAGATCATCGGCTGGATTTACTTTGTCGCGGCATGGATGAGCCTGTTCGTCATCAACGGGATATTGACCTTCATGCTGACTCCGGGGAAGTGGCTGGAGGGGCACAGCCTGATGGATGGATTCTTCAATCCCACGTACTGGCCTTCGCTGCTGGCTCGCTCGGCGGCCGCGGTGGTGCTGGCCGGACTGTTTGCCTTCATCACGCTGCCGAAAGAGGGCGCGCGCAATGAGGTGGCACGGATGGCGGCAAAGTGGATGGTGGCCGGAGCCGTGGTAATGCCGGTGGCGCTGTGGTGGTATGCGGCGAAGCTGCCGCTGTTCGCGCACCTTTCCCTGGGGATGGGCGTGACCAGCGTGACCCATGCGCTGCGCGGCGGAGTGGGCTTCAGCCTGCTGGCGCTGGTGCTTGCGCTGGTGTGCGGCGCGTGGAAGCCCGAGTGGATGCGGCCTCCGGTGGTGGTGGTACTGGTGCTGTGCGGCATTGGAATGGTGGGCGCCGGTGAGTACCTGCGTGAGTATTTGCGCAAGCCCTGGGCGGTGAACACCCTGGTGTATGCCAATGACGTGCGGGCCGGCGAGGTGGCGGCGATCACGGAGAATGGCGTGCTGAAGACGGCGAAGTTTTTGCCGCACGCCGACGCCACGAGTCCCGCATATGGACGCGACCTGTTTGTGCTGCAGTGCGGCGCCTGCCATGGCGCGGAAGGCTACCGCAGCATGACCCGGCGAGTGGATGGCTGGGATGCGGCCTTTGCGGCCGACATTCTGCAACATATCCATGTGCTGCGGGGCACAATGCCTCCGTTTGCGGGCGACGAGCAGGACCGCAAGGCATTGGGAAAATACCTGGCGGGGCTGAATCCAGAGTGGCATTTGACGATCACCGCTGCGAACAAGTTGGAGATGGGCAAGAAGGTGTTTGATTCGCGCTGCGGGCACTGCCACACGGTGAACGGAAGTTTCCGTCCGCTGCGTGGGACGTTTGAGAATGCAACAGCGGCGCAGGTGGCGGAGGTCTTTCCGGCGCTGGGAGCGATGAGCAGCAACATGCCGGAGTTTAACGCCCCCGCGGAGCAGGCCGAGGCCTTGAGCTTCTACATTGCGCACGAGGCGAACCTGCCGCTGACAGTCAAGCCGGGGCCAACGGAGATGCCGACGGGGACAAACCATTCACGGATGCGAAGTCCGGCGAGACCGGGCGAGAGTGCAACAACGCAGTCCGGCGCGAAACGGAACAGCCTGACCCAGGAGGTGCGGTAATGCAGACGATGGTTCCTCACGTGGATCCGCTGCCGCTGCCCGGCCCGGTGTGGCTGTTCACGGTACTGCTGCTAGTGGTGTTTACCCTGCACGTGGCGATGATGAATTCCGCGCTGGGCGGCGGCCTGTGGGCTTTGTGGAACTATCTGCGCGGACGGCACGCCGAGCATGAGTATTCGCGGCGGCTGGCGCAGGAGTTGGCGGCGATGCTGCCCACGTTTTTGGCCTTCACTGTGACCTTGGGCGTGGCGGCGTTGCTGTTTGTGCAGGTGCTGTACGGCAACTTCCTGTACACCAGTTCGATCCTGCTGGCGTCAACCTGGCTGATGGTGATTCCGCTGGTGATGGTGGCCTACTACGGCTATTACTACTTCAGTTCCAAGTCCGTGGAAGGCAAGGGAACAGCCGGTTGCGTGCTGGCGATTTCGGTGTGCGTGCTGCTGACGATTGCCTTCATCTTCGTCAACAACATGACGTTGATGCTGCGGCCCGAGCGCTGGCTGGAGATTTACCGTGGAGGCCCGAATGGGTGGAATCTGAACCTGGGCGAGCCGACGCTGGCGCCGCGCTACCTGCACATTGTGAACGGTGCGGTGGCGCTGTTCTCCGCCATTTTGGCGCAGATTGGCATGAGCCGCATGAAGAAAGACCCTGGCTACGGGCGCTGGCTGGTGCAACGCTCGGCGCTGGTGTTTGCCGCCTGCACGGGATTGCAGTTTCTGCTGGGCATGTGGCTGCTGCTGGCGACTCCGCGGGAGATTGCGATGACCTTGCTGCGGGATCCGCTGGCGGGTGGAGTCTTCGGGCTGGCGTTGGTCTCAGTGATCGCGGCGCTGCTGCTGATATTGCTGGGAAGCCTGGTGGAGAAGCCGACGAAGCTGGTTTCGGCCGGCTTTGGCGTGAGCCTGGTGACCTTGCTGCTGATGGTATGCCTGCGTTACCTGTTGCGGATGGCCTACTTGAAACCCTATGCCGACCTAGGCGGGTTGCAAGTGGAGGCGCAGTGGGGCGTGATCGTGCTGTTCGTGGTGCTGTTTGTGGGCGGCCTGGGGACGGTGGGGTACATGATCGGGCTGGTGCTGAAGGCTGGAAAGAAGGCTGCATTGGCGAAGTAGCGCAATAAGATTTGCAGAACAGAGGGGCGGCCTGCGGGCCGCCTCTTTCTTTGCGTTAGAGAGCATCGTCGCGGCGGCGGTGGCGGGGATGAACTGTGCGAATGAATGAAAATGCGCGGCGCGGAGGGATTATGCAATCCGGGATTTGCCAGATTTTCGGGCCCTGGATGTGAGCGAAATCACAATGAAAGCCGCGGGGAGGACTGTGGAAAATGGGGTTGACGCGGGTATTCGCCAAGATGCATACTTATACGGTTAGGTGAATAATAATATACAGCGTGAGCGGCATGTCCAAGGTATCAAGACAAAACGTCATTCTGGAGCTGGTGCAGCAGGAGAGCATCGCCAACCAGGAGCAGTTGCGCAAGCTGCTGTTGCGGCAGGGCTTTGATGTGACGCAGGCGACGCTGTCGCGCGACATCAATGAGCTGGCGCTGGTGAAGACCGGCGACGGTTACACGTTGCCGCGCGGCGAGCAGTCGGCCGAGCCGGGACATCACAGCACGGGGCGGCTGGTGCGCGAGTTCGTGTTGGAGGTTCGGGAGGCGCAGAACCTGCTGGTGGTGAAGACAGCGACCGGTTCGGCGCAGCCGGTGGCGGCGGCCATGGACGGCGAGGGCTGGCCCGAGGTGGTGGGCACGGTCGGCGGCGACGACACGATCCTGGTGATTTCGCAGAGCCGGAAGAACGCGCACCGGGTGGCGTTGCGGATTAAAGGGATGATGCAGTGAGCGCCTTGAATTCACAGGCTGCAAAGCTACAGACGGCGCTGCTGGGCGCGACCGGCTACGCGGGCTTTGAGCTGGCGCGGCTGCTGCTGAAGCATCCAAAGGTTGCGCCGCCGCTATTTTTGGCGCGGGCGGGCGAGGCGGCCGGAAGACAGTTGCAGGAGTTTTATCCCGAGCTGGGGCCGCATGCAAATTATCCGCTGGAGCCTTTTGATTGGGAGTTGCTGAAGCGGCGCGGCGTGAAGGTTCTGTTTCTGGCGACTCCGCATGAACTGAGCCGCGAGCTGGTGCCGCAGGCATTGGCAGAGGGCATCCGCGTGGTGGATTTGAGCGGTGCGTGGCGGCTGAAGGCGGAGGCGAATCGCGCGGTATATGGATTTACCGACGCCGACGCCGCGGTGGCCGCGAAGCTCGACGCCGAGGCCGTGTACGGATTGCCGGAGCTCAATCGCGAAGAGATTCGCGGGGCGCGGCTGGTGGCCAATCCCGGGTGCTATGCGACGAGCGTGATTGTGCCGCTGGCTCCGCTCGTGAAAGCCGGGCTGGTGGACCGCAAGCGTGGCGTGATCTGCGACGCGAAGAGCGGAGTGAGCGGCGCGGGAAAGAAGCCGACCGAGAAGACTCACTTTGTGGAAGTGGCCGACAATTTTTCGGCCTACTCGGTATTTGGACATCGCCACACGGGCGAAATTCTGGAGCAGGCGGGACTCGACGATGACGAACTTACTTTTACGCCGCACCTGCTGCCGATTCCTCGCGGCATCCTTTCGACGATCTATGTGAGCCTGGCGCGTCCGGCGGCGGCCGCGGAGATTGAAGCGGTGCTGCGCGAGGCGTATCCGGATGGCGGCTTTGTGCGGGTGTATGGAAACAAACATCTGCCGCAGGTGAGTTATTCGCTGCATACGAATTTTTGCGATGTGGGATTTGAACTGGCGCGCGACGGACGGCGGCTGACGATTGTGAGCTGCCTGGACAACCTGATGAAGGGCGCGGCGGGCCAGGCGCTCCAGAACATGAATGTGATGCTGGGCTGGAGCGAGAAGGAGGGATTGGCGTGATGAAACTAGTGGTCAAGATTGGTGGAGCGGCACTGGAAGACAAGAAGCTGCTGAAGAAGTGCGCGCAGGCCGTGAGCGACTTGGCGGCGGAAGGTCACAAGGTGGCCGTGGTGCATGGCGGCGGCCGCGCGCTGACGGAGACGCTGGCGCTGATGGGAAAGGAATCCACGTTTGTGAATGGACTGCGGGTGACCGACCGCGAGACTCGCGACGTGGCGCTGATGGTGCTGGCGGGAAGGGTGAACAAGCAACTGGTGGCGGCCATTACGGCCACCGGGCAGGCGGCTGTTGGATTGTGCGGCGGCGACGGCGCTGCGTTTTTGGCGCGCAAAAAGAAGACCAAGGGCGGCGACCTGGGATTTGTAGGCGAGATCAGTTCGGTGGATTCGCGCTGGATTGAAGCGATCTGGGCGAACGACGGCGTGCCGGTGATCAGCAGCCTGGCGCTGGGCAGCGATGGTGAGTACTACAACGTGAACGCCGACCAGATGGCTTCGGCCTGCGCCACCGGATGCGGCGCAAACGCGCTGATCTTTTTGACCGACGTGGCCGGAGTGAAGGGCGCCGACGGCACGGTGATCCGCTGGCTGGCCGCGAGCGATATTCCGCAGCTGGTGCAGTCGGCGGTGATACAGGGCGGGATGCTGCCGAAGTTGCAGGCCTGCCAGGATGCGCTGAAGAGCGGCGTGCACCGGGTTCGGATTCTTCCGGCGTTAGAGGCCGAGGTGCTGCCGACCTTTTACCAGACGAAGATTGAGTGCGGCACGGAGGTCATGGCGTCGTGAGTTTGAAGAGCGTACAGAAGGCGGAAGAAAAGTACATCCTGCATACCTACGACCGGCATCCGGTACTGCTGACGCACGGCAAGGGCGCGTACCTGTATGACGAGGATGGCGAGCAATACCTGGACTTTTTGAGCGGCATCGGCGTGATGGCCCTGGGGTATTCACACCCGGCGATCACGAAGGTGATTCGTGAGCAGGCCGGCAAACTGGTGCACGTCAGCAACCTGTTTTACACCGAATTTCCTTCGGCGCTGGCGGCGCGGCTGGTAAAGCTGAGCGGACTGAAGAAGGTCTTCTTCAGCAACAGCGGCACCGAGGCCTGGGAGGGCGCGCTGAAGATTGCGCGCGCGGTGGCCAACGGCAAGGGGTTGAAGAAGCGCACGAAGTTTCTGGCCATGGAGAACAGCTTCCACGGGCGCACCATGGGTTCGGTGGCGACCACCTACACGGAGAAGTACCGCAAGCCCTTCGCTCCGGTCATGCCGGGCGTGGAGTTTGTGAAGTTCAACGACGTGGAGGATTTGAAGGCGAAGTTCACCGACGACGTGTGCGCGGTGTGCATTGAGACCGTGCAGGGCGAAGGCGGAATCCAGCCGGTGAGCCTTGAGTTTTTGAAGGCCGCCCGGGCGCTGACCGCGAAGAGCGGCGCGCTGTTGCTGCTGGATGAGATTCAGTGCGGACTGGGACGCACGGGCAAGATGTTTGCCTATCAGCATTATGGAGTGAAGCCCGATGTGGTAACCCTGGCGAAGCCTCTGGCCGCGGGACTTCCCCTGGGCGCAATCCTGGTGGGCGAAGAAGTGGCCGGGGCGATTCATCCCGGAATGCATGGCACGACCTTTGGCGGGGGTCCGCTGGCCTGCGCCGTGGCCTTGGAAGTGTTGAACGTGCTGGAACGGGAAAAGCTGCTGGAGCATGTGAAGGAAGTGGGCAACTACTTCATCGAACTGCTGGGGCAGTTGGATTCCCGGCACGGCGCGGTGGTGGATGTGCGCGGCGTGGGGCTGATGGTGGGATTGGAATTGGATTCCGCCGAGCTGGCCAAGTTTGTGCAGAAGGCCATGCTGGAGAAGAAAATTATCATCAACCGGACGCATGAGACGGTGTTGCGTTTCCTGCCTCCGTATGTGGTGACGAAGAAGCAAGTGGAAGTTGTAGTGAAGGCGCTCGACGAAATCCTGTCCTCCTGCGCGTCATCTGGCGACGCTGCGGCCCCTGCGGCCGGCGGCCATCGCGAGAGGCTCCCCAAGGCGAAAAAGAGCGGAGCGCGATGAAGCACCCGGAGAAGTTTCCGGAGACGCATGCAGAGGAGGACACGCCGATGGCGACACGTCCCGTGGAAAAAGAAAAATTGGATAACCTGGTGCCGATGCCGGGACTGACGGACCTGACGGCGATGAGCGATCTGACGCCGGAGATGGCCGAGGGGTTGCTGGAATTGGCGGCGAAGGTGAAGGCGCGTCCGGCGGAGTTCCGCACGGCGCTGGCAGGACGGCAGATTGTGCTGTTCTTTGAGAAGCCCTCGTTCCGCACGCGGCTGACCTTTGAGAGCGGCATCTACTCGCTGGGCGGGCACGCGATGTTCGTGGACCAGTTGACGAGCCGCATTGGCGAGCGCGAGCCGGTCAGCGATATGGCTCACAATTTGGAGCGCTGGGTGGACGCACTGGTGCTGCGCACGTTTGCGCACTCGACGGTGACCGAGCTTGCGAAGTTCGCCTCGATTCCGGTGATCAACGCGCTGAGCGACCATGAGCATCCCTGCCAAGCGCTGGCGGATTTTCTCACCTTGCGCGAGAAGTTCGGCGACCTGAAGAAGGTTCACCTGGCGTACGTGGGCGATGGCAACAACGTGGCGCACTCGCTGATGCTGGGCGCGGCGTTGTTCGGCAGCAAGATCACGGTGGGCACTCCCAAGGGCTACGAGCCGAAGGCCGAGGTATTGGAGCTGGCGCTAGAGATTGCGAAGGCGACCGGCGCGGTGATCGAAGTGACGAACGATCCGGTCGCGGCCGTGAAAGGGGCCGATGCGGTTTACACCGATGTGTGGGCGAGCATGGGCCAGGAGGCGGAGATCGCGGAGCGGGCGCGCATATTTAACGATTTCCGGGTGACCCCGGAGTTGATGGCGCACGCGGGCGCGGAGGCTGTGTTCATGCACTGCCTGCCGGCGCATCGCGGCGAGGAAGTGGAGGCTGCGGTGATTGACGCCGAGACCTCCGTGGTATTTGACCAGGCGGAGAACCGTCTGCATATTCAGAAGGCAATCCTTCTCGAGCTTTTGGGCGGCGCCGCGCGGCGGTTGCCTGCAAGGAGTTTTCATGTCTAAGAAGAAAGTTGTTCTGGCGTACTCGGGCGGACTCGACACCTCGATCATCATCCCGTGGTTGAAGGAAAACTATGACTGCGAGGTAATCGCGTTTGTGGCCGACGTGGGCCAGGGCGAGGACATGGAGGAGGTCGCCGTGAAGGCGATCAATACCGGCGCCAGTAAGGTTGTGGTGAAGGACCTGCGCGAGGAGTTCCTGACGGAATACGTCTGGAAGTGTTTGCAGGCCGGAGCCGTGTACGAGCACAAGTACCTGCTGGGCACCTCGATGGCGCGGCCGATCATCGCCAAGTACCAGGTGGAAGTTGCATTGGCCGAAGGCGCAGACGCGGTGGCGCACGGCTGCACGGGCAAGGGCAACGATCAGGTGCGGTTTGAGCACGCGTTTCTGGCCCTGGCCCCGGAGCTGCAGATTATCGCTCCGTGGCGCGAGTGGACGCTGAAGAGCCGCGAAGACTGCATTGACTACGCCGAGGCGCACCAGATTCCGATTGTGGCCAGCAAGACGAAGATTCACTCGCGCGACCGCAACATCTGGCACATCTCGCACGAAGGCGGTGAGCTGGAAGATCCGGCGCAGGCGCCGCTCGACACGACGTGGCAGATCTCGAATTCTCCGAAGGCCGCACCCGACCATGAAGAGGAAGTGGAGATTGGTTTCTCCAAGGGCGTGCCGGTGAGCGTGAATGGACAGGCATTGCCTGCCGTGCAGCTGCTGGATCTGCTAAACGAGATTGGCGCGCGCAACGCGATTGGCCGCATTGACCTGGTGGAGAACCGCTTTGTGGGCATGAAGTCTCGCGGAGCCTATGAGACTCCGGGTGGCACCTTGCTGCTGCTGGCGCATCGCGAGCTGGAGGCTCTGTGCCTGGACCGTGACCTGGAGCACTTCAAGGAGCACGTCGGGCTGAAGTATGCGGAGCTCGTATACAACGGACTGTGGTTCACTCCGCTGCGCGCCAGCCTGGACGCCTTTGTGGCCAGCACGCAGGAGGAAATTACGGGCACCGTGAAGCTGGCACTGTACAAGGGCAATGTGAGCATCAGCAGCCGCAAGAGCGAGTACTCGCTGTTCAACGCCGACATTGCGTCGTTCACCATGAGCGAGAGCTATGACCAGAAGGACGCGGCCGGGTTCATCAAGATTCTGGCGCTGCCGGCGCGCGCGCGCGGACTGAACCGGAAGAAGAAAGCCGCCGAGGTGACGAAGTGAAGATGTGGTCTGGGCGGTTCCGGCAACCGCTCGATCCCGGCTTTGAGCGCTGGCAAAGGAGTTTTCCCTTTGACCAGCGCTTGCTGCTGGAGGAGATCGCGGCCAGCCAGGCGCATGCCGGAGCGTTGAAGGCGGCGGGCATCCTGAGTGAGGACGAGCACGAGAAGCTGCTGCGCGCGCTGGAAGAGTTGAAGAGCACGGGACGGGACTTCCTGAACGATGAGGAAGCCGAAGACGTGCATCACTTTGTGGAGAAGCAGTTGCAGCGCACGTTGGGCGAGGTGGCGTTAAAGCTGCACGCCGGGCGCAGCCGCAACGAGCAGATCGCCACGGACCTGCGCTTGTTTGTGCGCGCGGGGTGCGAGGAGTTGCGCGCGAAGCTGCTGGAAATCGCGAAGGTTCTCAGCGTCCGGGCGCGGCAGGCGGGTGCGGCGGCCATGCCGAGCTACACGCACTTGCAGCGCGCCGAGCCGGTGCTGGTGGCTCACTGGCTGCTGGCTTACTCGGAGATGTTTTTGCGCGATGCCGAGCGCTTGCAGGATTGCCGGCGGCGGCTGAATTACTGTCCGCTGGGTAGCGGTGCGATTGCCGGAGCGACGTTGAAGCTGGACCGCGAGCCGGTGGCGAAGGCCTTGGGATTTTTGGCTCCGACGGCGAACAGCATGGACGCCACGAGCGACCGCGACTTTGCCGTGGAGTTTGCGCAGGCGTTGTCTATTTTGTCGGTTCACCTGAGCCGCTGGGCGGAGGAGTTCATTCTGTTCTCTACGCTTGAGTATGGCTTTGTGCGGCTGCCGGAGAGCTACTCGACGGGTTCGAGCGCGATGCCGCAGAAGCAGAATCCCGATGCGCTGGAGCTGATTCGCGGCAAGGCCGGGCGGGTGATTGGTGCGGCCACGCAGTTACTCATCACGCTGAAGGGACTGCCGCTGGCCTACAACAAAGACATGCAGGAGACGCAGGAGCCGGTGTTCACGGCGGCAGATACGGCCGGGCGCATGTTGGAGGTGGCGACGGGCTTTATGAAGGTGGTGGAGTTCAACCTGCCGCGCATGGAGCAGGCGGCGAGTTCGGGCTACATGAACGCGATGGCCGCGGCGACGTACTTGGCGAACAAGGGCGTGCCCTTCCGGCGGGCTCATGAGTTTGTGGGGCGCGCCGTGCGGCTGGGAATCGAAAAGGGATGCGAGTTGGAGGCGATACCGCTCGGCGAGCTGAGAGAGATCAGCGATGCCTTTGGCGAGGACTTTGCATCCAATGTGACGCTGGAGAAGACGCTGGACTGCCATGACGTTGCGGGCGGCACGGCGCGAGCCCAGGTGGCTGCGGCACTGGATGCGATGGACGCGCGGCTGAAGGCGCTTGAGGCGGAAGATGGAAACGCGTAAGGCGGTACTGCCCGATGCGGAGCAGTTACGCGACCTGATTGCCGACTACAGCGGAGACGGCACGCTGCTGCCGCGGTCGCTGGCCGAAATCTGCGAAAACATACGGGACTTTACGGTGGCCGTGGAGGGCGACGAGCTGCTGGGTTGCGGAGCGTTGCATCTTTATGGCACGCATTTGGCGGAGGTGCGCTCGATTGCCGTGCGCACGCCGCACAAAGGGCGCGGAGCGGGGCGGGTGCTGGTGGACGCACTGCTGGAAGAGGCCGAGTCGCATCACGTGCAGTGCGTGTGCCTGTTCACGCGCATCCCGGAGTTTTTTGCGAACATGGGATTTGCCGAGGCCAAGCGCGAAGAGCTGCCAGACAAAATCTACAAGGACTGCGCCAACTGCCCGAAGCTGCATGAGTGCGACGAGGTGGCGATGTATCGCGGCGAGCTGCCGCACTTTGCCATTTTGCCGCGCCCGGCCAAGCTGCAGTTGCGTTTGCGCCAGCCGCTGGTAAAGTTGGAGCCATGACATTGAAATTGCACGGGCCGGACGAGCCGGTATTTCTTCCCCAGGGATTTGTGTGGTCGGCCGTGAAGGCCGGCATCAAGGCGAGCGGACGCACGGATGCGGCGCTGGCGGAAGCTCCGCTGGGCGCGAGCGCGGCGGCGGTGTTTACGCGTAATCGCGTGGCGGCCGCGCCGGTAGTCGTGGGCCGTGAGCATCTTGCGAAGAGCAATGGCCGAGTGCGCGCCGTGCTTGTGAACGCCGGCAACGCCAACTGCTCCACCGGCAAGCCGGGCGAAAAAGTTTCGCGCGAGAGCTGCAAGGCCGTGGGCGGGGCGCTGACCGCTGCGGCGGAGTTCGTGGTGCCATCTTCGACGGGAATCATCGGCGTACCGCTGCCGTTGGAAAAGCTGGTGGCCGCCGTTCCGGAGTTGGTGAAGCAAAGGGCTGCGACGGCCGAGGCGCTGGAAGAGTTTTCGAAGGCCATTATGACCACCGACACGCGTCGCAAGGCGGCTTCGGTGGAGATCAAGCTGGGCGCGAAGACCGTTCGCGTGGCTGGCGTGGCCAAGGGCAGCGGGATGATTCATCCCGACATGGCGACCATGCTGGTGTACATCTTTACCGACGTGGAGGCCGTGCCGAAAACTTTGCAGTCGTGTCTGAAGAAGGCGGTGGCGACGACGTTTAACGCCATCAGCGTGGATGGCGACACCAGCACGAACGACACCGTGCTGCTGCTGGCGAGCGGGGCGAGTGGCGTGAAGCTGACGGCGGCGGGCGTGAGCAAAAAGTTCGAGGCGGCGCTGCACGCGGTGTGTGCGAGTTTGGCCGAGCAGGTCGTCCGCGACGGCGAAGGCGCCGAGCACCTGGTGCGCTTGAAGATTGAGCAGGCGAAGACAGTGGACGAGGCGCGGGTGATTGCGCGCTCGATCGCCAACTCGCCGCTGGTGAAGACCGCGTGGGCGGGCTGCGATCCGAACTGGGGAAGGATTCTGAGTTCGGTGGGCAAGAGCGGCGTGGCCGTGGATCCATCGAAGGTGCATATCTTCATTGGGCCGCAGAGGGTTTGCTGCCGCGGGATCGCTTATCCCTTTGACGCCGCGGCGGCGCATGAATATCTGAAGCAGCCGGAGTATGAGATTCGCGTGCAACTGGGGCGCGGAAAAGCCAAGCTGGAGTTTTTGACCTGCGACCTGACGGTGGAGTACGTACACATCAACGCGGACTACTCGACGTAGGAGACAGGTTTCAAGGTTGGAAGGTTGCAAGGTTTCAAAGTTAAGAGCAAAGGCAACTACCCCACCCTCCGCCAACAGCGGGCGGAAGGGTAGGGCACCCGAGCAAGCAGCAATACCGATAAGCAACTGGGTTCCGAGGGCTCGCCTGTGGCGGGCCCTTTGTGTGATAAAAGACGTGCGATTAGGACGTGCGAATAAAGTTGTGCGAATAAGGGTTCGGATGACACACGGCAAGCTGGTGGAGATGGCCGAGAGTTGGTTGCGGCGGCAGCGCTGCGGCGTGGTGCTGAGCGAGCAGGGCTGCAGCAGCGGCGAGATGCCGGACGCCATCGGATGGAAGGGCAAGAACCATTCCATTGTGGTGGAGTGCAAGATGAGCCGCGCCGACTTTTTGGCCGAGCGCGGAAAGCCCTGGCGGCAGAACGCGGAGATTGCGCTGGGTTGCGAGCGGTATTACGCGGCGCCGAAGGGGATGCTGAAGGTGGCGGAGTTGCCCGAGGGGTGGGGATTGCTGGAGGCTTCGGGGCCCACGCTGACCGTGGTGAAGAAGAGCAGCCGCAAACTGCGCCGCGCCGAGGGCTTGATGAACGAGATGAACCTGCTGCTGGCGAGCCTGGTGCGGGTGGAGGTTCGGATTGAGCCGCAGCGGATTGGCGACTTCCTGAAGTGGAAGAACCGGCTGGCCACCTACAACGGCGGACGGCTGCCGGAGGGAATTGTTCCGGAGGAAGAGGAGCGCAACCCGCACCGGGTGTGAGGTGTTGTCCGATTCCAGCTGCGTCGAATTTCGACGGGAGCGCGGCTGAAAATCTATGCCGGATGTGATCCACAGGCCGGGTGCCGTACAATTCCAAGAGTATGTTTGCCAAAGTACAACGCATTCATTTTGTCGGTATCGGCGGCATCGGCATGAGCGGTATTGCCGAGGTGCTGCTGACGCTGGGCTATGGCGTGAGCGGCAGCGACATGAAGCCTTCGGCGGTGACCGAGCGGCTGGAAAAGCTGGGCGCGAAGATTTTTATTGGCCACGCCGCCACCAACATCTACGGCAGCGAAGTGGTGGTGACCAGCTCGGCGATTGCCAAGGACAACCCCGAGGTCAGCGAAGCGCGGCTGCTGCACCTGCCGGTGATTCAGCGGGCGGAGATGCTGAGCGAGCTGATGCGGCTGAAGTACGGCATCGCCATTGCCGGCATGCACGGCAAGACGACGACGACCAGCCTGGTGGCCAGCGTGTTGGCCGCCGGAGAGCTGGACCCGACGGTGGTGGTGGGCGGGCGCGTGGACCTGATGGGTTCGAATGCGCGGCTGGGTACGAGCCAGTACCTGGTGGCGGAGGCCGATGAGAGCGACCGCTCGTTCCTCAAACTGTCGCCCATCCTGAGCGTGGTGACCAACATTGATCGCGAGCACATGGATTGCTATCGCGACATGGAAGATGTGGAGAACACGTTCGTCGAGTTTATGGACAAGGTGCCGTTTTACGGCGCCGTGGTGGCCTGCACGGATAACGAGGCGCTGCGCAATCTGCTGCCACGTGTGGACCGCCGGGTGGTGACCTACGGCACCAGCAAGGACGCCGACTTTTGTGCTCGCGATGTGCGCACCGAGCGCGAGGGCGACGAGTTGCACAACAGCTTTGCCGTGCGCTACCAGGGCAAGGATCTGGGACGCTTTGAGCTTTACGTGCCGGGCGAACACAACGTGTTGAACGCGACGGCGGCGATTGCCGTCGGCATGGGGTTGGAGATTCCGGTGGAGCTGGTGCGCAAGGGAATCGCGCAGTTCCGCGGAGTGGATCGCCGCTTCCAGCTGAAGGGCGCGGTAAACGGCATTCGCGTGGTGGACGACTACGGCCATCATCCCACGGAGATTCGCGCCACGTTACAGGCGGCGCGGCAGTGGCTGGGCAGCGAAGGAAGGATTCACGTCATCTTCCAGCCGCACCGCTACACGCGCACCTATCTGCTGATGAACGAATTTGCCGGGGCCTTTCCGGAGGCCGACCGGCTGCTGGTGCTGGACATCTACGCGGCCAGCGAGCAGCCGATTGCCGGCGTGAGCGGGTTGGCCCTGGCGGGTAAGATCCGCTGCCGCAACGAGCGGCCGGCGGAGTTTGCCAGCGGCTTTGATGCCGCCGTGGAGGCCGTCGCCGCGGAGGCGCGCCCCGGAGACATGGTATTGACCCTGGGCGCGGGCTCGGTGTCGCAACTGGGAGCGAAGATCCTGGAGCGGCTGCAAGCGTCCGTGCCGGGGGAGCCGAAGTAATCACTGGGTGAGGAGGCGGGGAAAGCAGGTATAGTGAGCCACAAGGCGCTCTCAGCCCGCTTGGAATTCATGGCACCGAATCAGCCACCCTTCGACGATCCCTTTTACCGCCGTGGCGGCCGTGGTGGCGCTGGTCGCCGCGACCCTGGTGAGCGCGATTCCTTTGCCCGCGGCTTCTCCCGCGACGCGTTTTCCCGTGACTCCCTGAATGATGATGCCTTGCCGCTGGACGCCGGGCTGACGGAAGACGACGGCGAAGAGCCGGAGCAGCAGTTCCGAAGGGTGAGCCGCAGGGTTCCGGTGCGCCGTGGCCCGCTGGGCGCAAAGAACGCCGGACGAGTGAAGATCGCGCTGGTGGTGCTGCTGCTGCTGACGGCCATAGGCGCGGCAGGCTACGAAGGTTATCGCTATGCCGTGGAGTCGCCGCGCTTCCGGGTGAGCAGCGAACGCGACATCGAGTTTCTTGGCGAGGCTCCGAACTCGCGGACGCAGGTGATGTCCCTGATGCGCGGGACGGTGGGGCACAGCATTTTCGCCCTCAGCCTGGACGGCAAGCGCAAAGAGTTGGAGCGGCTGCCCTGGGTGGAGAGTGCGACGCTGGTGCGCATTTGGCCGCACGGGCTGAAGGTGCAGATCAGGGAGCGGGTTCCGGTGGCATTTATGGCCCTGAGCGATCGCGTGGTGCTGAGCGATGCCGAGGGCGTGTTGATGGAGCTGCCGCCGAACCAGAATTATTCGTTTCCGGTGATTGTGGGGCAGACTGAGAGCGAGCCGGCCTCGACGCGGGCGGCGCGGATGAAGCAGTACACGCGGCTGATTTCCGAGCTGGATGGCGACGGAGTGGCGGCCAAGGCGCACTACTCGCGCGACCTGGAAGAGGTGGACCTGAGCGATCCCGAGGACGTGAAGGTGCTGGCCAAAGGGGGCATGGAGCCGATCCAGTTGCACCTGGGCAACGAGCAGTTTTTGCAGCGCTTTCTGGTCTTCCTGAGCAACGTGCAGAAATGGGAGCAGGAGCAGGGCAGGTTGAAGTCGGTGGACCTGCGCTTTGGGCGCGGAGCGGTGGTGACGCCGGTGCTGGCGAGTGGCGGCCCTCCTGCGGTAAAGCCGGCGGTGGCAGCGCCGGCGGCCACTGGCGAAAAGCCAGTGGGGAACTCCGGGGCGAACAAAGCAGACGTGAAGAAGCCAGACGTGAAGAAGCCAGACGTTAAGAAGTCAGACAGCAAGAAGCCAGACGTTAAGAAGGCACACAAGAAGAGTAAGTAAATGGGCACACGAAACGAAAACATCATCACGGTGATTGACCTGGGCAGCGCGAAGACCGTGGCCCTGGTGGTGGAGACGACCGAGACTGGCTTGCGCTATCGCGGCCACGGAGTGGCGCCCTCGGGCGGCACCCGGCGCGGCGTGATTACGGACCTGGAGCAGGCCAGGCGCAGCGTGACCGAGGCCGTACGCCGTGCGGAGGAATCGAGCGGGCTCACGTTGGAGTCGGCCGTGGTGGGCATCAGCGGGCCGCACATCCGCAGCGTGAACAGCCAGGGAGCGATTGCCCTGGGGGAGAAAGCGCGCGAGATTACAGCCGAGGACATGCAGGCCGCCGGCGACCGCGCCCGGGAAATTGCCATGCCGGAGGATCGCACCATCCTGCACCTGCTGACGCAGGAGTTCGTGGTGGATGACCAGGACGGCGTGCGGCAGCCATTGGGCATCATGGCCCGCCAGCTGGAAGTGCGGGTGCATGTGATTACAGCCGCCGAGAGCGCGGCGCAGAACGTGGTGACGGCCCTGAACCGGGCCAGCATGACCGTGGATGACCGCGTGTTTGAGGGGCTGGCGTGCAGCGACGCCGTGCTGCGGCGAGACGAGCGCGAACTGGGCGCGGCGGTAATTGACGTGGGCGCCGGGACGACGGAGATTCTGGTGGTGCGCGACGACGTGGTGATCCACTCCGGAGTGGTGCCGCTGGGCGGCATCAACTTTACGCGCGACGTGGCCTACGGACTGGAGACTCCGCTGGTTGAGGCCGAGAAGCTGAAGCGCGAGTTCGGCTGCGCGCTGCTCTCCCTGGTGAACGAGCAGAACGAGATCGAGGTGCCGAGCGTGGGTGAGCGTCCGCCACGAATGATGCGGCAGCGCGACCTGGGTGCCATTCTTGAGCCGAGGGCGCGCGAGTTGATGGAACTGGTACGCGATCATCTGCAGCATGGCGGTGTGCTGGACGCGTTGGGCGGCGGCGTCATCCTGACCGGTGGCGGGGCCTTGCTGAGCGGGCTGGCCGAGGTCTGCGAGGAGGTTCTGCGGCGGCCGACGCGGCTGGGCGTGCCTCTGGGGATGTCTCAACTGCCGGGCGAATTGCAGGCGCCGGAGTTTTCCACGGCGATTGGCATGGTGTTTTACACGCAACGGGCACGGGTGCTGAAGCACCGCGAGAGCGGCGGGCTGGGCGCAAGACTGCGGGCCATCTTCGCCCGCGAAGCAACGGAGTAGGCAGCGCCTGAGGCGTCTGCGGCGAGGAAGCGACCATGGGTGAACAGGATTTTCGCATCCAGTTTCAGGAAGAAGCGCGCAACAACGCCAGGATCAAGGTGATCGGCGTGGGTGGCGGCGGCAACAACGCGGTGAACCGCATGATCGAGGCCGGCGTGGAGGGCGTGGAGTTCATCGCCGCCAACACCGACCTGCAGGCCTTGCAGATGAGCCGCGCGCCGAAGAAGCTGCAACTGGGCGTCAAGCTGACGAACGGGCTGGGCGCGGGCGCGAATCCCGAGGTGGGGCGCCAGGCGGCGCTGGAAGACACGGACCGCATCATCGGCGCCCTGGAAGGCGCGGACATGGTGTTTGTCACCACCGGTCTGGGTGGCGGCACGGGCACCGGCGCGGCACCGATCATCGCCAGCCTGGCCAGTGAGATGGGCGCCCTGACCGTGGCTGTGGTGACCAAGCCCTTCGCCTTTGAGGGCAAGCGCCGCATGAACCAGGCCGAGCGCGGGCTGAGCGAGCTGATGGAATCGGTGGACACGGTCATCGTGATTCCCAACGAAAAGCTGCTGGCCGTGGCGCAGGACGCAGGATTCTTTGAGAGTTTCCGCGTGGCCGACGACATCTTGCGCCAGGGCGTGCAGGGCATCTCAGACATCATCACCAT
>Ga0182012_10002018_pt1 | contig 22175 bp, 23 predicted proteins | sample 612S2SmetaG_FD_120486 | JGI IMG/M metagenome (GOLD analysis project Ga0182012, IMG submission 120486) | Permafrost microbial communities from Stordalen Mire, Sweden - 612S2S metaG | ecosystem: Environmental > Terrestrial > Soil > Wetlands > Permafrost | place: Sweden: Stordalen | collected... | reverse complement strand
GTTGATCCGCCGCCATCAGATTGACGGCCTCCTCCAGAGTCCAGACCTGTCCGGTGTGGAAGTACGGCGCCCGCAACGCGACATTGCGGAGCGGAGCGGCGCGAAACACGAAGTCATCAGCGCTGCTCTTGGTGACCGCGCTACGCCCCTTGTCGGCGGCGGGTCGGATCAACTCGCTGGGGTTTTGCGCGACGCCGAACGGGAAATAAGCCGCGCCGCCGAGATTCACGCCGCCGTGACAGCCGGCGCAGCCCTTATCGATAAAGAGCCGCAGGCCCGTCTTCTCGAGGTCGCTGAGCGCGCTGGCGTCGCCCTTGAGAAAATGGTCGAAGCGCGCGTTCGGCGTAATCAGCGTCGTCTCGAAGGCCTCGATCGACTTCGCCATGTTGTCGAAGGACACCGGCGCCGGGTCATTCGGGAAAGCCTTCTGGAATTCTGCGACATAGGCGGGAATGCTGCGCAGCGTCGCCTCGACGGCGGCTGGCGTGTTGTTCATCTCGACGCTCGCCTGCACCGGTCCCTTGGCCTGCGCCTTGAGATCCTCGGCGCGGCCGTCCCAGAACTGCGCGACGTTGAACACCGCGTTCAACACGGTCGGCGCGCGGCGCGGACCTTTTTGCCAGCCGTGACCGACCGAGGTCGGTCCGGCGTCGACGCCGCCGGTGCTCAAATTGTGGCAGGTCGAGCAGCTAAGCAGCTGGCTCTTCGAAAGACGCGGCTCGAAAAACAGCTTGCGGCCCAATTCGACCTTGGCGGGCGTGACGTCGTTGTTTTTCACTTGCGCCGCGACCGAGGAAGCATCGATCGGCTTGAAGACCGCCGCGGCGTCTTGTTGCAGATCGCCCGCGACGGCCGCGAGAGGGAATAGGAAAATCGCGCTCAACGACGCGATCCATGACCGTGACATGTGTTTCTCCTAGAAGATTTTCCGCCAAGATGATTGACGTGGGTTGTGCGCCGCAAGTTCGAACCGCCGCCCCAGCCAAGTAACACAAGGAGGGCGCGGCGGCAAAGTCAAGCATACGCTCTCAATGCAGGAATTTTGATTTAAATACAGCTTCGTCCGTCATAAGCCTGACTTATGCGTCTGGCAGCTTCCGTCTAGCGGCGCTCGAGGCGACCGACGCCCGGACTAAATATTCCTTGTAGCGTCCGCCGATGAATATATTGCATCGCACACTTTCGTGCATGGTTTATTCGTTTCCTATCGCCTCAACTCTTCAGCCGTCGCGAACAATGCTTGCCAGGATTGCTAAAGCAAGGCAGGATAGCGAACGATGGGGACGAAGAGCGACCTGGAATAATATCAGGCGCCATCAGTCAAAAAAGCGAGGCGGAGCAATCCGCCCTCGGCCAAGCGGAGGGGCGAGGATGGCCAAGCGCATGCAGTGGGGAGCGCTTCTCATGGCGCTCGGTTTCACCGCCGTCGCGGCGGGGCGAAGCGGCGCGGAGCCGCTCGGTTTGCCGCCCGTGCCGATCCCCGCCGACAATCCGCAAACACCCGAGAAAATCGCGCTGGGCGACAAATTGTTCCACGACGCCCGTTTCTCGGGCGACGGAACGATCAGTTGCAGCACCTGCCACGCCGATGAAAAGGCGTTCACCGACAGCCCGCGCAAGACCTCGCGCGGCATCCGCGGCCAGTTCGGAACGCGCAATGCGCCGACCGTCATCAACTCGGCATATTTCCACTCGCTGTTTTTGGATGGGCGCGCGTCTTCGCTCGAGGACCAGTCGCAAAATCCCCCGCTCAATCCTGTCGAAATGGGCCTCACGTCCTTCGAGCCCTTTTTAAAAGTCGTGCGCGAAGACCCCGCCTATGTGGAGGCGTTCAACAAGGTCTTCCATGTGACCGGCGCCGCGGTCACGATCGAGCATGTCAAAAAAGCGATCGGCAGCTACGAGCGCACGCTGATCTCCGGCGATTCGCCTTTCGACCGCTGGTATTTCCAACATGACGCAATGGCGATCAGCGAAGCCGCCAAGCGCGGCTTCGAGGTTTACGTCGGACAGGGGCGCTGCGTCTCCTGCCATGTGATCGAGCAGGACCAGGCGCTGTTCACCGACAATCGCTTCCACAACATCGGCGTCGGCATCAACAAGATCCAGGCCGACACGCCGCGGCTGGCGGCGGAGTTCCTGAAGGCCAAGGCGGCCGGCGCCTCGGTCGACAAGACGGTGTTGTCGGACCCCAAGACCTCGGATCTTGGCCGTTTCGCGGTGACGACGCATTTCGACGAAATCGGCGCCTTCAAGACCTCGACGCTGCGCAACATAGCGGTCACCGGCCCGTATATGCACGACGGTTCGCTCAAGACGCTGAAGGATGTCGTCAAACATTATAACGACGGCGGCAAGAGCGCGGGCGATCCCTCGATCAACCCCTATCTTTCGGGCGGCATTCGTCCCTTGAACCTTTCCGAGCAGCAAATGGACGATCTCGTGGCGTTCATGGAGACATTGACGAGCCCCGCCTATGTCAACGCCAAGACGAAGGAAGGCGACGCGGCGCCATGAGCCGGCGCCGCATCCTCGAAGCCGGTTCGAAAAACAAAAAGATACGCCGCGAAACAAACGCGCGAGCGGGAGGATCAAATCCATGAGCAAATTGATCACCAGACGAAGCGTGATGGCGGCGGGCGCGGCCGGCGCCGTCGGGACGCTGACGACGCTTCCCATCAGCATGGTGCGCCTCGCGTTCGGCGGCACGCGCGACGACTTCACCTTCACCTATATTTCCGACGCGCACATCCAGCAGATCAAGGGCGCGAGCTTCGTGCGCAACTGGGACATGGGCCTTAAGCGCGCGGTGGCGGAAGCTAATCTCATCCAGCCGGAATCGGATTTCGTCATGTTCGGCGGCGACCTCGCGCAACTTGGCAAGAAGGACGAACTCGATCACGGCGGCGAGATTCTCTCGCATCTCTCGTCCAAGCTGCATTGCGTCATGGGCGAGCACGACTATTATTTCGACCTCGGCGAATATTGGAGCAAGCTTTACGGCCCGCAATATTACAGCTTCGACCACAAGGGCGTGCATTTCGTGGTTCTGAACTCAATTCTGACATTCGACGAATGGACCTTCCGCCGCTGGCCGACCGCCGAACAGCGCATGCAGGAGATGGCCGGACTCGACAACCCCAATAGTTCGCCGTTCATGGTCGGCGAAAAGCAGCGGAACTGGCTCCGGGAAGACCTGGCCAAGATCAGCCATGAGACGCCAATCGTCGTCTTCTCGCATTCGCCGCTGCAAAAAATCTACAAGGGCTGGAATTTCTGGACCGACGATGCCGAAGAGGTGCAGGCGTTGTTGCAGCCGTTCAACTCCGTCAACGTGATCTACGGCCACGTGCATCAGATTCAATATAATCAGATCGGCAACATCTCATTCAATTCGGTCATGGCGACCGCCTGGCCGTGGCCCTATCCGCAGAGCTACGCGCAGGCGGAAAGCCATCTGCCGGTGCTCACCGTGCCGATGAATCGCGGCGACCCCTTCTTCGAGCGCGACGCGACCGGGTGGCAGTTGATCGACGTGAACTCGGGGCGCGTCGCCGCGCGCTACCAGCTTTGGGACAACGAACCGCGCACCGTCGCTTTCGATCATAAACAAGGACGGCCGGTCGATCTCGCCTTTCAGGAGCCGACCAATCGCCGTCTCCCGCAATCCCATTATTGATCAGGAGCCGACGATGCGTCGCACCCTCGCCGTCCTCGCCATCGGTTTTTCGCTCTCCGCGCTGAACGCGCGGGCCGATGAATTCACCAAGGCCGACACCGACCGCTACCAGAAGGAATATTTGAACGTCGTCGCCGACGGTCGCGCCCTGTGGACTAGCGGCACGCTCGGAACCAACGGCGTCGCCTGCGGGCAATGCCATCCCAACGCCGCCAACACGCATCCCGAGACCTACCCGAAATTCCAAAAGCAATTGGGCAAGGTCGCGCAGCTGTTCGAGATGGTGAACTGGTGCGTTCGGAATCCGCTCGAAGGCAAGCCGCTCGCCGCCGACGATCCGAAGATGACGGCGATCATCTCCTATGTGAACCAGGAGCGGCGCGGCGTGAAACTGGCGCCGGGGACGCATTAGCGCCTTGCCGCGCATGGCGTTAACAGGAAATTTTCAGTTGTGAGGCTTCCCTACTGGGCGCGCGATCCAATGGGGAGCTTGGCCGATGAACCGCCTCTTAACGTCATCGGACCGATGGCGGCTGACTCTCCTCGGCGGCTGCTCGGCGCTGTTGCTGGTGTTTCAGCCGCTGACATCCATAACGATCGCGCCCGCGACCTTCGTGCTGCCCATCCTTCTCATCGCTTTCGTCGGCGCGCTGGGGCTGATCTATCGCGTGCTGGGCCGCGACGAAGGCATAGCCGCCACCTGCTTCGCGCTGTCGCAACTGCTGCTGTTTTCGAATTGCGCGGCGCTGCTGAACTATCTTGGGCTCGCGTTGCGCCGACCGCTGAACGACACGCTCCTGGCCCAGGCCGAACGCGCGCTCGGACTGGACTGGTGGGCCTATGTGGTCTGGCTAAAGTCCAACCCGTTTGTCGCCCAGGCCACCACCGTGGCCTATAATTCGTCGTTGATCCAATTTGTTATCGCGATCCTGCTGCTCGGGTTCACGCGGCGCTTCGAGCGCCTCGACCAACTGTCGCTGGCCTTCATGATCGCGGCGATCGGTACGATAGGGACATGGTGCCTGTTCCCGAGTTTCGGGGCTCTTCCCATGCATTACGCTCAAGGAATGGCGCAGCCCCCCTTCTTTCTCGCCATGACGAAACAGGAATCGCTTGGTTTGCTGGCTTTGCACTCTGGCGCCGTGCCGCCGCTGCGGTTCGACGAGTTGACCGGCCTCATCGGATGCCCGTCGTTTCACACCGTCATAGCCATTTTGACCGTGCACGGGCTCTGGCGCGTCCCTTGGGCGGGACCGTTGGCGGCGGTCGCTTCCATACCCGTATTCCTGTCGATACCGGCGGATGGCGGCCATCATTTCATCGACATGGCGGCGGGAGCGGCCGTCGCGGCCGCGTCGATCGCCTTCGCCAGCCTTGCATTGCGCCAGCGCATGGAGCAGCCGGTGCTCGCGCGAGAAGCCTTCGCCTGACAGCTCGACGAGGGTGCCCTTACAGCTCCACCGCCCTGCCCGACAGCCGCCGATATTCGCCGAGCGCATAGCGATCGGTCATGCCGGCGATATAATCCGCGATGACGCGCGCGCGCGCCTCCAGCCCGCCTTTTTCGGCGAGTTCGGCCCATTCGCGCGGCATCAGGCGCGGGTTCGCCATGAAGGCGGGAAACAGGAATGAAATCGCCTCGCGCGCCTGCTTCCAGACGCTCATGACCTTCGCGTGGCGATACATATGCTCGAACAGAAATCGCTTCACCTCGCGTTCTGCTTGCGCCATGGCCGGCGAGAACCCCACCAGCGCGGCGCCGTGCTCGCGAATGTCTTGCGCGCTTTTGGGCGCGGCGCTGGCGATCCGCGCCCGCGACTCGTCGATGGCGTCCTCGACGAAGCGGGTTATGACGCGGCGCGTCAGTTCGTGGATCACTCTTTGCCGTTCGAGACTGGGATAAAGAGCCGCGACTTCGGCTAGCAGGCCGCCGGTGAAACCGACGCCGGCGATGTCGTCCAGTTCGAACAGGCCGGCGCGCAGCCCATCGTCGATGTCGTGAGCGTTGTAGGCGATGTCGTCGGCGACCGCGGCCGCCTGCGCCTCGGCGCTGGAAAAGAGCGTCAGCTCCAGCGGAAACAGCGCGTCGAATTCAAGAATATAGGGGTCGATCCGCCGTTTCGCCGCCGGCCCCGCCAGAGGACCGTTGTGCTTGACCAGTCCTTCCAGGGTCTCCCATGAGAGATCCAGGCCGTCGTAGCGCGCGTAACGGCGCTCCAGTTTCGTCACGACACGCAAGGCCTGGGCGTTGTGGTCGAAGCCGCCGAAATCGGCCATGCAGTCGGTCAGCGCGCCCTCCCCCGCGTGGCCAAACGGCGTGTGGCCGAGATCATGGGCGAGCGCCACCGCCTCGGCGAGGTCTTCGTCGAGCGCCAGCGCCCGCGCCAGCGCCCGCGCGATCTGCCCGACCTCGATGGTGTGGGTCAGCCGCGTGCGAAAATGATCGCCGTCGAGCGGAACGAACACCTGCGTCTTATGGGCGAGGCGGCGAAAGGCGGTCGAGTGCAGAATCCGGTCGCGGTCGCGCTGAAACTCGCTGCGCGTGCGCGACGGCGCCTCCTCGATGAGCCGCCCGCGCGAGCGCGTCGCGTCGCAGGCGTAAGGCGCCAAAGGCGGGCGGATAGCCAAGGAAAACTCCCGTCATTGAAAGACCATCGAGGCGCGCCTATGATAGACTTAAATCAACGCGGGCGGTGAAGCGCCCGCGATATTTTCGCGCGATCCGACGGAAAGGGACAAGATACATGAGCGGCGCACAGACGACGACCCGAGTCGATCTCACGGAAGCGGCGGCTCGGCGAATCGCGGGCATTCTCGCCAATGAAGCGCCCGGCGCGGTGTTTCGGGTCGGCGTCGACGGCGGCGGCTGCTCGGGTTTCAAATATTCCTTCGCCGTGGATCCCGCGCCCGGCGCCACGGATCTTTTGCTCGAACAGGGCGCCGCGCGACTCGTCGTGGACGAGGCATCGCTGGCCTATCTGCAAGGCGCCCGCATCGATTTCGTCGACGATCTGATGGGCCAGGCCTTTCGCGTCGAAAATCCCAACGCTTCGTCTTCCTGCGGCTGCGGAGTCAGTTTTTCGGTCTAAATTCCCCGGCCGCCGGAAACCGGTCTATCGCGGAGCGAAGCCTTGGACGCGCTGTTCATCGGTCACGCCTATATCGACGTCAGCATGATCGCCGACGCCCTGCCCCACGGCGACGAAAAGTCCGTCGCGAAGGATTATGCGGTGTCCTTTGGCGGCAATTCGGCGACCGCGGCCTTCGCCTGCGCCAAGCTCGGCCAATCGCCCGATCTGCTGATTCCCGTCGCGCGCGACTGGCTCGCGCACATGTTCTTGGATATGGCGGCGACCTATGGCCTGCGCGTCCACTCACGCCGCGTGGCGCGAAGCTCGCTGTCCTTCGTGTTTCCCCACCACGGCCAGCGCGCGATACTTCGCGCTCGCGACGACACTTATCTCCAGTCCTTCCCGCGCCTCGATCTTACGAGCGCGAAACTGCTGCACCTCGACGGCCATATGGGCGACGCCGCGCTCTATTACGCCAAGGCCGCGCGCGAGAAGGGCGTGCTGGTGTCGCTCGACGGCGGCGCCTTGCGTCCCGGTCTGCTGGAGCTGCTGAACTTTGTCGACGTGGCGATCGTCGCGAAGGACTTGTGCCGGCAGATGTCGCTGTCGGAATTGGAGATGCTGGCCTTTCTCAAGGAGAAGGGGTGCCGCGTCGGCGGCGTCACCAATGGCGAAAAGGGACTCCTCTGGTACGACCTGGATGGAGACACGCAAAACTTGCCGGCGCTGCATGTGCCGGCCGAAAAAGTCGTGGACACATCGGGCGCGGGCGACGTGTTCCACGGCGCCTATTGCGCGTCCTTTCTCGACGACCCGACGGCGCCTTGGCGCGAGCATTTCGAATTCGCCAACGCCGCCTCGGCGCATAAGGTGCAACATCTCGGCAACGAGGCCGGCCTGCCCTCCCGTTCCGACATCGCGCTGGCGCGCCGGCGTCTCGACACGGTGATTTGAGCCGCCGCGTGGCCGCGTTATCGCGGTTTAATCAGCAGTATTTCGTAGGGAATATCGAAGAAATCCGGCGCCGCGCATCTTTTCACCTTGGCGTCGCGCAAAAGAATTTCGGGAATCCACGCCGATCCCAGTCCCGCCTTGACTTGCGCGAGCAAAGCCTCCGCCGACGCGCTCTCGCACACGGGCGACTCCTGTATTTGGATTCCATGACGCTCCAGCATGGCGGCGATCCGCGCGCCATATGTCGTGCCGGGCGTATAGACCATCACGGGGCCGCGCAGTTTCTTCTGGACCAAGGCCACGGGACGCCGCTGCGTCGCGCCGGCCACGAGCATCAGGCGATCCCGCCCAATTTCCAGCGACGTCAGCCCCGCCAAGGCTTCGTCGCCGCCAAAATGCGGGATCAGGCCCATGTCGGCGTGCCCACGCCTGACCGCCTCCAAACAGCCGGAAATCGACGCGACGATCAGCGAATAATTTTCCAATTTGTTTTCCGCCAGCCACGTCGAAAGGAATGAGGCGGCGAGCGTATTGGTCGTGTAAATGCGCAACGATTTCTTGAAATGGCTCGACGCGCTCAACACGGCGCGGCGCGCGTCGAAAATATCCTCGCGCAGCCGACGCGCGCGCGTCAAGAACTGCTCTCCGGCGGGCGTGAGGTCCACGGGGCGCCGCTCGCGATAAAACAGCGGCGCGCCGAGCCATTCCTCAAGCCGCCGCATTCGACGGCTATAAGCGGATTGCGTCGTGCAACGCGCCTCCGCCGCGCGCGTAAAGTTTCGTGTCTGGCACAAAGCGAGGAAATCGTCGATCCATTGCAGTTCCATGATGCATAAAATGCATCATGCCATCGCAAACGACAATTGGATTTTTGGCGCTCGCCGCGCTTTAAATGGTCCCGGCGCAAAGGAACGAGGAGGCGGTGATGAACAGTGCGAGTGGCGTTCTGGAGTTGTCGGAGAATTGCGTCAACTCCAATCACTTGCCAAGAAGCGTCGTGCTTCGCGGCGCGCCCTCGGCCCGTGACGACGACGCGCCGCGGCCGGCCACGGAGATGTACGAGTTCGAAGTGATCGCTGAAAATGCCGCTTACAGGAAAGGCGAGCGCTTCTATCTGACGCCCTCGCAAGCCAAACGCGCTTATTTCGCGAATCGGCGCATGTCCTAAATTCGGGGGCGGCGGGATTTCCCGAATTAATCAGCACTCACCCGACACCGCTGCCAAGCTGCTGTTATTAAAAGATTAAGCGGCACATGACTTGCTTAGGACGTCAGTCGCTCCATTGATTCAGATAATGAAGGAGAGCCCCGATGGCGTCGCGCGATTTCTGTCGAATGATCGAGGGTTACGGGCTCACGACCGCCAACATCTTCTATCGTCTTCCCGACTATCCGGCGATCGTTCAATCCTACGTCTGGCAGGAATACGACCTGCATCCGGACTTTCCCGAACTGCACAAGTTTCTGGACTTCTGGTCAAGGAGTCTGGACGGCAAACTTCACTCGGTGTTGGTGGCGCACGCCAGGCTTATTCGTCCCGCCGAAATTTCGATGGTGGACGCTGAATTTAGATTGCAGTGAGGACCTAAACTCTCCGCCCGTCCATGCCGATCCGGTGCATGAGGTAGCACAGGCAGTCCAGACGGATCGCGTTGGGGTCTTGCGTCAGCATGGCGGGCGTCGCGCCCTGGCGCAGTTTTATCTCGCCGCCCGAGTAGTCAAAATACTCATTTGGCGCGTGGCCGCCGTCTCCCGGCGCGAGTTCCAGTCGCGCGCCGGCCGCGCCAAGCGTTCCAAAACGCTCTCCGGCGGGAAGATCGCTGAAATTCAAACGGTCGATGTCCGAACGGAATTGAAAATCAGCGGGCGAGCCGTCAAAGGAGAAGCTGGAGCCCGGCGGCGTTTTAACAATGGCGAAGGTGCGCAGTAAATCAACGTCCCGCGGCGCCGACGGATGGTCGGGCAAATCCGCGATCGAAAGCGCCGCCTCGATCAACTGGGCGGCATGGACGGAACCAGGCACGCTTCCGGCCTTGCCGCATTCGACGGTGATCGCCGGACATAGATTCGCCAAGGCGCGGGCCTGCACGCCGAGCGGCCGCTCGAAGTTCACGACGATGCGGGAAAACAGCTGCGCGAGCCCGACGAATTGGGGCTCGAGGCGCGTCACGCAGGCATAATGCGGGTTTAACCCCGTGTTGTTGTGGATGTCGAGGCTGGCGAAGGGACGCCGCCGCGCCACGTAATCATACACCCATCGCACCATGCGGGCTTCGGGCGCATCAGGCGTCGCGGTTCCCGGCCAGACGCGGTTGAAGTCGTGCTGACCGGGCAATGTGCGCAGATTTTGGGCGGCTGCCCGCACATTGCCGATGAACAGCAACAAGGCGCGCGGCAATTCCCGCGACGACCAGCGCCGCAGCGCCTCCTGCGCGGCGACGAGTCCGCTGTCCTCATTGCCGTGCAGCAGCGCCGACACGAACAGCGGTCGGGGATCGCGGCCGGGGAGATCGAGCAATGTCGGCCCTGGCAAAACATCGGCGAGCCGCGAGGCCGGACAATCCAGGAATCCTTGCGGAATATGGTCGAAGACGGCGCAAATCTCGTCGCTCACTTTTGCTCTCACGGATCCCATTCATGCGCCGGCGCGCCGGCGCGTTGTCTTTCGCAATAATCGGCCATGAGCGGAAGGACGTTTCCGCCATGCGCCGCGAAGGCCTCGCGCTGCCACGCCGCGCCGGTTCGCCCCGAACGCGCCCGCGCCTCGACGACATCTAGCCGCCGATTCTGGCTTCGGTCGAGGCCAAATCGCGGCAGGGCGCTCCGCGCCGCCGGCAGCAACCGCTCGGTCAACAGGCGTTCGGCCGTGATTTTGCCCTCGCCCGGCCACATCAATTCGGCGGCGAGACCTTCGCGCGCCGCGGCGTAAAAGTTCGTCACCGCGTCCGCGAAGGCGAGGCCGCCCGCGCCATTGCCGCCGAGGTCGACGAGATGACGAATGAGCCCCAGATACAGCGCGGTGTTGGCCATCATGTCGGCGATGGTGGGTCCAGCCGGCAGAATGCGTTGCTCGATGCGCAAATGCGGCGCGCCGTCGGCGTCAAAGCCGACCAGAGGACGATTCCAGCGCCAGATCGTGCCGTTGTGCAGGCGCAGGTGATGCAACGACTCCGGCGCATCCTCGAAGGAGATTGGCAACAGCGGTGGATGGTCGCGCAGATTCTCCTCGAAAATTTCGAGGCAGGAGCGTTCAAGATAACCCGTCCCCATGCTCACCCGCCGGGGGCCGATATGGACGCCCGGCAGGTCCACCGCCTGTTCGAACAGCGGAATGCGCGTCTCCTCCCACAGGCGCCTGCCGAACAGCAACGGCGAGTTGCCGCAGGCGGCGAGCAACGGGCCGGAGGCCGCGACCGAGGCGTTGTAGTAGACTGCGGCGAGATCGGCCGGAACCTGCAAATGAATTTGAAAGGACGTCGTCGCCGCCTCCAGCATCACGTCGCGATGTTCGCAGACGAGATGGTCGCGGCCCTCGATATCGACGCGCAACGGACGCCCGCGCCGCCGGCGCAGCACTTCCTTGTTCAAGGCGTAATAGCGATTGAGCGGCGAAATATTGGCGAGCGTCAAATCCTCGTCGCGGATCGTCGGCAACGTGCCGATCATCACCATATTGGCGCCGAGCCCGTGGGCGACGGCGTTGCACTGGCTCCAAAGCCGCGACAGCGCCTCTTCCGCGCGGTCGAGCGCATCGGCGCCAAGCGCCAGCGGTTCGCTGTTCAGTTCGACATTGAATCGCGAAAGCTCGGGAACGACCAGCGGATTGCCCAGCGCTTCGAGCAGGCGCTGATTGATCGGCGCGGGAAAGAAATTGTGATCGACGATCCAGGCCTCGATCTCGAAGCCAAGCGAAAATCCCGCTCGCGAGAAGCGCCTATCCGCGAACATGGCGCGCGCGAACTCCGTCTCTTCGGCGAGGCGGCGCGCGAACAATGAGAAATCCTCGGCGTGAAAGCCGGTGGTTGCGATTTCGTCGCCCATGCGCCTCCCTGGAAATCCTGTCGCGGAAACATCCGCATCGCACGCGCGCGGCCTCCGCGCCATTGGACATAGCGTCGCGACGCCGGCGATCCCGAAGGGCTTTGCCCTGAACCTATCCGCCCCGCGACGCCTTCCATTTGATCGAACAGCCGATCGATGGAGTTTGCTTCAGCGGCGCCCGGCCCGTCGCGGCGATGGCGCGCATCGCCTCCACAAGCTCTCGCCTCGCGCCGGCGGGCGGCGGCGCCGTGCGGCCCTCGTCGAGCCGGCCCCGGTATTTAAGGTTGCGAGCGCGATCATAGCCAAAGAAATCTGGCGTGCAGACCGCGCCATAGGCGCGCGCGACTTGCTGCGTCTCGTCGTGCAAATAGGGAAAGGGGAAGCCATGCGCCTTCGCGAATTGCTTCATCTTGTCGAAGGAATCGTCGAGATAGGCCTCGGCGTCGTTCGAGCAGATGCAGGCGAAGCCGACGCCCTCGAGCTTGAGCGCGCGCGCATCGGCGACGAGGCGGTCGATCACCGCGAGGACATAGGGGCAGTGGTTGCAGATGAAGGCGATCACCGTTCCGTTTTCGCCCGCGACGTCGTCCAGCGTATAGAGCCGGCCATCGGTCCCCGGAAGCCGGAATTCCGGCGCCGGCGTGTCCAGAATGATTTGCGTCGAAGTCGCGGCCATCGGGCGCCTCCATGAAGTTCTGCGTTCGCCAGCAATCATATATACCGCGTAGGGCTATTCGTCGAAGAGATGCGGATATCGCCGCGGCTGCGATCGCAAATATTGTTTCGGCGCCTTGACGCGGGCGCCAAAATGGGCGGCCGCGTGCCATGGCCAGCGCGGATTGAAAAGCATCGCCCTCGCGAGCGCGATCAAATCGGCGTCGCCGGTCGCGACGATGGCCTCGGCTTGCTCGAAATCGACGATCAAGCCGACGGCGACGACCGGCATTTTGGTCGCCGCCTTGACCGCCCGGGCCAGCGGAACCTGATAGCTCGGCCCGACCGGAATCTTTTGATCGGCCGTCAGCCCTCCGCTCGAGACGTGAACGACCGAGCATCCCCGCGCTTCGAGCGCTTTGGCGAATTCAATCGTCTGGTCGATGTCCCAGCCGCCTTCGGCCCAGTCCGTTCCCGAAACGCGCACGCCGACCGGGCGATCGGCCGGAAAGCTGGCGCGAACCGCATCAAACACCTCCAGCGGAAAACGCATCCGGTTCTCTAAACCGCCGCCATATTCGTCGTCGCGGACATTCGACAGCGGCGACAAAAACTGATGCAGCAGATAGCCGTGCGCGGCGTGAATTTGCACCGCCGCTATGTCCAGCCGCGCCGCCCGCCGCGCCGCTTGCGCGAAGGCGTCGCGGATTTGCGCCATCCCGTCGCGGTCCAGCGCGACCGGAGGCGTCTCGTTCGGCAGGAACGCAAGCGCCGAAGGCGCGACGGTGCGCCATCCCGTCGCACCGTTGGCGGCGACCGTCCCGCCATTATCGGCGATCTGTCCGCCGCCCTTCCAGGGAACCTCGGTGGAGGCCTTGCGTCCGGCGTGCGCGAGCTGAATCGCGAACGGCATGTCCGAATACCGCCTTATGCTCGAAAGGACGCGACCCATCGCCGCCTCGGTCTCGTCGGACCACAGGCCGACATCGGCGTAGGTGATCCTGCCCTCGGGCAGAACGGCGGTCGCCTCGATGGTCAAAAGGGCGGCGCCGGAAAGGGCGAGCTGGCCCAAATGGATCAAGTGCCAGTCGGTCATGCGGCCGTCCTCGGCGGAATATTGACACATGGGCGCTATGACGATGCGATTGGCGAGTTCGAATCCGGCGACGCGAAGCGGCGTGAAGAGTTTGGCCGAGCTCATGGTCTGTCTTGCTCCCGACGTCACGGCGCCTTACGCGCGGATGGTTGAACGGACGCGCCTCACCTGCTCGTGAAAGCGAAGCTGATCGAATAGGTCAGACCTCTCGGCGGCGGCGGAAATGGCGCCGCGCGGCGCACCGCCGCGAGCGCCTCCGCGTCGAGATCCGCGAGGCCGCTCGACTGCTGAATTCCCATACGTGTGAGATTGCCCTTTATGTCGACGTTGAAGACGAGAACGCCGTCGCCCCGGAGGTGATTCTCCTTGATGCGCTCCGGGATGCGCATGCTGGGCACGATCAGGCCCCACAAAGTCGAGAGATAGGTCGTGTTGGCCGTGCCGCCAGTGACCGGCGCCGCCTTGGCCGCGCCGCTGAACTGGTAATAGGGAACGGGCTCGGGATTGGTGAGTTGGTCGGCGAGGGATTTGGCGCCCTTTTTCGTCTCGCCTAGCGACTCGGCCCGCGGCTCGTTCTGGTCGGGCTTATCGTGATCGATTTCCGCGCTCTCCGTCACCTCGGCGTCGGGCTTGTCCTCGGCCTGTTTGAGCGCCGGAGGCTCCGGCGAGACCTTGGGCGCGGCACCCTCGACGGGACTCGGCCGCTTCTCGGGCGAGGGCTTTTGCGCGGTCTGATCGGACGGCGGCGCCTTTCGAAGCGCCTTGGTCTCCTTGTCCTGCGCCGGCCGGTTGATCTTCTCCGGGCTTTCCGCGCGCGGCGCGTCGGTCGCCGGCTCTTCGTAAGGCTGCTGTTGCTGTTGCTGGGCCTTGGGCTTTTCCCGCGGCTTTTCCGCGGGCTTCTCTTCCTTGGCTTGCGGCTCTGGCTTGGGCTGTGGCGGCGGGGGCGCCGGCGGCGGTTCGACGATGACCTCGACCGGCGTTTCCTGGGTGCGCGTCTCGCGCGGGAGCAAAATGGCGTCTAGGATCACCAGCAGAAAGAAAATCGCCGCGTGGATCGCCAGACAGAGCCCCAAAACGAACACGAATTGCCCCCGCCGCGGCCCGGCGAGCTGTGGCGGATCGATCATCCGCTCTATGGCTTTGGCTTCAAGACTCACGTCGACATACGATGGGTTGGGCGCCGGGACGCCTTGCAACGGTGATGCGCGCGCGTTTTTCGTCCCCCGGCGGACGGCGGCCTCGCGTGAATTGCGCCGGAGATTGCCACAGCCGCGTCGTCGCCGCTAGTCGCGTCCGCGCGCGGTCGGCGAGAAGTAGCTCACCCAATAGCCGTTCCCGGCATGGCGCGGTGGTCCGCGAATGTCTCAGATATGTTCGCGGATAAAGGCTCCCGCTCGGGCAAGCGCCGCGCGACCGTCGGCAAGACGCGCGTTCCACAGCGGCCACGCATGAATCATACGCGGCCAGATCTCCAACATCACGGAGACATCGTCGGCGCCGGCGGCGGCGGCGAGTCTAGTGGCGTCCGACAGAAGCGTCTCGTTCGACCCAACCTGGATCAAGGTCGGGGGGAAGCCCTTAATTTCAGCGTAAAGCGGGGAGACCCGCGGGTCTCTTGGGTCCATGCCGCTTGGAAGGTAGGCGTTCGCCAGTTCCTCAAGGTAGCCCTTATGTATCAGCGGGTCCACGGCGTCCTTCGTGGCGAGCGTTTCGCCCGTCATGGTTAGATCCGTCCAAGGCGAAGCGAGCCATGCGCAAGCAGGACCAATCTCGCCGGCCTCGCGCAGGCAATTGATGAGCGCGACCGTCAGTCCGCCCCCCGCGCTGTCCCCGCCGACGGCGATGCGGTTCGCCGCGACACCCTGCTCTCTCAAGAAGCGCCAAGCCGCCAGCGCGTCATCATAGGCCGCCGGAAATGGATGTTCAGGCGCCAGACGATAGGCGACGGCCAGCGTTCGAGCGCCCGCCGCCCTGCCCGCCTCCGTAACCATGCGGCGATGGCTAACGATGGACCCCGAGCAATAGCCGCCGCCGTGAAAAAACAACAGAACGCGCGATGGGTCGCTTCCCGGCGCGATGGACCATTCGCCGGGAAGCCCGCCGAGATGAACCGATTCCAGCGTCACATCGCCGGCCGCGGGCCAAACCGAACCGACCTCATCGATCCGTTCACGCCGCTCCGCCCACCCCACCGGTCGAGGCTTGGCGCTCAACAGCGCGCGGACCGCATCAATCCCAACGTCAGCCATCGATGTCTCCTACGAATAGATGGTAGGTAGCTCTTGTTTCGCGGCAGGGAAGGAGAATGGCGGGGTCATGTACGGCTCGCCAGTCTCGCGGAGCGCCGTCGTCACCCGTCCGACGCCCGTCGACTCTCGAGGGCTGTCAACGTGTTTAGGAGTTTAACATGAGCCACGAACATTCAGATTCTTCCCGCCTCGACACTTTGGAAACGCTGGTCGCGCATCAGGACAGAATAGTTACCGAACTAAACGACACAATCACCGCGCAGTGGCGCAAGATCGACGCTCTGGAGCGGCAAGTCGCCAAATTGCTTGAGGAAATTCAGAGTGCTGGAGCCCCGCGCGACGCCTCGGAGCCGCCACCCCCGCATTACTAGGAAATAGATTCCTCGAGATTTCCATTAATATTGAGGAAATGGCGACTTGCGCCGCCAGGAGGGAAGAGACCATGCTGACGCTTTTCTCCTACCCCGATTTGTTCGGCGTCGCCGACAACAACCCCTACGGCCTCAAAGTCTTCGCCTTCTTGAAGCTCTGCGGGCTCGATTTCCGCCATGTCCACATCATCGGCACGAAAGCCGCGCCGCGAGGGCAACTGCCCTATATCGACGACGATGGCGAAATCCTCGGCGACAGCGATCGCATCATCGCTCACCTCAAGCAGCGAAACCGCCTGACGATCGACGGCGACCTCTCGCGCGAGCAACTTCGCACGGACCTGCTGCTGCGACGCCTGCTCGACGATCTTTATTGGGTGATGTCCTATTCGCGCTGGAGCGACGACGCGTTCTGGCCGCTGTTTCGCAACGAGATGCTGAAGACGCATGCCGCGCTGACCCCCGACATGCTCGAAAAGGCGCGGGAATATAATTTTCAGCGTTACTACTATCAGGGTGTCGGCCGCTATGCGCCTGGCGACGTTTATGCGCGCGGACTCGCCGATCTCGGCGCGCTGGCGGAAATGACGCCGGAGCGCGGCTTCCTGTTTAGTCCAGGACCCACCAGCGCCGACGCCGGGCTTTACGGCTTTATCGCCAATATTCATTTCTTCAAGATCAACACGCCGTTGAAACTGTTCATGGACGCGCACAAGAACCTCGTCCGCCATTGCGAGGAGAGCCACTCGAAGATGATTGCGCGCTGATTGATCCGATTCAGTTCGGGCTCTTCGCTGAACGCGGCAGCCGGATAAGCCTGTGGAAAATAATGATTTGAGCGAGAACCGCGGCGAAACGCGTCCACCATTCGATGAAGGTCGCGCATGGTTCGTCCGAGGCCGCGCAACCAAAGCTCCGTTCAAGGAAAGGGTCCGCCGCGGCGCCGAGCGGAAATCCAAGCGGGAAAGAGAGAACCTGCATCGCCGTTCGCGTGAAAGCGCCCGTTGCTCGCAGTCGCTCCGTCACCCCGGTATTGTCGTATGCGCTGACATATATCGCTAGAACCAAAAGCGAACCAAGTATGGCCGCGGTGGTGTAGATAAGCCATAGCCTGGATGCGAGACGCGCCTTTGAGGGCTCCAAGTTTTCCATCGGTCCCGAACTCCAATCAAGCGATCCAGACTGAATGGTAGCGCGGGACGGCCGCGGCGCCAGCTTCAGCGGAGGAGTTGGATGCGCCTCGACTAAACCGTTTTTAACGATGGGCGATCCAGCGAGCTGGCGCCGAGGCGCCCCTGATCCAAGAGACCTCGCTCGTCGCGCGTCGCGAAAAATTCAACAAATCCGCGGCCCCGGGCGCATGGTTAAATTAACCCCAACCCTAACCGCCGACAATTTATCCGCGAATCGCCAGCAATTTCGAATATTCCGGGAAGGATTCGTTAAGGAAGCATGAACATCCTCACGCCCTATGAAGTGTCAATTCGACACAGCCTAGCGCGTCTTCGAGGTTGATCATGCAGCCACAATCCTCAAACCACCCCCGACGCCATCATGCGTCCCGCGGCGCTCCGCGCGCGTTCGGCCGTTTCGCATCCGACAGGCGCGGTGGGGCGGCGGTCGAATTCGCCATCGTTTCGCTGCCGCTGTTTTTCACGCTCCTCGGCATTGTCGAGATCGGCTGGGGCAATTTCACGCAATCGCGCATGGACGCCGCCGTGCAGTCCACGGCGCGGCTCATCATGACCGGCGTCGTGCAAAACACTCAGGTCAACGGCCAGCCGCTGACCGCGCAAGAGTTCCGCGACAAGATCCTGTGCCCCAAACTGCCATCGACAATGAATTGCAACGACGTGTTCGTGAACGTCTCGGTCTTCGCGGAACCGACCTCGCTCACCGCGCCCTCTCCCTATACGCAATTCATCAATGCGGCCGGAACCGGCCTCGTGACGCCCGCGCTCGACAATACGAAAAACAGTTACTGCACCGGCGCGAACGCCTCTTACGTCGTCGTCGACGTCGTCTATCCCCTGCCGCTGCTGACGACCAGTTATCTCACCGCCTCGGCCGCGACTTACAACGGCTATCCCGTGCGGATGCTGCAATCGACGGCGACATTCAAGAACGAGCCCTTCACGATCAGCGGCGCGGCGGGGTGCTGACCATGTTGAAAGCGCTCGACACGTTCAAAAAAGCGCAAGGCGGTCTGGCCTTGCTCGAATTCGCGGTGGCGCTGCCATTTCTGGTGCTCGCCTTGCTGGGCTTCTTCGAGATCGACCGTTACGTCTCGATGACGCGCCGGCTGGAGATCACCGCCAGCTCCATCGCCGAGCAACTCTCCCAGGACACGCTGGTCACGCCGGTCGACGTGACTTTCGCGCAAGATTCGATGGTGGTCCTTTTCCCGGCCGTCCTCGCCGACAGCGCGCGCAAAGGCGTCGCCTGGAGCGACGACATCGCTTTATCGATGAGCAGCATCGTGTTCAGCCAGACCAATCCGAAATGCGCGACGAACTGCAACTACAATGCGCGAGTCGCCTGGAGCAGCGGTTCCAACAGCCTTTCGCGCCCTTGCAACGTGCTGTTGCAGTCGGCTTCCGACACGCAGAACTCCTCGCCGACGACACTGCCGGCCGACGCCTTCGGACCCGTGCCTTTGATCGTCGTCGACGTCGCCTTCAATTACACGCCGCTGTTTGGCGCGAGCATGGTTCCCGCCATCACCATACGCCGGTCGGCCTACATGCAGCCGCGCTACACCACCGGAAACGCCTATCTGCAATACAGCGTCGCCGGCGGCGACAGTCTCGTCACGACTTGCCAGGGATTTTGATCATGAAATCCAAACTCTCCGACACGCCGCGCAACTCCTTCGCCGCCAATGCTCGCGGCTCGGTGGCGATCATCATGGGATTTTCGATGATCCCGCTCATGCTCGCCGCCGGCGTCGCCGCCGATTTCGCGGTCACGCAGACCGTTAAGGCGCGTCTCGACGCCGCCGCCGACGCAGCCGCGCTCGCCGCGATCAAGACAGCGCAAGCGACGATCATCGGCATCGGCGCCTCCAATCCCAATCCCGACCCGCAAGCCATCGCCGCCGGCGAGGCGCAGGGCGAAAAACTTTTCCTCGCGCAGGCCGGCCGCAACGGCGCCAATCTGACGGGCGCGCCATCCGTGACGGTGACGATCAGCGGGCAGACCGTCAGCGCGACAGCGTCGTACAACGCCGCCGTCGCGTCAAATTTCGGCCGCATCGCGGGCGTCGACACACTGGCCGTGCAAGGCGCGGCCACGGCGTCGCTGACAATGGGAAAATATCTCGACTTCTATCTGCTGCTCGATGTATCCGCCTCGATGGGCCTGCCGTCGACGCCCACGGGCCAGTCCGCGCTCGCGGCGATTAATCCCGACGACTCCGGCTGCTTCTTCGCCTGCCATTTCGCGGGCTCCAAAAGCTACAACACCGCGCGCGCCAACGACATCCAGTTGCGCATCGACGCGGTCGGCGCCGGCGTCGCCGCGCTGATGAGCGAGGCGCGACTGACGCAAACGCTGCCCAATCAATATCGCATGGGCGTCTATCCCTTCATCACCCACGCCAACACCTTCGTCGATCTCACGTCCGATCTCACCGGCGACGCCTATTCGGTCGCCAGCGCGATCAACTACAATGCGAGCACGGGTTCGACCAGCTTCGGCGGCCTGCTCGACACGGGCGACGACAGCGTGTTCGCCTCCTCGTTCAACCCCAATTACCGCGTCACCTCCAACTCGCCCGTCGACACATATCCGATCGGCGCGGGCGGCACGCATATCGAAAACATCTTCAACGACATCAACGCCAAGATCGTCTCGGTCGGCAATGGCTCCGCTTCGTCGAACACGCTGCCCTTCGTGTTCTTCGTTTCGGACGGCATGGAGGACAGCCAATATTACGTCACCGTGACCGGACAATGGCCGGGCGTGACCACCTATCCGACGCCCCCGGGGCAAACCGTGTCGATCCGCGCGATGGACCCAAGCGTGTGCGACGTGTTGAAAACACGCGGCGTCACCGTCGCCGTGATGCAAATTCCCTACCCGCCCTTCGCTGACCCGACGAACTACGCCAATAGCGAGGACTTTAAGGTCAACGACGCCCAGCCGAATCTTTCTCCGGCGATGCAGCAATGCGCTTCTCCGGGCTTCTTCACCTTCGCAAGTTCGCCCGAGGAAATCACGGCGGGCATACAGAAGCTGTTTCTTCAGGCGGTGGCGCAGGCGCGGCTGACGCAATGATCGCCCGGCGGCGACGAGTTTGACAAAATCCGACGCCGCCCGCGCTTCTCAGCAACCCGGGGAAGGCTCGTTTGGGAGCGCGGATGTATGGCCGGCCGTTTTTGCCTTTCATCAGGTTTAGTGTGGCGGATTTGCCACACCGCGTTGCAAAGCGCATTGAAGCAACTTGATTGCAATGACTCTCAATTGACTCGTTCCGCGGATGATTCCAATGATTGCCTCGGTGCCGAAAGGGCTGATGAACTGAGGAATTTCCGATGAAAAAAATCTCTGATTTCCGCTACCGTGATTGCGCTGGCGCTTTCCGCCGGAGCGGCGCTCGCCGCCGACCTTCCGTCCCGCAAAGAAGCGCCGGTCTACGTCCCGCCGCCGCCCCCGCCGCCGCTGTGGACTGGCTTTTATGTCGGTCTGAACGCCGGCGGCACCTTTGCCAACAATAACAACGACACCTTCGTCACGGGCCCGCTTGCGCTTTCGTCGGCGGTGTCGTCGCTCGGCGCCGCGCATCAGGTTGCCGCGATTGCTGGCGGCAATGGCGTCGTCAACGGCGGCTCCAACGGCGGCTTCATCGGCGGCGGCCAGGTTGGCTACAACTTCCAATTTTACAACAGCTTCGTGGTTGGCCTCGAGGCGGATATCCAAGGCGTCGCCGCTTCGAACAGCAACGCGACTCTCAGCAATGTTACGGTCGGCCCCGGCTTCTCCAACAATCCGGTCGTGACAACCCTCGCCGTCCAAAAGAGCCTCGACTATATTGGCACGGTGCGTGGCCGCATCGGCTACCTCGTGACCCCGACCTTACTCGTCTATGGCACGGGCGGTCTCGCCTATGGCGGCGGCACTGCTACCGCGGCTCTCGCCGGCGCCGAGGTTCCGCCTGCCGGCCCGAACAACGGCTTCTGGACGAGCGGCGGAAGCTTCTCCAACTCGCAAGCCGGTTGGACCGTCGGCGGCGGCATTGAATGGATGTTCTTGCCGAACTGGAGCGCCAAGGTCGAATATCTTTACTATGATCTCGGGTCGGTCACGGCCGCTCTGTCGCCGGCGGTCCAGATCTTCCCGCCGTCCGCGGTCTACTGGGCTTCTGCGACGACCGTCAGCTCGCGCCTTAACGGCAACATCGTCCGCGCCGGCGTGAACTATCACTTCAACTGGGGCGCTCCGGCTCCGGTCGTCGCCAAATATTGATCTCTCCGCGGCAGAAGTTAGCGACTCCACCACGAAAGTAATCGATGGGAGCCCGGTCCTTGTGGCCGGGCTTTTTCTTTCTTGCCGCCTCACGACCGCCCAACCACTGACATGAAGTTGCGGCGATGAAGCATCGACCGGGTTATTATCAGCGCCAATGATGCCAGTGCTTATTTCGTATCTTCCGATAGTCTTCCCAATCGCAATTTCTGGGAAGATTTTAACTCCGAAAAGCGCATACAACTTATTTAATTGGAGCGGGCGATGGGAATCGAACCCACGACATACAGCTTGGGAATTTGAATGCCGCCGATTTATGGCGATTTCCACAAGTTCCGTACTGCCAGAAAGTCGCTGTTTTATAAGAGCTTGATGTTTTCTCTTGCATTCTGGTAAGCGATGGGGCTTTCTAATTTGTGCTTACCGGCTGCTTACCGGCTGCTTACCGGGATGAATTTGAGGCGCGAGCCATGCCGCAAGGACGGATTGTCGATTTCCGCCGAGATTTGACCCGGGATTTCCATTGAGAACTGACCCGGGTTGAAGATGGCTTGCGGGTCAGTCGTTCGTCAAGTTTTGGGCTTCTCCTTTGCT